>MDTB01074672.1_pt1 | contig 65053 bp, 73 predicted proteins | sample 811161 | NCBI WGS metagenome assembly MDTB01 (sample SAMN05326650, study PRJNA326480) | marine metagenome | isolation source: seawater | place: Mediterranean Sea | collected 2009
AGCTGCTGCTGCTCGTATTGCTGATACAGATTTTGCTAGATCATCTGCAAATCTTGCAAAATTTTCAATTTTGAATCAGTCTGCGATGGCAATGGTTTCGCAAGCTAATCAAGCACAAAATGCTGTTCTTGCTGTTCTTCAGTAGGATACAGTAAAAAAAGATCGAAAGGGGACTATATTTAGTCCCCTTTTTTATTTTTAAAAAACTAAATAATTGATAATTATACGAAGTTTCTCAAAAAAAATTAAAAAACGTCAAAAATATAACACTAGATATTGTTTACATTAATAAAAAAAACACTGTTTATTGCGGATTTATTGAATTTTCTCAAAAGTGTAATATTGGCATTGTAATTGCAGATATCTTACGTGAAAAATTTTAGGAGAAATATAAATGGTTAGCGTAAGCACAGTAAATAGCCAAGCATCGCTGAAGCATATTATGAAAACGGAAAGGGAAATGCTCCAAGCAATGGAGAGAATTTCTTCTGGAAGTAGAATTAATAATGCTGGAGATGACGCAGCTGGAGCAGCGATCAGTGATAGAATGTTAGCTACAGTAAGAGCACTTGATATGTCTATCAGAAATGCTTCAGACGTATTGTCTATGGCTCAAGTTGCAGAAAGTGCAATTAATGAACACTCTCAAGCATTGCAAAGAATTAGAGAATTATCAATCCAAGCTGCAACAGATATATTAAATGCAGAACAAAGAATTTACTTACAAACAGAAGCAGATCAGTTGCTTCAAGAAATGGACAGAGTTGCAAGAGATACTACTTTTAATGAAATTGCTGTGCTAGATGGTACTTTTGCTGACAGACGTTTTCAAATTGGATCACATGAAAGAGAAAAAGCCGTAATCTCAGTGGCAAACATGAGAATTGATAAAATTGGTGCTTATCAAACATCAACTAGTATGGATGAAGCAGGTACTGCTAATAACTTAGCCTCCGAAGGTAATGTCGGGGCGAGCAAATCTGCAGCTAATAATAGGGTAACAACTAATGATGACTTAACTATTACTGGTTTAGTAGGACAGGCAGTTGTAGGTTTAGGTGGACAAGAATCGGCAAAAACAATTGTTGAATTAGTTAATAATAAATTTGATAATACTGGTGTCAGTGCTACGGCTACTACAACAATAAAAATTCAAGCAAATAGTACGGATGCGGATGGCGATCATGTTGTTGGGTTTAACCTTTATGGAAAAAATACTGATGCTCAAACAATTTCAGCGACTATTGCAGTTGGTGCAACAACAGGTGCTTCTGATCTTAGTAATTTAAGAGATGCTATTAATGCTTACAGTGCAAACACAGGGATAAGAGCAACCTTAAGTGCCGACAAAACTAATATAATTATTGTTCAAGATGAAGGCGAGGATGTAGTTATTGAAGAAGTTAACTTTGCAACTGTAACAAATGCAAATACAAAATTTACATTTACTGCCATGTCGCAAGATCAACTTGATGAAGCTGCAACCGTAATTACGACTGTTGTTGACAAAGATAGTAATGCAAATAGTGATACTGTCCGTTTCACAGGTCAAATCACATTTCATTCATCACAGACATTTACTGTATCTGCTACAGCCGGACAAGGACTTTTTGAAGCTGCACCGGGTACTGCTACATTGAATAAGGTTTCCACAATTGATATCAGAACAGTTTCGGGAGCTGTCGACGCGCTAAAAGTAATTGACAGGGCGCTAGACAGAGTTCACATGGAGCGAGCAAAATTTGGAGCCATAATGAGTAGAATGAATGTAGTAATTGATAACCTTACAAATGTGTCTACAAACCAAAAGATGTCTCGATCAAGAATTGTTGACGCTAATTTTGCCGCAGAATCAGCAAGGTTAGCAAAATCTCAAATTCTTCAACAATCTGGTATGAATATGATTTCTCAGGCATCGAGAACAATGCAAAATGTATTAGTTTTATTTCAGTAAAATAATACAAATTCAGGACGTTAATATGATATGACTTCAGTAAATAACAACAACAACAGGCCTGAAATTCTCTCAAAACTTGGTATTGGTTCAGGTTTAGATACAAGTGCTTTAATAGAATCATTAGTTGAAGCTGAAGTGGCCGGACCAAAAGAGCAACTTGAGAAAAGAGAGTCAGACTTTTCTGCAAGAATCTCAGCATTCTCACAAATAAAAAATAATTTAAAAGTTTTTAAAGATAATTTAGAAATTATACAAAGTAATAATTCACTTGGATACCAAGGGACAACTTCTGATAGTACCATTGGTACATTTTCAGCAAATGGTAACTCAGCAGCTTCAGCAATAAATTCTCAACTTACAGTCAGCTCTCTAGCTACGGCTCATACACTCACAGGACCGTCTCTTTCGACTCCAAATACTACAGTTGGTGCTAGAACATTAGCAATTACTTTTGGTACGTGGTCTGCAGATCCAACACAGGGCGGAGGTCAGTCTCATACATCAAACGGAATGACAGCTATTTCTGTAACTGCTAGTTCAACAACAACATTAAATCAATTTCGTGATATGATTAATAACGCTGCTACAGACTCAAATAATGACGGAGAGCAAGACGTTATAGCTTCAGTATTATACGATGGTTCAAACTATATGTTGTCAGTAAAAAGTCAATTTGGTGCTGCAAATGAAATGAAAATAACAGATAATCATGCCTCATCCCCAGTTTATGCTTATGATACAACAGATGGAGCTCAATTAACTCAAAGAGTTTCAGGAACTAATTCTAGTTTCACAGTTGATGGAATTAGTATGACAAGAGATTCAAATAGTATAGATGATTTATACACTGGTATGACGTTAGAATTATTAAAGACATCAGATACAGCAATTACAATAAAAAGTGAAGTTAATTTAGATGCTGCCCAAACATCTATTCAGGATTTCGTGACAACCTATAATGATGTTATGACTTCTTTAGAAAAATTGAGGGTCGCTGAAGATGATGATGAGGATTCTGGAGTATTAGCAGGAGACTCGTTACTAAGAAATATTCAAAATGATATGAGATCGGCTAATGGTACGGCAATAGCTGGGTATGAAGGTGGTCCCTATTACCTGTCTAATCTTGGTGTTAAGACAAATAGAGACGGAACCTTAACATTTTCTGATACGGATGCACTTGAAAGAACATTTAAAAACAACCCAAATTCATTATTAAGCTTTTTTAAAGATCAAATTGTTAGTGATAATGCAGATATTAATCCTCTCAGATATAGTATTGCAGATACAACCCCTGGGTCATACGCTGTATCTGTAAGTTCAGGAACAGCAACTGTTGGAGGTGTTTCAACATCAGCATCCGGAACAACATATACAGTCGCATCAGGTGATCCAAACGGATTAGCTCTTACAATAACTTCAAGTGATACATCAGGTACAATTCACTACGGTAGAAGTTTTATTTCTCAATTACAGGATAAACTTGATGTTTACATAAAATTTGATGGACTCATTGAGACAAGTTTGGATGGTTCAAAAAGTCGTCTTAGAGAAATTGCTGATAAGAAAGATGCTCTTGATGATAGGATTGCATCATTATACTCAAGATATCAAACTCAGTATTCTGCAATGGATAGTGCAATTGCAAGTTTAAATGAAACGTCTGACTTGCTTGAAAATGCATTTAAATCAGGAAGAGATTAAAAAACTAAATATTTTAAAAAATTTGTCGTTAACATTACTAAATAAATTTATTTGGAGCAGTAATGAAAAACGATTTGAAAAAAATAAAAGACCTATTTGTAGTTGATAACAAAGAAGCTACAGTTGCAGCAATTAAACAAATAAAAGAAGTAATCATATATACTTCTAGTCAAATTCAACAGCTAAATAACAAAGGAGTTGATAAAAAGAACGTCGAAACTCTATGTACAGCTATTATTAATAATTTTTTTTGGCTTATTAATACTCTTGATAAACGCAACAAAACCCGACTTTCCAAAGACTTAGATTATCTCTATAAACATTGCTTATTTTCCGTAATAAGGGTAAGAGATTTTAAAGATTATGATTTTTTACCTGGCTGTCTTCAGGTACTAGGAGAAGTTACAGAAGGCTGGGACAGAGTATCTAATGCAGCAGATAAAGCTTCAGCTTTTGGTTGATCATGAATGACCTTGGCACTCTATCCAGCAATTAAATTAGGGGAAACTTCGGCTAAAGTAAGACGGTCAATTTCACGACTAACAACTGGTCTAAATATTTTAGCTGGAGGACCAGTCGGTGACATGTCACAGGGTGTTGCTCTAAATGCAACAGGAAAGACAAATAAACAAGTAGTATCATCAACACAGGTAGCATTAGATTTGTTACTTACGGCAGAATCGGCACTTATAGAGCTGGCAGCGTTGGCTACAAGGTTAAAAGAAATAGGAATTGCAGATACAAATTCAACAAATGATGCAGCTGATACAGCAGCTTTGAATGCTGAAGCAATTTCCGTGAGCGATTCTATCGATGCAATAGTTACAACAGCAAAATTTCATAATATAGCAATACTTGGTACAAGCGCGAAAACTTTTTCTGTAACAAGAGATGTTGATGGGAACACAACATCCATTAAAACAACTGCTGGAATAACCGCAACCAATGTTACTGATGCAACCGGTTCAAACTCTACAGCAGATACAGCTATAACTGAAATACAAACTTCTCTTGGCCATGTGTCCGGACATTCAACTTCATTAGGTGGCTATCAAAATACTGCAAATGCACTTGCAAATATAGAATTAGAGGCAGCTGCTAGATTGATGGATACAAATTTTGCTATCGAAACGGCTAAATTAATGAAGAATACTCTTATTCAGAAATACGCAACTAATATGATTTCAAAAGCGAATGAAATAGAGGAAAATAAAAAGTTATTAATTCTCTAAACATATAGGATATAAGTCGTTCTAATGAGTAGAAAAGGAGTTATGGAAATGAAAAATAATACAAATAAAGAAACAGAAACAGAAACAGTTAAAGAAGAGAAAGACCTTAGTCAAAAAGAAAAATACAATATAATTTTAAAAATGTATAAAGGTCTTGTTGACAACCTTGAAGCTCTATATAAATCAAAAGACAAAAAGAATAATGCTACTCAAATAGCTTACAAGGTGGACAGGATTGCTTCAGGCCTCCAGGTTACTCTAAATTTTGAAAATGAAGAATCAAAGTCAATAAGTGAAAATTTTAGAGAACTCTACAGACATATAAGATTTGCAATGAAAATGATTTATGAAAAACAAGAATACATTCTTTTGGATTCTTCAAGAGAGATTGCAAAAACTTTATATAAATCTTGGGTACAAATAAAACCTTCAATTTAGTGTTTGTTATTTTTTTTCCACACCATAAAATAGAAGTTAATGGTTGGAAGAATTATATCTGTGATATTAACTGGACTAGTAGTTGGATCCTCTGTTGCAATTCTAGTCCAAATTTTTCTTTTTTCTGTAGATAATCTATCAAAATTATTTAGGACGGATTATTCAAATTTAATTAATCAGCATCATTTCAGTACTAATGAGTTGGTTTTAAAAGTTATTTTTTTTTTTATTATAGTTCCATTTGTAATTGGTTTAATTGTAGGAGTTATTCGCAATTTTACAAAAGGAAAAAGGTGGCATGGTCCCCCTGATGTAATTTTATCAGTTCATAAAGACGATGAGGAGCTCAATGTTAAATCAGGCTTTTTAACATCAATTGCTTCAATTTTATCCATATCTATTGGAAGTTCAGTTGGTCAGTATGGACCCCTTGTTCATTTTGGCGGAACAATTGGTGCAGAAATTAAAAAATTATTTTCTTACGCCCCTGATTATAAGATTTTAGTAAGCTCTGGAGTTGCAGCTGCTATCTCTGCGGGATTTGGTGCACCACTAGCTGGTTTGATCTATGCAAGGGAGGTGGTGTTGCGTCATCAATCTCTTGCAAGCTTTTCTCCAATTTTATTATCATCAATCATATCATATTTTTTTACTGTAGAAGTTTTTAGCTATGATCCAACATTTGATATACCAATTGTAACGGGGAATAGTGCAATTAATATTGTTGTAATAATTTTTGCTGGTATTTTCGCAGGACTTTTAGCAAGTTTATATTCATATTTGTTAACAAATAAGAATTTTAATTTTTTAAATAATTTTGGTTCTAAATCATATATGTTGCCGGCTTATGCAGCTGTTATTTGTGGAGTTATAGCAATCAAATATCCCGAGGTAACTGGAATTGGTTCTGAAACGATAAATGATTTATTGAATAACAATGTAAATATAAATTTAGCATTAGTTTTTTTAATTTTGAAATTATTGCTTACTACTTTATGTATAAGAATGGGATTAGTTGGCGGAATATTTGCTCCTGCATTATTTTTAGGAGCGAGCCTAGGTGTAATATCTGCTGGTCTAGGAACACTCATATCGGAAGAAGTTAATCCTTTTATAATCATTTTATCTTCAATGTCGGCATTAGGAAGTTGTATTATTGGAGGGCCAATAGCAAATGTTCTGATAATTTTTGAATTAACATCAAATTACCAAGCAGCTTTATCAGCAGGAGTGTGTATTGTTGTTGCAACAATTGTTTCGTCGCAATTGATCGGACAATCAACTTTTGATCAACTTTTAAGTAATAGAAATATAGACATAACAGTTGGTAGAGACATATTATTTCTTCAAAGAAAACAAATTAAAGAAATTGTTAATAATAATTTTCTTAAACTTCAAGGCGACCTTTCAATAAAGGAGGCAATATCTAAGTATAAAGATGCTGAGTGTAGTGAGGGGTATTATGTAGGAGAAAATGATAAACTTCTTGGTAAATTTTCGCTAACTAAATTATTATCTTGTAATTTGAATTTAAAAATTAGAGATATTCAAAAAAGTAAATTTTTGAAGATAAATGAAGAAGATGATTTATCAAATACAATAGAAAAATGTAAAGATTTTGTTGGTGAGTCAATCCCTGTTATAGACAAAAAGGGTAAAATCATAGGAATTTTTAGTGAAAGTGATTTATTTGTGAGTTATTTAGAAGCTGAAGAATTTAGAGCAAATATTGAGACTAAATCCTAAAATCAATACTGTTTTTTTGCTGTTTAGATGTAATATTCATGGATGATATCATCAGATACTTTGTTGCGCTTTCATTGTGGAAGTACATTGGACTAAAAAGTTCTCTTGATTTAAGAAATGCTTCTGTGCTTATACCTGAACTTGGAGCTAGTTTTGGACTATAAATCTTTTTTTTTAACAATTCTGAGTTTTCTCTATTATAAGGACTTAAATTGTGATTATCATTGATTTCTCTTAAAATGTTTCTGTTAACAACAGGATGTGGCACACCTTTTGCTACATTATCTACTGATTGGTTGGCAAGAGGTTCAACAAAATTGTAATTTGGATTAATCATTCGAGAATAATAGCTTATGAAATTAAGTCAGGCAAAGAAATATTATAAAAAAAGTCAAAATGATGGTTTGGATCATGTAAACCCATATGAAATTTTTAAAAAAATAAATTATGAATTACTTAGGTCACTCAGAATAGTTTCACAAAAAATTGAAGAAAAAAAGATAGATGATATTAGACAAAAAAACTTTTCAAAAGCTCTAACGATTATATATACACTTCAAACAAACCTTGATTTTGAAAAAGAATTAAAACTTTCTTCGGACTTATTCAGATTTTACGAATTCTGCAGAAAAAAATTAATTGAGGGAGTTACATATCTTAAAAGTAAAGAAATATTAAAATCAGCCGTTAACTTAGATAAGATGTTTGGTTTTAACTATTTAACTAGTGAGGAAGAAATAAATGCTATCTGATAAATTCTCACAAGATGATTTACTTGGCAACGAAAATTTGTCCAATCAGATTTCTCGACTGGAAGATTTGAGTATTTCTATGACTAATTTAATCGAAAGTGGTAACACTGATAAGATTTCTCATCTTGAAAAGATAAGACAAAAAATCTTAAAAGATATAATAAAAAATAAAAAACCTATCCCAAATTATCATCAACCAAGAATTTCAAATATATTTAATTTAAATAACAAAATGATAAATTTAGTTACCAAAGAAAAAACTAAAACCCTAGGTTCGATTAAAAAGAAAATTAAATTTTACAAGTCATACAGCAATACATAATTCTGTTTAATCGCTATTTATATATTCGTAATAATTAATTCGTTCAAATTTTCCATTTGAACATATAATCTTATTATTCATAAGAAACTATAAATCTAGTCTTTAAGATATTAAAGTTTTAAATTTATCTAAGTTAAATCGCAAAAGGCATATATTGGTTTTCCGACCCTTTGTCTTTCAAAGGTTGATATATAATTTCATGTTTTGAGTCGAAAATTGGAAAACGATTCCAAATATTTATAAGAAAATTTATATTTTTCTTTTTATAACTTTTTGGGAGATCGAACATCAAACCAATTTTTGTGTCTTCTACTTTTTCTTTGTATTCTATATGAGTTTTAAAAACTTCACAATTATGCGTTCTCAAATCTACAATTGGAACCTTTATACCTGATTTTAAGACAATAGGTGAGCGCTCTTGATGTTTCGAGGTCCATTTGTATCCTGTTTCTGTTCTTTCTTCGATAGAAAAGTTCTTGGCTTTTTTAACTATAAATGAGTTTTCAATACCTGCAATCGACATCATTTTTCCATTTTTACAGTCAAAACCCGAGTAAATTAAGATTTGTAAAAAAACTGGCAAAATAGTTGTTGAGATATGTCCTTCAACAAATTTTTCTGCTTCATGAGTTGGCCCAGAAATAACTAGGTCACCGTTATCCTTTAAAATATCATAGATTTTATCAAGAAATGCACCTTGATTTCTTTGATGCTCGATTACGTGAGAACAAAAAACCATGTCATATTTTTTTTTAAATTTGAAAGTATTAAAATCTCCAATTAATTCAGCTTTTTTTTCATATTTATCAATCAAATCAACTTTCAAACCAAATGATCTCATAATTTCACTGTGGTCACCATGTGCACCACCAATATCAAGAGCTCTAAAGTTCGTGGAAATCCTTTTTTTACTAATTAGATATTCAATTAAAGCAAATCCACCCCAATTGATTTTTGGTAATTTTTTTGTCATACCTTAAACTAGCAAAATAAGTGCCATTTTTGATTTAGAGTTTTATAAATTTACTTTTTTTTATCTCATGATAATTTCAAATCATGATTAATTAAAAATTATTAGGAGAATATTAATGAAAGACTTAAATCTCGATAAAACTGTATCCACCCTAAATGATATCTTGAAATATGAACTAGCAGGCGTTGTAAAATATACACATTTTGCTTTGATGGTTACCGGGCCATATAGATTGACTTTAGACAAATTTTTTAAGGAACAAGCGGCTGAATCTTTAGAACACGCTCAACAAGCGGGCGAGTTGTTAACTGGTCTAGGAGGACATCCCTCTCAAGCAATACCGGAAATTGAAGAAACTAATCAGCATTCAATAAAGGATTTATTAATTGAAAGTTTAGCTCACGAAGAGAAAGCAGTAACTTTATATAACGATCTCTTAAATCACTCTGAAAATAAAAGCCTTTACATCGAGGAATATGCAAGAGAAATGATAAAACAAGAGGAGATGCATAGTATTGAGGTTAAGAAAATGTTAAGAGATTACCAATTATAAATTGAAGATAGGAGTGTAATTGCATAGATTTAGTTTTATACTTCTTATTTTCCTTTTTTTAATTTTAAGTTATTTTTTTCAGGACTTCTTTTCAGATTTTAAATCTAAGATTCCATTTCTCCTAGGTTTAGTAATGTTCGGGATGGGGGTGACCTTAGAAGTTAACGAAATAAAAAGAATTCTAAAAAAACCTTGGTGGATACTCGTAACTATTATTTTACAGTTTTCAATAATGCCAATTTTGGCGATTTTAATTGTTAATATTTTTAAGTTCCCTCCAGAAATTGCTTTAGGTTTTATTGTTTTGGGTTCTTGTCCTGGAGGAACTGCATCAAACGTCATTGCATACATTTGTAGAGCAAATTTATCTTTATCAATTTTTTCTACATTCGTCTCGACTGGTTTGGCAATTGTTTTCACACCTATGATAATTTATCTTTTTGCAGATAAAAGCATTAATATAGATATAGTTAGTTTAATAAGATCTACGTTTTTCATAGTTTTTCTTCCAGTTTTAGCCGGCCTAATAATGAAAGTCATTTTTAAGAAAAAAGAACCTAATTTATTGAGAATTTTTCCTTTATTTTCTGAAATCTCTATTGCATTTATAATTGCAATAATATTTGCTATTAATTTTGACAATTATAATAATGTGACTTTTTTAATGGTTCTTGGAGTAATATCACATAATTTAGCTGGGCTTATTTTAGGTTTGTATATTTCAAGTTTATTGAAATTTCCTGAGGATGTAAAAAAAACAGTTGCAATAGAAGTGGCAATGCAAAATTCAGGTTTAGGTATGACGTTAGCTCTTATTCACTTCACAAAGATTGTTGCACTTCCATCAGCCTTATTTAGTATTTGGCATAATATTTCTGCATCAGGCCTTGTTTATCTTTGGAAAAAAAAATAAATTAAATAATTAATTTTTATGAAAGGCTTTAAATGAGAATAAGTGCAAAAAATCAAATAAAAGGTAAGGTTACTTCAGTTATTCATGGTACCAGTTATTCTAGAGTTTCAGTTGAACAAACAGATGCGGATGGGAAATTAACAGGAAGTTTTATTCATGCTGCGGTTCCAGTTGATATATGCAAAGATATGGAACTTAGCAAAGGTAATGTCGTCACATGTATTTTTCCTGCAGCAGCTGTAATAATTGGAAAACATTCAATTTAAATAAGTGGGCGTATTATCTGATTCATTGAAACTTATTTTTTCCTTTGACCCTGATTTATATGAAATAATATGGCTATCATTAAGGGTGTCAATTTTAGCTTTGGCTTTTTCTTGTGTTTTAGGCTTGCCAGTAGCTGGTGTTTTATCTTCAAAAAATTTTATTGGAAAAAAAACTATTATTATATTTTTTAATGCAATGATGGCATTACCCCCAGTTTTTGTAGGTCTTATATTATATATTCTATTTTCTCAAACTGGAGCATTAGGATTTTTTAATATTTTGTATACACCATCAATTATGGTTATAGCCCAAATAATAATTATTCTTCCGATTATTATTTCAGTTAGTACAGAACTTTTACAACAAATTTTCCAAGAATATAAAGAGATTTTTGATACGTTTGAAGTTGATTTGGTCAGCAGAATTATAACAACATTATTTGACGCTAGAATTTCTTTAGTCACATGTATTCTAACGGGTCTCGGAAGGGCTTTATCTGAAGTAGGAGCTATAATAATTGTAGGTGGCAATATAGTTCATTACACAAGAGTAATGACCACTACGATTGCTTTGGAAACTTCTAAAGGAAATTTATCCATTGCAATGTCTTTAGGTATTGTATTGATAATGATCTCAATTTCAATAAATGCGATTGTCACGATAATGAAGTCAATTTCAAAGAAGTATTCTTATGACTAAAACTAAAGATCATATAAAACTGAGAAATATTAATCATAGTGTTAACAGTAAATTTTTTTTTAAAGATCTTTCAACAGATATCACGGTCAATGGAATAACGATAATTCTTGGTCCAAATGGTTCAGGAAAGTCTTTATTGACGAAGATTATGAAAGGATTGATTAAGCCTCACAGCGGACGTTTATCAATTATAATAAATGGCAAAATTCCTAATATAGGCTATTTATCACAGAACATTACTTTTTTGAGGCGAAATGTTTTCAGCAATCTTGCTTATCCATTAGAAATCAAAGGATATGAAAAAGAGTTGATAAATAAAAGAGTGGTTTATCTATTAAAATATTTTGGTTTTTTGGGTAAAGAAAAAATCTCAGCTAGAAATCTTTCAGAAGGAAATAAACAATATTTGTCTTTTATTAGAACTCTAGTCACTAGGCCTAACCTTTTAATACTTGATGAACCCAGTTCTAACCTAGATATGAAATTCACAAAAAGAATTGAGAAATATTTAATAAAACAAAAATCAAAATTAAAAGTAATAATGGTAACTCATGATTTATTTCAAGCAAAAAGACTTGCAGATGAAATACTATTTATGAACGAAGGAAAAATTATTGAAATTTCTAAAAAACCTAACTTTCTTAAATCAAGAAATAAGCTAGTAAGAAAGTTTTTAAAGGGAAGTCTGTTTTAATAACTTTGAAGAACTTGAAGAGTTAGCCTTGTGAAAAAATACGTGCAGTTGAGGCTTATGATAAACATTACAAATAACCTGAAAGTTTTATCTAATCCTTCCCCAATCCAAGAGATAAATCTTTTTGATTGAGAGATTTTAATACAAACTTCAAAAATAATAAGAAAAGAAAACAAAAAGTTTAAAATTTGTAATTTTGATATGTCATAGATTTTAAAAATAGCTATTGAGCTAAATACATAAACTATTGAGAATACTAGAATAAAAATCAGGCAATTTCTTCTACTTCTAATCATATGGGTTATGAACAAACCCTTGAGATTGAAAAGATCCGAGATCATTAGAACAGCAAATATTAGTAAATAATGAATAAAGAGTAAAATTAATATAATAACTAAAGGACTATTTATTTTTTTTTCCCTTTTTTGAAAAATCTTTTTTAGATAGCTGAAACAGAAGAGCGACAAGAATAACTGCAGCCAAATAAAAGACTATAAATCCAATGGAGCTATCTTCGATTGATTTATGTAAATCGTCTTGGGAGCAGAGCATATCTTCTTTAAAAGATTTGAATTCTTTATCGCAGAATTCGAAAGTATTATCCTTTTTTATGTTATTATTTTCTTGCAATTTTTAAGTTTCAATTTCACCTTCAATAGATTCATTTAAGTCAATTATTTCTGAGGTAATATTTGCCTTAATTACAATTTTACTCAAACCCTTTATTTCCCCAGATTCAATTTTAAATCTAATTTTCTCTTCGATTTTTCTTTGCGAGGTGATACCTACATTCTTTAAAAACTTTCTTATTGAAATATTGAGTTTTTCTTCATCCATAAAATTAACATAATTTCAAAATAAAAAATGTAAAGCGTTTGTTGTATCTATTTTTTTTCAAAGCAAACCAAATGATCAATATTTATTGGTATTTTAATTCCAAATTCTTCATTATCTTCGTGCAAATGTTGGTGATGAGATTCAACTAAAACTGGAATTAGTTCATTATCCCGAGTTTTCAAAGTATAAATAAAATTAGTTCCTCTAAATTTTCTATCTACAATTTTTAATTTCAACTTACTTTTATCATCATGTTCTAAATCTTCAGGCTGAATTAATAAATTAACAATATTCCCTATTGTTAATTTATTTAAGTTAGAACATGCATACTTACCATTAATTATTCCCAAGAATTTGTGTCTAAGACTTTTTTTGTTGATAATCTTTACGCTTAGAAGTATTCCTCTTTTTAAGAAGTTAACGACTTCAATAGAATTTGGAAAGTGATAAATATTGTAAGGAGTATCAAATTGTTTTATCGTATTTTCAATTACAATACCACATTTATCACCCAGGTAAAAAGCTTCATTAGGGTCATGAGTTACAATAATTGCTGATGTCTTTGTTTTCTTTAAAATATCTTTAACACTTTTTTGCAAATCTTCTTTTAATATTTGATCAATATTTGAAAATGGTTCATCAAGTAATAAAAGATCTGGTGATGAAATAAGTGATCTTGCAAGAGAAACTCTTTGTGACTCACCTGAACTAATTTCATGTGGGTATTTATACTGTAGTTCTTCTAATTTAAAAAAACTTAAAAGTTGTTTTGGTGTATATAAGAATTTTTTTCTATTTACTCGTTCCAATCCCAGCATAACATTTTGGATGACATTTTTGTGGGGAAATAAACAATTATCTTGGAAAGATAGAGCTATATTTCTCTTTTCAGGTCTTATAGAGGTATTCTTCGATGATAAAAGTTTTCCATCAAGTAATATTTCTCCACCTTTTAAAGTCTCAAGACCTGCAATAGTTCTTAAAATAGTAGTTTTTCCAATACCTGAAGGTCCTATCAAGGATAGGATATCACCTTTGTTTTTAATATCAAAATTTACGTTTGTTATTTCGTGATTGTTACCTGAGGAGAATGTGGCATTAAGAACTTCAAAAAATTTTCCCATAACTTTATATAATTCATTTATTATCGTCAAAAAAGTATTTAAATGAAATAAGTACAAAAATACTTGTCCAAAAAATTAAGAATATAGATGGTATGGCAGCAGCCTCAATTAAATCTTGAGCTGCAAAATTATAAGCCTTTGTTGAAAAGGTCTCAAAATTAAAAGGTCTCAATATCAATGTAATTGGAAGTTCTTTTATTATTTCAATGGCAATCATGATGGAAATGAAAAAAATATTTTTTTTCATTATTGGCCAATGAACCATTGAAAAAGTTTTAAATTTATTGAATCCCATGAGATATGATGATTCGTCTATAGAATAATTAATTTTAAGTAAATTTGATTTTATACCATTATAGGCTATTGAATAAAATCTAAAATAATATCCCAAAACTAGTCCAGCAAATGATCCAATGAAAATTGTTTTAAAGTCAAAATTGGTTAATGAACTAATTAATGACAGAAAACTTATAATTGAAACTGAAATTATAATACCCGGTATTGCGTATCCTGAGATAGATAGATTGGAAAAAAAATTTAAAAATTTATTTTTAAGAACTCGGTTGCCAAAATTTGTTACTAATGCAAGTAAAACAAGCAAAATAGCGGTGCAAAATATTATTATGAAAGTGTTAAAATTTAACTTTAATACATCCAAGCTATGAAAATACTCTGGGAATTTAAAAGACCAAAAAACCATTTGAGAGAATGGAAATATAAAGCTAACAAAAAATAAACTAAAACAAAATAAAAAAGCTAATAGATTTTTTATACCTTTAAGGTTTTCTTTATTACTTCTACCATCGTTTTTTAAAGAATGAAATTTAGAATTCTTTCTTAAGAAATTTTCGATTATGAAAAAAATAAAAATAAAACATAAAAGTAATAGTGATAAAAAATTCGCAGAATTTAAGTCATCTAAAATGAACCAAGAATTATAAATTCCTGTTGTGAAAGTTGAAACACCAAAATAAGATACAGTTCCAAAGTCGGATAACGTTTCCATGGCAACCAAACTTAATCCAATAAATATACCTGGCCTAGCACAGGGTAAGATAATTTTAAAAAATCTTTGTGATGAATTGAATCCTAAACTTTTACCAAGGTCAACTAGACCAGTTGATTGACTCATAAATGATGTTCTTGATAAAATATAAACATATCCATAAAGAGTAAAGGATAGAGATATTATTGAGCTTGTAATTGGAGATAAATTTAGCAAGTATGAATTTGCTTTATCTGTATTAAAAAAAAAATTTATGAGTGTGTATCCATTCCCATAATTTTCAAAAAATGCTGAAAGGGAATACCCAAAAATATATGGAGGAATAGCGAAGGAAAGAATTAGTGAATATTTAAAAAAATTAACACCAAAAAAATTATAGAAGGTAACCAAATAAGCAGAAAATACCCCAAAAATAAATGTTAAAAAAATAACAAAAAAAAATATTATAAGTGAATTACTTACTAATTTTAAGAATTGTGAATTACTAAATAATGAATAATCAAAATTAACGATAGAGGAATTAACAATTACTGTAAAGAGAGGGATAACTGTAAATATAGATATACTGAGAACGAGGTAGTATAAAAGATCTTTTGAGTCTGTTGTATAGTTTGTATTTTTCAAAACTTAGTTAATTCCAACCAGCTTCTTTCATAATTTTGAAAGCGTCTTTTTGCCACTTTCCGTAGCTTGAAACATTAGTAGAATTATCTTGTTTAAAATTCTTACCCATTGTTTCTACTAAAATAGAAGGTTTTACGCTTTCAATCATTGGATATTCAAATGTATTGTTAATAATATGTTTTTGTACTTTTGGAGCAAGAAGAAATTCAATAAACTGTGTTGCAAGTTCAGGATTTGGCGAATGTTTGAGGACCCCTATACCAGAAATATTCATATGAGTTCCTCTGTTTTGCTGATTTGGAAAGTACGGCTTAACTTTTTTTGTAGCTTCTTGTTGTTCTTCCCCTTTTTTCCCTGATGCCATTAAAGCGTAATAATATGTATTGGCAATTGCAAGTTTAGATTCTCCCGAAGCAACAGATAATATCTGTGATCTATCATTACCGGCAGGTTCTCTAGAGAAGTTTTGAACAAATTTTTTCAGCCAGTCGATAGTATACTTTTTACCATGATTTTCAATGATGGATGCAACTAATGACTGGTTGTAAACATTGTTTGATTGTCTGATTGCAATAGCTTCCTTGAACCTTTCATCAGCCAAGTCCTCATAACTAATATTCTCTATTTCTTTCAAAGATATGAGTTTTGGGTTGTAGTAAATTATTCTTGCTCGTTTTGCTATTCCATACCAAAATTCGGACCTAAATTGTTTAGGTATTTTCTTTTCTAATACTTTGGATCTAATTTTTTTAAAAAGACCTTTTTCTTCTGCTGAAACCAGCCTTCCTGCATCAGCAAGAAAAAACAAATCTCCTTTACAAGATTTACCTTCTTCTAATATTCTTTTTTCTAAGGGTTTGGATTTACCTGAGACAATATTTATATTTATTCCAGTTTGATCGGTAAATTCTTTAAAGATTATTGTATCTGAATCGTAATGTCTTGTGGTAAACAAGTTTATCTCATTAGCAGATAATTCATTAAATAGTATCAAAGAGAGAAGAAGAAACAAATTCATTTTATTTTTGATAACGATTATTATTATCTAAATAATACTATAAATTTGTGATGTCAATAATATTTTTTTTGTAAAAAGGGGAGTTTGCCTCCCCTTTTTTTAAATTTATTTAATAGTAATTAATTTCGGTTTTTTATGCTCGGGTATTATTTTTTCTAATTTTATTCGAAGCATACCATCACTTAAGTCAGCATTTTTAACTCTTATTTCATCAGATAATGTAAACTTCCTTACAAATGATCTTTGAGATATACCTTTGTGAATCATATTTTGTGATTCATTTAACTTTTGATCTTTGATTTTTGACTTAATTGATAATTCTCCGTCAGAGAGTTCAATTTCAATTTGGTCTTTGTTAAATCCAGCTATTGCCATTTCGATCGTATAATTACAATCGTCTGTCTTTAAAATGTTGTAGTGTGGGTAGCTTGAATTAGTATTAACATCCATTTCAAAAAGTCTGTCGAATAGCTGGTCAAACCCAACTGTGAATGGTGTAAATTTGTGTTTATCTATATTAGTTATCGAATTTTGCATTATTATCTCCTTTTATAAGCAAGATTATTATTAAAGTTTGTATCCCTCTATAGGCAATACATATATAATATAATGCCAATATGACAGCATGTCAATATGTCATTATGAATTAATTATTGGTATAAACTCAAACTATTTTTTTTTTGATAAATTCTTAAGTTAGATAGGACTTTTTTTACATAAAACCTCGTTTCTGTGATTGGAATAGATTCAATCCAATTAACATAACTTATTTCTTTTTTTCTTGGGTCACCATATCTCTTGATCCAAATTTTAACTCTACCAGGACCAGCGTTGTATGCTGCAAGAGCTAAAGGAAGTGAGTTATTAAACCTTTTTAGCATTTCGTTTATGTAAGTAGTGCCTAGTAAAATATTATACTGTGGATTTTTTGTTAATTTTTTTTTGTAGTATTTAATTTTAAGATCTCTAGCTACTTTTTTTGCGGTAAATGGCATTAGTTGCATTAATCCTCTCGCACCTGCTGAACTATATGCATCAACTAAGAAATTGCTTTCTTGATGAATAATTGCATGAATCAAAGCCATAGTAGCTTCCGAGTTCTGAAACTTGATGGGAATATACTCTTTTATTTCCGGATAAGAGTATTTAACAGAAGGTATTTGTAGTTGTTTAGATAGTTTTCCGACTATATTTTTATTCGATATATTATAAGCTTTTTCTAAAATAAAAAATTTTTCTTCATCAATTGATGATAGTTCAAATATTTTTTTAAAAAAAGGATACGCTTTTGAAGTAGTTTGTTTCGATGAAATAATAATATTTATAACTCCAATCAGATCTGTATATTTAGATGGCTTTTTAGCAACAGACTCGTTGGTTTTTAAATCAAACTTTTCTAGTTTGATTGATGCATTTTGACCGTAAAAAGAAAATTTATTTTCTGAAGATTCTCTGAGCCATTTGAATACTGTATCTTTATTTGCTTTTTTTTCTATATTTGTCAATGCCAACCAATATGCTGATTTGGCTCTAAAGTTATTATCTGAATTATTAAAAACATTCTCAAAATGTACGATTGCCTTATCATAAATTTTTAAATGGAAAAAAGATACCCAGCCAGCCAGCCATTCTGCTTCTAAACCAGATTGAGTTGATAAAGGAAGATTATGATTTTCTAAAATTTTGTATGCTTTACTAAACTTTTTTTTATTCAGCAACCTTCTAACTATGATTCTTGAATTGATCCACCAGTTTCTTACATTTTCAATTTTTTCTGGTGGAGAAAATAACAAGTCGGCTGCAGTATCGAGTTTTGCTTTTCTTCTCCATCTCATTCTTTCATAGATAAGGCCGGGATCATTTTGAAGTCTTTGTGGAACTTTCTTTATTAATGTTGATACATTTCCCGACCTTCTGCTAAGTCCCAATCTAGCTTCACCAAGTTTCCTAAAATCTCCATAAATTCTATTTAAAGTTCTTCTTGCTGAAATATTCTTACCTTCATAAATCAAGCGATTAAATCTTTTCCAGTTGTCATCATTATTCCAAAAATTACTATATTTTTTTATAAAATATTTTTGTTGTACAAATGTTAAGTTTGAATTGATCCATATATCTCTTATTCGATTATTTTTATTTATTTTTTGTCCTGTTTTTATAAGATTCTCTAGATAATCAATATTACCCTTAGCAGTTTTTGGTGGGTTATTTATAAACCAATTTACAACTTCTTTTGGTTTAATCGTTCTATCAATAGATGATTCTATTTTTTTCAATAATATCTCATTCTTTGGCCAATGTTTGTGTTTATCATGAAAATCAGTTAGATATTTAAATGAATGATTGCTTCCCGGTCTAGTTATATCAAGCCATCTAATGTATGAAGACAAATTTTTATTATTGTAATCATCTGCTAGGGCTAAAGCCATAGTCCAATTTTGTCTTTTTATTTGATCAAAGACATCTTCAAATACAGAAACCTTAATTTCCGGTCTTGCTTTAGGAGAGGGAGAATCTAAAGCATGAGATGTCTCAAAAAAAATAAAAGTTAAAAAAAAAAATAACTTGATTATTAAATTATTTCTAACCATAAATTCTTATTATTATTTCCTAGAAAATAATTAACAATAAGAATATTATAATATTTTTATTGTCTAAGAGAGATCAAAATGATATTTAAAGGTTCTATTCCAGCTGTCATAACCCCATTCACCCAATCTTTGCAAGTCGATTTCGATGCTCTTGAAAAACACATTGAGTTTTTAATTTCTGAAGGTTCTCATGGTTTAGTTTCTTGTGGAACAACCGGTGAATCTCCGACACTAAGCCATGAAGAGCACAAAGAAGTAACAAGTTTTATAATAAGAAAGTCCAACAAGAGAGTTCCAGTAATGGCGGGTTGCGGTTCGAACTCTACTTCAGAGACTATTGATTTGGTGGAACATGCTAAAAAATCTAAAGCTGATGCAACATTGTTAGTAACTCCATACTATAATAAACCAAGTGATGATGGACTTTATAAGCATTTTAGAACCATCGCGGAAAAATGTAAAAACTTTCCAATATACCTTTATGACATTCCAGGTAGATCAGCTAAAAAGATATCATCTGAATTACTTTTGGAATTATCAAAAATACCAAATATTATTGGAGTAAAAGACGCAACATCTGATTTGTCCTCACCAATGGATGTAATAGAAAATTGTGGCAAGAATTTTATTCAATTATCAGGAGAAGATGCTACCTTTCTAGCTTTTTTAGTAAACGGTGGGATTGGTTGTATCTCTGTCACAGCTAATATAGTGCCGGGCTTATGTTCAGAAATTTATAATTCTTGGTTAAAAAGAGATTATGAAAAATCAATGAGATTAAATCAACATCTTTATTCCTTGAATAAAGCTCTTTTTTTGGAATCAAGTCCTTGTCCAGTTAAATATGCTTTAAGCAAACTTAAAAGATGTAAAAATATCTTAAGACTTCCTCTAACTTCAATAAAAAAATCGACCATGGTTGAAGTTGACAAAGCTTTGGAGAAGCTTGATTTAATATAGAAATAGGTGAAAAAATCTAAATTCATAATAGCCCAAAACAGAAAAGCTAAATATAATTACCAAATAATTGAACAAATTGAAGTTGGTATTGTACTAAGAGGCGCCGAAGTAAAATCAATTAGAAAAGGTGGAGTTGCTCTGGATAATTCATATGCTGTCGATAAAAAAGGTGAGCTTTGGATAAATAATCTTTATATTGATCTCAAAGAATATAAAAGTAGCTTAGAAAATACGAATGATATCAGACCAAAAAAACTCTTACTTAAAAAGACTGAGATTGATAAAATTAATATTAAGACAAGACAAAATGGCTTCACATTGATTCCTTTAGATCTTCATTTTAATAGTAAAGGTTTTATTAAAGTCCTATTGGGTATTTCGAAAGGTAGAAAGAAAAGCGACTTAAGAGAGTACAAAAAACAACAGGACTGGAAAAGGGAAAAATCTAGATTGGAAAAAAAATGATTTTGGTTGCTGTAGGTTCAAACCTAAACTCTAAAATATTTGGTAGTCCTCTTCAGAATTGTGAAAAAGCAATAGAGTTTCTTGAGGGAAAATTTCAAATAGAAAAAGTTTCAAATTTTTATGAAACAGAACCAATGCCAATATCAACTCAACCTATGTATGTGAACGCTGTTATAAGCATTAAAACAGAACTTTTACCAAATAATATCTTAGAAGACCTATTATCAGTTGAAAACATTTTTAAAAGGGTAAGAACTCTTAAAAACGAGGCAAGGGTAATTGATTTAGATCTTTTGTGCTATAACGAATTAATTTTAAATACAAAAAAATTAAAGTTACCTCACCCAAGAATGCATTTAAGAAAATTCGTTATGCAACCAGTTTGTGATATAAATCCGGATTGGGTACATCCTCTATTTAAAACAAATGCTAAAAACCTTATAAAAAATCTTGCAAATCAAAAAATTTGTAATATAAGTTAGTACCATTATGGCAAGAGTTACAACAGAAGACTGCACTACCTCCATACCCAACAGATTCCAGCTAGTTATATATGCATGTAATAGGGCAAGAGACTTAGCTTCTGGTTCCGAAGCTGGAGTATCGGTTGATAATGATAAAAACACTGTTGTAGCCTTAAGAGAAATAGCTGAAAAAAAAGTAGATTTAATAAAAACATGGGACTCTATAGTTAATTCTTCACAAAGATATCAACCAGTTGAAGATACTGACATTGATGATAATGATACAGTCCCACTTAATGAAAACGCTTCACACGTTTCTTTTGACAACTTTGAAAAAGAGAATGCCTCTGAAAAAAAGAGGAAAAAAATATATATGACTCAGAATGAAATCCAAAAATTAATAAGTCAAAAGAAAAACGCCAATCAAGAAGTCGACACTGTTGAAGACATTCCAAATAAAGACGAAGCTGAAAAAGAATAAAAATTAATTTAATATTTAAAAATTTACCGTTTTATCATAAAATTGTTGTGTGTTAAGACAGGTCGAATTATTAGAAAAAGTAAAATCGTATGACCCAAATGTTGAGGAAGAACTTCTTAACAAAGCATATGTTTTTTCAATGAAAGCTCACGGAAGTCAAACTAGAGCATCCGGAGACCCTTATTTTTCTCATCCTCTTGAAGTTGCTGGAATTCTTGCTGATCATAAATTTGATTCAAGAACAATAATAACTGCACTCCTTCATGATGTTGTTGAAGATACAAGCTTTAGTCTTGATGATATAAAAAAAAGTTTTGGTTTTGAAATTTCATTGCTTGTAGACGGTGTAACAAAGTTATCAAAATTTGAAGGCAGATCAGACAAATTTAATCAAGCTGAGAACTTTAGAAAATTATTGCTTGCAACATCTAGAGACATCAGAGTTCTATTTGTTAAACTTGCAGATAGACTTCATAATATGAGAACTCTTAAGTTTATAAAGGATGAGAGTAAGAAAAAAAGAATTTCTTATGAAACACTTGAAATATACTCCCCTTTGGCAGAAAGGCTTGGTATGGACGAAATCAGAAAAGAACTTGATGACTTGAGCTTTATGGTTACAGAACCTGAATTGAGAGACTCAATTATACAAAGATTATCAATGCTTAGACAACAGGATGAAGATATTTTAGATAAAATTGTCAAAAATATCGAAGAATTTCTTGCAAAAAATAAGATTGCTTTTAAGGTTTTTGGAAGAGAAAAAACTCCTTATTCCATATGGAAAAAAATGAAAGTTAAATCTGTAAACTTTTCTCAACTTTCTGATATAATGGCTTTTACAATTTTAGTAAATGATGTTGAGACTTGTTATGCAGTTCTTGGACTCCTTCATCAGGTTTTTTCTTATGTTCCTGGAAGATTCAAAGACTATATTTCAACACCAAAACCAAACGGTTATCAATCTATTCATACAACGCTTATTGGTCCTTTGAATCAAAGAATAGAAATTCAGATAAGGTCTTTTGAAATGAACGATAAAGCAGAATTTGGTATTGCTGCTCATTGGATATACAAAGACGATGTAAACCCAAAAGATGGGAAGCAATATAGATGGATGAGACAAATTTTAGATATTTTAGACCAATCAAATGAACCAGAGGAATTTCTAGAACACACTAAAATGCAAATGCATGCTGATCAAGTTTTTGTTTTTACTCCAAAAGGGGATCTAGTTGCTCTCCCAAAGGGTGCTATGCCTCTTGATTTTGCTTTCTCAGTTCATTCAGATGTGGGTTATTCGTGTATTGGTGTAAAGATAAATAACTCTAACAAACCTCTTTCTACAGAATTGAAAAATGGTGATCAAGTTGAGATTATATGTGGAAAAAACCGTTCAATTCTTCCGGAGTGGTTGGATATTTCCATTACCGGTAAAGCAAGAGTTAATATCAAGAGATATCTTCATATAAAAGAAGAAGATGATTTCAAAAAATTAGGTAAAGAGATATTGATAAATCATTTTAAAAATAAAAATATGAGATACTCTGAAACAAACATTAAAAATATTTTAGATAAATTTAAACTTAAGGCTCTTGATGATTTATACAAGATGATTGGTTGTGGAGAAATGTCACCAACAAAAATAGTTTCATCAATGTTTCCCGAGGAAAAACTTTTAAGAAAAAATGACAAAATAGTAATTTTTAATAAAAATAAAGAGAAAGAAGAAAACAATTCTTTGCCTATAATTATTAAAGGTCTTACACCTGGAATGAGTATTCATTTTGCAAGTTGTTGCAAACCTATACCTGGAGATGATTCAGTTGCATTTGTAATGAAAGATAAAGGATTGATTATACACATGAAATTGTGTGATGAATTAAAAAAGAATAAATTTGACAATAGTAAGATTATGGAAGTATCTTGGGAAAAATTAACATATAAAAAAAATCAATTTGTAGCCAAGATAAATGTATTAATAAAAAATAAAATTGGAGCTCTTGGAGTTTTATCATCTATTATAGCGAAGTCGTTGAGCAACATAAGAAATCTAAACATTACAGAAAGAAATAATGATTTTTTTAAAATTAATATTGATATCGATGTAAAAAATAAAACCCACCTGACTAAAGTTATAGTTTCATTAAGAACTTCAGATTTCATTGAGAGTGTTTCAAGAGTTTAGGATTAAATTTTATGAAATTATCAAAAACTTTTAGACACGTTCAAATGAAACTTTATAGAATAAGGGATTTTCCGGAGGCAGTCGCCATAGGTTTAGCCTGGGGAGTTTCAATTTCATTTACTCCTCTTTTAGGTTTACATTTAATCATTTGTTATCTTGGAACTATTTCTATGAGAGGTAATTTGATAGCAGCAACAGTGGGTTCAGTAATCGGAAATCCATGGACCTTCCCCTTTTTCTTTTATGGTGCTTATAAAATAGGAATAATTTTTTTTTTCACTCCATTAGATAGTTATGAATTTAAAATTGTTTTTTTGATTGATAATTTTAATAAGTTATTTTACCCAACTTTATTAGGTAGCTTACCTATTGCAATAATTGCTTGGTTTACTACTTATAAGATTAGTAAATTTTATTTAGAAAAAAGGCTTTATGAAAAACAAAATAAGATTAGGGATTAATATTGATCATATTGCAACTTTAAGGAATGCAAGAAATGAAAATTTCCCGAACTTAATTCAGGTCGCTGAAATCTTGAAAAAAATAAATGTTGATTTAATTACAGTTCATTTAAGAGAAGATAGAAGGCATATCAAAGATAAAGACGTTGAGGAATTAAAAAGAACAGACTATTTACCTCTTAATCTAGAAATGGCTGCAACTAATGAAATGAAGGATATTTGCCTAAAAATAAAACCTTATGCGTGTTGTATTGTTCCAGAAAGAAGAGAGGAATTGACGACTGAAGGTGGCTTAGATGTTAGAAATCAATTAGATTATCTCAGAAAATTTGTAAAAGAATTTACAAATAATGGAATAAAATTATCATTTTTTATTGATCCTGATGTTGATCAAATTGACGCAGCTTTTAAATTGGGAATTAAAGTAATCGAAATTCATACTGGAAAATACTCGAGATGTTTTAATAAAAAGAATCATAATGCTGAACTTAACAGAATTAAAGATGCGGCAAAGCATTGTATGAAATTGGGTATTGATTGTCATGCAGGCCACGGACTAAATTTTGAAAACGTAGAAGAAATTTCTAATATTCCAAATATTTTAGAGTTAAACGTAGGACACTTTTTGATATCGAATGCTGTTTTAGAGGGATTAGAAAAAACAATCGTTAAATTTATGAAAATTATAAATCATCCTAGTATTTGAATTTATTTGTAATAAAATTCAAATATGAAAAATATATTTTTTAAAGAAAAAAAAAAAGATAATGGGATCAAGAAGAATTTAATCTCATTATTTTATGCAATTGTTGCAGCATTAATAATTAGGAGTTTTCTTTACGAACCATTTAGTATTCCATCTGGATCTATGTACCCTAATCTTAAGGTTGGCGATTACTTATTTGTTTCTAAATTTTCTTATGGTTTTTCAAAACACTCTTTACCATTTAGTATTCCTATAATACCTGGAAGAATATTTTCAAAAGAACCAAAAAGGGGAGAAATAGTTGTTTTTAAAACACCGGAAGATAATAGAACAGACTATATCAAGCGTGTTATAGGTTTACCCGGAGACATAATAGAAATGAAGAATAATTTGTTATTTATTAATGATAAACAAATAGAAATTAAAAAAATAAATACTGAAAAATATAAGTCTTTTAATGTAGCAAGAGTGAGTGAAATACTACCTAATAATCTAACTTATGAAATTTATGAATTTGAAAAGACATTTGAAGGCTTAAATACAAATAATTTTAAAAAAATAAAAATACCTAATGATAATTTTTTTGTTCTTGGGGATAATAGAGATAATTCTCAAGATAGTAGGTTCATAGGATTGATTCCTAGAAATAATTTAGTTGGTCGAGCAGAAATTGTTTTAGTTTCATTTGATACAAGTATTGGAAGTTTAATAAAGTTTTGGACATGGTATCCAGCTCTGAGAAAAGATAGACTTTTTGTTAGTCTTTTACCAAAAAAAAAGAATGAATAATTATTCTAAACTTCTAGTTGATATTGGTTATGATTTTAAAAACTATAAACTTTTAAAAAGAGCCCTTACACACTCAAGTTTTGATTATAATGAAAAAAACTATGAAAAATTGGAGTTTCTTGGTGATAGAGTTTTAGGGCTGGTAATATCAATTTTTCTTTTTGAAAACTTTAAAAAAAATTCAGAAGGAGAACTTGCAAAAAAGCATTCGTTTCTTGTATGCAAGACAGCTTTAAGGAATATTGCTGATGTTATTAATCTTGAAAATTATATAAGAGTTTCAAAAGACATTAAAAAAAAGTCAATTGAATCAATAAAAGCTAATTCATTAGAGGCTTTAATTGCTGCAATCTTTTTAGATTCCAATTTTGAGACAGTTAAAAAAGTTATAAATAATCTTTGGAAAGAACAAATAGAAAGTATTGATTTGTCTAATTACGATCCCAAATCAAGATTACAGGAATGGTGTTTAAATAAAGATAACAAGCTTCCCCTATATAACTTTGTTAGCAAAAAAGGACCTGAACATGAACCAATTTTTAAAATTAGTGTTAACCATAGTCATAATCTTAAAGCTATTGGAGAGGGAAAGAATAAACAGGATGCTGAAATTAATGCAGCAAAATTACTTTTAAAAGAAATTGAAAAAAGAAAACTATAATTGTGGGGTTATTCTATTAACAGGATTTCCTAATGCGGGAAAATCAACGTTATTGAATAGTATTCTAAATCAAAAGATTTCAATAGTTAGTCCAAAGGTCCAAACCACTAAAGAGAAAATCTCTGGTGTACTAAATGTAGATGAGACTCAACTAATTTTTACTGACACTCCTGGCATAATTGATAAGAAAAAGTTTTTTGACAAGAATCTTTCTCGTTCTCTTTTACATGAGGAAAAAATAGTAGATTGTAATTTATTTATACATGATCTTACTAAAAATATTGATAAAGAAACGATAAATAAAATTAAAATTGTTATCAAAGGATTTCAAAAAAACTATTTAGTTTTAAATAAAATTGATTTGGTAACAAAAGAAAAAATTTTGAATTTTGCAAATCTTATTAATTCAGAAGTTAAATTTTTGAAGACATTTATGGTATCTGCAAAAAAAAAAAAAGGAATTAATTACTTAATAAATAAATTGATTTTAGAAGTCCCAAAGGGACCTTGGAAATTTAATAAAAATATTAAAACTAATAAAAGTTTAAATTTTAGAGTTTCGGAGATTACTAGAGAAAAAATTTTTATACTTCTTAATAAGGAAATTCCATATGCAATAAAACTTAAAACTAGAATTAGAAATAATGAAAAGATTGTAAATATCTATCAAGAAATCCTTGTTACAAAAGATTCACAGAAATCAATAATTATTGGTAAGAATGCAGAGAAAATTAAGATGATCGGAACAAGATCACGAATAGATATAGAAAAAATTTTTAAGAAAAAAGTTTATTTAGATTTAGTTGTAAAGGTAAAAAAGAAATAGTTATGAAAATCATTGATGAAGGAATATTTTTATTTTCAAAAAATTATGGAGAAAAATCAAAAATATTGTATGTCCTTTCTAAAGAAAATGGTTTAATTAAAGGTTTGTCAAAATCAAGAAAAAACTCAAAGAATAATTTAATTGTTTTTGACAAAATAACATTTTCATGGAGTTCGAAAGATCCTAATGGACTTGGTTTTTTGAACTTTGAGCAACAAAAGGCTAATCCATTAGATGATTATATTTTTTCTATAATCAAAGCTTCAGTATCCGAACTTTGTTTAAGATTTCTTCCTCCATGGGAAAAGAATACCAAAATATTTAAAGACGTTACAAATTTATCACTCCTTGATCTTAAAAGTAATTCTTATTTGATTGGTAAATATATAAATTGGGAAATTTCTTTTTTAAAGAACCTTGGTTATGGTTTGGATATAAATGTTTGTTCTGTATCAGGTAAAAAAAATGATACATACTTTATATCTCCAAAAACTGGAAATGCTGTTTGCTATATAATAGGAAAGAAATATTCAAAAAAACTTTTTAAAATCCCTGAATGTATGAAAGATGAATTTAGAAAAGATCATTATAATGATTATAAAGATGCTTTAAAAATAACAGAGCACTTTTTTCTTAAAATTTTAGAAAAAAAAAGCTATAGCTTTATTTTTAGAAATCAAATAATTAATCAAGTTCATTATTTATAATGCTTCTTTCCATTTTCCATTAATATAGTATTCAACATTATTAAACGAAGATTTATAGTTCATGCTATTTGATTCTTTGATCCAATAACCTAAGTATAGATAGTTTCTTTTTTTTACTTTAAGCCTTTGAATCATTTTTAAAATTAAAGTTTTACCTAACCCACGTTTTTTGAGATATGGATCAAATAGACTGTAAACTGCTGAGTATCCACCTTCAATGACATCAACCAATATTGATCCATACAATTTCTTATCAAAGTTCTCTAAATCAAATATCTTGGTTTTATTTGTTGAGCTATGAAAGAAATTAATAAATTCTTTTTGTGTCATATCCTTCATCTGACCATCTGCATGCCTAATTTTGCAATAGTTTTTAAATAACTCAAATCTTTCTTCTGTGAATTCTTTTTTTTCGACAAGAAATAAATCAATATTATTTTTTAAATTTCTTTTATTACTCTTTGAGAAAACAAAATCAAAGATATTTATTCTTGATGAAATACATGAGTTACAACTCCTGCATGAGGGTATATACATATGATCGTAATTTCTTCTAAAACCTTTTTTTGTAAGTTCGGAAATAACTTCATTTCCAATTTTACTATTAGGGATATTAACCAAAACTCTTCTTTCACTTCTTCCATCAATATATGAGCATGGAAATTCGTTAGAGTTTTTTATTGTAAGTTTACTATTTTTAAGTGTACCCATTTAATTAATCATCAATATTTGTAGATCAGCCACATTGGTGTTTGTACCTTCAATTATTACAAGTGAATTTATTTTTTTCAATACTTCATATGAATTATTATTATTTAACTCCTTTTCAAGATCAATATTTTTTTTTTTAATTAAATCCATACTTTTATGATTTACAATTGCTCCAGCAGCATTTGTAGGCCCATCTCGCCCATCTGTTCCTGCGGACAACATTGTGAATTTTAGGTTTGGTATAAATTTTTTTGCATTTTTTATGAAGTGTAATGCAAATTCTTGATTTCTTCCTCCTTTACCTTTTCCTTTGATTTTAACAGTTGTCTCACCACCGGATATTAAAATAATTGGTTTGTTATAATTATTTTTTTTTAAATCAATAACAAAATCTTTTGCAAGACTTTTTACATCACCTTCGATATCCTTTTTCCAAATATTTGAAGCAATGTTTCTTGATTTACAAAGCAATGCAATACTATTTAAACATGAGCCGTTACTTCCAATGAGAGTATTTTGCGAATTTAAGAAAATATTATCTTTTTTACCTGGTGTTTCAAGTGTTGGATCAGCAAGGCCCAATTCAATATATGATTTTATTGATAAAGATAGGTGATTCCATAAATTATATTTTTTTAAGATTCTTTTTACATCTTTAAATGTTGTTTCATCGGGTACTGTTGGACCACTTGATATTGAACTTAAATCATTTCCAATTACATCAGATAGAATAAAACTATGAACTTTTGCTGGAAATGACATTCTTAAAAAATTTCCACCTTTAATTTTTGATAAATGTTTTCTCACGGTATTAATTTCTTTGATATTCGCTCCAGAATTTAATAAATGATGATTTAAAGAAACTTTTTCAGAAAGTTTAATATTGGATGTCGGGTATGGTAATAATGCAGATCCTCCACCTGATAAAAAAAATAGCACTAAATCTCTTTCTGTTAAAAACCCAAGCTTTTTTTCTAAAAACTTCGAGGCTAATAAACCATTTTTATTTGGAATTGGGTGTCCAGAACAAAAACATTTAAAACCCTTTACTTCACTAAAATTTTCCTTGTTAACAACAATAATACCTTCAGAGATTTCATTTTCAAAGTTCTTTAATATTGATAATATAGTTTCACCCATGTCAACTGATGCTTTGCCAACACAAACGGGGATTACTCTATTGAAATTTTCGTAAGTCTTTTTGGATTTGTAATCGTTTACAACTATTTCTTTTTTATTAATTTTTATAAATTTTTTAAGAATATGTCTCGGTTGTACATTCGATATTCCATGGTTGAATAGTTCCATAAGGAGAATGTCCTCGCTATCCTTAACTCTATCTGAGTCCATTATTAATTATACCACTCTGTCTTTAGGTTCCTCGCCATCAAAAAAATCGCAAATATTTGTGAATACCCTCATACCCATAGCTTCTCTAGTTTCTTCAGTGGCGCTTCCTAAATGAGGAAGTAGAAAAACATTTTTAAAATCTAAAAGTTTGAAATTTACATTGGGTTCGGCTTCATAAACATCAAGACCTGCTCCTTTGATAATACGACTTTCCAACGCTTTTACCAAGTCGTTTTCAACTACAACATCACCTCTAGCTGTATTTATTAGATAGCTAGTTTTTTTCATTTTTGATAAATTATCTAAATTTATTAACCCTTTGGTTTCCTTTGTTGAGGGACAGTGTAAAGATACAAAATCTGAATTTCCTAGAAGTTCATCAAGTGATGAACAAGATTTAGCATTAAACTTTTCAATAACCTTATCGTCTTTCAAATAAGGATCAAAGAAAGATATTTTCATGTCAAAACCAAAATGTGCTTTATGAGCTAACGCCTGAGCTATTCTACCCATACCAACGAGGCCTAATGTTTTACCTGTAATTTTTGTTCCCATCATATGAGTTGGCCTCCAACCAGACCACTCTTTTTTTCTAACATGAAACTCACCTTCAGATGCTCTTCTTGCTACTCCAAGAAGTAATAACATTGCAATGTCTGCTGTACAATGCGTCAAAACTTCAGGGGTATTTGTGACAACTAAGCCATTTTTCTTTGCAGATTCAATATCTATATTATTAAAACCAACCCCAAAGTTACCAATTATTTTAGCTTTTCTATTGGCTGAGGAAATTATTCTATCTGATATTTTGTCGGTTACAGTTGGTAGAACAGCATCATAGTTTTCGATAGCTTCTATGAGTTGTTCCTCTGTCATCGGAATGTCGTCCTTGTTCAGCGTTACATCGAATATTTCTTTTAGCTTTTCTTCTACAGGGCTAGGCCACTTCCTTGTTACCAATACTTTGAACTTTTGAGTCATTTTCTAAGGCCTTTCTCCAATATTCAGAAGCAGCAGCAATACCGCTCCCAGGTTTTACATTTATACCTGAATCTATCATTGCCATTTCGGCTCCATTTATAAAAGCTGATGCTTGAAGCTCATTTAAATCACCTAGATGACCAATTCTAAAAACTTTACCAGCAACTTGAGTCAATCCGGCACCAAGTGATAGATGATATTTATTAAAGGCTGTTGAAAGTACATTTTTAGCGTCTTTGTCTTCAGGTACAACTATAGCTGATACAGTGTCAGAATACCAATAAGGATCTTTGGCACATAACTCTAATTCCCACCCCTCTAAAACTGCTTTTCTTACACCCTCAGCTATTCGATTGTGCCTTTTAAAAACATTTTCAAGACCTTCTTCAAAAATCATATTGCAAGATTCCTTTAATGCCCTTAACATTGGAATCTGAGGTGTGTATGGAAAATACCCATCTTTGTTTGTTGCAATTTGATCTTCCCAAGAATAATAACATCTTTTCATTTTAGCAGTCTTGTGCGCCTCCAGTGCTTTTTGACTCACACACATAATTGCCATACCAGAAGGTAACATAAACCCTTTTTGAGAACCTGAGATAGCACAATCAACTCCCCATTCATCCATTCTAAAATCGATAGAGGCAATAGAACTTACGCCATCAACGAAAAGAAGTGCAGGATGGTTAGCAGCATCCATTGCCTTTCTTATATCTTCAACATGTGAAGTTACTCCAGTAGCAGTTTCATTTTGTGTAACACAAACAACTTTAATCTTATGATCAGTATCGTTTTTAAGGGTTTTCTCAACTTCTTCCGGCGGCGTTCCTGTTCCCCATTCTCTCTCTACCACTTCGGCATCTAGGCCAAGTCTCTTGAACATATCTGCCCATAAATGACTAAACTGTCCGTATCTGTAAATTAAAACCTTTTCGTTTGGTGACATTGTGTTAATGATCGCAGACTCCCATGCACCTGTTCCTGACCCTGGAAATAAAAACACCGTACCTGATTCAGATTTAAAAACTTTTTTTACATCTTTATACAAAGGTATTGTTAAATTTGGAATTTCTGGATTCCTTTGATCTTCTGATGAAATGTGCATTGCATTTAATATTCTTTCAGGTATGTTCGTTGGACCTGGAATTGCTATATGAAATCTACCTGGATGAGTTCTTGACATTAAATTTCTCCTTTTGTTTTTTTAAATTATTAATCTTATAATCACTAAAAATCAAGTCTATAAATTAAGATTATTTTTTTATCCATTTTGCAACCTCACTCGAAAAATATGAAAAAATAATATCAGCACCTGATCTTTTAATACAATATAGACTTTCTAAAACACATTCTTTTAAATTAATTAATTTATTTTCGGCAGCATTTTTAATAATACAATATTCGCCACTTACCTGATAGGCAGCAATTGGAACAAGACAATTGTCCTTAACTTCTTTTATTATATCTAAGTAATAACCAGCAGGTTTTACCATTACAATATCTGCTCCCTCTTGAATATCCTCTAGAGACTCTTTAATTGCCTCTCTTCTATTTTTAAAATTTAGTTGATAAGAATCTTTTCTTGAATCCCCTAAATTTTCTTTACTTCCAAGTGCATCTCTGAATGGAGAATAAAAATTTGAACAAAACTTGGAACTATAAGAGAGAATATTAGTTTCAAAGAAACCATTAGCTTCTAAATTTTCTCGAATTATTTTCACTCTTCCATCCATCATATCGCTTGGTGCAACAACTTCACAACCACATGATGCGAGATTAACTGACATCTTTGATAATTGATTAATTGTTAAATCATTATCTATTTTTCCATTTGAATCAATAATACCGTCGTGTCCACTTAATGTATATGCATCGAGTGCAACATCACATATGACGACAAGCTGCGGAAATTCTTTTTTTATAGATTTTAGTGCTCTGCAAACTAAATTCTTATCATTTAAACTTTCTTCTGCCTTTTCAGATTTTTTTTTTTTGGTCTATTTTTGGAAACAAAGCAATTGCTTTGATTCCGTTTTTAGTTATTTCGTCAATTTCCTTTAATAATTCAATTATTGAAAGTCTTTTTAGTCCAATCATTTTATTGATTAATGGATTATCTTTTTCTTCCCTAATAAAGTATGGCATTACTAGATCATCTGTAGTTAGATAACTCTCCGAGACCAAGTCTCTAATATATCCTGAAGTTCTTAATCGCCTTCCCCTATGATAGGGAAATCCTTTGCTAGTGAACAAATTCATTTAGACTTTATTGAGTGATTGTTCCAAATCCTCAAGTATGTCATCGATGTGTTCTATACCAATTGATAATCTAACATAACCTGGTGTTACACCAGATGAAATTTTGTCTTCATCAGATAACTGAGAATGAGTGGTTGAGGCAGGATGTATTGCAAGTGATCTTGCATCTCCAATATTTGCGACATGATATAAAAGTTTTAAGTTATCTATAAATTTTTTTCCAGCTTGTTCCCCATCCTTTAGTTCGAAACCTAATAATGCTCCATTTCCGTTAGTCATATATTTGTTTGCTCTTTCTTTGTGTACTCCTGACATAAGACTTGGATAAATTACTTTTTCAATCTTATCATGTTTAGTCAAAAATTTAGCAACTTTTTCCGCATTTTCACAGTGTCTCTGCATCCTTAAGGGGAGGGTTTCTAGACCTTGAATAAACGTAAAGGCATTAAATGGGCTCATGGCTGAACCAATATCTCTTAATAGAACAACTCTAGCTCTTAAGATATATGCAATAGGACCAAGAGGCTTTGCTGCTTGAGACCATATTGCTCCATGATAACTTGAGTCTGGTGAATTAAGCATTGGAAATCTATCCCCGGCCGTTTCCCAATCAAAATTACCCGCGTCTACAATAAGTCCACCGATTGAAAGACCATGCCCACCGATATATTTTGTTGTTGAATAAACAACAATATTGGCTCCGTGTGAAATTGGTTTGCATATGTATGGAGCAGCAGTATTATCCATTATTAAGGGAATTTTATGTTTTTTACCTATTTGCGAAACCTCGCTAATGGGAAAAACATTTAGTTTAGGATTTGGAAGTGTCTCAGCATATATACATCTAGTCTTTTCGTCTATTGCATTCTCGAATTGTTCTGGTTTAGTTGGGTCAACAAACCTGCATTCGATACCCATTTCCTTCATAGTATTAGAAAATAGGTTCCATGTCCCACCATATAGATCTGTTGAACTTAAAAAGTTGTCTCCAGCGTGACAGATGTTTTGAACTGCAAATGCTGATGCAGCTTGACCAGAACTAACAGCCATAGCAGCAGCCCCTCCATCTAATTTAGTCATTCTTTCTTCTAAAACAGCACAAGTAGGATTCATTATTCGAGTATAAATATTGCCAAGCTCTTGAAGTGAAAATAACTTAGAAGCATGATCTGTGTCATTAAATTGATATGATGTTGTTTGGTAAATTGGAACAGCTACCGAAGTTGTTGTCTCATCTCTGCGATGGCCTGTATGTAAAACTATAGTTTCTTCTTTCATTTATTTTCTTTTTATAATTGTTATATTAGTATAACAAATTGTGAATAAATTAACATCAAATAATAAAAATCTACACAGAAAATTAGAAAACTTTGATCATGGCTCAAGAATTAACAAAGAAAATAATGATTCGGTAAAATATAATGGAAAAAAATTAATTAATTTTGCCAGCAACGATTATCTAGGTTTTTCCAAAAATAAAGAAATTCTTAATGAATCAATTAAATGGATTAAGAGATATGGTTCAAGCCTTTCATCATCTAGGTTGGTTACCGGAAATTTGGATAAAATAGAAATCATCGAAAAATTAATTAGTAAAAATATTAAACATGAAAAGTCTATTATAGTCGGTAATGGTTTTTTATTAAATTCAACTTTAATTCCTTCACTAACAGGCAATTCAATTGGAAAAAGAAGTAAATGTCTAATTTTTTCTGATAAGCTAAATCATGCTAGCATTAATTATGGATGTTTGGTTTCGAGACAAAAATGTTTTAGGTATAATCATTTAGACCTAAATCATCTTGAAATTCAGCTCCAAAAATCGCCGAAAGATGTAAAAAAAATTATTATATCCGAAACTCTTTTCAGTATGGATGGAGATATTATTGATCTCAATGGTATAAGATTTTTATCCAAAAAGTATAATTGTATATTATATTTAGACGAGGCACATGCTATCGGAGTTGCTGGCAAAAATGGTTTTGGTTTGTCTTCAGACATTCAAAAGAACTCGAATGAAATAGTTGTAGGAACTTTTAGCAAGGCACTTGGAAGCTATGGGTCATTTGTTTCATGTTCAAAAGATTTTCATAAGATTATTGTCAATACTTGTGGAGGTTTAATTTACTCTACAGTTTTACCCCCCTCTATACTTGGTTCAATATTTGCTGCATTGAAAAAAATACCTAATGCTTCAAAGTTGAGGAAAAAATTAAAGGATAATTCCGACTTTCTTTTAAAAAATCTAAAACGTTTAGATTATAATACTTCGCAGTCTAATTCGCATATTATTCCTCTGATTTTGGAAAGTCATTTCAAGTGCAAAAAATTACATAAATATTTATTTGAATGTGGTTTTTACGTGAAAGAAGTAAGACCACCAACAGTTCCTGTTGGACAAAATAGAATTAGACTATCTTTAACGGCAACTATGAATAGGAATACGATTGATAATTTTATAAATCAACTCTCAAATTTTGAATGAAATGATGTATGACTTTTATTTTATTCACGGGTGGGGTTTTGATAAAACATTTTGGAGACCTTTAAAGAAAAAAATTAAGGTCCATAAAATATGCAGGTCTACAACTTGTTTGGATTTAAATTTTTTTTCAAAAGAAAAAAGAAATAAAGAACAATTAGATTCTATCAGTGATAATAATATTTTTATTGTCCATTCATATGGTTTGAATTGGTTTTTAAAGAAAAATCTTGGTTGTAAATTATTAATTAATTTTTTTGGAGCTCCCGATTTTATAAATCTTCAAAAAAGTCCAAATTTAGTCAAGAAAAGAATAATTATGATGAATGAGCAATTAAATATAAATCCCGAAAGAGTTTTACGTAATTTTTATAAAATATGTAATGTAAATTTTGAAAATAAAAAGACAATTAACGTTCAAAAGTTATCAAGAGCATTAAGTGAATTAAGAGATTTAAATTTTTCCAAACAACTCAAAAAATTGAATTTTAAGATTCATTCAATTTATTCTTACAAAGACAAAGTGCTAAATATTGACGAAGAAAGCATAAATTATTTTAAAAATAAAAAACATGATATAACCATATTTAATAACTATGACCATGGGTTTCCTGAAACTCAACCTGAAATTTGTTTTAAACTAATCAAAGAAATTCTAAGAAATATATAATGGATTCTTTCAAGAAAAAAATTAAAAATTCATTTGATAAAGGATCAGTGAATTACGATAACAATTCAAACCTCCAAAAAGAAACATTGGAGAATTTATTGGATCTTTTTCTTTGTGAAACTAAAGGTCATAATCAAAACTTTTCTTTATTAGAACTTGGAAGTGGGACAGGTGTTTTTAGTAAGAAATTGTCTGAAAAAATTTTTCTTAAAAAAATACATTTATTGGACATATCAAGTGAGATGATAGAAAAATCAAAATTGAGATTTAACGACAAAAAGGTTTTTTTTTTAAAGAGTGACTTTGATTGTTTTAAAAATTATCAAGATTATAATTTAATAATATCTAATATGTCTGTTCACTGGTCCAAAAACTTTATGAGGCTAATGAAAAAAATTTTGCTTTCAATAAATAAAAATTCTATTGTTCTTATTTCCTTTCCTAATTCCGGAAGTTTCCGTAATTTGAAAAAAGACCATAAGAAATTTACTAACTATCTTCCAAATATAAATCTTCTCAGGGATTATTTAGGTAGTTCTAAATATTATTTTAGTGCAAAAGAAATGATTCACGAAGAATATTTCAAGAATATTCTTGTTTTCTTCAGAAGTTTAAAAAATATTGGAGCTAATGTTAGTAATAATTTTTTCAACCCTATCGATCTTTATAGTTTGAGAAGAAATAAGGAAAAAATTAAAGTAGATTTTGATATTAGTTATCTGTTTATTAGGAAAATTAAGGATTAATGATAAAAGGTTATTTTATATCAGGAACTGATACCGGTGTTGGTAAAACCTTAGTTGCATCTATTTTAGTAAATAAATTAAATGCAATTTATTATAAACCCATTCAATGCGGGCTTGATGCAAATGGAAATAAAGATTCGGATATTGTTAATAAAATTTGTAAAAATAAAACAATTTTACAAGAAACATATTTTTTTAAAAAACCGTTAAGTCCAAATATAGCTGCAAAAATTGAAGATAGAAAAGTGGAAATCAAAAATTTTAAAAATATATTTAAAAAAAAAATCAAAAAAGAAATTTTAATTGAGGGTGCAGGAGGACTATATGTTCCAATAAACAATAAATTTGTGATGATTGATTTAATTAAATTCTTCAAACTCCCAGTTATTTTGGTCTGTAGAACAAAATTAGGAACGATAAATCATACACTTTTGTCGATAAGTCTTTTAAAACAAAAAAGAATAAAACTTCATGGGTTGGTTTTTAGTGGTGACGATGAACCTAAAACGATTTCAACTATTAAAAAATTTGGAAAAATAATTTTGGGAAGAGAAATAAAAGTTTTAGCACATATTCCATTTAAATCAAAAATCAATAAACAAGTTGTAGATGACATGAAAGGTTTATTTAGAAAAATATGAGATTAAAAAATGAAATTTTAAAAAAAGATCGCAAGTATTTATGGCATCCTTTTACTCAATCTTTAAATTCTGGCGATCCTATTGTTGTAAGTTCAGCGGAAGGCGAAAAAATCTTCGACCTTGAAGGAAATGAATTTATCGATTTAATTTCCTCTTGGTGGATTAACACTCATGGTCACTGTAGAAGTGAGATGATAAAATCTGTTCTTAATCAATCGAAAAAACTTGAGCAAGTTCTTTTTGCTGGTTTCACCCATCAACCTGCAGTTGATTTAGCTGAAAGGATTGTTAATCTTTTACCAGGGAGTTTGTCTAGAGTTTTTTATTCAGATAATGGGTCAACATCAATTGAAATTGCTATGAAGGTTGCAGTACAATATTGGTATAATAAGGGAGAAAAAAAAAATAAATTTGTTGCATTTCAAGGAGGCTATCATGGAGATACATTTGGTGCAATGTCGGTAGGTAGAACATCGGGTTTTTATAAACCATTTGAAGACATGCTTCAGAAAAGTTCTTTTATTCCATTTCCCGAAGATTGGTTGGGAAATAATCAACTTGAAGAAAGTGAGAAAATAGCTCTAGATATTGCTAATAAAATTATTGATAAAGAAAAAAATCAGATTGCAGCAGTTGTATTAGAGCCTCTAGTTCAAGGTGCTGGTGGAATGAAAATCTGTAGAAAAGAATTTTTTTCAGAACTTGTAAAAATCTTTAAAAGTTCGGGAATAATAGTCATTTTTGATGAAGTGATGACGGGTTTTGGAAGAACAGGTAAAATGTTTGCTACTGATCACTTGAATGTCGAGCCTGACATAATTTGTCTTGCAAAATCACTCACTGGCGGGTTTATACCACTTGCTGCGACAATATTTAGTGAAAAAATTCATAAAATGTTTGTTGATTTAGATTTTAAGAAAACCTTCTTACACGGACACACGTTTTCTGCTAATCCAGTTGCTTGTGCTGTGGCTTTGAGTTCGCTTGATTTATTCAAAAAAGACAATACATTCGAAAATATAAAACAAATATCCGAAATTCATAAAAATTTTCTAGAAGAAATATCAAAGATTCCTAAAATTACAAAAATTAGGAATTTGGGGACTATTGCTGCTTTTGATTATGATGGTATTTCAGAATCATACGGTTCTTCAGGAAGTGATGAGATTAGAAAAAAATTTTTAGATAAAGGTTTGTTGTTGAGACCGCTCGGCAATACCATTTATTTAATGCCACCTTACTGTATTAAAAAAGAAAATCTTATTAATTCTTATGAAAAATTAATTGAGATTTTGCAGTAATTTTTTTTTTGTTTAAAATTAATTTTATATGAATGAAAACTTAGATCAAAAAATTGAAATAATCCTCAAACCAATCTCTGATTCTATAAGTGGGCTAGTATTCGGAAGTTTTTCTTTTTTGGGAACTGATATTCCTTTTATAGTGATTTGGCTTGTATTTGCCAGTGTATATTTTTCTTTTTATTTTAATTTTTTAAATATTTTTTATTTTAAGAGAGCCTTACAAGTAGCTTTTGGCAAGTATGATGATCCGAGTCACCCTGGAGAAATAACCCATTTTCAATCTTTCACTGCAGCTATGTCCGGAACTATAGGCCTCGGGAATATTGCTGGAGTAGCTGTTGCTATTTCTATCGGAGGGCCCGGTGCAATGCTTTGGATGATTGTAACCGCATTTTTTGGTATGACGTTAAAGTTTGTTGAGGTTAGTTTAGGCCATAAGTATAGAATTATTCATAAAGATGGAACTGTTTCAGGTGGTGCAATTCGTTATCTATCTGATGGGTTGGGACAACTTGGTTATGTAAAGTTAGGAAAAGTTTTGGCTATCTTTTTTGCAATATGTTGTATCGGAGGGTCATTTGGAGGTGGTAATATGTTTCAAGCCAATCAAGCTTTTCAGCAGATAGTAGAGGCTACAGGCTCTGAAAATAGTCCTCTATACAACAGGGGCTGGTTAGGGGGCATATTTTTTTCAATAATCGTCGGTTTTATAATTATTGGTGGGATCAAATCAATAGGTAAGGTAACTGAAAAACTTGTGCCTATAATGGCCTTTGTTTATGTATTTTCTTGTTTATATATAATTATATTAAATTTAGGTATGATTCCTGAAACGGTATACAAGATTTTTTCAAGTGCATTCAATTTAGATGCAACAGTAGGTGGATTTTTAGGATCGTTAATAGCTGGTGTAAAAAGGGCAGTCTTTTCAAATGAATCTGGAATAGGATCTGCTCCAATTGCATATGCTCCAGCAAAAAGCGACAATCACCTGAATACTGGTTTTATGTCATTACTATCGCCAGTTGTAGATACAATTATTGTTTGTTCGATGACATCATTAGTGATTATAATGACCGGAGTTTATGAGGGAGGTTCGGGTATTCAAGGGGTTGAATTAACTTCCAGGGCTTTCGAATCAGTGTTTAGTTGGTTTCCAACTATATTAGCATTAGCAATCACTCTTTTTGCTATTTCAACATTAATAACCTGGTCTTACTATGGTTTGAGATGCTGGACTTTTTTATTTGGAATGAGTTCATTGAGCAAATACTCCTTTAAGTTAATTTTTTTAAGTTTTACAATCATTGGAACTTCTATGAACCTCGAGAGTGTGATAAATTTTTCCGATTCGATGATTTTTGCAATGTCAATTCCAAATATTATTGGATTATACTTTCTTTCATCTCAATTAAAATCAGATATATTAAAATTAAAAGATGATTGATATGGATGAGGTTTTAATTGCAAGCGATCACGCTGGGTTTGAATTAAAAAATACTTTGATAGAAAAGTTTGAGGGCAAAGTAAAATTTCGTGACTTAGGTCCATTCTCTGATAATTCTGTAGACTACCCAGATTTTGCAATAAAGTTATCCCTAAAAATTAATTCAAAAGAGTATAATAAAGGTATTTTGATTTGTGGTTCAGGAATAGGCATGTCTATGGTGGCTAATAGATACAAAAATGTTCGAGCTGCATTGTGTTTGAATAAGAAAATGACTAAGTTATCTAGGCAACATAATAACGCTAATATTTTAGTTTTAGGTTCAAGGTTGATTTCTGTTGAAGAAGCTATTAAATGTTTATTAGAATTTTTAAAAACCAATTATGAGGGTGGACGACATCAAGCTAGACTTGATAAGTTTAATTTAGTAGAATAATTATTATGGAGGCAACATGACAGCACAACTATTTTTTGAAAGCAGCCTAACACAAACAGATCCGGCTGTACTTAACGCTATAGAAAATGAATACCACAGACAAAATGATCAGATAGAGCTAATTGCTTCTGAAAATATTGTTTCTAAAGCAGTACTTGAGGCACAAGGCACTATTTTGACCAACAAATACGCTGAAGGTTACTCAGGAAAAAGATATTATGGTGGGTGTGAACACGTTGATGTTGTTGAAGACATTTGCATTGAAAGAATCAAAAAGTTATTCAATGCCGGTTTTGCAAATGTACAGGTTCATTCCGGTTCCCAAGCAAATCAGGCCGTATTCTTAGCTTTACTGAAACCTGGTGATACAATAATGGGTATGTCTCTTGCCGCTGGTGGACATTTAACTCACGGAGCTCCTCCTAATGAATCAGGAAAATGGTTCAATGCCATTCAATATGGTGTTAAAAAAGATGATGCATTAATCGATTATGATGAAGTAGAAAAATTAGCCGTGGAGCACAAACCTAAACTAATTATTGCAGGCGGTTCTTCATACCCTAGAATCATCGATTTTAAAAAATTTAAAGATGTAGCGGATAAAGTTGGCGCCTTATTCCTAGTAGATATGGCACATTTTGCTGGTTTAGTAGCCACTGGAGTGTACCCAAACCCACTTCAATATGCAGATGTAGTAACCTCAACAACGCACAAGACTTTAAGAGGACCTCGAGGTGGTATAATCCTTACGAATAATGAATCTCATGCTAAAAAAATCAACTCTGCTGTCTTTCCTGGGTTGCAAGGCGGACCTTTAATGCATGTTATTTGCGCAAAAGCTGTTGCATTCGGAGAGGCACTACAACCCGACTTTAAGAACTACATAAATTCAGTTGTTGCTAATTCCAAAACACTATCTGACGTAATGCTTGAAAGAGGTCTTGAAGTAGTCTCCGGAGGTACCGACACTCATCTTGTTTTAGTTGATTTAAGACCTAAAGGGCTTACTGGTAAAGCTGCAGAGAGATCTCTTGAAAATGCAGGTATTACTTGTAACAAAAACGGTGTCCCCTTTGACCCTGAAAGTCCCTTTGTTACCTCTGGCGTTAGATTAGGAACACCAGCTGGAACAAGTAGAGGTTTTGGAGTTGAGGAATTTCGCATCGTAGGAAATCTTATTGGAGACGTTTTAGATGGTTTGTCATTAAATCCCGATGACAACACAAAAGTTGAACAAGAAGTAAAATTAAAAGTTAAGGCTTTATGTGAGAAATTTCCTATTTACAGTGCTGCTATTTAAACTATAGTCGGCTTAGTAATAAGAGTTTTTTTACTTTTTACTAGTACAGGTAAAACATTTTATGAGATGTCCTTTTTGTGGTCATGAAGAAACCCAGGTCAAAGATTCTAGACCATCCGAAGATAATAGCTCTATCAGGAGAAGAAGACAATGCCCAGCCTGCGCAGCAAGATTCACTACTTTTGAAAGGGTTCAGCTAAGAGAGCTAATGGTGATAAAAAAAGACAAAACTAGAACAATATTTGATAGGGAAAAATTAGTAAGATCAATAAACATTTCTTGTAGGAAAAGACCGGTGGAACCTGATCAAATAGAGTTAATCACTAACAGTATCCAAAGAAGATTAGAAAGCTCCGGTGAAACAGAAATTCCCACAAAGGTAATCGGTGAACTTGTTATGGATGCTCTTAAAGAATTAGATAGAGTTGCATACCTAAGATTTGCTTCTGTTTATAAAGACTTTCAAGAAACTGATGATTTTAGAAAATTTATTGATACAAATCTTAATCTTAAAAATGAATAGGACGTGGATTTAGATATTAAATATATTCAAATCTCCATATTTCTGTTAAAAAAAATAATTGGAACCACTTTTCCTAACCCGCCCGTTGTATGTTTGATAGTTGAATTTAACCAAAACCAAACAAAGAGTAAAATTATCAGTTTTGGATTTACTGGTGTTGGAGGAAGACCTCATGCAGAGGCAAACGCTCTTAGAGAAATAAAATTTAAGAAAAATTTTAATTATACACTTTATTCCACTTTAGAACCTTGTAGTCATTTTGGAAGAGATGAATCTTGTGTTTCAAAGATCTTAAAGTCAAAGATTAATAGAGTTGTTTTTTCACTCAAAGATCCTGATAGAAGAGTAAATGGATCCGGCAAAATGTTGTTGAAGAAAAATGGTTTAGAAGTTTTAGGCGGTATAATGAGTGACAAAACGAAAGTGATTTACGATGGTTATATAACTAATAGGAGGTTATATCGTCCAAAGGTAACTCTTAAAATTGGATGTTCACTTGACAGTAAAATTGCATCTGAGAAAAACAAGACAGATAAAATTACTAATGGACTAGTTAAAAAAATAGTTCACATATATAGGTCAGAGGCAGATGCGATATTGGTTGGAAACAATACTGTAAATGTTGACAATCCTCAGTTGAATTGCAGAATTAAAGGTTTGAAGGACTTTTCTCCAATACGGGTGATATTGTCAAAGAAACTAAGTTTTAATTTAAATTCAAAAATACTCAAAAATTGTATGTCCAATCCAACTTATATTTTTACATTAAAAACTAAAAGTCAAAAAATAAATAAAATCACTGATAAACATGCAAAAATAATCTTGCTTGATAGAAATAAGTTTAAATTATCATATATAGTAAGAGAACTCGCAAAGTTAGGAGTTTGCAATCTTCTAGTTGAAGGAGGAGGAGAAATTTTTACATCATTTATTAACGAAGGCTTAGCAGATCAAATTATTTTGTTTAGGTCAAATTATTTTATTGGTTCAGGGGGAGTGAGTGTGGTTAAGAATGTTCTTAAAAAAGATAAAAAAAAATTTATCTTGAAACACATTTCGAGTTTAAAAAATAACACCATGGAAATTTTGGAAAAGGAAGAGTAAAGAAAGTTTTTTAATTTATGTTTACAGGAATAATAAAGAAAATTGGTCTAATTGAATCTTTAGATTTAAAATCTAGAGTTATTGCAATTAGATCAGATTTTAATGATATTGTTTTAGGTGAATCAATATCATGTTTAGGTATTTGTTTGACTGTATCTAAGTTAAAACAAAAAGTATTTTTTTGTGATCTATCATTTGAAACAGTTTCAAAAACGAATATTAAAACAAAAAAGAAGGGTGATAAAATAAATCTTGAACGATCCTTGAAAATCGGTGAAGATTTAAGCGGTCATTTAGTATTTGGACATGTTGATGGGGTTTGTTCTCTCAAAAAAATGAAGAAAGATAAAGACTCATGGATCCTAAATTTCTCTATTTCTTCTAGTTTGATAAAATATTTAATAGAAAAATGTTCTATAAGTATAGATGGTGTATCATTGACAGTTAATAATGTCTATGATGATAGTTTTGATGTAAGTATAATTCCTTTTACTTGGAGAAATACAAGTTTAAAATTTTCAAATATAGGAGATAATTTTAATATTGAAATTGATATGTTAGCAAGGTATGTTTTCAAGGCTCTTAAAAAATGAAAACTAGCTTATCTCCTATTTCAGAAATCATTAAAGATTTATCACAAGGTAAAATGGTGGTGATTGTTGATGATGAGCAAAGGGAAAATGAGGGAGATCTAATTTTTTCGGCAGCACATGTTTCCCCTCAAAAAATAAACTTTATGGCAAAATATGCAAGAGGATTGATTTGTTTGGCATTGGATAAAAAAAGATTTAAGAGGTTGAATTTAAAATTAATGACAGATAACAATTTAAGTAGGCATAGAACAGCATTCACAGTATCAATCGAAGCAAAGAAAGGTGTTACAACAGGTATTAGTGCAAAAGATAGGTCACAAACTGTAAAAGTTGCAGTTTCATCAAAATCGAAACCATCAGACTTAGTGAGTCCTGGACATATCTTTCCTTTGTTAGCAAAAGATGGAGGAGTTCTCGAAAGAGCTGGTCATACCGAGGCAGCAGTTGATTTATCAAGATTGGCGAATGGTGAGTCAAGCCCTTTTGGTGTGATTTGTGAAATTATGAATGATGATGGGTCAATGGCTCGTTTTAATGATTTAAAAAAATTTTGTAGGATACATAACTTGAAGATGTCATCAATTAAAGACCTAATAGAATACAAATTAAAAAAAGATAAATTTGTGAAGTGCATAAAGGTCGATGATTTGATTCTACCAAAATTTGGAAATTTTAAAATGTTTGTATACAAAAATCTAATAGATGAAACAGAGCATTTAGCCATGGTTAAAGGAAAAATAATAAGAAATAAAAATATCTTAGTTAGAATGCATAGCATTAATATAATCTCTGATATTTTAGACCTAGAAAATAAAGATTTAGAAAGATCTATTGATTTTATCAGTAAAAATAAATGTGGTGTAATAGTTTTAGTTCGAAATCCTAAAAAAGAAATGAAGAAAAAAGTAACATCAACGTATAAAAACAAAAATAAGATCTTAAAGGAATATGGAGTAGGTGCTCAAATTTTAATCGATTTGGGCGTTAAAAAAATAACTTTATTGACTAAGTCATCAAAAAATATTGTTGGTATAGATGGTTTTGGATTGGAAGTTAATGGCACAAAGAAAATTTAAAAAGATTCTTATAATTTTTTCTGACTTTTATCCAAAAATTTCAGATAATTTACTTAAAGGTGCAGAATCTTATCTGAAGAAAAATAATTTTATTTATGATAAAAAAAGAGTGGATGGTTCATTAGAGATTCCTTTTTTGCTCCACAAATTTTTAAAAGAATATGATGGTTTTATTGTTCTAGGGTGTGTAATAAAGGGGAAAACCGACCATTACAATATTGTTAAAGATATATGTTTACATGAGATTTACTCAATAGCATACAGAAATATGCTCCCACTTGGTTCAGGTATTCTTACTGTTAATAATTTTGACCAAGCAGTTGAGAGGTCTGATATAAACAAAAAGAATTTTGGAGAAAAAGCATCAAGAGTTTGTTGTAATTTAATTAAAATATTAAAGAACTAAACCTTTTACCAATAATTTGCTTATAATTAATAATAGTCAAATTATTCTGGTAAGGTATTATTGATTAAGAATTTTGTTCTTAACTATAAAAGATTGACTTGACTTATGAGTAACGAATTAATTTTAAAGTCACTCTCAAGATATTTGGCAGTGCAAGCAACCTATAATCAAAGTTTTGGGTTTGACCAAAAAAAAATTCAAAGAGATTTTATATCCCAAAAAGATTTTGAATTTCACATTGATTCGCACTGTGAATTAAGTGCAAAACATTTTGACAAAATTTTCTTTAAAAGAATTTTCAATAATGTTTTTGAGAAAGAGGAGTTTATTTTTGGACTCATAACCAAAAATCTTGAAAGTAGTTGGACTCTAGCTAGACTATCAAAGGTACTGCAAGCTATTTTAAGAGTAGCTATTTCTGAGATGATAACTTATCCGAAAACGTCTATGGGTATAATTGTAACTGAGTATTTAATGTTAGCAGAGTCGTTTAGTATTGAAAAAGAAAATAACTTTATAAATGCAATTCTCGATAAGATTCATAAAACTCTTTAAGTAAATGAATACAGAACAATATCTTATTGAAAAATATTTATTACCTTTAGCTGGTAACCGAGAGTCTTTATTTTTAAAGAACGATGCAGCTTTTTTTAAGCAAAAGGATCTTGTTATTTCTACAGATATGATGTTAGAGGGGAAACATTTTACAAAAAATAGTGATCCAAGAATGTTAGCAAAAAAATTATTAAGAATAAATCTGTCAGATATAGCTGCTATGGGTGCAAGTCCATTTGGTTTTTTCTTAAACATTGCTATCCCAAAAACAAAAATAAATCGATGGTTTGAAGAATTTGTATTTGGTTTGAAGTCTGATATGAAAAAATATAATTTAAAGCTTTTTGGAGGTGATATGAGTTCCTCAAGTCAAGTTTTTTTGAGTGTAACAATTTTGGGTAAAACACAAAGAATATGTCACTCGACAAACTATACAAATAATAACTCAGATATTTATGTTACAGGAAGTATCGGAGATGCCGGACTTGGACTGAAGCTGAGTGATAAATTATCTTTTTTTAGTTGTTCAAGAAATAATAAGCATAAATTAATTAAAAAATTACTGCTTCCTGAGCCGAGACTCAACATTGGAAAAAATCTTTTGAATAAAGTAGAATTTTGCACGGATATTTCTGATGGTTTGATTGAGGAACTTTCACAAATAGCCAATCGATCAAAAAAACAAGTAAATATTTTTTTAGAAAAAATCCCAATCTCTTCGGCCACTCAAGAAGTTTTAAATAAGAATAAAAATAAAAATAAAGAAATATGGGAAATAATTTTATTTGGTGGAGAAGACTATGAGTTACTTTTCTCTATTCCGCAAAATAAAACACTCAGCGGCAAATTAGGAAAAATTTCAAAAATTGGATTTTTCTCGAATGGAATTGGGGTAAAGGTATTTGATAGTAATGGAAAAAAATTTTCAACAAAAAAAAAAGGTTTTAGTCATTTTTAATTAATTAATTATTGATCATCCAATCATATGTGATATAAGATTTATTTTTATAGATTTTAAATTTTTTAAGTATGTATCTTGAATTCTCAATAGTCTTATTTTGCTCATTACTGTCAATTGGTTTTGGCGCATATACAACAAACAAGATATTAAAAGAGCCACAAGGTTCCGATAGAATGCAAGAAATAGCCTCAGCAATACAAGAAGGTGCCCAAGCATATCTAAACAGACAATATATAACTATATCGATTGTCGGGATCTTGATCACCGTTCTACTTTATTTTCTCATTCATAACCCTTACGTTGCTTTTGGTTTTGTAATCGGTGCTTTTCTATCAGGATTGGCAGGTTACGTTGGAATGTTTGTTTCTGTAAGAGCAAATGTTAGAACAACTCAAGCGGCTACCGAGAGCTTAGATAAAGCTCTTGATATTTCATTTAAGTCGGGTGCGATAACAGGGTTTCTTGTTGTGGGCTTTGGATTGCTTGGGTTAGTAGGATACTATTGGTTTTTATATCAAAAATTTGGACAATCACAAGGAAGAGAAATTGTTGAAGCCATGATCGCGTTGAGCTTTGGCGCTTCATTAATATCTATATTTGCTAGACTCGGTGGAGGAATATTTACTAAAGGTGCAGATGTTGGTGCAGATCTCGTTGGAAAAATTGAAGCAGGTATTCCTGAAGATGACCCAAGAAACCCTGCGGTAATAGCCGATAATGTTGGAGATAATGTCGGAGATTGTGCCGGAATGGCGGCAGACCTTTTCGAAACATACGCTGTAACAATTGTAGGTACAATGGTTCTTGGTCTTATATTATTTGATAGTGCAGAGCAACAAATCTTTATGATGTTTCCGTTGTTGATCGCAGCTGTATGTATAATCTCATCGTTGATAGGGGTTTATTATGTAAAGTTAGGAGAAGGATCAAAGAATATAATGGGAGCTTTGTACAAAGGCCTTTTAATTACTGCTGCGGTTTCAATAGTTTTAGTTTATTTTGTTACCGATTTTTTTATTGGAGCAGACAGGTTGATTATAAATAGTGATCTTTTCATAGAGTCATTCTTAGGTATAGATTTATTCTATTGTGCAATTATAGGATTATCTGTTACTGGTTTGATCGTTTGGATAACTGAATATTATACCAGTACTGAATTTAACCCTGTCAAGTCCGTAGCACGTTCATCTCAATCAGGTCACGCAACAAACATTATTCAAGGTTTAGCAGTTTCAATGCAATCGACAGCTCTTCCAACATTAGTTATAATTCTTGGCATTGTTTTATCTTATAAGTTCGCTGGTCTATACGGAATTTCCATTGCGGCAACAACAATGCTTGCTCTTGCTGGAATGATTGTAGCCCTTGATGCATATGGGCCTGTAACAGATAATGCTGGGGGTATCGCAGAAATGTCAAATCTATCTGAGGATGTTAGAAAAACCACCGATGCCCTAGATGCAGTAGGTAATACCACAAAGGCAGTTACCAAAGGTTACGCCATAGGTTCCGCTGGATTGGCGTCACTAGTATTGTTTGGAGCATACACTCAAGACTTAAAGTACTATTTTCCTAACCTGGATATCAAATTTGCTTTAGATGATCCATATGTCGTTGTTGGATTGCTAATTGGTGGTATGTTACCATATTTATTCGGTTCAATGGGTATGACAGCAGTTGGGAGAACTGCCGAGAAAATAGTCAATGAAGTTAGAAGACAGTTCAGAGAAAACAAAGGAATAATGACTGGTAAATCAAAACCTGAATATGGCAAAGCTGTTGATATATTAACTAAAGAAGCAATTTATGCCATGATCTTGCCGTCAATGCTTCCAGTCTTAGCGCCTTTTATAACGTATTATTCGATCTATATTATAGCTGGAGAAACTGGACCGGCTTTCACTACAGTTGGTGCAATGTTATTAGGAACAATAGTTACTGGACTTTTTGTAGCTATTTCAATGACATCTGGTGGTGGTGCTTGGGATAATGCCAAAAAATATATTGAAGATGGCAATTTTGGTGGAAAAAATTCTGACGCTCATAAAGCTGCAGTAACAGGTGATACAGTTGGAGATCCTTACAAAGACACCGCAGGTCCAGCAATTAACCCAATGATAAAAATAATCAATATTGTTTCTATTCTTCTCTTATCAATGCTATCTTAGCAGATCAATCATCAGCTTTTCCACTACCCAAGATAGGACCTCCCCTTTTCATACCAGGAACACCGAAGTTACCTAAAAGTTGTTGTAATAACGACTGCTTTGCACCTTCTGTTTTTGTTTCTAGAGAAGACATTGCAACTTCTGTTGAAATAGATTTATCATAAAAAAAAATATTTTTTAGTTTATTATTTTTATTAAATTTTAACTCTAAGATATATTGTTCCTGAAGCTTGGACTTCAAAAAGGCAACCTTAGACTTCAAAGATCCAATGTAATAGTATGAGTTATCACCCAAACTACCTTTAAACGATGGTTCACCAAGAATTTGAATTACCGAGCTTTTATCATCCATTCCAATTTTTAATATTGATAGTGAATCTGCATCTGGTAAATTTCCATTTACAATTTTTTTTGAGATACAAGATGTTAATATAAAGAATGTTAAAAAATAAATAAAAAATTTCATAATGTTGTTTTCTAAAAAAAAAAAAGTCTTAAATGTTATTTATAATAAAATAGTTGAAGAATCAAAAGGTTCTTTAAATTTAATATTTGAAAATCCTCATAATACAGATCAATTCATGGAGTTTTTTCAACTTAACTTGATCTTAATTTTGTGGTTCATGAAACAAAATAACATTGACAATAAAAATCTAGATTATCTAATAACAATCTTTGTCAAGGATTTAGAAGGCATGGTAATTGAATTAGGAGCTTCCGAGACAAGTCTAAGAAAAAAAATAAGAGTAATAATAGAAAATTTTTATGGAAGATTATATTCCTACACTGAGTTGTTTGATCATTATGAAAGTAATAATTATGAAATTAAAAAAAATGTTATAAAAAAAAATTTTCATTTCTTATCAAATCTTAAACCAATTATTAAATATTTAAATACTAATATTTTGTATTTAAGAAAACTTCAACTAGATGATTTTTGGGAAGCAAATTTTATTTTTAGAGTCAAGAAAGTATTTTAAAAAAAATATTGTTATTATTCAAATTTTTATGTACAAGTCAAGATTACTAGTATTAGGATTATACAACAATGGCCGTTCCAAAAAGAAAAACAACACCCTCTAGAAAAGGTAAAAGACGCTCTCATCATGCGCAGTCAGGTGTAAATGTAATCGAATGCCCAAATTGTGGTGAATTTAAGGTCGCACATCATGTATGTGGTGCATGTGGCTATTACAATAAAAACGAAGTAATCGATAAAACAGAATCAGTTGATGATTCAGAGTTAGATACTGAAAAGTAGAAACAAGGGTATATTTTGAAAGAAATTGTGTTGGCTATTGATGTCATGGGAGGAGATCACGGCCCAAGATCAACAATCAACGGTATCAAAATGGCATCAAAAATATATCCAAACGTTAGATTTAAATTATTTGGTGATAAAAGATCGTCTGAGTCAGAGTTAAAAAAACATAACCTAGAAAACTGTGAATTTTTTCATACTGATGAAAGTATCAAGTCAGATGATGAACCTGTAAGTGCTTTAAGAAAGCTCAAGAAATCAAGCATGAGGCTAGGTATTAACAATGTTTCTGATCGAATTGCTGATGGATTTGTTTCAGCAGGAAACACAGGGGCACTTATGGCAATTTCAAAGTTTGTTTTGAGAACGATAAGTGGTATTGACCGTCCAGCCATTGCAGGACTAATGCCTACCTTAAAAGGGCAAACAGTAATACTAGATTTAGGTGCTAATGTCGATTGTTCAAATAAGAATTTAGTTCAATTCGCCCTCATGGGAGATATTTTTTCTCAAGCTGTGTTGGGCATTCAAAAACCAAAAATTGGATTATTAAACGTTGGCTCAGAACTTATAAAGGGAAATGAGATAGTCAAACAAACGCACTCAGATTTAAAAAATATCAAAGAGAAGATTAACTTTCATGGTTTTGTAGAGGGTAGTGACATAAACAAAGGCATAGTAGATGTTGTGGTCACAGACGGCTTTTCAGGAAATATAGCTCTCAAAACTGCTGAAGGAGTTGCGGAATTGATTTTTACATTTTTGAAAAACTCATACAACAGCTCGATCGTTTCGAAGATTGGATATATACTCTCTAAACCTGCTTTAAATAGATTTAAAACAAGAATTGATCCTAGAACTTATAATGGTGCTGTGTTATTGGGTTTGAACGGAATAGTTGTTAAGAGTCACGGAGGTACAGATTCATTTGGATTCTGTAATGCGATAGGAGTGGCTGTCTCACTTATAGAAAATTCATATATTAATCAAATAGAAAAAAAGTTGGAGTTATATAGATAGATGTCATTCAATTCAAAAATTTTAGGTCATGGTCATTTTTTACCTTCGAAAGTTTTAAAAAATCATGATTTTCTTAAATTTATTGACACATCAGATGAGTGGATTTTTTCTAGAACTGGAATTAAGCAGAGGCATATAGCTGCCAAAGACGAACTTACTTCGGATTTAGCTGTTAATGCATCAAAAAAAGCTATTAAATCTGCTGGCTTACAAAGTAAAGACATTGATTATATAATAGTTGCAACAACAACACCTGACGAAACATTTCCATCCACCGCTACAATAGTTCAAAATAAATTAGGTATGTGTAATATCCCAGCTTTTGATATTCAAGCGGTTTGTTCGGGTTTTATTTATTCTCTTCAAATAGCTGACTCTCTGATTAAATGTGAGAAGGCAAAAAATATTTTAGTTATTGGAGCTGAAACATTATCAAAAATTGTTGATTGGAAAGATAGAAGAACTTGTGTTTTGTTTGGAGATGGAGCTGGGGCAATAATTCTCGGAAAAACAAAGAGTCGGTCTGGAGTGCTTTCAACAAAACTTTATTCTGATGGTTCATGGCATGATAGTTTGTTCAGTGATGGCGGGCCTTCAAAAAATCAAAAGGTAGGTAAGATAAGAATGAATGGTCAGGATGTTTTTAAACAAGCTGTTAACAAACTATCTGAGGCAACTATCGAAGCTTTAAAAGAATGTAATTTAAGTATAGATGATGTTAATTGGTTTGTTCCGCACCAAGCCAATCAAAGAATAATATCTAGCACAGCAAAAAAAATCGGTATAGGTGCAGAAAAAACAATTAGTACTGTTAAGTTTCATGCTAATACTTCAGCAGCCTCAATACCATTAGCTTTATCAAGTTCAATAGAGAATGATAGAATCAAACCAAATGATATATTAGCATTTTGTGCTATTGGCGGAGGATTAACTTGGGGTAGTTGTATTTTAAAACTATGATATATATAATTTATTCATGTCTAAAAAAGTTCTTACAAAAGAGAAAGTTGTTAGCCACCTTAATGAAAATATTGGTTTGTCGAAAAGAGATTGTCAGTATTTCTTCGAATCATTTTTAGAAATCGTATTTTCACAACTTACATCGCAAAAAGACGTTAAGATTGTTAACTTTGGTATCTTCAAAGTTAAAAGAAAAAAATCACGTTTGGGAAGAAATCCAAAAACAAAAGAAGAAGTGATCATTTCAGAACGAAATGTAGTAAAATTTAAACCATCTCTTTTTCTTATAAATTTGATAAATTCGAATATTATTGATAAAGATGATGTCAAATGATGTGCTCAAAAAAATTGGAACTGTATCTAAAGAGTTGAATTTACCAATCCATGTTATAAGGTTTTGGGAAAAAAAAATTGATGTTTTAAAACCAATTAAAAAACCAAATGGAACAAGGTATTTTTCAAATAAGCATCTAAAAATAATCGAAGAAATAAAATTTCTTCTTTACGAGAAAAAATATTCTATTAATGGTGTAAATTTATTATTTAAAAAAGACAAACAAACTAGAGATATTTTGGATGAAAAAAGATTAAAAAGAGAAATTCAAGGATTAATTGATGATATTAGATCGCGGATATCTAGAGGGGCGTAGCGCCGCATGGTTTAGCGCGTCCGTGGGGGGGACGGGAGGTCGCTGGGTCAAATCCAGTCATCCCGACTAAAAAGCATGAATTCAAATATAAATATTTTTTACACTACATGTGGCAGTATGAGAGAATCAAGAAAACTTGCTAGATCTCTATTAAATATTAAGGATATAGTCTGCGTTAATATTATAAAAAATGTTGAAAGTTTCTACAAAGACAATGGAAGAACTAAGAAATCCTTTGAATCAATTTTAATAATTAAATCTTTACTTAATAAAAAAGAAGTTGAAGATTTGATAAAGAATGTTCACCCATATGAAATTCCATTCATAACTCAGATTCAAACAGAAAGAGTAAATGTGGAATATATTAAATGGGCAAAGAAAAACTTATAAATATTTGTTTTGCTGTTGACAGCGGTTAATTTTAAGCTATTTTGCTTAAGGTATGTTAACCTATAGTCTCAAAAAAAGTGATATTAAAAAAAAATGGTATGTTATTGATGCAGATGGTCTCGTTCTAGGAAGGTTGGCTGTCAAGATCGCTTCTTTATTGAGAGGAAAACATAAAACTACTTTCACACCTCACTTGGATTGCGGTGACAATGTCATTGTAATCAATGCAAAAAAAGTAATGATGACTGGAAACAAAGTTAAACAAAAGAAATATTACAAACACACTGGATACCCTGGAGGGCTCAAAGAATTATATTTCAAAGATATTATAAAAGGAACAACCCCTGAATCTGTTATTAAAAAGGCAGTAGAAAGAATGATGTCTTCAAATGCTTTATCAAAAAAACAATTATCTAATCTCAGAATATTTAAAGATGATAATCATAGTTTAGAAGCACAAAAGCCAGAAAGCTTGGATTTTGGATCTCTTAATAGAAAAAATAAAGTAAATTAATGACTGAAGAAAAAGTAAAAGAGAATTTATCTGAACCCCTTGATGAAGACACTCAACCTGAAGAACCAAAACTTGATAAGTTAGGACGAGCCTATGCAACAGGGAGAAGAAAAACTTCAGTTTCAAGAGTTTGGTTAAAAAATGGTGATAACAAAATAGTTGTTAATGGTAAATCAAGTAAAGAATATTTCAAAAGAAAAATATACAGTACTATTCTAGAGGAACCACTTTTCAAGACTGATTATTTAGATAAACTTGAAATTGTGTCGACCGTCTCAGGAGGTGGTTTGTCAGGACAAGCTGGAGCCTTGAGACATGGAATTAGTAGAGCTTTGGTAAGCTTTGACCCCTCATTGAGAAAGAAATTAAAAAAAGCTGGATTTTTAACTCGTGATGCAAGAAAAGTCGAAAGAAAAAAATTCGGCAAACACAAGGCTAGAAGAAGTCCCCAATTTTCTAAAAGATAAAATATGTCATTGAATGTATGTATTTTTGGTGTATCCGGTTATACTGGATCTAAACTTCTATGCTTCTTAGATAAGCACAAAAACATTAATATTCATGGTGTTTTTGGAAACTCAACTTATGGAAGAAAGTTAGGAGATCTGTTTCATAATTTGCAAAATTCCTCAAAAATAAAAATTACCAATTATGAAGAGTTTAACTTTAATAAAACAGATTTAATCTTTAGTTGTTTGCCAAATGGAAAATTACAAAAGGAGATAGTTAATAATCTTGACCCTAAAATCCCCATTATTGATTTATCTGGTGACTTTAGACTCGAATCAAACCTAGATTATGAGAAATTCTATGAATGCTCACATAAATCGAGGAAGCTACAAAAGAAATTTTCTTATGGATTATCAGAGATATACAGACAACAGATCAAGAAAGCTAAATTTATTTCAAACCCAGGTTGTTATCCGACTTCCATTTTAATACCACTAATACCTCTTATCAAAGAAAAAACTCTTAGTATAAAGGATATTATTATTGATTCTAAATCTGGAATTAGTGGTGCGGGAAAACAACCCAAAATTGAAAACCTCTTTTCTGAGATAAGTGGAAATTTTTTTTCCTATGGAATAAAAAAACACAAACATTACCCAGAAATAAAACAAGAAATTGGTAAAATTGACAATAAAATTGCTTTCACATTTATACCTCATATTTTACCTATAGTTTCAGGGATTCAATCAACAATTTATATTGAAAAAAAAACTGACGAAAAAGATTACATAAAAATTTTAAGTGATTCTTATGAAAATGAACCATTTATTAAGATCTATTCAGGATCAAGAGTACCAAGTGTTAAAGATGTTTTTAACACAAACAATGTAGCAATGAATGTGTTTTCTGACTACTCAAAGAAAAAAATAGTTATTGTAAGTTGTATTGATAACTTAGTAAAAGGAGCTGCAGGACAAGCAGTGCAAAATATGAATATTATGTTTAATTTTGATGAAATGGAGTCCTTGATTTGACAGGAAAATTATTAAAGTATAATGATAAATTGCCTAAAATAGATGGATCTGTTTTCATAGCAGATGGTGTGATTATTGTAGGAGAAGTAGAAATTGGCGAAAAATCAAATATTTGGTATAACTCTGTAATTAGAGCTGATGTAAATTTTGTTAAAATTGGAAAAAAATGTAATATTCAAGATGGAACTATTATTCATGTTTCATCATACGGCTTTTCAGCAAAAGGGAAAAAAGGTAGCCCAACTGTTATTTCCAATAATGTTACTGTTGGTCATAATGCTACAATTCATGCTTGTGAAATAGGTAACAACTCTTTGATAGGAATGGGTTCTATCATCTTAGATCAATCAATAATAGAAGATTTTTCTTTTATTGCTGCTGGAGCCGTTATCACACCGGGTACAATTGTAAAAAGTAGAGAGTTGTGGGCAGGAAACCCAGGTAGATTTATCAGGAAAATTTCAGATACGGAAGAGAGACTCTTAATTAATACTCCGGATGTTTATTATAATCTAAGTCAAGAATTTTTAAAAAAATAGTTTCAGATTTTGTTTTTTTAACTATACTTCATATCAAGGGATGTAAAATTGTATAAAAAAAATTATAAATTTATTACTTTAATCGGCTTACTTTTTTTAATTGGCTGCGTTTCGGTATCCGACTTTGTTGGGAGTGATGACAGTAGTATTGAACCAGCAGATGAAGTTGGACAACTGCTATCAGATATTCAAGAAGAAGAGAATGAAATGTTGAAAAGCGCTGAAGAACCAAAAGATTTAGAAATATCAGAAGAAAAGTTGGAACCAACTCCCACTCAAGAATATGATAGTGTTTTTCTTGACAAAGATGAAGAGGAAATAGAAGTAGATCTAGAAAAGGAAGCGGAAAAAGAAGTTGAAACTGTTCTATCTGAAGAACCCTCAACAAAAGTTGAGTCAAATCAAAATGTATCGGTTGAAAATAAAATTAATGATCTCCAAAGCGTCATTTCCAAACTTAGTATAAATGATAAAATACAATTCAGAGTTGCAACGATAAACTTTTATAGCGGATCTAGCCAAGTAGATAGTTATGGTCTTAAGCAAATAAAAAAAATCGTAAAAATAGCTAAAGAAAGAAATGCAAAAATAAAGATAGTGGGTCATGCAAGTAAAAGAACAAGAGACATGCCTTTAGCAAAGCATAAGATAGTCAATTTTAATATTTCAGATCGAAGGGCGCAATCAGTAGCAAATGTCTTAATCAAAAAGTATAATTTTCCTAGTTATAATCTAATAACTGAGGCTGTATCGGATACAAAACCCCTTTTTAAAGAAGATATGCCTGCAGGAACAAAGGCTAACCAAAGAACTGAAATTTTTCTAATATATTAATTGGTGTCTAATAGAAAAATAAAGATAGCAATTGCTGGTGTAGGAACTGTTGGTAAAGGATTATTGAATCTTTTACGAGTATATAAAAATAATGAAATTAAAATAGAAATTTCAGCTATTGCAAGTCGAAAAAAACAAAAGTTTCAAGGAGAAATATTTAAAAACACCCTTTTTTTTAAGGATGCCAAGAAGTTCTTATCATTTGATGATTATGATATTTTAGTTGAACTAATTGGAGGTGAAAAAGGTATATCAAAAGATATCGTATTTAATGCATTGGAAAAAAAAAAAAATGTAGTGACAGCTAACAAAGCATTAGTTTCCAAGTTTTGGAAACAATTCATTTCCCTAATGAAAAAGAACGAATGTACACTGAAATATGAAGCAGCAGTTGCAGGCGGTATACCCATAATAAAAGTTATCAATGAGTTTCTATTTTCAAATAAAATTAAAAAAATTTATGGAATACTTAATGGTACTTCAAACTATATTTTAAGTAATATGCTTTTATACCAAAAAGAATTTAGTAGTATTTTATCTGAAGCAAAAAATTTGGGTTATGCAGAGTCAGATCCTAAATTTGATGTTGATGGAACAGACACGGCACAAAAACTGTCAATTCTATCATCTTTAGCATATGGATATGAAAGTAAAATTCAAAAAATTAAGAATGAAGGTATTCAAAATATTGACCTACAAGATTTAAAAATTGCTGATACTTTGGGCTATAAAATTAAACTACTTGGGATTACAGAATTGGAAAATAAAAATGTAAAAAACTTTGTCTATCCATGCTTGCTGTCTAAAGATTCTTTTATTGCAAAAGTTGATGGTGTTTATAATGGAATAGTTGTGGAATCTAATTTCTGCCAAAAAAGTTGTTTTGTAGGAGAGGGAGCTGGGGCATATCCAACAGCAACTTCAGTTTTAAGTGACATAGTTAGTCTATGTTTTAAACAAATTGAAGCATCTAAATCAAAAAGTGAATTTGAATACAAAGAAACATCACTGGAATCTAGACTTGGAAGTTACTATCTTCGATTTACCACGGATGATAGGTCAGGTGTTATATCCGGGATAGCCAATCAATTTAAAAAATATAATATTTCTATGAAATCTATGCTTCAAAAAGAAGTTAAAGTAGGCAATTCTAAAAATGCAACAATTGTAATTACAACCCATAATTGTATTGAAAAAAATATGATGCAGGCTTTAAAAAAGATTAATAAATTAAGTTTTATAAGAAAAGAAACGGTGTATTTAAGAATTGAAAGTTTTAAATAATCGAAGTTGTTTGAGGAAAATCTATTCCAATTAAAGGATTGCAATAATTAATAAAGTTTTTTGTAACATTAAATTTTTTTTCATTATAAAATAATCTTGGCATAACCTTTGTTTTTCCTGCGATATCCTCTAAATTATTTATTATTAAATTTGTTTTATATTTTTTTGTGAAAATTTTTCTTTCCGCAATTCCCACGGAAAATGATTTTTTACAACGTTTAGAAAAGTTTACAGCTGCCATTCCTATTTCATATGCTTCTTTTTGATCAATTTCAGATGCTGAGCCTAAAAAGCAACGTTGTGAATATCCCAAAGTATCAGCTCTTACCCTAGATATATTTAGTTTCTTTTTAATTTGGTTAGCAAGATAATCCCCTAATATTCCTGATCCTGATAATTGTATGTTACCATGGGCATCATATTCGTTTGAAGACTTTATTTTTTCAGTAAATAGTTTTCTTTTCTTGTCTTTAATCCCCTCTGAGACTGCAATTATACATCGCCCATGTTTATTAAACATAAATTTTACATTTTCTATTAACTCATTTAATTCGAATGAAAACTCCGGGATAAATATAAGGTGAGGTCCATCATTATTTTTATTTTTGAGTAATGATGATGCGGCAGTTAAAAATCCCGCATGTCTTCCCATTACTATACCTATATATACCCCTGGAAGAGATTTTACATCAAAATTAATTCCCGAAAATAATTGCGCTACATATTTTGCAGCTGAACCAAAACCTGGTGTATGGTCATTTAATACTAAGTCATTATCAATTGTTTTTGGAACATGAATACACTGTAGTTTATAATTTTTCTCTTTAGCATATTCTGAAATAATTCTTAGACTATCAGATGAATCATTTCCACCGATATAATAAAACCTAATTATTTTCTTTTTTTTTAAAATGTTATAGATTTCCTCACAATACTTTTGATCAGGTTTATCTCTTGTTGAACCAAGTGCAGCTCCAGGTGTGTTTTTTATCATTTCAATTTCTTTATGAGGTATATTGTTTAAGACTTTAAATTTGTTATTTACTATTCCGTTTACTCCATTAATAGATCCATAAATTTTTGAATTATTTTTCTTTTCGTTAATTATAATACCAACTAATGATTGATTTATTACATTAGTAGGCCCACCACCTTGAGCTATTAATATATTGTTATTATTGAGCATGAAATTATGGTAAATTTTTCGTATGAAACTAAAGCCTAATTTAATTGATGATGATGAAAAAAACAATATAGAAATAAATAATTGCTCAATCAAAGGTTTTTTTTGGCATGAAAATCAAGTTAATAAAACTCAAGTTGATCTTTTAAAAAAGGAATTAAAATTAGATAATTACATTGCAAAACTTGCAACTGCAAGAGGTGTTACTTTAAAGAATTTCATAAATTATACGCAACCAAAAATTAAAACATCAATACCTGATCCGTTTGTTTTAGATGATATGAAAAAAGCAACTGATAAAATAGTCCAGTATATCAAAAATAAAGATAAAATAGGAATTTTAGGTGATTACGATGTTGATGGTTCAAGTGCAACCTCTCTCTTATGTAATTTTTTTAATGATATTGGTGTAGACCATGAATTTTATATTCCAGATAGAATTAAAGAGGGATATGGACCCAACATTAACGCTCTAAAGTCATTAAAAGAAAAAGGATGTAACCTCGTACTAACTCTTGATTGTGGAACAACAGCAATTAGTACAATCGATGAAATTAATAAAGAAAATACCGAAATTATTGTTGTTGACCATCACCAAGAAGCAGAATCGCTTCCTAATGCTTATGCAATAATAAATCCAAAAAAAAAAAAAGATTCTTCAAAATTAAATAATCTATGTGCCACGGGAGTTGTATTTTTTTTAGTAATTTCTATTAATAGAGAGCTTAAAAAAATAAATTTTTATAATTCAACTTCACCGAATCTAATGAAATATCTTGATTTAGTCGCACTGGCTACAATTTGTGACCTAGTTAAATTAGATGAAATAAATAGGGCCTTTGTAAAGCAAGGAATTAAAGTAATTAACCAAACAACAAATATAGGTTTAAATTCCTTAGTTGAAGAGTCATCAATAAATCAGTTTATAAATGAATATCATTTGGGGTTTATTCTTGGCCCAAGGATAAATGCTGGAGGTAGAGTAGGTAACTCACGGATTGGTGTTGATCTTTTAACTTCAAAAGATAAACAAATATCTAAAATTTTGTCTGAAAAACTTTGTGATTTTAATGACCTTAGAAAAAGCATTGAGAAAAAAGTTGAAAACGAAGCTATGGATCAAGTTAAGTGTGATGAAGATAATATAATTTGTGTGAATAAAAAAGACTGGCACCCTGGTGTTCTTGGGATTGTTGCGTCTAGATTAACTGAAAAGTTTATAAGACCTTCGATTGTTATTTCTGAGAATTCTGAAATTTGTTCAGCATCATGTAGGTCTGTAAAAAGTTTTGATATTGGCAAATTTATAATTCATTCAGTTGATAATGGAATTCTTATTACCGGTGGGGGACATAAAATGGCAGGTGGATTTACTATAGAAAAATCAAAGATTCAAGAGTTCAAAGCTACTTTAAAAGATAAATTTTCAAGAGATAAAAATGATTTAAAAAAAAATTATGAATCTGAATTAAAAATTTCATTAATAAATAATGATTTATATACAAAGTTAAATAAATTTTCTCCATTTGGTATGGGTAATCCCAAACCGAGGTTTATCATTAAGGATTGTTTTATAAAATTCCCAAAAATTGTTGGTAGAAAACATTATTCATTTTATCTTGAAGATTTATATTCAAACCGAATTAAAACCATTTCTTTTAACTCTTTAGGCACCAAACTGGGACATATAATTGAAAGCGCAAATTTGTTGAAAGCTGCGGTGGTTAGTATTTCACTTAATAGTTGGGCAGGGGTGGAAAAAACAGAGTTATTATTGGAAGATATTGTCGTTTAGTCAACTATACGCATTTGAGTATAGTAAATCTTGCAATCCGATCCATCTGTTGAAATTAAACAGTTTAAATATTCTGAAAGTCTGGCATTAGAACATCCAGCTTCCTTATATAAAGGTATACCGTAAAAGTTTTTTTCAAAATGATTTTTAAATCTTTCAAGTTCTGAATCTTTTATGTTAGGTGAACCCTTAAATTTCATTTTGATATTTTTTATGGCTTGCTCATATGGAAAGATTATTTCATAACCCCTAAGATTACAAAGGTGATTGCTAGCTTCTCTTCCTATTGAGTGGATTGGAAAAAGGAAAGCTAGATACGTAAAAATAAATACAAATTTTCTCATAACAAAATATTTACTTATAATTTTAAATGGTTATATATATAGTCATATCTAGCTTTTACAAGTTAAAAATGTCCCCTTCGTCTAGTGGTTTAGGACACCGCCCTTTCACGGCGGCAACACGGGTTCGAATCCCGTAGGGGACGCCAACATCTAATTTAAAAAATATAGCTACTTGGTTAGAACAAATCTAACTGGAATGTTTACGATATCTTCAATATATTTGTTTCCCATCTTAGCAGGTTTAAATTTCCATTTTTTTAATGTTTGTATACTAACATCATCAAAGACTTTAAAACCACTTGATTCCAAAATTCTTATGTATTTTACATTTCCTTCTTTGTCTACATTAGTTTGAAGTATAACTCTGCCTTCCCATCCTTTTTTTCTTGCAATTAATGGATATGTTGGATGTGGGTTTTTCTCAGAACCAATTTTATAAGTTGCGCTAGATTTTGGAGGTGTAACTATCTTACTTGATTTCTGATGTGAAGAAAACTTTGGATTCTTAATTTTGTTTTTAGATTCTTTATTTAACTTTTTTTTTTTCAAGGTTGTTATTATCAAAGTTTTCTTCATTTAAATTTGAAGAATTCTTAATAAAGGGGTCGATTTGTGACTTATCTATTTCATCCTTTAAGTTTTTATTTGTTTTATTTGAAATTGAGGGTGTTTGCCTTTTTGAAGCCATATTTCTATCAATTGATTTAAGAGTGTCAGAGTTATCAATTTTAGGCATTTCTTTCGTGTTTTGATAAGAGCTTTTTAATTCAACTTCTATCATAGAAGTCTTTGGAAAAAGCTTCTTTTTGTTTCCTTCAATCAACAGCACCAGGATAATGGCATGAATTGCAAATGAAAAAAAAAAACTAAGTTTTTTGTAAGCCTTTAATTCCGTTTTCATTAGAAATCTTGAGACAATTTAAAGAAAATATTAAACTCAGGTAAAGGATATACATTATAGGCATTATGAGTATTCCCACTTACGGCATAATTATAATAACTTTTATTTAGAATATTATTGGCTAATAAGGATACCTTAGTATTCTTAATTTTTCCTTTCAAGCCTATATTAACTAAGTAATATTCTGGAATCTTTGGTTGAAAATTTATGGTATCATTTATCATTCTAGCAGTACTTCTATAAAATAGTTCCGTACTAAGTGTAAAATTGTCAATCAGGTTCAGGTTCAGTTCCAGTGTATTGGTTAAACTAGGAACTCCGGGAATTTCATTTCCTCTGTAATTACCACTTCTCATTTTTGCTTTTGTAAAAGCAAATGAGTTATTAAAATTGACATATTTGTTTAATGTATAGTTTACAGAAGATTCAAATCCATACCTTTTGCTTGGCTCTAAATTTTTATTAAGAAAATCAACATTATCATAATAAATTTCTGCTCTTAGCATCATATAATAAAAGGAATTGGTAATGTTTAAATTGTTATTTTGAAATTTATGACCAATTTCGAAATCATTTGAAGTCTGCGTTCTTAATTTAAAGTCATGACTGACATTCCAAGCGCTTTGCCCAACTCTTTGGTCAACATTGGGGTAAGTGAAGCTTCTCCCTAAACGGGCAAAGATATTTCCATAATCTTCAAGGCTCCTCTCATAACCTAAATGATATGAATATTGTGGATCATAAGTTAACGAATCGCTGTTAGCTCTGTTAGCTCCAGTTGCAGGACCAACAAAGTCTGTGGCTTTTAACCAGTTACCCTGAAACCTTGCACCTAAACCTATTTTGTTCAATGAATTTAATTCAGTTTCAAAATTGTAATATAGGCCTAAGTTAGTATCTGAAAATTTATACACATTGGTGGTGGCTCCTCCACGCCCGGCTGGGTTATTTGACATTCTGTCAGACCTGTAATAGGTATAATTTAAATCAAGTCCTGAAATATTTTCAAATGTTAAGCCAAATTTTTTAAACCTAAATTTAGCTTTTGGGTTATAGGACGAAACATACATATTTGAATCTGTAAAGGATGAACCCGCATCAAAAAAAAATGCTTGTGATTTTGTAAATCTATAACTTCCATCATTGATAATTTGAAGATTATTATTAGGCATGTAAGCAGAATTTATAAAAACCTTTTGTCCATAGTTTGTTGCGAAATCGCGAGGTGTATCAGTTGAACGAGGGTCAATTGGAAATCCATCTAATCCATTAAGTGGCCCTGTCGAAAAGGTGTTGACCGGGACATCCCCTGGCAATTCAATATATCGATCATGAGCAGCTAAGTTAAAATGTAGAGTATGTTTAGGGTTGATATTAAAATTAAACTCTAAATTTCCATTTTTTTGTCTTAATGCATTATTTCTGCGATAGCCATCTGACACAATGTAATTTGAATTTCCTGTCACTGAAATATTTTCTAAAGATTTAGTTCCTGATACAAACCCTTCAAATTGACCAAATGATCCAAAGGATGTTGATGCCTGGTAAATATCTTCAGTTCCTGGAAGTTGATCAGTTATAATATTTATAGCTCCCGCAGTAGCATTTCCTCCATACAAAACAGAAGCACTATTACCTTTAATAATTTCTATCCTCTCAATACTATTAACTGGTATGTTAATAAGATCTGCATCACTTAGGTCTATATTTGAGAGTTTGTGCCCATTAAGTAAAATAAGTGTGTTCGATGAGGAGGTGTCCGCAAAACCTCTCATATCTATAGTCTGGTATGAACCAAATCCTGTAGAACCATATAAATCTTTGAATGAAATTCCAGGAACTTTTGATATTATTTCTGGTAAAGATGCACCAGGATATTTTTGGATATCATTTTTTGATAATATAATAGTACTGCTTCCTGTCATGCTATTGTTGATTAGTTTCGATGCCGTAACTGTAATTTCTTTTTCAAGATTCTCTGAATAAGTTTCTGATGAAAAAGTAACTAAAATTGAATATAAAA
>MDTB01075587.1_pt1 | contig 65015 bp, 70 predicted proteins | sample 811161 | NCBI WGS metagenome assembly MDTB01 (sample SAMN05326650, study PRJNA326480) | marine metagenome | isolation source: seawater | place: Mediterranean Sea | collected 2009
CTTTCATATTCATTCACTCCAACTAGCAACGCGTAGAAGTCGCCGAAATTAAGCACGAGTTCATCGTCATCATTGTAGTAGAAATCGGCATCTCCCAGAGAATGATCCGGGCTGTCAGAATAAGAATTATTATTTACTGAGCGAGAAGCACGCTGGGGCACTAGTTTTGTAGGAACTAAATTAATAAACTGATCAAGGTAAGTTGACATTGAGCTTTTTTCTTTCTCGATGGAAAACATTTCTGTTTTAAGCTCGTCAAAACGATCTGAAAGTCTATCGAGCTCTTCCGTGGAGCTTTGTGCAGGCAGATTGTTTGAACCACCAATAGTCGTCGTAGACTTAACTGACGATCCTATCTGGCTTCTACGCTGATTGAAACGGATCATCGATATGTCGTTCGCAAGCAAATTAGCTTTGGCTTGCAGGCGACTGTATTTACTATCAAGAAAAGTTAATTCTGCATTGATCTCACGTTTGGCGGTTGCTATCTGTGACTGAGTACATGTTGGATAGCAGTGAACGGAGGCTTTATTCTCTGCTCCAATGCAGAAATAGGGTAGGGAGCAAAACGACAGAAGGATTAGGTAACCTTTTTTCATATTGTTCACCGATATTTAATTTATCTACGCTAGCGTCCCTGCGGTTACAAGTATTGTAACTCTGGCTTCATGTTTAGTCTGTCTAAAAATGCGACTCATATAATAAAATAGTTGTTTGAGCGAGATTCACGCCGCCATCTCATTCGCCAAACCCATCAACTTGGCATAGTCAGTGACTACGCCATATTTCACCCTCTCCTCCGTAATTTTTTCATTTAGCTTCGAGAAGAATTTGCGTGCGACCCCATTCTTAGTTTTCTCTATCTGGTGCAACTTCATTAAGGACATGGAGCTCTTTGTCTCGGCGACAAAGTAAATATGTTTCAACACAACCTTGCTTGAACAATATGCTCCAGTCGGGGTTGTAGTGCCCTACCGGCATCGGTATAAAGATACACGATGGAAGACCCGCTGCAAGTTCTCTTCAGATCAGAAAATCGAGCTAAACTGGAGGAACCATGAGCAAAAAATGCCTCTTGGATTGCAGTGCAAATGATGCAAAATGAGCTGGCGACGTACAGGCGGCAATCTCTAAAGTCCCTTTAGCCGATTGGCTCGATCTCCGATTTCTGGCACTGAGACGGTCATTGTGCTGCAGGTGACTCGTCTAGATGCTAGATTGATTTTGGTGGTCGGCGCAGCTGGGAACCCTCTCCGCGCATAAGACTTTGTAAAATTAAATCTGAGCCCAGGTTAACAGGCTCCCAATATAAAGGTCGTGCACCGATCTGAATCGAGTCCTGACCATCGACCTATAATTCACGCCTCCGCTGACCGCTTTTTGATATCATTATTAAGGATTTGATCATTTTCAGAATAGTCGACTGGACAATCAATGACGTGGACCCCAGGCTCATTCAAAACCGTTTGAAGAATGCGCGGTAAGTCATCGGCCGCGGTAACTCTGTGTCCAATTGCTCCATAGCTTTCAGCATATTTCACGAAGTCGGGATTCCCGTATTGAAGGCCCCAGTCCGAAAATTCCATATTGGCTTGTTTCCAACGAATCATTCCGTAAGAACTGTCATTAAGGATAAGCACCGCTATATCCGTTTTGAGACGTACGGCAGTTTCAAGTTCTTGGCTGTTCATCATGAAGCCGCCATCTCCACAAATGGCCAAGACTTTTTTGTCTTGATGAACTAATCGCGCCGCCATCGCAGAGGGTAGTCCTGCACCCATCGTCGCAAGGGCATTGTCGAGCAGCACGGTATTGGGTTGATGGGCGAGGTAGTTTCGCGCAAACCAAATTTTATAGACGCCATTATCGAGGCAAATAACCCCATCGCTTGGGACTGCCCTGCGGATCTGTGCGACCAAATATTGAGGGTAAATCGGAAACCTTAGATCGTCTTGACCTTCGGCAATTTGAGCGTCGCCATGAACTTTGATTGCCATCATTCGAGAAAAATCCCAGCCACCTTCCAAGTGCGACTTGATTCCATTACAGATCTGCCAGATGGCATTACCAATATCGCCGACAACTTCGGTCTGAGGAAAGTAAACGGGGTCAACCTCGGCTGAATTATAGGAGATGTGGATGACCTCGGTTCCGTCTTGTTCCATAAAAAATGGCGGTTTCTCAATGACATCATGGCCGATATTAATAATCAGGTCCGCCGCTTCAATAGCGCGATGGACATAATCTTCAGCGGACAAAGCCGCGCAACCCATAAAAAGCGGATGACGCTCGTCGACTACACCCTTACCCAGTTGCGTTGTAACAAAAGGGATGCCTGTTTTTTCAATCAATTGCAAAAGCATCTTAGATGTCATCTTGCGATTGCCACCAGCGCCGATGACTAAAATAGGTGATCGCGCTGCATGGATTTTTTCGAGCGCACTGGCAATTGACTTTTCTTCGGCGGTTGGCCGGCGAACCGTTGAACGCTGGAGAGGCTTTGCCTGTGTTTCTTCGTGTGCAATGTCCTCTGGAAGTTCGATATGGGTCGCGCCGGGCTTTTCTTCTTCTGCAATGCGGTAAGCTTCTCTCACGCGACTCGGGATATTGTCTCCCGCAATAATTTGCGTCGCATATTTAGTGATGGGTCTCATCATTTCCACGACATTTAAAATTTGGAATCGACCTTGCTTCGAGCTTTTCACGGGTTTTTGTCCGGTGATCATCAGCACCGGCATGCCGCCCAATTGGGCGTAGGCTGCGGATGTAGTGAAGTTTGTTGCACCGGGTCCCAGAGTGGAAATGCAGACGCCACACTTACCGGTCAGCCGGCCATAGACGGCGGCCATAAACCCTGCACCTTGCTCATGGCGAGTCAACACTAACTTAATCGTCTGCGAACGAGACAAGGAATCGAGAAAGTCTAAATTTTCCTCGCCGGGAATCCCAAAAATGTACTCGCAGCCTTCTTCTTCGAGGCAGCGTATAAAAAGATCTGAAGCTTTACTCATAATTGTTTACATCTTAAATTTAAAAACATGAGAAAATGAAGACTCGCTCAGCACTTCAAGAGTTAGTTTGACCCTCTGCAGGCTTCAATACGCAAGGACGAGTCAACGAATGCTCTTTCAAGCCCTCACGCATCCAATGACGTAGCGTCTTTGCTCGACTGTCCTGACCGCTCTGGTCTGGTTGATCTGGAACCAGAACCAGAGGAAACAATTTGAATTTATACATGCCCATAACTCAGCATGGCATCAGCGACTTTCACGAAACCCGCGATGTTAGATCCTTTGAGATAATTGACTCTACCTTCTGTTTCCCCATACTGAACACAACTATCGTGGATATCTCGCATCATATCTTCTAGCAGTTTCCGAAGATGATCCTCATCCCATGCGATTCGAGCGCTGTTTTGGCTCATCTCTAGACCCGATACGCCAACGCCTCCCGCATTCACGGCTTTTGCTGGGCCAAATAGTAAACCCGCATTTATAAATGCATCAACCGCATCTTGTTCGCAAGGCATATTCGCCGCCTCTGCAACGGCCATAACGCCATTCTTGATCATGGTAGCGGCTTCCTCGCCGTTAATCTCGTTTTGTGTTGCGGAAGGAACTGCACAATCGGCTTTCACGCCCCAGGGCCGCCCTTCATGGAAGCTAATATTGTCGAACTCATCCGCCGCCTCAGAAATACGACCTCTGCGAGCACCTTTAAGTGCCTTTATCCAATCAACTTGCTCCTGAGTAAAGCCCTCTCGGCAATGAACGAATCCGCTCGAATCGGACATAGTGATCGGTGATGCACCGAGATGTAAACACTTTTCAGCAGCATAGGTTGCAACATTGCCTGAACCAGAAATCAAGATTCGCTTTCCTTCAACGGTGTCTTTGTGCTGCGTCAACATGTTACGAAGAAAGAAAACAGCGCCATAACCGGTCGCTTCTGTGCGCATTTTAGAGCCGCCGTATTCCAATCCTTTACCAGTTAGCACGCCGACGAATTCATTGGTAATGCGTTTATATTGGCCAAACATAAAACCAATTTCTCGCCCGCCAACGCCGATATCTCCAGCTGGCACATCAGTATCGGCACCGATGTGTCGATAGAGTTCTGTCATAAAGGACTGGCAGAATCGCATCACCTCATTATCACTTTTACCTTTCGGATTGAAGTTAGCACCGCCCTTACCGCCGCCCATAGGAAGACCGGTCAAGCTGTTTTTGAAGGTCTGCTCAAAGCCCAAGAATTTTAATATAGATTGATTAACGCTGGGGTGGAACCTTATTCCTCCTTTATAGGGGCCGATAGCCGAGTTGAATTGGACACGCCAGCCACGATTCGTTCGAATATTGCCAGAATCATCGGTCCAAGGGATCCGAAAAGATATCACTCGTTCGGGTTCGGCCATTCTTTCTAGGATTTGCAGCTCGTGATATATCGGCTTGTCTGCGATATAAGGAAAAATTGACGAGGCGACCTCGTAAACGGCTTGAACGAATTCGGGCTCACCAGGGTTTCTCTTGAGTACTCCCTCCATATACCGTTTCAAATATTCTTCTGTTTTTTCTGAGTTTTGATGGATCTTGGACATCGGTGGGCTCCGGACGCTTAGGTTGATTTTATTTCAATAAATTTTTTATATTTTTGATCTACGTCACCATATATAAGCTTTGCTCATGGAATGCGTCTTTACAACAACTTTACAAAATTAAAACAGCGTAGGAATGGGGGTTTGATGGCGTTTTTTTTACTCCCACTCTGTAGTAGGGCTAGATTTATCGCAATAAAAACAATAGGTTACAATCGTCATCAGCGGGTTTGTAACTCGTTTGTAAATCAGCTTACTCATGTGGAATTTGCAACCCTATAAATTTCTAGATTATTCAGAGGTTTTCCAACTCATCTTTACAAATCTCGCAACTCTGCACCAAACAAAATTTAGGGGAAACTGACGTTTACTCTTAACTCAGCTGTTTCTTCCTTTTGAATGCAAACAGATCCTGGGCGAACTGCTCAACTACGGCTATAAATATCCACTTTCGTCTCTAAGCATTTTCGTAACCCTAAGTCATTCGCTCCGACGCTAAACTAATTAAAGGGTGCCCGCAATCTCCTCACCGTCTCGCATCACCCTAAGTATGTTTCGGCCAGCAATCTTGGCGATATCGTCGTCGCTATACCCACGCCGCAGTAGTTCCACAAACAGTGCCGGGTAGGTCGACACGTCTTCCAAACCGACGGGGCCCGGTGGCATGCCATCATAATCGCCACCGATACCAATATGATCTATTCCAGCGATGTCACGAATATGGTCGATGTGATCGGCCACCTGTTCCAGAGTCGGCCTTGGCGAAGGATTCATCTCGCGCCAGGTCTCAAGTTTCCCTTCTACCTCTTCCTCTGACAACTTAGTGCTCAATTGCTCAAGCTTTGCAGCAACCTTCTCACCATGGAGACGCGTAGTTTCAGACACATAGGATGGGAAAAAGGTCACCATTACCACACCGTTGTTTTCGTCGACCAGCTCGAGCATGTCATCCGGCACATTGCGAACATGTGGTACCACCGCATACGCCGATGAATGCGAAAAAATTACCGGCGCTTTGGATATTGTCATGGCGTCCTGCATAGCCTCAGGAGAAACATGGGAAATATCGACAAGCATTCCCAGTCGATTCATCTCACGAATCACTGCTTCGCCAAACATGGTAAGCCCGCCATGCCGGGGCTCGTCAGTCGCAGAATCTGCCCAGCGTACACTTTTGGAATGCGTCAACGTCATGTAACGCGCACCTAGCTCATACATCTGCCTCAGCACTGCCAGAGAATCATTAATCGCATGCCCGCCTTCGATACCAATGAGCGAGGCAATTTTTCCAGTACGATGAATACGTTCTATATCTGAGGCGGTATACGCCATCTCAAAGGTATCTGAATATCGATCAGCCATCTGATGAACAACGTCGATCTGTTCGATAACCTGTTGGACGTGCTCAGAAGTACCACCGTACTCGCGAATCGGCACATAGACTGACCAGAATTGCCCGCCGAGCATGCCACGACGGAGTCTAGGAATATCCGTATGGGTAGGATTATCAATTAACGTCAGGTCGGCTTTCAGATCAAGCTGACTAAGGTCGTTGTCTACCCGCCTGCGAATCTGCCAGGGAATATCGTTGTGACCATCGATCAGCGGTGTTTCGCGTAAGACCTGCGCAACCCGTTGCGCTAATTCATCAGCGAAAACATCACTACAGATGAGAATGAAAAGAATCGGCAGTAAATTTTTCAATGCACTACTGGGACGCGTGCTCTACTGCTTCCAGGTCAAAGGCCGCCGCCATTAACGCCTTTGTATACTGGGTCTCGGGCTCAGTGAAAATCTGCTCAGAAGGGCCCTGCTCAACGATTACGCCATCCTTCATTACCACCAGCTCATGGGCCAGCGCTCGAACCACCTTCAAGTCGTGACTAATAAAGAGATACGCCAGATTATGTTTGCGCTGTAGGTCTCGCAACAAGTCAACAATCTGTGCCTGCACCGAGATATCCAGCGCAGAGGTTGGTTCATCCAGAACGATGATTTTTGGTTGCAGAATAATCGCACGGGCAATGGCGATGCGCTGCCTCTGACCACCGGAAAACTCATGGGGGTAACGATCCTGCATTGCCGGGTCCAGGCCAACTTCCTGCAGCACACTCGCAACCATCTTGCGCCGATCCAGCGCAGACAGCTCTGGCTGATGGATCTTCAGTCCTGCTTCTATAATCTCGTTAGCAGACAATCTAGGGGGCAGGCTGCCGTAGGGATCCTGGAACACGATCTGAACCTGGTTACGAAGTGGTCTTAGCTCCTTCGCCTTAAGCCCCTGAATCGGAGTATCTTCCAGATAGATGCCACCTTCACTACCGGTAAGACGCATCAACGCCATAGCCAGCGTGGTTTTTCCAGAGCCTGATTCACCCACGATTCCCAATGTCTGTCCCTGACGAATAACAACCGATACCTGATCAACGGCTTTCAATACCCGCTTCTTCGCGAACATGCCCTTGGCAAGATTGAAGGTTACCGAAACCTCATCTGCATGCATCACCACCGGCGCTTCTGTGTCGGCAGCAATAGGATCGCCACTGGGCTCAGCCGCAAGCAGGTGTTTTGTATACTCGTGTTGCGGGCTGGTGAATATCTGTTCAGATGGTCCTTGTTCTACGAGGTTTCCATCGGTCATCACGCAAACCCGGTCTGCCATCTTACGCACCACACCCAAATCGTGAGTGATAAGCAACAGCGCCATATTCAATCTTTCTTTCAGATCGTCCAACAGGTTTAGAATTTGCGCTTGAATGGTCACATCCAAAGCTGTGGTCGGCTCATCGGCAATTAACAGATCCGGCTCATTAGCGAGCGCCATGGCAATCATCACTCGCTGACGCTGCCCTCCAGACAGTTCATGTGGATACGAGCGAAGCCGTCCCTCGGCGTTCTGCAGGCCAACGAGATTAAGCAGTTCCAGAGAACGTTCACGCGCCTCGACCACCCCCATACCGCGATGCACATAAAGCACTTCGCCAATCTGCTTCTCAATATGATGTAGTGGGTTCAGGGAAGTCATAGGCTCTTGAAACACCATGCCTACCTGGTTACCGCGAATATTCATCAAGCCTTCTTCATCAAGCCCCACGACTTCTTGGCCATCCACCAGGATCGACCCCGTAGGATGTCTTGTGTATTGATAGGGCAGAAGCTGCATAACCGAAAGCGCGGTTACAGACTTTCCGGAACCGGATTCGCCAACCAGTCCTACGGTTTCACCACGATCAATATGAAAGGAAACGTCGCGGACGACCTCGTTGCCTCGGAACTCTATCGAAAGATCATTAATTTCAAGTATTCGATCGCTCACGTTGCGGACCTCCGCGGATCGAACGCATCTCTCACACCCTCTCCAACAAAGACCAATAACGTCAGCATGATCGCCAAGGTGAAGAAACCCGCCAGTCCAAGCCAGGGGGCCTGAATATTAGCCTTGCCCTGTGCCAGCAGTTCACCCAAAGACGGATAGCCCGCAGGCAATCCGAAACCGAGGAAATCAAGCGAGGTAAGCGTGGTAATCGAACCATTAACCAAAAAAGGTAGGAACGTTAACGTCGCCACCATCGCATTAGGCAAAATGTACTTCATCATAATGGTGAAATCTTTTTCGCCCAGGGCCTTTGCAGCATTCACATAATCGAAGTTTCGTGTCCGCAGAAACTCTGCGCGCACCACAGCTACCAGCGCCATCCAGTTGAACAGCAGGAGCACTAACAATAATGCAATGGGGTTTGGCTCGAACAAACTAGTCAGAATAATGATGAGAAACAACATGGGCAGTCCCGCCCATATTTCCACCACTCGCTGGCCGATAAGATCCACCAGGCCACCAAAGTACCCCTGGGTCGCCCCCACGGTTATGCCAATGATGGCGCTGAAAAACGTCAGTGCCAAACCGAACAACACCGATAGCCTAAACCCGTAGATAATTCTAGCGGTGACGTCTCTCGCAACATCATCGGTCCCTAACCAGTGACGGGCACTCGGCGCCTCCGGCACCGCTCCCGCTGTGTTCAAATCTATGGTGTCGAAACTGAAGGGAATCAGCGGCCATACCATCCAGCCATCGCCATCTTCAATAAATTGTTGTACCGCTTCCGATCTATAGACTGCTTCGGTCTCAAACACGCCGCCGAATTCAGTTTCCGGGTAGCTGAACAGAACAGGAAAATACATTTCTCCTTCATATTTCAGCACCAGCGGCTTATCGTTAGCGATAAATTCAGCAAAGAAACTAAGCACCATCATGATACTGATGGCCCAGAGACTGTAGTAGCCCCTCTTCTTAGCCTTGAAGTTCGCCCAGCGCCTTTTAGTTAACGGCGAAATCTCCCACTTGGGCATTTCCATAGTGTCGACGACATAGCCATCTGTGGCTTGTGCAGGGGTGCTCGCCATTAAGTTTCTCTCGTCTCGAAGTCAATTCGTGGATCAACCAGGGTATAGGTGATGTCCCCCACCAGTGTCATGATGAGGCCAATAAAGGTAAAGATGAACAGCGTTCCAAACATGATCGGGTAATCGCGTCGCAATACCGCCTCAAATCCCAAGAGCCCTAAACCATCCAATGAAAAGATCACCTCGATCAAAAGAACCCCTGTAAACAGTACGCCAACCAGCGCTGCAGGGAAGCCGGCAATTACGATCAGCATCGCGTTACGAAAAACGTGACCGTAAAGTACGCGCTTCTGATTGATACCTTTCGCGCGAGCAGTGAGCACATACTGTTTGGATATCTCATCCAGGAACGAGTTTTTGGTCAGCATGGTTAGTGTCGCGAACCCACCAATCGTCAACGCAGTGACCGGAAGTGCGAGGTGCCAGAAATAGTCAATGACCTTCTCAAAAGGCGACAGGTCTTCGAAATTATTTGAAGTCAGACCCTTCAATGGAAATAAATCCAAATAGGATCCACCAGCAAAAAGAACAATAAGGAATACAGCGAACAGGAAACTGGGAACAGCGTAGCCAACGAATATAAAGCCACTGGTCCAGGCATCAAACCGGGAGCCGTCCCGCACGGCCTTGGCAATACCCATCGGTATCGAGATGGTATACACCAATAGCAACGACCAAAGCCCTAACGATATCGAAACCGGTAATCGCTCTTTGATTAATTCGAGCACTGGCCGGTTTTGATAATAACTTTCCCCCAGGTCGAGAAGCAGATAATCCTTAAGCATCTTGAAGTAACGCTCGTGGAGAGGCTTATCAAAACCAAACTGCTTTTCAATGGCCTTAATCAACTCAGGATCGAGGCCCTGTGCGCCGGCGTACTGAGTCTGCACAGAATCGGTCATCTCCATCGCCTGGGGACCACTCTGGGCACCTGCAACACGGCTGGTCGCACCACCCTGATCCTGACCCGTCAGGGTTGCAATCATCTGGTCAACCGGACCACCTGGTGCCAGTTGGACGATAAAGAAATTTAAAGTGATGATGCCAATTAACGTAGGAAACAACAGCAATAGCCGACGTGTAATATATCTACCCAAGGATGACTCCCCTAACCCCTAAACACTTACGTCAATCATTAATGACGATGCTCGATGCTTTTCCCGCATCATACCACCACCCATCCGGAAAAGCGGGCCAATACGCTGGCTCGAAATCCGGAACGCCAAATTTATCCCAATGTACCGTTCGTCGCAAATCGACCGCATACAACGGAATCAGATAATACTGCCACAACAATACCCGGTCGAGTGCTCTACAAGTGGCGATTATCTCCTCCATTGTTGTCACAAGACCGGCCTTTGTTACAAGATGATCCACGACTGGATGACTGACACCTGCAACGTTTCGCGTCAATGGTTCCAGCGCTGCTTCAGAGTGGTACGTTGTCTTTAGTTCGTGAATTGGCGGCATCAGAATATCCTGATTACGCATCACAGCATCATAATCGAAGTTGCGTAGCCGATTAATATATTGACTGCTCTCCGCGAGTCGGAGACTGCTGTTGATGCCCAACTGTTCCAATTGCTTAAAATAAGGCAACAGAATACGCGAGTCCGCAGCATTGTCGGTGAGGAATCTCATCTCAAAAATCTCCCCCCTGGCATTGGTGAGCTTGCTGCCAACAATTTTCCAGCCTGCCTGCTCCAGCAACAGTCTCGCTGACACCATGCTGTCCCGTAGTTCCTCCTCGGTTGCCAGTTCCGAAAAACGAAACGGACGCTCAAAGAGTTCAGCGGGCAACTGATCCCTGAAGGGTTCAAGCAAACCAAGCTCATCTTCGCTGGGCAATCCGGTCGCCGATAGGGGCGTGTCTGGCCATAAGCTGTGCGCCCGTTTGTGGTGACCGTGATGTAGCGTTCTGTTCTGCCATTCAAAATCCATCGCCAGCGTCAACGCCTGTCTTACCCGCCTGTCAGAGAACTTTTCCAGGCGGTTGTTGAGAGCAATGCCACGACGAACGCCAATCTCAATACCATACTGGCGTCGAATTTTTTTAATCCAGCCTTTTCTAAATGCCGGAGTGTCATAAGCGCTATCCCAGTAGCGCACATCCTGTTCGGTCCAGATGTCGATAAGACCCTTGCGAAAAGCCTCACGAGTTACTGTAGCGTCGCGATACACCTCAAAGCGTATGGTCTCGAAGTTGTAGCGCCCCCGATTCGCCGGAATGTCTCGGCCCCAGTAGTCGGGATCCCTTTCGTACTCCACGTAGCGTCCAACTTTGATGTCTTTGAACCGGTAGGGACCACTGGTTACGGGTATTTCCATCGTACTGACCATAGGATCATGCTCGCGCCAATAGTGGGCTGGCATAATTGGCGTGAACTGGATCAGTATGATGTTGAAAATCGACAGCGGAGAGCTGAGATGAAATACCACGTGACGATCGTCAAGGATTTCAATCGACGCAATAAAGGCGTAATACAAACTGGCCTGAACCAGTTCCTTGCGCACATCGAAGGTATAAAACACGTCCTGCGATGTGATCGGTACGCCGTCGTTCCACCTGGCATCTTCATGGATACGAAACACCAGGGCCATCTGGTCGTCGGTAACGCCTATCCTATCTGCGAGCCGCCCGTAAAAAGCACTGACCTCATCGCCTGCGCGAACCAACAGGGTATCGCCGAGCGTTCCATAAACTGATGGCGGAAACGTGCCACCCTCCTGGAGAGGCGCCAGAGTGTTGAAGTTTGATTGGGTAGCCAGGACCAGCTTGCCCCCCTTGGGGGCATCTGGATTCACGTAGTCGAAATGAGGAAAGTCTGGTGGATACTTAAGCTCATGGAAAAATGCGATGCCGTCTTTCAGCTCGACCCCATCGAGAATGCTATCGGCGCTGACAAATACCGGTGCCAACACGAACAACGCTAGCCAGGTTCTCGCCAAAAACTTAAACACCATCAACTGACACACTCACTACTAAGCGAACCCTAGCGCGCGTTAAATACCGGATCGCGCTTTTCCATAAACGCCTTGAACGCCTCCTTGGTATCTTCGCTAGCACCGGTGCGAGAGTGCCTCTCCGTTTCAAGGTCAATATATTCCCGCAGCGGCATGTTCTCCGCGTTAACGAAGTTCTTTTTCATCTCACCAATGGCGAGCGGTGCCGATTTGGCCAACTTGTCTACAACCGCCTCAAGGTCTTCATGGAACGTCTCGTCAGGAAATACCTTATTAACGAAACCGATTCGCTCCGCTTCTTGAGCAGTAAACTTCTCGGACATAAAAAACAGCTCACGCGCTTTTGCTGAACCTACGATTCGTGGCAGAATCCATGGCCCTCCCATGTCTCCGGAAATCGCTACACCCAGGAAAGCGGAATTAAACGCAGCTCGGGCCGTGGCGTAACGAAGATCACAAGCAGCAGCCCAACCGAGACCCGCGCCAGCACAGGCGCCATTGATACCGGCAATCGTCACCTTGGGCATTTCATGTAACAGCGTTGTTACGTGGAAATACTCTTTGCGGTTAGGTTCGTGTTTTTCACCAGAGGTGTTAGCTCGCAAGTCTGCCCCCGGACAAAACGCCTTCCCGGCACCGGTAAACAGAACCACCCGAATCTCAGTATCGAGCGCAATCATATTCAGGCATTCGTACAGTTCACGAGACAGTTCACCGACAATGCCATTAAGGCTATCTGGTCTATTCAACGTGACTGTGGCCCGGGAACCGGATTTTTCGTAGATGATGGTTTCGTAATCTGACATGGGATCGGTCTTTAGTTTCTATGGAGCGGTGATCGTAGACCGACCAGTGGTGTAATCGCAAGTGTTTCCACGCCGTGTTTGATTACGCCTGACTACACGAAGTAAAGGAGCAGATAACTACCAAGTAAAACGAGCACCCACAGCATCATGCTGCCCGTGGACCATGATCTGGAAAGCGTCCCCTTAGGTCCATAATGATGCGTCACATGATCATGTATCCAGGTCAATATCAGAGTGGTGACATTCATTATCGAATACATACTTCGCGCAAACCAAGCTCGTATGCCGACCCATATTCTCGGCACAAAGCGTCGATATACCCATTCAACATCCAGGTTCACGGAACGTAGCTCTGGGGGATAGATCCCCTTTAACTGCAGCCACACAAAGGCTAGTGCAGAGAAGAACAGAATCTGCACCTGTGCAATGACATGGGTCGCATCAAAGGGCCAGTAACCGGTATCACAAGGTAACAGGGCGTACAAATATTGTGGGAAACACCCGATACCGATACACAAACAAGCAGCGATCGCCATGGCAAGCAGCATGTTGCTTGGAGGCTCAGTTGTGCGAATGCCCGAGTCATGCGCGAAGAATGCGAAATATGGAATCTTGATACCCGCATGATGGAATACACCCGCTGAGGCAAACAGCAACACCAGCCATACACCGAGATAGTCTTCGGAAAGCGCTGCACTCATCACCATTGATTTACTGACAAAACCCGAAAACAACGGGAATGCAGAAATGGAGGCCGCACCAACTATACAAAGTGTCGTCGTGATAGGCATGGACTTGTAGAGACCACCAAGGTCGGACCCATTCATTTTTCCGGTCATGTGCAGGACCGCACCCATCGACATAAAGAGCAGGCCTTTGAAGATGACGTCGTTAAAAGCATGAGCAACCGCACCATTGATCGCGAGCTCTGTACCAATGCCAATACCACAGACCATAAAGCCCAACTGGTTGATCATGCTGTAGCCGAGGACGCGACGCAGATCGTTCTCAATAACCGCGTAGAAAATCGGGAACGCAGTCATCATCATGCCGATGTACACCAGCAACTCGGTACCGGGGTAACCTCTGGCCAGGGCATAGATGGCAAGCTTCGTGGTAAAGGCGCTCAGGAATACGGTGCCGGTTGGGGTCGCCTCCGGATAGGAATCCGTTAGCCAGCTGTGCACAAAAGGAAACGCGGCCTTGATCCCGAATGCTGCCAGAATCAACCAGCCTGCCAACGAGTCAGTCCCGATGTACCCGAATGTCGCCTCGCCACCGGAACCAAGCAACATCACGCAACCAATCAACAACAAAATCCCGGAGGCTATCTGAATAATCAGATAGCGCATTCCTGAATGATAGGAACGCATCGTGCGCCTTGCCCAGATCAGCGCTACCGAACTTATGGCGGCGATTTCCCAGAACACAAACAGAGTGACCAGGTCCCCTGCCATCACAGCGCCAAGGGCACTCCCCGCATAGAAGAAAACGGAGATCTGCTGCACACGATCCTTTATGTGTAGCGCATAAACCCCGCCGATAAAGGCAGCAATATGGAACAGATAACCAAACAGGCGGCTTAACTCATCAAGGCGGTATAACTCACCCTGATAATCGAAAATCTGGTAAGAAACATAATTGCCAAGATCCGTATTGAATAGCAGCAATCCACTGACCGCGGGAACCAGAACCGTTAAAGCAGCCCGAATAATATTAGGGCTGACAGCCGCGACGACACCGGCGGCGAAGAAAATCAGAAAAGGAGGCAGCTCAATCATTTTTCATGCCGCTCGTAATGGTCTTCATCTCGCATCACGAGTTTGCGCATCCACGTTGCAACAATCACCAGCACCACGCAGGCTACGAATCCGTAGACGGGATAGAAGCCCCACCAGAAATCCAATTCATTCTCGGCATGACGCAGACCAACAATATCCAGTACTACCAGAATCGCGCAGATCACATAGAAGACTTTGAGCCCTTTACGAACGCGGGGACCCGGATTCGGTCGATGTTCTTCACTCACTAACTAAGCCCTCCGCGATAAAATTCATCAGCTGCGGCGCGAAGAAAAACAACGCAAAGCAACCAACAGCAGTCACGCCAATCGCGAGCAAACAGGGCCACGGTGCTTCAGACATTTTCTCGTCCTCACTGGACTGCCCGCCTTCCATAAAACCCTTGATTGGAATCGGTAAAAGGTAAGCAACATTTAGAAGGGTACTGATAACAAGCACACCGGCGATGCTCCAATAGTGGTTCTCCACCACGCCCAATACAAGGTACCACTTGCTCCACATGGCGCCGAGCGGTGGTAATCCAATGATAGCCAGCGCCCCGACAAGAAAAGCGCCCATGGTAAACGGCATGCGACGGCCGAGCCCTCCCATATCGCTGATCTCGGTTTTGTGAGACGCCACCATGATCGCACCGGCACAGAAGAACAAAGTGATTTTTGCAAATGCATGCATTACGAGGTGCATCGCAGCAGCAACCACGCCGACGACATTGGCAAGTAGCGCACCGAGGACAACATAAGACAGCTGACTGATCGTAGAGTAAGCGAGTCTTGCCTTCAGGTTGTCCTGACGCATCGCAATCAACGACGCCAGAACAATCGTTATTGCCGCCACCGGCAGCAGGTATTCGTTCGCACCACTTGCTCTGAGGTTATCGATACCAAACAGATAGAAGGTGCCTTTTATAATCGTAAATACGCCTGCTTTCACGACCGCAACCGCATGCAACAAGGCACTGACCGGGGTCGGCGCAACCATCGCGGCAGGTAGCCACTTGTGGAATGGCACCAACGCTGCCTTACCCACACCAAAGACAAACAGTGCATAGATAAGTGCAAACAGGGGAGCCGAAACAGTGCCATCAAAAACACCTCCCGGCTGGAACTCCAAAGAACCGGTCAGCCACCAGATCAGACCAATCGAAAGCAACAGCAATCCCATCGAGGTGCTAAGCAGAATACCCAGATACAGGCGTCCGCTGCGGCGCGCCTCTTCCGTTTGTGAGTGGGTCACCAGAGGCCAGGTTGCCAGTGTAAGTACTTCATAGAAGACAAATAGCGTCAGCATATTGCCAGAGAAAGCGACACCCATGGTCGCGGCTATCGCCACCGCGAACCAGAAATAGAAGCGGGTCTGATTCTGTTCATGATGACCACGCATATAGCCGATGGCATACCCCGTGGTCACGATCCACAGGAAACTCGCCAGGCAGGCAAACACGTAACCTAACGGTTCTATGTGAAATGCGAGCTGGAACCCCGGTGCAGGTTCTGCCAGTACTGTGACTGGTACTGCCGTTGGCAACTGAAGCACCAGAGAAAAGAGCGCAATTCCCGTCAGGATACTGATGGTTTCACGAATATTCGGCCAGCGACCAGTAAGAACCACCAGCACACCACCAATCACCGGCAGGAAGAGACAGGATAAGAGCATCATTGAAATACTCATGGGGCCACCAGCGACTGTGCAGCGCGTTCTGCGATACCCACCGTCAAATCAGTATCGATGCCAAGCCAGATCAGCATAGCGATAAGTAACCAGGTCGGTAGCAACATATAAAGTGGCACTTCACTTCTCAGCGTAGACGCTTCCGCATACCCTTGCTGAAAATACAGGTGTTCGATCACTCGCCAGACATAAGCAGCAGCAATAATTGACGCGGTAAAGATGGCGACGGCCACATACCACATGTCTTTTTCCAGCGCTGCGATTACCAGATACCACTTACTGACAAATCCGGCAGTCAGCGGAACACCAATCAATGCACAACCACCAATAACGATCGCTCCCATAGTCCAGGGCATAGTTCGTCCGGCGCCTCGCAGGTCGGACAGGCGAGTTGAGCCTATGCGCAGGCACAGTCCGCCGACCGCCAAAAAGAGGCCGCCTTTTATTAATCCGTGATTAAACATATGCACAATGGCGGCGGTCAATCCTTGCGCATTCGCGAGCGAGATACCCAGCGTCATGTAACCAATCTGGGCCACACTGGAATAAGCCAGAATTCTTTTTAAGTCTTCCTGGTACACAGCGATTATCGAAGCAACGAAAATCGCGACTATCGAAAGAGGCAACAAGACGTAATCGACATGCAGATCGCCAAACACGTAATCTGCCCCAAACACGGTAAAAAAGAATCGCAAGAGAACATAAAGAGATACCTTCGTGCTGGTAGCCGCCAGAAAAACGGTAACTGCAGATGGCGCGTAGGTGTACGCGTTGGGCAACCACTGATGCAACGGAAAGAGTGCAATTTTTAAACTCACGCCAACCGTAAAAAATGCGAAAGCTGCACGGACCGTCGTCGTATCCTGTATCGCAGGCAGACGCACTGCCAGATCGGCCATGTTGAGGGTCCCTGTCATCATATACAGAAGGCCCACTGCGATAAGGATAAAGGTAGCCCCTACGGTCCCCATCACCAGGTACCGAAAACTCGCCATGAGTGCTCGCCGGTCCCGCCCCAGTGCGATCATCGTATAGGTAGATAAAGACGTAATTTCCAGGAATACAAACACATTGAATACATCGCCGGTCACTACGATACCAAACGACCCGGTCAGACAAAGCAGGAACATGCACCAGAACAGATTGATCTGGTCATCACGGATTTCGCTTTCAACGGTGTCGTGGGCCCAGGTCACCACCAGGGCAGCGATTAAACTCACCAGAAGCAGAACAAAGCCGCCAAGCAGATCGATGCGCAGCTCAATACCCCAGGGGGGCGGCCATCCGCCAACGAAATAATCCACAGTACCTACTGCGAGCAATTGGATCAGCAGCAATACCGAGCAGACCAAAGAGAGCACAGATCCGGCAAGCGCCACAAGCCAGGTATGACGAGCCATAACAAAACAAAAAGGTGCCAGAACCAGGGGAATAACGACCTGGAGCACGGGTAAATGTTCCACGGTCAGTCGTCCCCGTCCAGCAGGAGTATCCGTTCTTCGTCGATACTCCCGTATTCCTCATTGATACGCACGATTAACGCCAGCGCCAATGAAGTAGTAGAAACACCGACGACAATCGCGGTAAGAATCAGCACATGAGTCAGTGGGTTAGCATATTGCGTGATACCCTCCGCCAGGATTGGGGCACTTGAATCCCGAACGGCACCCATGGATATGAAAAATACAAACACCGAGGTTTGAAATACGTTCAAACCGATTACTTTACGAGCAAGATTGTGCCGCGCCATCACCAGATACAGCCCGACCATCATTAATACGATAACGATCCAGTAGTTGTAGTAATCGAACCAGATCATTCGCGCCCCCTACCGGCAAACGCATAGAAGATCATCACCATTACCGCCGCAACCGTGATGCCTACACCGAGTTCTATAAGCAGGATTCCGACATGCTGTCCCGTCAAAGGATCGCTACCCAGCACGTTATAATTCAGGAACTCCCCACCGAGAAGCAGCGTCGCAATTCCCGTCCCTGCGTAAAGCAACAGACCAACCGCCATTAAGACGCGAATCACCCTTAGCGGAATTAGTTGGCGAGTTTTAGTGAGTCCATGCACAAGTGCATACACGATAACTCCGACAGCAATGATCACACCCGCCTGAAAACCGCCGCCAGGACCAAAGTCACCGTGGAATTGAACGTATAGACCAAAGAGAACAATGATGGGCAGGAATAGGTTGGCGACCTCGCGAACGATAAGGTTATTGTCCATCACGTTCCTCCGCGGGTCGACGTCGAGGACGACCCAGTAACAACAGCACGCCGACTCCCGCGGTAAATATCACGGTTACCTCGCCCAGCGTATCGTATCCCCGATAGCTGGCCAGAACCGACGTCACGATGTTAGGCATACCGGTTTCCGACTTCGAATCGTTAATATAACGGGGTGCAACATGTAAATTCGCAGGCGCATTCGGGTCACCAAAAGCAGGCATATCCTGGGTCGCATAGATAAGGGCTGCACCCGTTACCAGCGCAACAAGCAGCGGCCCGATTCGAAGATTCAATTCTCTAAAGTGCTCCGGGCGTGACGGGACCTGTGACAGCATGCCCAGAAACAAAACAGTCGTAATTCCCGCACCCACCGCCGCTTCCGTAAAGGCGACATCAACAGCATCCAGCAACACGAACAACGCAGCGGACAACAAACTGTAGATTCCCGTAAGCATCACGGCCACGAAGAGACTACGCAGATACACAAGCGCTATCGCGGTCGCCGCCAGCATAGTTAAGAGGACAATGTCGATTAGCTGTTCGATGGTGCTTCTTCCTCATCAAGTTCCGGCGTTAAACCCCCATGCAAAGCGGCACGAGCCAGCGCATGGGTCGCGGTCGGGCCCGTAATCACGATAATCGCCAGAATCATGAACAGCTTCACGGTCACCAAAGTAAACCCGCCTTGCAGCATCAGCCCCAGAATCAGCGCCCCGGTTCCAACTGAATCCAGGATGCCTGCGGCATGAATCCTACTGAAATAGTCAGGCAACCGAAGCACACCGATGGCTGAGATAATGCAGAAGGCACTCCCACTGATAAGCAGAATCCAGCTCAATGCATCAACAATCACTGCTCGTCCCCGCTGGCACCAAGATTGCCGAAATTGAAAAACTTCAAGATCGCCAATGTGCCGACAAAATTGATCAGCGCATACAACAAAGAGATATCAAGGAACTCAGGTCGATTTGTAAGAAAACCCAGCAGCGCAACGAACAAGACAGTCGCTGTGCCGACGCTATTAACCGCAAGAATACGGTCAGTGAAGGTCGGCCCAATAAATGCCCGCACCAACATCATTGCCATGACGATAAGAATCGCCACAGTTGCCACAGCAAACATCATGCTTGCTCATCCTTTGGAATATTAGTTTCCAGACCGGCGATGCGATTATTCATCTCGTTTGCAAGCACACCATCGGCAAATACTTTTGCCAGGGAGTGGACCAAAAGGCCATCTTCACTACTGTCGACGGTGACAGTACCCGGTGTAAGGGTGATGGAATTAGCATAGATCGTTGTCGCCATATCGCTGTGCTGCTTTGGTTTGGTAAGTACAATCTGGCGATGAAGTGGCATGCGCGGCGACAGAACAATCCTGGCAACCAGCAGATTGGACCAGATGATTTGCCGGATAAGCCAGAGTAAATAGAGCGGATATCTTGGCAAAAGCGCCAGGCGCACCCCGTCAAAAGTTAACAGCTTCAGACGGATGGTCAGCCAGATTACCGCCACGCTGGATACGAAACCCAAACCCAATTGCAGGGCATTGAAGTAACCTGAGAGAGAAATCCACAGCAGCATCAGGGCGAACGTCGCGATGATGACGGATAGATGTACGTCCTTCAAACCTTGTTCCTTGTAACTCGCCGGGGAATGGCTGCCTAAAAAAGGCGCCTATTGTATCGCGATGCCAAGCTGCTGGTCGAGATTCGACTGTGAACTTTGTGCAAAACTAGTGTATGTTTCGCTACAAATATTCGACCTGTAGGAGATTAGTCGTGTCACTGGAATCATTTCGAGAAGAAACCCGCGCCTGGCTGGAGGAAAACTGCCCCGAGTCCATGCGTACGCCCATGCCGGCAGATGAAATGCCACACCCGGGCCGCAGGGCAACCTTTAAGAATCCCGATTCCAAGGTCTGGCTTGATCGCATGGCGGAAAAAGGGTGGACCGTCCCCCACTGGCCCAAAGAATATGGCGGCGGCGGCCTGGGAGTAGACGAGCTACAGTTTCTAAGAGAGGAAACGGATAGGATAAAGGCCAGAACACCACTTCTTGGAGGTATGGGTGTCACGATGATTGGCCCTGCCCTGCTTGAATATGGTACTGAAGAACAAAAGAAAGAGCATCTCACCAAGATCTGTAAGGGTGAAATCTGGTGGTGCCAGGGTTACAGCGAACCCAATTCCGGCTCTGACCTTGCCAGCCTGCAAACCCGAGCTGTATTGGATGGTGACGAATACACCATCAACGGTTCGAAAATATGGACATCCGGTGCCGACCATGCCGACTGGATCTACTGTCTGGTACGAACTGATTTTGACGTGCCTAAACATGACGGCATTTCCTTTATTCTGTTCGACATGAATCAACCCGGGGTTTCTGTAAAGCCCATCAAGCTCATCAGCGGTATGTCTCCATTCTGTGAAACATTCTTCGATGACGCCAAAGCGCTGCGTAAAAATATCATTGGCGAAGTCAACAAGGGCTGGACGGTCGCCAAGCGGCTTCTACAGTATGAACGAACCTCTATCGGCGGTGGCATGGGTGGCGTTGCCGCTAAAGGCGCAAAGGGACCAACGAAAACCCTTGCAGATATGGCAGTCGATAGACTAGGTACAGCGGATGGCAAGCTTTCTCACCTGGACCTTCGGGACGACATCACAAACCACCTGATGAACGACAAGAGTTTCGCTCTGACGGTGCACCGTAATACGGAAGAGTCTCGTTCCACTACAGCACCAACATTCGCCTCATCAATGTTTAAGCTTTACGGTACAGAGCAGAACAAGAATAAGTACGAATTGCTGCTGAGAATGGGTGGTACTGACGTACTAGGTTGGGAAGGCGACGGTTTTGTTCCTGAAGACATCAGCGTAACGCGCGACTGGCTGCGAACAAAAGCAAACTCCATCGAAGGCGGCACCACCGAGGTGCAGTACAACATCATCGCCAAGCGTGTACTAGGGCTGCCTGACTAAGTCTCATATGGGCATTTCGTCTGAGCGCCAGGATTGTCCAAGGTGGGCCTGCTAAGACGAGCACAAAAAATTCTCATCGACACCGCCTGGTTGTCGATGGGATATGCCGCATACAACCGACTACCCATTGGAATCTGTTACGCGGGTGAGTTTCATCCGGCAGAAGTTCAGTTATTACGCGATATCACCTATATCAATGAAGCAGGTGAGCGGCAGGTTGACCAGCAAATCTTCAATGAATTGTTCACCGTCATCGCGGGCGCCAGAAATCTTCTGATCCTGGATTTTTTTTCTGTTTAATGGCTTTCAGGGCGTTGTAAAGGAAACGACCCGCGACCTCTGCGCTGAACTCACAGAGCGACTTATAACGCAGAAGAAACAATACCCTGACCTTACCGTTCTATTAATCACTGACCCAATTAATACTATCTATGGCGGGGCCCGTAATCCATACTTAAACCAGCTAACTGACGCCGGCATTGAGATCATCACTACGGACCTGGATCAGCTTAGAGACAGCAATCCCCTTTATAGTTTTTTCTGGCGACTGCTGGCCCGTCCTTTTGGTAATCGACCGGACGGCCGGTGGCCTGCCCCATTCAGCGACGAAAACATCACGCTGCGAAGCTATCTTCGCCTTTTCAATCTCAAGGCCAACCACCGGAAGACCGTTATAGCCGATGATGGCGACGGCGACTGGGTTGCGATGGTGCTAACCGGCAATCCACACAATGGCAGCAGTGCCCACCGAAATATCGCCGTCAAATTCAAAGGCCCTGCTATCAACGACCTTTACATTAAAGAACGAGCGGTACTCGAAATGTGCCGACGACATATTCCGGCGACTGACCTTGAACCTCGGGCGGTCGAGAACGACCTGCGTCTTCAGGTGCTCACAGAAAAAGAGATAAAACACGCCGTTATCAACACACTTCGCGAAGCCACGCCTGACGACGAACTTTCCATGACTCTGTTTTACGTCTCTGATAGAGAAATAATCAGGCACCTCAAGGTCGCAAAAGAAAGAGGTGTCTCCATTCGTATTATTCTGGACACCAACAAAGACGCGTTCGGTATACGCAAGAGTGGCATGCCCAACCGCCCTGTTGGCTATGACCTGCATCGCTATGGTAGTGACGTTCGATGGGCCGATACTCATGGAGAACAATGTCACAGCAAAATGCTCTTAAGGCGCAGCCCCTCGGGCAGATCTACATTGCTCCTCGAATCTGCCAACTATACCCGGAGAAATCTGGATGACTTTAATCTGTAAACAGACGTGCTGATCATTGGTGACAACGCTCAACCAGCGTTAGGCGAGGCCCATCAGTTATTCGAAAGGCTGTGGAATAACGAAGAAGGCCGAACCTACAGCGTCGACTACTCGGCCTATGGAGATCCTAGCCGCCTGCGCTACCTGCTTTACTGGTTCATGGAAACGACAGGGATCTCAACGTTCTGACCGGCACTTTTAGGGGTCAAGCTTTGCGGATTGTGCAGCGATTCAGTAACGTGAAGTAATGATCCCGAAACCCATCTTTATCAGTCAATTAGGTGAGGGCAAACTGTTTGCCATGCAGCATCCCCTCGGGGGCGTCTATCTGCATGGCGCGGTCACTCATCTCGCGGAAACTGGTATCACCCTTATCGTGTCGCTGCTGGATGAATTCGATGTTAGCGTCCTTGGGCTTAACGAAGAGGAATACATTTGTCGGTTGCGGAATATCGAGTTTCTGAATCTGCCTATTAGAGATCGATCGGCGCCTATTACAAGCGATACCTACCTTGAGGCCGTCAATCACACCTACGATCACATCGTCGCAGGTGGAAATGCCCTGGTGCATTGCTGGGCGGGTCGCGGACGTACTGGTCTTTTTAACGCTTCCCTTTTAGTACACCACGGCGAGGTGCCAGAATCCGCATTCCAACAGGTATCTAAAGCGCGAGGGGTACCGGTACCAGATACACAGGTACAGGTGGAGTGGGTCTTCGCCCATCAAGAAATGTTACAGAGTTGAAGGAATCAGGTGATTCTGGCCTAATAAAAGGCCCAACCAAGGATGATCTTCAGATGAAATATCGTCGCTTTGGTCGTACCGAAATGATGCTGTCACAGTTCTCTCTTGGCTGCATGCAATTTACCGGAAAGTCTCCGGAGCGAAATGCCATCAAAACCATCGAGCGCGCCGTCGAACTTGGCGTCAATCATCTGGAGACAGCGCGAGGCTACGGTAATTCTGAAGAGCGCCTGGGTAAAGCACTAAAGAATATTCTAAAGAAGGTTCCCAGAGAAGACCTGTACATCACCACCAAAATTGGTCCGTCATCGGGCCTTGATGAATTCAAAAAGAACTTCGACCTCTCAATGTCCACTCTGGGCCTCGACTATATCGATAATCTTGATTTCCACGGCCCCGGTAACTACAAGACAATCGCTCCGGCAATGAGCGACCGGGGTTGTCTCGGCTTCGTTAGAAAAATGATGTCGGAAGGTGTCGTACGTCACTTTGGCTTCTCCACCCACGGCTATCCAACCGGCGTGATGGATCTTGTTGACACCAATGAGTTCGAGTCAATCAACCTGCACTACTATTATTTCTACCAGGGGCTGCAGCAGGTAGTCGAACGTGCGGCCGAGCTTGATATGGGCGTGTTTATCATCAGCCCGAATAATCAGGGAGGAAAATTACAAAAGCCTACCGAATCCCTGTCGAAAGCGTGCGACCCCCTGCTCCCCATGACCTTCAATCACATGTGGCTGTTGAACCAGCCAGAAGTACATACCTTGTCATTTGGTGCTGCTAACCCTGAGCAGATAGACAATAACCTCCTGGCTCAGGACTACGACGGCACGGGTAAGGACAGAGAGGTGTTTAACAGCGTGCTCGATCAGGTCGAGAGTAGCTATCGCAGCAGTCTGGGTAATGACTTCTGCACCGTGTGCAACCAATGCCTGCCATGTCCCGAGAACATCAACATTCCAGCCCTGCTTAACTGGCGCCAGATGAACAAGGCATTTTCCATGATGGAGTACGCACAGGGACGATATAAAAAAGTCGGCAGTGGCGGTGCATGGATCCTGGGTGTGAAAGGAGACCAATGCACAAAATGCGGCGACTGCCTGCCCAGGTGTCCCGAGCAGCTCAATATTCCGGAATTGTTGTGGAGCACTCATAAAGAGCTGGAAACCGGCGCCATCGCAGGACCAGCCTGGGATCACGAAGGTGATCTGCTAAAGGAAGACCTCCGTAGCGACTAACTCAAGGCAAGCCGGTTATATGCAAGCAGATATCAGATACAACCAGGGCCCGGTAGAGCCCCTACACCTGGACTATTATCCTGGCCGGGATAAAACTGCGCCACTCGTCGTCTGGATTCATGGTGGAGCCTGGCTAGCAGGCTCCAGGAAAAAGCCCCCGACACGGACGCTTCACGATGCTGGCTATGCCATCGCCAGTATCAGTTATCGCCTAACCGACGTTGCAGTGTTTCCTGCGCAGATCCAGGATTGCAAATGCGCCATACGGTTTCTACGAGCACACGCCGATGTACTGGGGTTCGATACAGACCGGATTGGCGTTTGGGGAGAGTCAGCAGGCGGTCATCTTGCAGCGATGATGGCCCTGACCCACGGACATGCCGACCTTGAAGGCAGCAATGGCTATCTCAGTTATTCAAGTCAGGTGCAGGCTGCCTGTGACTGGTTTGGTCCCACGGATCTGGTCGCAATGCCCGATCAGGGTAGCAAGATGGACCACGCCGGTCCCGATTCACCGGAAGGCAGATTGGTAGGTGGCCACATCAGCGAATATATTGGGCTCGCAGAGCTGGCTAGTCCTGTCTCTTATGCATCAGCCGATTCAGCGCCCATGCTTATAGTCCATGGAACCGAAGACCCTCTGATCCCATTAGCGCAATCGACGATGCTTTTCGACCAACTCAAGCGAGCCGGCGCAGACGTTCGACTGTCAATCTATAAGGGCTCCGGCCACGGTGATGGCGCATTCCGTGCTCAGCCGGCGCTCGATGAAGTGCTGGATTTCTTTAGTCAGCGACTACCGTTTTAATCCAGCAGCAACTAAACGTTATAAACCCTCTCCGCCGTGCCATGAAACAACTGATTTTTCTCATCCTCTGAGAAATCCGCCACGATCTTCTTCAGGCCATTGAAAAGGACATGATACGAGAGCGAGTTTCGATCAACCGGGAAATTGCTTTCCATCATGCATCGCTCTACGCCGAAACATTCAATAGCATGCATGAAATACGGGCGCTGCGCCTCTACAAATTCGTCAGAAGTGGCGGGCTTATCGCAAAGATCCCACCCAAAGCCATTCACCGGCATGGCCAGGCCGCCGATCTTGGCCACCACATTGTCACATTTCGCAATCTTTGCGATGTCATCTACCCAGGCATCAAAGATTTCCTGTCGTTTATCTGCATAGTGGCCAACGCCTACAGGCGTACCAAAATGATTGAACACAAACTGTGTGTCCGGAACCGCTTGCGCTAACCTAGCATAGTCCTTATTTCGATTGTGATAGTGATAAGTGTCGTAGGTCAGTTCCAGACGGCCAAGCACTTTCACGCCAGTTCTAAAGTCCGACTGGTCATAAAGGTCTTCCGCGCCATCTCGAGCGGACTTGCCAAAGGGAAACGGTTCCTCCATCCAGGCACCGGCATGACGAATACCGCGAAAGAGCCCGTTACCAGCCGCTTCATGAGCTTCCAAAACCTCAACTACGTCCTCACCCATGCGCAGGTCAGCATGAGAGATAATTCCCGCGATCCTTGATCCACCCAGTTCCTGTGCTTTATCCGCCTGTTTTACGACGAACTCTGTTTCTGCCACAGGTTTCATATGGTCAGGCCCTTGATCCCGGTATCGAGAACCACATTCCATATAAACCGTCTTGGTAACGTTGTGACCGGAGCCCGTATCGGCAAGCAGCTGTTCTACTTCGTATACGTGGGTATCGCGCGTCCAAAGATGGTGGTGCGGATCCACAATTGGCAGATCCGGGTCGATAATGTCTTCTTTAACCTGATCGAGCCAGGAATCGGGGACAGGCATATCTCTGTACCGAAAGTTATTCGACCACTAATAATAGACGAAAGTGACCATCAGGGCATTCGATCCCCCCGGCAAGTAGCACTAGCTAGGTCCTCAGGTCGTATCCGTGTTTACCCAATAAAATGTCAATAATACTTTATATTAAGTAAAACAATGATTACATATATGTCAACTTTACTTTACTTAATCACAAAGGAATACGACAGATGATCAAATCAAATGCAGATTCTGATTTTGAATCAAGGACCAGGAAAAACCCTTCGTGTTGGCGGTTGGACCGTTGCCTGGGTGGTAACTGCCGTAGTCACAACATTTGGTCCGCGCCTGGTCTGGGACTTTGCCACGATACCGACGATCCTTGCGGTCATCGTTAATATTGCGGTTGGCTTTGGCATGATCTGGGCATGCAAACAGCATGTATTGGGCACAGATGAAATGCAGCAAAAAATCTTTATGGAAGCAGCAGCTATTACCCTGGGTGTCGGACTTGTGCTCGGTAGTGCCTACGAACTCCTCGAGGACATAAGATTGATTCCCTTTGAGCCCGAGATTTCACATCTCATCATGTTGATGTGTGGGACATTCATGGTCGGATTGCTCAATGGTCACAGGAAGTATCAATGAAGAACCGTTTGAAAGCACTTCGTGCAGAACGGGACTGGACACAGGCTCAATTAGCCGATGAGCTGGAGGTTTCGAGGCAGACAGTCAATTCCATTGAGAAAGGCAAGTTCGATCCCAGCTTGCCGCTGGCCTTCAAAGCGTCCAGGTTGTTTGGAATGCCAATAGAAGAGATTTTCCAGGATGAGGCCGAATAGAGCGTTAGCAGCAAGCTCGGAAGCAGCAATGTCCTTGTCTCGAGTAAGCAATGGCACACTGTGGCAAATGCTGTTCGCCTCGATGATCTCGTCCGCCGGGTACTCACCCTGAATTCTCAGGTAAGCACCAGCGAATAGACTGTCGCGTCATTAAAAACGAACTGTAAACGCGCCGCCTCGATTTCGTTCAGAGCACTCGTATCCTTCCATTGCACTTCAGCATCCGTAACGGATGCAGTGATCGCCTTGCTCTCGGCGATCACCTGCCCGCTCCCATCCAGCGCGCGCACAATCACGCCACCACCAGACTCAATATCTGCTGATACCCTAAGCGATCTCGCATCATCTAACAGCGGTGAAGTTGTCAGGCTGGCAGGCTCCTCGGCACTCGACGCTCTATAACCGGCGAAACCGTCAGGTCGAAGCGTGGCCATAGCCAGAAAACCCAGTCGCCAGCTAAAATGCAAACCGTCGCTGGCACCATAGTAAAGGCGAATCTCGTCATCGCGGAATACGGGGTTGGCGGCAGCGTAAACGCAGCCCCAATCGTAGTGACCGTAGTCACCGTCATTGCCGATCAACGGCGTGCCCGGCAGCACCCGATGCCAGGTCTTTGTATCCGGGCTCCAGGTCAACTCTGTCCACACCCGGTCCTGCTTCAGATCATGGACAGCAACCAACCCCAGATAGATGCCACCGTGATAGAAAACCGGCATGGCATAGAGTTGTTGATTAGGGTCATGCCCTTCCATTACGTTTTCGGTCTTCTCCCAGGTAATGAAATCTTCGCTTTCGGTCCGGGCAACCAGACGAATGTGTTCATCGCCGACCTTTCGCCACTGCCGCGTGATACCGACGAACTTGCCTAGTGTTGGTGACCAGAACGCATTGTTGTGTGTATCTCCCGCACTGTTCGCATCGGGACACGCGATTGGCGGACTCCAGTGAATACCGTCCGCTGAAAATGCTACCGAGAGTATCTTGTCTTTCAGGATGGCTTTGTAGCGACGCGCCGGGTCTGGATCGCGCAGGTCTTTGAAAATACCCGCACCATGAGGTCCACCCCAATCTTTATGGACGCCACCCCCGCGCAAGACGATGTTGTTCGCCTTGCTGCCATCGTATTCCACGAGACCGAGTTCGGGCTTGTCCCATTCAATACCGTCTTTCGATGTGGCATAGCAGATACCCATTTCCTGAGGATGCTTGCCGTAGGATTCGTCCTCGCGTTGCTGCCTGGTCATGCCGACCGTCGTCTGGGACACGATGAACGGGCTGTACCAGCATTTATACAGCTGGTCTTCCTCGTCATAGATAATGTTGGCATACAGATTGTCGAAGCGACGCTCCCAAGGCTTGTCTTCGCCAAACAGTGGGTTGGCGTCGTGCTTCTTCACTGTGCCGACTGTCAGTTCAGCGTTTTTAACATCCTCGATGATTCGTTCGTCGAGTAACAGATGCCGGTCCATAGTGAATCCTCAAAAGTTCGCATGATCCACATTCCGCAACCAACCGCAATTTCTTTACGCAAAAGATATGTAAACCTTGCGTCGCTTTTCACTTATTGCTATCACTGCTACGGCACCATAGTTCCACAAATCAGAGATAACGAATGAAGATCATCAACAACACGGCAAAAGCCAGTTTAGACAATATCGTGTTATTCCCTTTCGACGACTTCGCCATCCCATTTCAACGTGGGGTCCAACTCAACTTAAGTGGATTTCAGGGCGGCACGTCTAAAATCGTTTTAGCGCCAGGTGAAGCGGATAGTTACGATAGCGTGCAGGTTGCGTATTACGGAACCGTCAAACGCATTGGCGATGAGTCGTGGATGTGGTATCTAGCTCAGGGACCCGTTGAATACGAGGACGAGGATCTCCCCTGGTTTCAGCGAGTTTGCCTCGCCAAAAGTAAGGATGGTTACCATTGGGAAAAACCCAATCTTGGGCTGGTCGAGTACAACGGCAGCAAAAACAATAATCTGGTGGATATGGGGGATGGCATCGGTCACATTGCGGCCTGTGTAGTCTTTCATGAACCTGATGATCCTGATGCCACTCGCCGTTTTAAAATGGCATTTGCGGACAGGCGTTATCGTAGTCTCTTGCAGTTGCGTTCAGTGCGGATGGCCTGACCTGGAAGGAGTCCCCGAAAAATCCCGTTGGTCCCTGGTTGGAAATGGCCGGTGGCACGAAAATCGACGATGCTTATTTCCTGTCAGGACAGGGAGGAAGGCACATAAAAGATGCAGCCCGGCAATTTGCCTCTCATATCTCGTACGACTTTGAAAATTGGAGTGTAACCTCCTGCCTTGGCATGCAACGAACCAATGGTGCGCCACGCCTTAAGGAGTTTTCCAAGAATGGATCGGAACAAATTCATCTCGGTGCGGGATTGTGGAACCGCGGCAACGTCATCATCGGTTTCTATGGTATGTGGAATAGTCACCCCTCTAATGATCGTCGCCTGGTAACCATGGACCTAAGTTTAGCGGTCACTCACGACGCATTGCACTATCGCGAACCAATTCCTAACTTTCCGATCGTGTCTGCAGCCGAGGACAGTTGTAAACCACTGCCTGACAGCCCCGAAATATCCAAGTTTCCAGAATTTAATGCAGGGACAGGACTTTGAAAATATCGGTGATGAGACGCTTTTTTGGTATGCGCCCTGGCCGGAGCAGAAGAGCGACGGTATTCGCACCGCTGTTTGGCGTCGTGATCGGTTGGGTTACTTTCAGGCTTACTCCCATGGCCCGTTGACCGATAGTGAAGAAGAAGGTCCTCACATCGTATCTGCACCCATTGACCTGGAAGACCAGTCTGCGCTGTTGTCTTTGAACATCAATCAACCCAATGAATATTGCGGCGTCAGTGTTGAAATTCTCGATGAGCGATTTGCTCCCGTAGAAGGCTACACCCATGCTGACTGCCAACCGCCAAGCGAGAGCGGCTTCAAGCAGGTTGTTAAGTGGGCTGACAAAACAAGCATTGAAGGTGTAAGTGGGCGAATTCGTATCCGGGTCGACTTTACAGGCATTCGATTCGAGGACGTTCATCTATACGCGGTCTATCTGGATCTGACTTAATTACTACCCGGTGCGTCTAGTCAGGTGCATCCGTCTGACTCTTAACCTTGTCATCGCGCAGCCGTTCGCGATACTTGTTGCGCGCTAATTCCTGCATATCTTCCACGGCGTCGCTCTCGTCGACAATTTCTCGCCCGAGCAAAGTTTCGATGGCGTCTTCGAGCGTGACGATACCGGCAGTCTGACCAAATTCGTCCTCTACCAGTCACAAGTGAACACGGTTCTTGATAAATTGATCGAGCAGCAGGTGCACCGGTAATTTTTCCGATACTCTCAGAATCTCCTTGAGGTAATCCTTAATCGGCTCCTTGCCGTGTCCTGCCCGTTCAGCGACGAACAAATCGTTGCGCAAAACCTTGCCGGTAATATCGTCGATACCTTCGCCATAAATCGGAATCCGGGCAAACTGCACAGTTTTGGGATCGTCGAGCGCTTCGCTGACGGTTTGCATCTGATCGAGCATATGCACCACCGTGCGTGGTGTCAGCACTTCTTCGGTGGGAACTTCACGCAGGCTGAGCATGTTAGACAGGCATTCGTTTTCACGTGCAACCAGGGCGCCACCTTTCTTACCCAGGGACGCCATGGCGATGATTTCCTCGCGCGTGACCTCATCACCGCGACCACTGCCCAACAACTTTGTGAGGCGGGTCGCAATCCAGACCAGGGGGTATGCCAGTTTGGCCAGCCACAAGATTACGAAGTCCGAGGGTACTGCAAGTCTGCGGCAATAGGTCGCGCCCAGGGTTTTGGGAATAATCTCCGAGAAATAAAGGATCACGAGGGTTAGCAGAACCGCAATCAGCGCTTCACATTTCACACCGTACATCTGGACAGCCTGGGACCCTACACCCACCGCCCCCATGGTATGAGCAAAGGTATTAAGGATCAGAATGCTGGAAATCGATTCGTCCAGTCGCTCCCTGACCCGGGTCACGATGGCACCTGAGCGCGGTTTCTCAGAATTCAGGTTTTCGACATAACTTGGAGTCGTCGATAGCAGTACGGCTTCCAGGATCGAGCATAAGAACGAAACGCCGATCGCGATAGCCAGGTAGATGAACAACAGAGTCATGATCGATCTGCAATTTTGCTTGATATCACAGAAGGTATCTAAGCGCGGCCCGTTAGAGAAGTGCAGCCAGATATGTCCTTCAACGCCCGCCCGTTAACTGCTCCATTGCGGTTGTCGCTCTGCGCAGGACGGTTTCTTTCTTTTCTTCCAGGTCCATCTCTTCCACATCGCCCGTCGCCTCTTCTGCGTATCGTTTGTAGACGCCCTGATCGATGGCGGCCATGCGCCAGCTGGAAAAGCCCCGGTAATAGTTAATGTGAGAAAGATCCTTACCGGTCACCTGTGCATAGGCATCGCACACCTGATCTCGCGTCCAGAATCCGCCGACCCCAAGAATGTGAATATCGCTTAAGGGCTCGCCTGGCTCGACCCAGGTGTTCAGCAGATAACCCAGATCTGCCAGAGGATCTCCCAATGTACACAGTTCCCAGTCAAGTACTGCCTGAATCCTGCTGTCGGCAACGATCATGTTTCCAAGTCGATAGTCTCCATGGACAACCGAAGCACCTATCTGCTCCGGCATGCGTTCGTGCAGCAGTCTGATCGCTTCATCCATCTCTGGAATCTCGTGAGTCTTCGTCGCCTCCCATTGACGCGTCCAGCGCTTCAACTGGCGCGCGATATAAGCCTCTTTACGTGCCAGATCACCCAATCCAATGGCATCTATGTCAGTTGCGTGCAACGCTGCAAGCACTTCGACCAGATGCTGGCTGACATTGACACGCTCTTCCAGGGATAGCTTTTCGGATTCATCAGGCTCTATAAGCACCACGCCATCGACATAGTCCATTACATAAAAGGGAGCACCCGTGATCGAGACGTCCTCGCAGACACCATAGGTTTTAGGAACCGGGACCGTCCCTTTTCCCACGGCAGAAACAATTCGATGTTCGCGAACCATGTCATGGGCACTCTCGAGCGCGTGTCCTAACGGCGGCCGACGCAACACGTAGGCCGCACCACGTTGGTCCACACACTTGCAGGACAGATTGGAACGTCCACCGGTAAGGGCCGAAAACTCAATGGGTAGCTCGATATCAGGCAGGTTATTCGCGAACCAGGTCGATACCTTATCGCTGTCTATACCAGGTATGTCCATCACAAAATGCCAAAGTCCCAGGCGTCTCCACCTTTATAGTGTTTAAGGATGTTCTTCGCCACCAGAATTCTGTGCACCTCGTCAGGCCCATCCTCCAGCCGCATCGTGCGCGCCTTCTGATAGTACCGCCATAGTGGTGTATCCCCCGACACCCCCTTGGCACCGTGCACCTGTATGGCGCGGTCAACAACCCGATGCATTGCGTGAGGCACAAACACCTTGATGGCAGAGATCTGGGTTCGGGGATCTGCACCGGATTCAATAATTTCCGCGCAGTGCAATGTCATCAACCTTGCGGACTGGATGTCCATAAAAGAATCAGCAATTGCACCCTGAGTGAATTGTTTATCAGCTAAAAGGCCGCCGTGGACATTACGATCCAATGCCCGCTTCACCATCAAGTCAAAGGCTCTCCACATCTGGCCAACGCAGTTCATACAATGGAACACGCGACCCGCACCGAGTCGATCCTGAGCTGCAGCGTGACCTGAACCCCGAGTACCTAACTGATTTTCCAGTGGTACGCGAACATTGTCATACACAATTTCGCAGTGGGCAGCGCCCGTGGCTCCCCAGACGGGAATAGTACGAATGATATTGAATCCCAGTGTGTCAGTAGGAACGATAATTTGCGTCATCTTATCGTTATCACCACCGTCGCCATCAGTGTCTTCAGTCCGACACATCACCAACGCCCAGGACGCATGGAGACCATTGGAGGTAAACCACTTTCGACCATTGATGACCCACTCATCACCATCCTGGACAGCTCTGGTTTGCAGCGAACGGGGATCGGACCCGGGATAGTCCGGCTCGGTCATGGAATAACAGGACGTCTGTTCACCGGTGATCGTCGGCTCAAGGAACTTCTTCTTCTGCTCAGGGGTGCCGTACTTGACCAACACCTCCTGGTTGCCGGAAGTCGGTGCCGTGACGCCGAACATTGGATTCGAGTGCGCACTCCAGGCCAGGATCTCGTTCATATAGGCGTGATGGAGAAAGCCGATACCCATACCACCGTACTCCGTCGGCAGGTGCGGCGCCCAGAGACCCTGCTCTTTCAAATGACTCCTTATTTCCTCTACCAGCGCATTACGTTCATCCCCCTGAGTATCCAGAAGCGCTTCGTTGGGGATGATACGTTCGGTGACGACCTTAGCGGTCTTAAGTCGAATATCGTTGATTTCGTCCGGCAGGACGGGAATTGGCTCTACCGCCATTTCGGCAAGGGTGGTCATGATCGAGTCTCCAGATTGCGATTAAGTTCCGACGTACGCTGACTCGATTACCTCACCTAAACCGGTGGCAGACCTCGATGACTTACCTTTAAGGATGTCGTCTAAGCTGGATAGCCCAATGACAGTGCCGTCTCTCGCAAGTGTTTCGGCCAAAAGACCATCTGGCGCAAAAATGTTGAACAAAACCACGGCACCGCCAGGCCCGCCACGTTCCATGTGAACATCGCCAGGCTCTCGACATACATAGCCTCCCGGCATACGTACGCGCGGATTAGTCTCCTCTCCAGTCGCAAGGTCAACATCAACAACGTGAAGCTCTCCGGATAACACCGTGGAATTTGTATAGGAGGTGTGACGATGAAAGTGACAATAACTGTTCGGTGCCCAGCGATAGAGAAGGTCTACATGACCATCATCGCGGGCGTACAGCAGTGCAGCCCAGTAGTCGATCGGATAGTCGAACTTTTCGCTACCAACGAAGTGTTTCCACCTGAGGTCGCTGTTGTCGATAAAGTTCACCATTCACCTCCATTCATCCAAATTGTGGAAACCAGTAACAACGCCACAAGTAACAACGCCACTAGTAACAACAGTTGTTTCGTTATCAACTTTATCGGCTTGACCGGCCCGCCGCTGTCTCGTAGTGTAAAATCATATCAGTTTAGGAGCAGCCACCATGAAAGTTCTGATTCTGTCCGGCCCCAATCACAATTTCGATAAGTGCGCCTCCGTCATGGCTGAATTCCTTAACGGTGAAGATGATTTTGACGTCGAACTGAATGACGACAAGGACGCGCTTGTCTCCGGAGTGAAGGCATTTGACGCCTGCGTCTTCGGTACGGGCTTCTACAAACGCGTTCGCGATGATGATGGCAACGCTCACTGGGAGCCGGACCTGACTTCAGAACAGGAAGAAGGTATCTACAACTACGTCGCCGGTGGCGGTGGTCTAATCGGGGTGCATGGCACCTGCTGGCGAATCGGCGAGCGACCCATGGCTCTGCTGGGCGGGCACGCCAACTGGCATCCGCCGTTTTCAACATTTACGGTAAACATAGCCGAGAACGATCATTCGATTACTGACGGAGTTACTGACTTCGAAGTGGATGACGAAATTTACATGACTGCCTGGTTTCCGGAAGTCGAAATCCACGCCACTGCTCAGTACGACAATTGGTCACATCCAATGGCCTGGTCGAAATCCTATGGGGAAGGTCGGGTGTTCTACACGACCCTGGGCCACGGACCAGATACGTTCACCCGTACCGGTATGCAAAAACTAATGAGCCAGGGCGTGCGCTGGGCCGGGTCGAGCTAATCCACAATTCGCTTAATCGCATCGTCTTCCGTTGCGATATAAAGGTACCCATCCGGCGCCTGGCGCACATTACGCACCCGCCCGATCTCCTCAAATATCACGTCGGCGGCGGTGATGGTATTTCCCTCGACCTTGCAAAGCACAAGATAGTCAAACTTCAGCGAACCAACCAGCAACCGCCCCTTCCACTGGGGATAACGATCACTGGTAACGAAAGCTATGCCCGATGGTGCAATCGAAGGATCCCAATACCAGACCGGTGATTCGTACCCTTCCCGCTCTGCACCTTCAGCAAAACTGGTTCCCCAGTAGTTAATACCGTAGCTCAGTATGGGCCAACCGTAGTTAGCACCCTTCTTTAGAATATTGACCTCGTCACCACCCCTGGGTCCATGTTCATGGATCCAGATATCTCCCGTAACAGGATGTTTCGCCATACCCTGAGGGTTGCGATGCCCCCAGGAATAGATAGCGGGCCTGGGCTTATCGACAAAGGGATTGTCTTTGGGAATGCGACCATCATCGTGAACACGATAGATCTTGCCGCCATCTCTGGTCAGATCCTGAGGATTTTCGTCCCTGTTACCTCGATCACCGATAGAAAAATACAGGTAGCCTTCATTATCGAACTCGAGACGACTGCCATAGTGCTGACCCTTTTTGGTATTGGGTGCAGCCTTGTACACGGTTTGGAGGTCGATGAGCGAGTCACCCTGCAACTTCGCCCGCACTACCGCCGTATTGCTGCCGCTTCCTTCACCCGCACTGCTGGAATAGGAAAGGTATAGCCAGCCGTTATCTGCGTAGTCGGGATGCAACTCTATATCGAGTAACCCGCCCTGGCCGTTGGCGTCGACCTCGGGTACACCGTTAATCGTGCCGACTATCTTACGGTCACTTACGCGATACAACTCGCCATCGCGGTTAGTCACCAGCATATCGCCCCCCGGCAGCCATGTCATACCCCAGGGGACTTCAATGCCTTTTACGTAATCTTCGACCCGATACTCTCCATACCCGTCACAACACAGTATGGATAAGCTAACCAGCAGGAATAATCGATTCATAGATTGTTTACGCTGCCAGGTAGTCGTTGATGACCCTGTCGAACTTATCCTGCGCTTCCTCTAGCAGCTTGGGCAGGTGATACGTCGGAAACAGATCCTCGCAAGCGTCGTAATCACGTAGCAGCAGCTTCGCCAGGTTCGCTTTATGAACCTCTGTGGTTCCATCCATGATGCCCATCTGCGGAGCAGACATCCACATGTCTGCCAGAGGCGTCTCATTCGACATTCCCAATGCACCATGCAGGTGAATCGCACGATAGATAATGTCGTGATTAACCTTCGCTGCGGAAATCTTGATGGAGGCAATTTCCTTACGAATTTCACGTGTATACGCCCCGGTCTTGTCGATCAGCCAGGCTGTATACAACACATGCAGGCGAAACTGCTTCAGCTGAATGTAGGAGTCAGCAATATCCTGCTGCACCATCTGTAGTTCTGACAATAGCTGACCTCGTGCCTTTCGACTCAAGGCACGTTCACACATCATGTCCAGCGCCTTGGTACAAACCCCTACTGCACGCATGGCGTGGTGCACCCGGCCGCCACTTAAGCGCGTCTGCGAGCCAACAAAACCCTGGCCTTCTTCACCCAGTAGATTTTCTGCCGGCACCCGCACATTGTTGTAACGGATATAGGCATGTCCGCCTCCGCTCGTGACATTGTAGTTCTCTCGCAGAGAGGTACCCATGGTGTGCACGTTACGAACGATTTCCACACCGGGCAGATCACGATCAACGATAAACATGGATGCTTTCTCGAGCGTTGGCTTGTCGGGTGCAGTGACCGCCATGACAATCAGAAAGTCGGCATTAGCACCATTTGAGGTAAACCACTTTTCACCATTTAACACCCACTCGTCACCATCACGGACCGCATTACACTTGAACTCACCGGGTTCGCCGGCGTGCGGCTCGGTCATCGAATAGGCCGAATGCTTTTCACCCGATAACAGAGGCTCCATGTATTTTTTCTTTTGCTCTTCCGTACCGTTGTGGGCGATCAATTCCATATTGCCGGTATCAGGAGCCTGGCAACCAAATATGCCAGGGCCACTGCGCGTTCGACCCAGTTTTTCATTGAGCAGACACAGCTTCACCTGGCCAAGACCTGGGCCACCGAGATCTTTACCAAGGTGGAAACCCCACAACCCTCGATCTTTGACCTGTTGCTTAAGACCATCCGTGTAGGCTCTGATGGCACGCCAACCGTCTTTATCTATTGGATCACCACTCTTAGTTCGCCCGCCTCGCATAAAGTTATCCAGCGGTTCGATCTCTTCCTTCGCGAATTTCTCAACCCAGTCTATTTGTTCCTGAAACTCAGGCTCTACATCAAAATCAATTGGCATCTCTCACCTCTATTTGTTGGCATTACTCTTTACTGCCGTTACTTGTTAGTTATTCGTTCTCGTGGCTTACCATGACATCTATCTCGCCATTCAGCGAGTCAGCAGGTATGGAAACATCAAACCCTATAGGTCTGCAACATACCTGGCAATCTTCTACGTATTCCTGACGTTCTACTGAGGTATCGATCAGCACGAGAATCGACTCCCCGCAATACGGGCAACTCAGTTTATGCTCTACCAGTTGATTCATGCTGCATCCTTGGATAATTGTGAGCCACGATAGACGCGGCGCGTTCTCCTGGCACTTCCGGCAATAAACCATCACAATACCCGCCATCCATGATGAAATACACGCTATTAATATCGAACAACTCAAACAGGATTTTGATCGGGATGGTTGTCTGATAATTCCGGGATTCCTTGATGCCGAAGAACTAGCCAGGTTGGAGCTTGAAGCAACCAAAGCGCTTGAAGGAACGGACTTAAGAATTGTGAAAGGCATGGAGCGGACCAACTCCTGGTTTACCGATCAATTAATTTCCGGAAAGCACGTAGCATTAATCAAAGCACTGCTCGAGGATGAACTTGAGCCCGCAACCGCCGCATTTTTTGATCGAATCCCCGGCGAAACCGAGGGAATCACACCACATTTTGATGCGATTGGTCATGGCAGTTCCGGCGCAACAATCTGGATTGCACTGGATAAGGCAGACACCGAAAATGGCTGCCTGTATTACGTTCGAGGCACCCACAAGAACGAATACGAACACAGTTTGAACCTGCCATTCGATGTGAACTCAGAAGGTGCATTCCCGGTCGAAATCAATCCCGGCGACCTTGCTATTCACAATTCGCGAACCGTGCACTGGTCACTCGCTAACGAAAGTGGACGCTCGCGAAGAGCAGTCTCGTACTTCTATTGGGCGGCATCTTCGAAACCCGGCGTGAGACGAGCCAAAGCCTTTGCCACCTAAGATGCCCGTCTTACGTTAGAACACGGTGATTGCGTGGCAAAAAAATGATCTCGCGTTCCAGGCGTCAAAAGAATATTCCTGGAGTTCCTTCCCGATACAGGTAGTGTTTCAATGCGGCGCAGTATCGCTAACCCTCGATGGCTACTGGAATGGTGATCGAACCTGGACAGTAAGATTCGCTCCCACACAACCCGGCACATGGACGTGGAGATCACATTCTTCTGATCCGGCAATGGATCAGCAACAGGGTGAGATTGAATGCGTAGCGCCCACCACTGATCAGGTTAAAGACAATCCGAACCTTCGAGGTTTCATTGGCGTTTCCGACAGCGGTCGGCATTTCACGTACGCCGACGGCACACCCTTCTTCTGGCTGGGGGACACGGTTTGAGCGATTAGCACCAAACGTTGTGGTCTTGGTAACAACCAGGACGGTCCATTCTTCCAGTGGCTCGAGGATCGACTGGATAAAGGATTCACGACCGCGTGTGTTCAGTTCTTCAGACGGCTAAGCCAATCCAATGAAGGCGGTAACCCCTTTCCCGACAATACCGATGACAACGGATTATTCGAGAGCTTGAACCCGGAATTCTTCCAGAGCCTCGACACGCGGATGGACATATTGTGGCAATCGGGCCTCGTGGTTACCGCCCATCCCACCTGGTTTGGCAAACCCCAGGGAGGGCCGACTAACATCGCTCCCCAGGATGCACAGTTGATCACTCGATATCTGTTCGCTCGCTATAGTGCCTACAACATCGTCTATAGCCTGTCCGGTGAGTACCAGCACAGTTATACCGACATGGCGAACCCATGGACCCGACAGGATTGGCGGGAACTTGGTGCCAGGGTTAAGACCTGGAATGCCTATGATCATCCAGTTTCCGTGATGCCAATCGGAACTGACGAGTTAAATGACCCAAAAGGGTTAGCAGATGAAGCCTACCAGGGGTCATCCGCGGGAGAATTTCACAGGGAAGACTGGCTCGATCACAACTGGATTCAAACAGGACACAGAAGCAGCCTGTTGTGGCGCATACCTCAAAGGATCACAGAGAATCGCGCCCACGAGCCAGTCAAACCCGTCGTATTAGGTGAAGGCTGGTATGAAGGTTTTGACGATCCCAATAGTTTTGTGCAATGCAATGCCGCACATATCCGCTGGTAGGCATGGGTAAGCATTTTGTCGGGTGCCGCTGGTTACATTTATGGGCACGGTGATGTCTGGGGTTATTTCAGCAAACTAAATGATCCGACACCCGATCAGGTTTCAGCTGACAAAGGATTTATCCTCGAGCGAGGATTCAATGCTGAAGGTGGCGGCAACCTGCGCCACTTACGCAACCTATTCGACCGAATCGAGTGGTGGAAACTGGAACCGAGGCAGAATCTACTACGCACAGATGGCTTATTCGCCGAGGAACCGAACAAATAGTATTTGCGCGTGCCGTATTGCGCCACCGTTCCGGGCAAGCTTTACCTTATCTATATGCCCTAGGGCACAGGAAAAAAGAGCAAGAAACTACAGCTGGAACAAGACCAGCAATATCACGCTTTCTGGTACAAACCCAGAGACGGCAGCAATCAGCCAATTGATACCCCTCAACCGGACTCTACAGGTACCTGGATGCTCCACGCCACGCCCGCCCCACTCGACTGGGTGCTTGTCGTCGAAAAAAGGTAGAGGGTAATTAATACGCATCAATTGCTGCATCGAACATGTTTGACTAAGGTTTTGTTAATGATCGGAGGAAAAAGCGATGTCCAAAGATACCTTACAAACGACATTACAAGAACTGCAACTTGAGCTGGATAAGTTGCATTTTGATAACGAGGAACATAGAGATAGCGTAGATCGAAATCTAGTGGCGCTGGAGAATAAACTGCGAGACGAGAGCTTCATGTCAGGTGATGAATATCTGATTCATGAGCTCAAGGAATCGTTAAGCGAATTCGAAGAGCATCATCCAAAAGTGACCGAACTTATTGGTCATATTTCCGACCTTCTCGCAAAAATGGGACTTTAGGCGCCAATAAACTTATATAATGTGCGCTCCTCTGCACCCATGACAGGTTTCCGAGAACACATGCAAGATAGCGAGTTCCAGCACAACTTCCACACCCACACGTTTCGCTGCAAACACGCCAAGGGCGACGTCGCGGACTATTGCGAAAGGGCTATCTCTAATGGCATGAAGACCCTTGGCATCTCCGATCACTCTGCGCTACCGGACGATCGTTGGCTCGGCGGGCGCATGAACTATGTTGATTTACCGGAATACATTGCCGCCATCGATAGTGCCAAAGAGAAGTATCCGGAGCTGCGGATCGTTAAGGGAATGGAGTGCGAATATATTCCAGAGCAACAGTCGTGGTATGAAGACGAACTTCTCGGCAAGCACGAGTTCGAGTATCTGATAGGTGCTGCCCACTTCTTCCTGGACACCAACGAGCAATGGATTCCCACCTATGGTGGTACCAATTCCGCGCGATCGCTGGTCGAATTTGGTAAGTACACCGCACGCATGATGGAATCCGGTGTATTCGATTTCATCGCGCATCCTGATCTATTCGGAAACTGTTACGAGAACTGGGACGAGAACTGTACTGCTTGTACACGTGACATTATGGCCGCTGCTGCGGATACCGGCGTTGGGCTTGAAGTCAATGCGCTCGGAATCAGAAAGCAAACTGCGAAAAGCCCTGACAACCCTTTCCCCCTTTATCCGTGGCTACCGTTTTGGGAAGAGGCATCCAACTATGATGTTAAAGTGATAGTCAATGCCGACGCCCACAAGCCGGAGGACCTACAAGGTAAAACTGGTGCTGCATTTCAAATAGTTAACGACCTGGGACTTAACCACATGGATGTTGAGCAAATTGGTCGCGCCTAATAGTAGGCCTGCAAATCTTTGAATAGTTGCCGCTGCGCCCAGCTGCCGCCAATCTTTTTAACATCGCCGCGCAGTCTCGCCAGCGTCGCAACACCCCGATCATTATCCCCGGCTGCCAGATCAACAATGGCCTGAGCCAGACCCGCACCGACCAGATTCGCAACCTGCCCCTGGGATGTAGACCGTTGCCGCCAGTCTTCAAAATGCTTCAACGACTTATCGATCGTCGCCTGATCATTCACCACTGCGGGCGCCATCAGGTAATGCAGGGTACAAAACACCAGTTCATCGTCTTCCACTCGATGCTTTGATAAATCATAGAGATGCTGCCATCGGTCGCTTATTTCGACGCCCTTCATATTCAGGCGCCATAACAATGAGGCCGCATTACAGGTATCAAGATAGAAGTCATCGTCTAGTGCAGGAGACAGATGCTCATCGTATATGGACATGACCACATCAAACTCTGCGCGGCCATAATGGTAGAGCGCTTTATGCCAATGCATGTGAAAGAGAAAGTTATTGCCGTCCTTCCAGTGCGGAAACATCTTATCCATCCAGTCGATACCATCGAGCCAGCGCCCCTGCATCTGAAAGACATGCGCCATTGCGTGACCGGCCCACACATCTTTAGGGTTAAGCTCGCAGGCACGGCGCCCGACAATTTCTGCTTCACGATACTCGGCTGACTCTTCGAGCCCAAAGCTGTGCATGCCAAGCAGATAGCCATAATAGGAGTCATCCTCAGACCAGTGACCAAGACGACTCTCGACTGACTTATCCAGTGCCTTTGCATCCCCGGTATAAAAATGCAGGTGATGCACCACACGCAGGGCAATCAGATCCAGCGGATAGTCGTCCAGATGGTCTTCCAATCGCCGAATTGCGACTTCGTTTTGATTGTCAGACCAGGCTTGTAACGCTTCAACATGAACTCTCTCTCGATCATTCAACTCTGCGGAGCGCAGCTGTGCCAGGCACCGCTCGATGCCTGGATTAAGTCTCGGGTCGCTGCCCATCTTGACCAGGTAGCCCCGAAAACAGATCGCCATGGGCATCGGTTCCTCTCGCTCGAGCATCGTGTCCAGCAAGTCCATCGTATCTTTTTTGGATATCAGGTACGCATCAATGACGCGATAGAAATCTTCGAGTTCTTCAGAATCGTTGACCGTGAAGGGAATTCCCCGAGTGTCTTCAACCGTGCGCATAATTGCGACAGTATCACAAACAGTTCCTTTCCAGGCTAGCTTGACCTGACAACGGCATTCACAGAACATAGCCCGTTCTTTTTGAGGAGGAAGATATGAGACCCAATCATGTAAAGCGCGCCTGGAAAGACGGCAAGCAAGCCCTTGGTGGCTGGATAGGATGCGACTCAATACAAGTCGCCGAGACGATGGCAGGCCTTGGTTTTGACTGGCTGTGTATGGACATGCAACACGGTCTGCTCGACTACAACGACGTACGTGCAATGTTGCCTGCTGTTTCGCAGACCGATACCGTGCCTATCGTACGCGTGCCGTGGAATGAGCCCTGGATCATCATGAAAGTACTGGACGCGGGCGCCTACGGCGTGATTGTGCCGCTGGTTAACAATAGAGAGGAAGCCGAGAAGGCAGTTGCTGCCTGCCGTTACCCTCAGGATGGTATGCGTTCATTTGGCCCCATCAGAGCAGCCTCCTATGGCGGTCGAGGATATGCGAAGTACGCTAACGAAGAGATCCTGTGTATTGCCATGATTGAAACCGCGGAAGCGCTGGAGAATCTGGATGATATTTGTACCACGCCTGGACTGGATGCTATCTACATTGGTCCATCCGACCTGGCATATGCCATTGGACAGGTTGCAAGGGGTGACAATAACGATCCCAAACACGTTGAAACCGTAAACCATATCTACGAGACCGCCCGTAAACATGGCATCCACGTGGGCATGCATACGGGAAGCCTCGAGTACACGAAACGGTTCCTGAAGCAGGGATTCGACATGGTGATGCTTGGTTCTGATACCGCGTTTATGTCACGAATGGTGACCCATGAACTTGGCGAAGCGCGCAGCGATGCGGGTATCGATCCGATCGATGTATACGAGGATTACAACTAGATCTGAGGTCTAGGATTCACCGGCGACGAATTTCATTGAAATGGAGTTCACGCAATGACGGGTATTCTTGTCGGTGAGTCTTTCTCCTTGGAACACATGACCCAGGTGACCGCCGCAGTTTTCGCATAGGATTTCAACGCGCATGCCGTCTACGTCCGCCTCACGCCGGACGGCACCTTCTATTTCGTCATCAAAACTTGGCCAGCCACAGTGCGAGTTGAATTTATCGTCTGATCGATAAAGCGGCGCATCGCACTGATTGCAAACGTAATGCCCCTGTTCAAAAAAATCATCGTACTTTCCCGTAAAGGGCATTTCGGTTCCCTTATGCAGGATCACGCGCTGTTCATCAGGTGTTAGTTCGTTGTATTCATCGGCCATAGAAAACTCTTTTTCAGGAGACAAGAATTAGGATGAATTATACTACTTCCTCTGCCTCACCTTTCCCCACACCTCTACAATTTTTTTCGATCCGGCACCAATCAGATGCGCCAGCACACTCAATAGTAAAGCGATCTTGAGTACCGGGGCATCCAAAGGTTCATGGGCGAAGTGAACGCGCTACGTTTTTAAATCAGCGTCGATACAATGATCAGAGTGAACATTACGCCGATAAGCACTGCGATATTGACACCAATGTGCTTCAGGGCTACTACGTCATCGTGAGAATCAAACATATTTCCAAACCATCTGTGAATTACAGTTGGAGTATGTCCTGCTCAGGATTCAACCTCATTGACGTACATCAAAAAGTGACGTCAGGCCAAAGTCGCTACCAGTTCGTGATTGAACCGTCCCCTCGTCTTAGCCTGGGAGGCCACCACTGCAGCGGGTCCATCGCGCCCCTCTCGGCTGCATCCATGTCGATGTCCACGCCCAGCCCCGGGGTATCGGGACACCAGGCAAACCCGTCTTCCCACTCAATCTGTTGTGGAAACAGATCAGTTGCGGAAGAACCGGGTCTTACCGGCATCTCCTGGGCGCCTACGTTCGATGATGCCATACACAGAGCGACACAGGCCGCGGCGCTTACCGGCCCCAGGGGATTGTGAGGAACGATGTTGATGTAGTGCGTCTCTGCCCAGTGTGTGATCTTTGCCGCTTCCGTAATACCGCCGACGATACAGAGATCGATACGCGCAAAGTCAATTAACTCTTCTTCGATTACTTCTCTGAAAGCCCACTTAGAGGCCCACTGCTCACCTGCAGCGAGCGGCAGGTTCACCTGTTGTCGCAGGTTCCGATAGCTGGCCGGGTTTTCAGAACGCAGGGGGTCCTCGATGAAGTAGGGTTTGAATTCCTCCAGGTCGCGACACATTTGGACAACTTGCGGCGGGTCGAGTTGTGTGTGGACGTCGAAACATAACTGGATTTCGGGTCCTACCGCTTCACGAACCGCACCCATAAGATCAACTGCTACCCGCATCGACTTATCAGGGTCAAGGACTGCAGTTCTGTTGGGCTTGAACTCTCCCATCGCATCAGGCTGGCCCCAGCGCACGAATTTCCATCCCTCATCCACGGCTTTTTTACTGCCCTCGATAATATCTTGCTGACTCGTTCCCCTGACATGTGGGTAACAAACCACTTTCTCACGCACCGGGCCGCCAAGCAGCTGGTAGGTGGGCAGGTTCACCGACTTGCCTTTGATATCCCACAGCGCGATATCAATGGCACTCATTGCACAGCAATACACGAGATCCGCGGGCCAGTAACCAGACCTGAACATGTCCTGCCACAACCGTTCCGTTTCCCAGGGGTTCTCACCAATCACCAGGTCACTGAGGTGATCGACGGCATTTGCGATGGTCTTGCTCCAGTTCAATATGCCTACCTCGCCAAGCCCATAGATCCCAGCGTCTGTATCGACCTTGATAATGTGATAGACACCACCGCTCTTGTCCCGGACAGGGAGATTCGTAATTTTAGTTACCTTCAAGGTGACCTCGCTAGTGTTGACGGTGTGTATTGTCATTGATCCAGTTCAAAAAGTCGCCTTCGGGCTTAATTGGTGGTTTCCTTACTACGCTAGTGGCAGAATTGCCTACTCTCTTCAGGGCATCGAGCGAGAGAACCGTATACCTTTGGAAACGAAGGATGGAATGAAATTTTTAAGGAGTACAGGAACACACCAATGCTAAACGAAGATCAAATCCGCGAACTGGTAGCAACCCATGGCGCCGCAGTGAACGAAGGCCGCACAGTCAATCAGTTGATCGAAGACGGCGAACTTCCACGCCTGAGCGGTTGCACGGTGCTCGAGGGCAAAGTCTCCGATTCCGTGTTCGGCGACAACTTGAAAACCTCATCGGGGACGCCGATTCGTTTGATGTTCCGAAATAATCGAATCTCCACTCACGACGTGAATCGGGGGGCGATCCCGTTCAAGGATCAGGTCCTGGCATTCAATCATGATCACATGCACCGGCTGGTGAAACCTGTGCTGGGTTCTTCGCAGTTCGAAGTCGATGGGCTTTCTCCTGCGTCCACCGTTATTCCCGCTGAAAACCTCAACCTCTTGAAGATCGAGAATGTCCTGCGCCTCTTCATGGCGGAGAGTTCGACCTCGACCTCACTGTACCAGCATTGGTTAACAGCGAAGCAAAAAGGCCAAAGCACGATGGATTATGCGGGGCACCAACTCGATGTTACGGCCCTGGAGCCAAACGGACGTCTTCCTTACCTGATGGATACACCGAGCACGAAGGAAGAGGTCGACCACACGACTGACGTGGCCTATCTGATCCAGGACGGTGTTTGCACGGAAGGTCAATATGCGCAGATCCGCAATGCATCACTGATGGCCTTTGGTATCGTGACGCAGTATCTGGCCCAAAGAGGTATGGTGCTCGTCGATACCAAGACCGAACACGGAATAGACAAGGACGGCCAAATCGTATCCGCAGATGAACTCTACACGATGGACTCCTCCCGATTCTGGCGGCTGGACGAGGATGGGTCTCTGCTAACCAAAGATGGTAAGCCAGTATCTTTTTCGAAAGAATTTGCGCGCGGTATGGTGAAAGATAAAGACCAGCAGTTCTCAGAGGAGCAGTCGAATGAGATTGCGGTTCGCTACATCCAGGGGCTACAGCATCTCACCGGCGAAACCTTCGACCCGGATCTGCGCCCGCGTGATCAGCGAATCATTGAATCCACGAACCTTATTCTGGATTCGTTGTTGTAGCGCGCTCAGCATCACGCCACGACTATGGGGTTGGCCTGCAGATCCATGAATACGATTTCAGAATCCGTCGACCTCATTGCTCACTTAAGGGTGAATGCGAGCTCGACTGAATGCCGTTTCCAGAGTCTGTCATGGAGCGATTTGGAGGGCATTCAGGATCTTAACTTCGATCACTGCATCTTTGAAAAGAATGAATTTGGTGACCTGGAATCACTGCAATTTACCGACTGCATTTTTTTGGAATGCAGCTTCAATAGTTCATCCATCAAAGAAACACTATTTGAAAACACCAGATTCTACGACGCTGACACCGAAAAAGGTTGTACCTTTCAGTTCGCGCAATTCGATGGCAGCACGTTCAAAGGTTGTGACCTTACCCTGGCCAACTTCTCTCGCGCATGCCTTTATCGAGTTACCATGAATCAATGCCAGGCGACAGGCATCGATTTTTCACACGCTACCTCAAGTCACCAGGTAGGTAACACCGTCGTATTGTCGGATGCGTGGATCAATGACTGCAACTGCGCCTATGCCAATATGAAAGGTGCTAACTTTTGCAAGTGCGATCTTTCCGACAATCGCTTTAGCCATTCGCTGCTGGACAACGCAGTACTCGACAACACGCTACTTAATGGCTGCGATTTTCACGGCGTTGAGTCGGAAGGACTATCCATCAAAGGTGCTGATCTGCGAGATGCTCAGATTGGTGGATTGGATGTGCGACGTATGGATATGACAGGTGTGCGCATTAACGATTACCAACAAAGAATCTTGTTGGAAGCGATAGGAATGATCGTTGATTAGCGCAGTTGCAAACCGGCCTTGAACGCCATTCATATTCTGACCTGCGCCTTTGAAATCGATGTGTCGAAATATCACATCGCAGCGAAAGCAGATCCAGGGCATTCCGGTCTAGGACTGTATGAGCAATACCAAATCAATGTCAGCAATCGCTTTTTGCGCCGTAGTGGCATTGCTGGCTGGTTGTACCAAATTCAACACTGAGATACCCGCAGACTTCCCGACCGATGTTCCTATCATTAGCGGAGAAATCTACAGGGCCGAAAAAGCTTACTTCGAAGACGGCCCCGGGTTCGTGGTCGATATACACACTACACTACCGTGCGAGGAAGTCTTCGACTTCTATGCAGACGTTGTCGGTCCTCGCGAGAATGGTGAGGTTCGTGTCGAGACGACCTGCGACAACAAAGAAAAGCGCTATGTGTCTATCGCTGTTCACCTTGGCCAAGAGGGAGCAAAGGGATTGAATATGGATCAGTTCAATCGACTAAAAGACGCAAGGCGAACCGGTCAGTTTCATGAGCTGACCAATGAGAAGATAGCTCAATAAGCTACATCGTCAATGCGAGATTCTCTAGCGTTCTGGCACACGCTTCTGCACCCTCAGCACCCTTAACGCGAAAGTGTTTGAAGAAAAATGCTTCGTGCTCTTCTCCCGAAAAGTGATGAGGCGTCAACACAACCGACAGAATAGGTACCTCGGTGTCCAGCTGCACCTGCATCATTCCATCGAGTACTGAGCTGGCTACAAAGTCGTGGCGATAGATGCCGCCATCAACGATCAGTCCGGTCGCAACGATGACGGCGTACTTACCACTGTTTGCCAGCAACTTGCACTGTAGCGGAATTTCCAGACTGCCGGGAACATCAACGACGTCGATGATGGACGGGTCGATATCCAACGCCTCACATCTTTCGAAAAAGGCGTCGCGCGCCTGACCGACGATATCGCTGTGCCAACAGGCCTCGATAAAGGCGATTCGTTTGCCGTTAGCAAGCACGTCGTATTGGTGACCGGTAGGTTGGGTGGGTTGGTTAGCTTGATAATTCATAGTTCCTCCTGATTAAAAAAATCCAGGGGACGGCGGGAAGCTATGCAGGCAAACCTGCAGAACAGTTTTCCCATTCTCTATATCCGGACTTTAACCGTCGGCTTCGGCATCTCACCGAATCTGCTGACCCTCATGTCGATCGATACAAGGCGCTCGCGGGCTCATGTGGCACTCACATATACCGCCGGTGGGGAATTTCACCCTACCCCGAGAACGTTGCTGCATCTGAATGCAGCCGGGGCATGATACAGAAAGTGGTATTGATGGTCGACTACCCAGTAACGGAAGCCCACTCGCGCTAACGACCGGGCGGGGCTACCTCAGTCGCCTCGTAGAAATAGGCATAACTGCTTTTCGGTGGATGCTGCTGCGTCGCAGCTTGCACTTTGGCCATGTGTGGCGCCTTAAAATGTGCGGCAAGCGCGTCCATACTTTCCCAGCGCTCGGTGATACGGATCACATCAGGGTTGTTCAGCTCTACGCTGTAGGTGAAATCATCACAACCTTCCTCGGCCCGGGATGCAGCTTCCATTTCCGACAGGGCATCCCGCAATGCTGCAATGTTCTCTTCCCCTAATTCCATTGTTACGTTAACGACTATCATGTGATTCCCCTATTCATGAAGGTGAGTGACTCACTTTACCATCTTGGGCTCAGGATCAACGATCGCTGCACCACTTTAGTCCGTTTTGAATTAACGTGCGGAACGCCGGGTTGTGCCAGGACTTCGGATCGTGACCCAGTTGCATACAGAAGATCCTCGAGTCCCCTTCCATACGGGTCCAGGCAAGCGTGCGCATGGAGGATTCATGCTCGGTGGTTAACAACACGTCGCAGTCTTCGTCACAGTCAGGAAGCGCATAGGTCTCGTCGTCTATTTCAAAATCGGAGAGCCCAGCGGAAGCAGGATGATCAGTGTTGACCTTAACTGGAAACTCACCAAACCAGATGCCGTTCATAGGACCACCGTAATCCACCTGGCGCAACGTTCGTTCACTACTTAGCCCCATGATCTCTCCCCAGCGGGCATCTTCTCGCCAGTTGAACAATGCGTGATGCAGTATAAATATTGGTTTGCCGGTTTCAATCAGGCGTTCAACGCTAGCCTTCGCAGCCCCCTCGAGAGGCCCTCTGACCAGGGTATATAAAAGTGTAATGTCAAAACTATCGCGCACTTCCTGGTGGACCAGGTCGCTCGTGCCGTATGTATCTGCAAACCAGGGATCGTCATCAACACCCGAGGGACTAAGCCAGTCGTCAAAATGCTGTATATAGGGGTCAACCCCATCGAGACTATTGAAGAAGTCAGTGAACGGTCGAACATGAAACTTGTGGCCGCCGGTAACGACAGCGACCGAGAGTCGGTTCATCCCTACTCCCTAACCCTTCTTCCCAATCTCTCTGATAATTCGCTGGCCGTTGGGAAGCGTGATTACAAGATAGGTCACATTATCCCCAACTTTGAATTCTATGGTTGCACCTCCAGCCTCGGCATCCCTAATCGTTGCGAACATCATGGCGCCAGCAAAGGCCACTGTCATTAATAGCTTCTTCATTACTCAGTCTCCCACGTGAACGTTAATGAATGATACAAAGATGAGTCTAACCTAGTTGTTAAGTAGTAGAGAAACTGTGAATCTTGGATCACGGTGTTTTTGACTAAGCATTCCAACATGAGCATTAGCTGCCAAACTCACGTTTGGCACCAGGAGTAAGGCCATGGCTGTAAAAAAGACGGACCAAATTCGAGCATTGCTAAAAAGTATTGAAACCGGTGACCCGGGGCCCGTCGCCGTTGTTAATGAAGCAAAGTACATCCAGCACAATCCTCAAACCCAGGAAGGGAGTGAAGGTCTGGCCGCCCTCTTCCAGCGACTATCTAATACTTCACCCAGGGTAAACATCGTACGCGTATTTGAAGATGGCGATTTCGTTTTCGCGCATACCGAATACGACTTCGCGACTCGAAAAATTGGTTTCGAGGTGTTCAGATTCGAGGACGGTCAGGCCGTCGAACATTGGGACAATATCCAGGATAGGCAGGGACCCAACAAATCTGACAGAAGCATGGTGGATGGACCCACCGAATCCACCGACCTTGATCAGACCGAGGCGACCAGAACGTTAATAAAATCGTTCGTGGACGTAGTGCTGATTAATCACGATCCGGACCGTATCAACGATTTCCTCGACGACGCTTTCATCGAGCATAACCCTCTACTTGAAGACGGCACTCAAAGTCTACGACTCACGCTCGAGGCTGAACACAACGGTTCTGCACTCATCGACTATCAACGGATTCATCGAGTCCTCGCCGAGGGAGACTTTGGCCTTTGCGTCAGTGAAGGTCAGCGCAGCGGTGCCCACACCGCTTTTTACGACCTGTTCCGGGTAGCCAACGGAAAACTGGTAGAACACTGGGATACCAGGGAAACGATCGCTCCTCGCAGTGAGTGGAAAAACGATAACGGCAAATTCTAAGTTTGCTTATATGCCACCTCGTTAATATCCTAGTGATCTATTCCGAACCTGGGTCCCCGCACTGTCTACTAGACCTTCAGCTGAACTCCATGAGCAAGGATACGCAATAATCCCCGATCTCATGCCCCGAGAGATGCTCGAGCGCGCCCGGCAAGAGTGTAATTCCTGGCTAATCGACTATGACGCGAGAAAAATTGGTGGCGGTAAGATCAGGGGTCGTTACCGAAAAGGGCTGTTGCCCATCACGCGAATGTTTGACGAACTTTTCGTTGATCCGTTATTGCTCGAGACTATGGAAGATGCGTTTGCTCCTCACGGGTTCTGCTTTGGCGGTTGTTCTATCAAGGCAGTTGTCCCGGGAGAAGATGCAAGACCCATGCACCTGGACGACATTATTTTTTCAGAACCACGCCCAACCAGCCCCTGCATGATTAACGTGCTGGTCGCTCTTGACGACTTCAGCGAGGAAACTGGTGCAACGCATATCGTTCCCGGGAGTCATCAATGGGAGCGACCTGTGGAGCAGGATATAGACTATATTTCTGCCGAGATGAAGGCGGGCTCTGCCCTCCTACTCCATGGCGCTGTATGGCATCAGAACGGGAGCAACAAGACCAGCGATGAGGAACGCAGGGCGCTGAGCTTTGCCTATCGAACTCGCCAGGTTCATTGGGACTCCTCTCGTGAGGTAATTGATGAGCTGCCAACAAAATTGAAGGACATCTATTGCTCAGGATGAGTGCCCAATTCAAATCTGTACAAAGGTATCTGCTTATACTCCTGGCAGCATCGCCTCTCGTTGCAATATCCGCGGAAGAGCGAATACAGAAGCCCACCTTCGGCGAACAGATGAGCGTAATCGTAGAAGCTCACGAGCGAGGTGAGATTACCTACCAGGAGATGATGGAACTGCGACGTGAACTAAGCGGCCAATTTGGCAGGGAATACCAAACGCCGCAGCTACCCAATTGTGAGGGTGCACGCAGGTTCTTGCCCAAGTGCATGCACCGGATATCGACTCAGAATAGTCGGAAATCAACTGCGCCAACAACAGACCCCGACTCTATTGATTGCGGCGGTCTTCGTAAGTTCACACCCAGGTGCCTGAGCAGACCCAATCCGTTTGAGATACCCAGCGACGAACCTGTGGATGCACCGCTCGAACAGATCGAACTGATCACTGAAATTGAGGAGCTAGAACCAACCGGGACAATGGCTGAGGAAGAGAAAGAATTAAGGCCGCAACCTGCGACCATTGAACCGAAGGAATCAGAAGTCGAGATCAGTGTCGATGAACCTGAACTAAACTGCGAGGGGCTGCGTAAATTCACTCTAAGATGTCTGCGAAGACCTGATCCGTTCGAAGAAGCCAAAAAGGAAGCAACTCACCTGGAGGTTGAAATCGCACCGGAGAAGCCAGCAGCGCCGGAAGAACCAAAAAAAGAGTCAGCCCAGCTTGAGGTTGAAATCGCGCCAGAGAAGCCGGAAGCGAAGCCACCTCTAGAAATCAAGATTCAGAAGCCAGCGGTTACAACGCAACCACAAGAACCTGAACCGGTCAGTGTCGTGGTGGAAAAGGTAATCATTGAGGAAAAGGTAGAAGAGGCAGAAGAGGTGCCTCAACAAGTCAATTGCACAGGACTGCGCAGGTTCACTTCAAAGTGCAAGCGAAAACAAGATGCGCCGCAAGAACCCAAAAAGGAGGCAGCTCACCTTAAGGTTGACATCGCGCCGGAAAAACCAGAAGCGATGCCACCTTTAGAAATTAAGATTCAGGAAAGTAAACCAGAACCAGTCAGCATCACGGTGGACCAAGTAGAAAAGGAACAGCCAGAAGTCCTCAACTGCACAGGGATGCGCAAATTCTCGTTAAAGTGTCTGAGAAGACCTAACCCGTTCGAGGATCCTCCCGACTAACGCGACGATCTTCCCAACAGGCCAAAGATCGTCGCGGCATTTTAGGGAGTATTGGCTTTCAGAAAATCGATGACAATATTGACGGTATTGTCAGCTTCCGGATCTTTCCAGTTCTCTATCAGAGTAGCATTGGGTGCTAGTTCAGCGATTTCCCTCGAAGTCGCTGTCGGGTGATAAACATCGCTACCCATCAGCACCAGCAGCGGCGTTTCACATTGCCGGACAAAGTCTCGATCCACGTTGTAGACGAAGTCCCCATCAAACATATTGCTGCGAAACTGTTGCCACTCAGCTTCCGTCACGGACGGATGTCTGGGCTTGACCTCATTCATCCACCCATTAAACAAATCGTAAAAGGTGTCCTGGTTATTGTCGCTGCCAATGGACTGCTGCAGGACGGCAGAGCTTATGCGCTCCGGGCCAGCCTGAATTGTGCCAAAACAATAAGGTCCACCAATACAACCACCCAGAAGATGACACCGTTCTATTTCGAGATGATCCAGCAGTGCAACATGGTCTGATGTATAGGTGCTCCAACCATCGCTACCACTAATAGGTGCTACAGATTTCCCCGCATTGCGCTGATCCATAGCAATCACTTTGAAATGCGGTGAAAGTGTCGAAATCGGATCCCATTCGGAATTCTTCCAGAAATCTATGGCGGATCGCATTCCACCAGGGGCAAATAGCAATATGGGATACCCTTCACCGTGAATCTCGTAATTCAGGGAAACATCTCCGCGCTTGAACTCAGGCATGGTAACTCCTCTGCATCTTAAAGCTCCGACTCTAACGCAGGTGATCAAACCTGGAAAGGCTCGTTGCCTACCACGGTAGTGAGGATTACCATCACACAGTATATAAGTAACGGAGCCAGCACCATGACAGACATTGAACGCTTACATCATGCAGCGTACCGGTGCCGTGATTCTGAAGAAACGCGCGCCTTCTACGAAGATTTCCTCGGTTTGAAGCTGGTGAACGCGCTAACGATTGCAACACAAGGCTCAGAAGCAGACGTGCTGCATACTTTCTATGCGATGAACGATGATTCTTGTCTGGCTTTTTTTGAAGAACCAAAAGCAGATTTCGACTTCAAAGCACAACGCGACTTTGACCTGCACATCGCGTTGCAGGTCAATAAAGAGACATTGCTATCCATGATGGACAAAGGTCGCGCAGAAGGAATCGAGACACGTGGCATCGCCGATCATGGTTTTATTGAATCGATCTACTTTCGCGATCCAAATGGCTATGTTGTTGAGCTATCCGCGCCAAAGGAAGATAAACCGCTGCGAGATATTGAGGCCGCTAACAAAATTCTAAACGACTGGCAGGAAACCAAGCAGGTGCCCTAGTCCACCCGCTTCAGACGCCGAGCTTATCGAAGTCGCTGGCGTCGTGCCGTTCCGCGATGCCAGTATCCGAAGTTCGATTTACCTTTCTGCCGCGACGAACCGCAGGCCGATTGTGAATCTCTGTGGCCCAGCGTATAACGTTAGTGTATGAATCAATGTCGAGAAACTCTCTGGATTTCCAGAAGTTGCCAACCGCCATCTGACCATACCAACTGTAGGTCGCGATATCGGCAATGGTGTACTCATCTCCAATTAGGAATCGACGATCTGCGAGATTGCGATCCAGCACATCCATCTGCCGTTTAACCTCCATCGCATATCGTTTGATCGGATACTCATAATTCTCTTCGGTGTAGAAATAAAAGTGGCCGAAACCGCCCCCAAGGTATGGTGCGCTACCCATCTGCCAGAACAGCCATGACAGACACTCGGCCCTATCAGGGCCTTCCATGGGTACGAAGCTCTCGAACTTCTCAGCGAGGTAAAGCAGGATTGCGCCCGTCTCAAATACTCGTGTAGGGGGCGAGGTCGTCATATCAAGTATCGCGGGTATCTTGGAGTTCGGATTCACCGCAACGAAGCCAGTGCTGAACTGCTCCCCATTGATGCGTACCAGCCATGCGTCGTACTCCGCATCCTGCCGGCCGGCTGCCAGGAGCTCCTCCATCATAATGGTCACTTTCACACCATTCGGCGTACCCTGGGAATAGATCTGAATGGGATGTTTGCCCACGGGCAGTTCTTTCTCATAAGTGGGGCCTGCAACGGGTCGATTGATCGCCGCGAACCTGTCCTCTCCTTCCTCTTCTTCCTCCCACGTCCATACTCTGGGGGGTACGTAAGACTCCGCCATCTTTCTCTTCAAACGCCTAGCTTGTCGAAATCGCTGACGTCATGCCGTTCAGCAATACCGCTGTGGGTGTCCCGGTTAACCTTCCTGCCGCGTATAACGGCTGGGCGATTGTGAATCTCGGTAGCCCACCTGACAACGTTGGTGTATGAATCCACCTGGAGGAACTCCTTGGAATCGTAAAAGCCGGAGACCACCATCTGACCATACCAACTATAGGTCGCAATATCGGCAATGGTGTATTGATCACCAATAAGGAACTGGCGATCCGCGAGATTTCGATCCAGCACATCCAGCTGGCGTTTGACCTCCATCGCATATCTGTTGATTGGATATTCATACCTCTCGGGGGCATAGGCGTAGAAATGACCGAAACCACCACCCAGATATGGCGCGCTGCCCATCTGCCACATCAGCCATGACAGACATTCGGCCCGGTCAGGGCCCTCCATGGGTACAAAGGTTTCGAATTTCTCGCCCAGATATAACAGGATTGCGCCCGTCTCAAATACCCGCGTGGGTGGTGAAGTCGTCATGTCGAGCATTGCCGGAATCTTGGAGTTTGGATTCACTTTCACGAAGCCACTACCGAACTGATCTCCGTTGATACGAATTAGCCACGCATCGTACTCTGCACCCTCTACACCAGCGGCCAGCAGTTCCTCCAGCATGATAGTCACCTTTACGCCATTCGGCGTGCCCTGGGAGTAGACCTGAATCGGATGCTTGCCCACCTGTAATTCTTTTTCGTGGGTTGGTCCCGCGATGGGTCTGTTGATAGGGGCAAATCTACCGCCGCTCTCCTGCTCCCACTTCCAGACTTTCGGCGGCACATAGGTTGGATCAGCCACAATATTCTCCCTGGCAATTGATTACTAAGAAAAACTAGCTCAATTGGTGCCTAATGTCATCGTATCAACATAATTCGGTCTGATTCGCCCGATTGTTTCCTTTTTGGAATATATTACTTGCTAATTATTCCTTATTACTTATTTTTGGCGCCTGCTAAATTGGCAATCACTTGACCAAGACACGTAATTCGACCAGAGGATCTAGCCATGTCTCCAATTGACACCCACGCAGATACCACCAATGAAACTACTGAAGTCAAGCATACTATCCAGTATCACGACTTAGACGATTCCCTTTCTGAGTGGGAACGGTCGCGTCAAACGAGTAAAACCTGGTCGATGGAGCAGGACTAAAGTCCTACGTAATTTATAAGAAACGCTTCAGGGCTTCAGGCACTTCGACGAATTCATCATCGGACATGCCGCATCGTGGGCCGTGTCCTGGCTGGCACCAGCCGGTGCAGTAGTACACATTGATGGCGCGTCGTCTCTGGTCGGCGGTCGTGTTCACGCCATGACCATGCCAGGTTCTACCATCTAGAATTAGCAGATCCCCTGGATCCATATCGATGGCGATCGTGTCCTGATCCTGATCTATCTCATGTTCCCATAGGTGACTGCCTGGAACCACGGTTGTCGAACCTACTTCTTCCGAGAATGGATCCAGCGCCAGCAAAGCGTTAGCAGTAAATGGTAGTTCCCGCGCCAGTTGGGGATAAACGTCATCGTCACGGTGCAAGGCTCTTGCACGCATACCAGGCACCACATTTTTGAACGAGGTATCTGACAGTTTCATTCCCCACAGTTCTATTGGTTGTAAGATGCTTTCGTAGATCGACACCAGTCGTGGATCAGCAAAAAACTCATCAAAGTCACGGGCGGTTTTAGCAAGGTTCTTACCGCTCTTGACCACAATCTTTTCACCGTCGCTAGTCATGAATTCCCGCGGCACTGCGTTTTTGTCGAACAACTGACTCAAGTTCTCGATGGTCGAAGTATCATAAAAACTCTTGTAGATGCCGTACCCATCTTCGCGAATCTGTTTTAGTACTGAAGCTGTCATTTTTTACCTGCTGACTCTACTGCACTTGTATATAAGATTAACAACTTATCGACATCACTGCCGGCATGCCATCCGCGACAAGCTGCCACTCTGACTGATCACTCACCCGCCAGACCTCACCGGTATCGGTCCCTGCCAGAACGCCACCGGCAACTTCCGGGTCGACGGTCAGGCCGTGGATATTTGCCCGACTGGGCGAGTGGGTCTCATCACACAACGACCGCCAGGATTCACCGCCATCTTCGGAACGGAACAGCATGGCTTCGGCCCCATTTTCCTGCCGGTAACTTGAAAAGGCAGTGGGTGCGCTTGCCACCGTCAGTCCATAGGGAGGTCGCAAATCGATGCACATCGGACGCGAATAACGCGGCGTAATGCCCTTCCATGCATATATCCATGAGTTGCCGCCATCTTCTGAACGAAAGACACCCGCATTGCCCTCAACCATTTCGGCGACCCGGTCCAGTCGTCCATAGCCGGTCGAAGCAAATAAGGTTTCAGGTTGCTCTGGATGCGAGAACAACATATGGAGATCAGGATTGTCACCCGGCAAAACAACTGACCAGGTCGCGCCTGCATCTTCAGATATCGCGATCCCACCAACTTCAACACCGACCCACAGCTGATCACCCTTAACAACCAGAGCGCGTGCCGCAGACGGTATGGGTGGATCAAGCGGAATACTCCAGCCACCCTCCTCGGCGAGTTTCGCTAGCGACTCGATCTCGGTCCAGGAACTTCCACCATCTTCACTTCTGAACAGCCCGGTCGGCGCAGTTCCCGCATAGAGAATGCCGTCTCCGTTATCTCTAATCTGCCATACGGCCTGTTCCTGCAGATTAGTCAGCGCCCAGTTGCTTCCTTTGTCATCAGACACATAGAGTCCGGCACCGGTTCCAGCAAACAGGCGTTCGCCAATCTGGATAACTTCTCGAACGCCGCTACTCTCGAGCACCTGAGTCGCGCTGCCATCAACCACCCGAAACACACCCTTGCTCGTTCCTGCATAGATATTCATCACAACTTACCATTTGAAACTTTTGCTACGACAAAGACAGTGTACCAATTTGAAGATAGAATCCAGCCCCTATGAATACTCTTGACCATTTCCGGAAAGAAGCGTGCGTCTGGCTCGAAGACAACTGTCCTCCTGGAGCCAGAGGCCCGGGACCCTTCCACACGGGCAGTAGCAAGATACCACTCGACAATCCGGACCTGCAGGTCTGGCTTGAGCGGATGGCAGAAAAAGGCTGGACTGTGCCCACCTGGCCAAAAGAGTATGGCGGCGCTGCACTGACATCCGAACAATATGTCGCCTTGCTCGAAGAGATGAAGTCAGTCGGAGCGCGCCCACCGCTAATCAATCGGGGTACCATGATGGTGGGCCCCACTATTCTAGAGTTCGGCAACGAGGAACAGAAAAAACGCATACTACCGATCATCGCCAGAGGCGAAGGTGCCTGGTGTCAGGGTTATAGCGAACCAGGCGCAGGTTCTGACCTCGCAAGTCTAAGCACCACAGCAGTTCCTGATGGTGATCGATATCTTATCAACGGCCAGAAGATCTGGACGTCTGACGGACATACCTCAGAATGGATGTTCATTCTGGTTCGCACCGGCCCGATTGAACCAAAACATGACGGGATCAGTTTTTTCATTCTCAACATGGACCAGCCCGGCGTAGACGCAAGACCCATACAACTGATCAGTGGTGGCTCACACTTCTGCGAAACCTTTTTTGAGAATGCCGTTGCGGACAAGCGCGACATGATCAGCGAACTCAACAAGGGCTGGACCGTCGGCAAGCGTCTGTTGCAGCACGAGCGCTCCGGTATGGAGATGCTTGTCTCCGGCGGAACCGGGCGCAGGCAAACCACTGTAGTGGATGTGGCGCGAAAATATTGTGGTAACAACAATGGTCGGATAGTCGATGAGTTCCGGGAATCCGTCACCAGTTACGAGATGGACGCACACGCGTTAAAACTAACTCAAAGACGCATTGTTGAAGAGTCAACTGATGGCAAAACACCCGGTGCAGCAACGTCGATCATGAAGGTGGTCAGCACGGACCTCGAAAAAATTCAGACGGAGTTAATGGCCTCGCTACGGGGGACCCAGGGTTATGGCTGGGAAGGCGACGGATTCAATCAAGAGGAGTTGAATGGTGCGCGTCAGTTTCTGAGGTCACGCGCCGCATCCATTTACAGCGGTAGCAATGAAATTCAGCGTAATATAATTGCCAAACGAGTTCTGGGGTTACCTGACTAGGGGTCAGTAGGCTGAAGCGATTCGAGGCGTTCCGCCTTCGCTTCGTCGTACCACCAGCCATCCGGGTAGGCAGGCCTGTAAAGCGGTTGTGGCGGAATCCCAAACTTGTCCCAGTAGACGGTGCGTCGTGCGTCATAGGCATACAAAGGGATCAGATAGTAACCCCACATCATCACACGATCTAACGCACGACTGGCGGCAACCAATTCCTCCAGCGTAACGGCGGCTTCTGCGCTTTCAACAAGATGATCCACAACAGGTTCACTAACGCCCACGTAGTTACGAGACCCTTCTGTTTCAACGGCAGCTGAGTAGAAATTGTTTCGAGCTGACAGGGTTGGCGGTATCACAAAATCGTAGGTACTAACGTACACGTCATAATCATGTGTCCGCATACGGTTGGTGTATTGGCTGATATCGACCAATCTCATATTGGCACCAATGCCAAGTTTCTGTAGGTTCTGGAACCAGGGTAGCAGTATGCGGGCATGACTCTGTTCAAACGACAAAAGTTCAAGCGTGAAGTGTTCCCCTTCCGCATTTTGCAATTCACCATCAACAATTTTCCATCCGGCAGATGCAAGGAGTTCGGCAGCTTCGGTCAGGTTACGCCTTCGAGCCTCGTCAGTACCTCCCCGTGGAAAGTCAAAGGGTCGTTCAAAAAGTTCTGGCGGTAAGGATTCTCGATAGTCCGAAAGCAATGCCAACTCACCTTCGCTTGGCATGCCTTCGTTCTCAAGGATTGTTCCCGGCCAAAAGCTCGTCGCCCGTACGCGCTCTCCGTGGTAGAACTTCTGGTTGACCCAGTCGAAGTCGAGCGCCAGGGTTAATGCCTTTCGAACGCGCCGGTCGGCCAGTCTTGGAACACGACTATTCAGGACAAAGGCGCGGCCAATGCCGACCCAGATACCATAGTTTCGCCGGGTCTTGGCGATCAACCCCTGCTGCATTTGCGGTCCTTCTAACGCTTGAATCCAATGGCGTATGTCATCGACGTCCAGGATATCGATCAGACCTTTACGGAAAGCTTCCCCTGCAACCGTTCCATCACGGTAGACTTCGAAGCGTACGGTATCGAAGTTATACCGACCTTGATTGAGCGGCAGGTGCCATCCCCAGTAGTCTTCTCTGCGTTCATACTCTACGTAATGACCGAGCTTGATTTCCTTTAGACGATAGGGGCCACTAAAGACCGGTGGCACAAGCGTATGTGCTTCCGGATCCTTATCTCGCCAATAGTGCTCCGGCAGAATGCCCTGGTATTGAACCAGCGCCACATGATCATAGGTAAGGGGCACATCCAGGTGAAATACAACATGACGGTCGTCCAGTGCCTCGATGGATTCAATAAAGTCGAAGTAGAAGTCGGCCCCAACCTGGCTCATATTAAGATCGAAGGTATAAACCACATCGTGGGCCGTGACCGGAACCCCATCGTCCCACCTTGCGTCGGGATGTATTCGGAACGCGAGCGCCCGCTTGTCATCAGAGACTGCGATGCCATCAGCAAGACGGCCATAGAATGCAGCAAACTCATCCCCACCGCGCACAATCAGTGATTCCGCTCGAAAGTGATACCCGGAGGGAGCGCCCGTTTCGCCTACTCCCATAGGAGCGAGCGTATCAAAGGAAAAGCTCCAGGGCAGAACCAAAATTCCCCCCTTGGGGGCATCAGGATTCAGATATTCCTTGTGCGTGAAATCGGGCGGATACTTCAGCTCGTCAAAGAAGGCGATTCCATGACTGAACTCCAGTTCATCAAGAAGATCGGCAACCGTTGGGCACGAAAGGAAAAAAGAAACAATAAAGGTGTAACAGATTCGCATCTTAGTATCGTTAGATATAGGACTCGTTGAACGCGGAGTACGCCAGCGTACGAAGGTCGCGCCGAAGATCGCCCTCAAAGCCCATTACCTGGGTCATAAACACCAGGGACATATTCTCCTTCGGGTCAATCCAGAATATTGTAGATGCAGCACCTCCCCAGAAATACTCGCTAGGGCTACAAGGTACGTGTGCGCTGGCGGCATCCATAATCACGCCGCAGCCGATAGAAAAACCAACGCCACCATTTCCTGCGGCGGTAAACACACCCATCGATGACGGCAGCATGTCGACCATCGACTGCTTTTTAGGCAGTAGATTCTGACTAAACATGGCAACCGTCTTTGGGCTCAGAATTCGCGCACCATCAAGAGAACCACGATTTAGCATCATCTGACAGAATCGCAAATAGTCGGCAGTAGTCGACACCAGGCCGCCGCCACCACTTTCGAGCTTGGGTGGTAAAGCGTAAGAGGAATCACCGGCATCGTCCTGCAATCCGAGCCCGCCATCCGGACTGGGGAAATAGCACGAGGTAAATCGATCGATCTTTTCACTCGGAACGTAGAAAGCAGTATCCGTCATACCGAGTGGTTCGAATATTCTGGTGCGCAGAAACTCTCCAAAGGACTGACCGGAGAGTTTTTGTACGAGATAGCCCATTACGTCGATGGAAACGGAGTAATTCCAGTTCTCGCCAGGAGAAAAATCCAGAGGCAGCTGCGAAAGTTGCTCAATAAACTCGTCGAGACCACCTGGCGTCTGATGATCGCCTAAATTGCACTCGCGATACGCCGCGTCCACACTCGTACGAGACATAAACCCATAGGTTAGGCCAGACGTATGCGTCACAAGATCAACAACTTTCATTGGCCTCTCCGGTCTTGCGCCCAAAAACGTGGGCGGCGCATCCGGGCTCAGTGATGGCAGACCGGATACATAAACCCGAAGATCCTTCCAGGAAGGAATATGAAGATGGACATCATCGTCTAAACCCAGCTTACCCTCTTCCACCAACATCATCAGAGCAACAGCGGTAATCGGCTTTGTCATCGAATAGATTCGATAAATCGAATCTTCCTGAAGCGGCTTGTTTCGCTCCAGATCCATCGAACCCACGACGCTGCTGTGAGCAATTTCATCGTCCCGCATCACCGCGATATGAAATCCCGGCAATTTACCGCTTTCAACATATCGCCCCGCCATTACTTCATCCATCAGCGCGAGCTTGCTGGAAGAAAGACTTACGCTTTCAGCCTTTCCCATGACCTTCCCTTAATGAAATATGAGGCGCACTTTCTATCACACTCAGCAGTGCATGTCCTTCCTAGTCAGCGAGCTGCTTTTCGAGAGTTAGCGTGTCTGCAGCGAACAAACGAATGCCTTCCGCCAGCTTCTCGGTCGCCATGGCGTCATCATTCAGCGCCAATCTGAACGGTGACTCCGAGAGATTTATTTTCGCCTCCGACTCACCGGGATTTTCTGCATCCAGCGCCTGCTCAAGCGAGCTTTCATCTGCCGATAGTTCTTCCATGAGCGCGGGACTAATTGTAAGTCGGTCACACCCAGCGAGTGCTTCTATTTGGCCTGTATTGCGGAAGCTTGCGCCCATCACAACAGTTCCATACCCGTGCGTCTTGTAGTAGTTGAAGATCCGCGTTACTGACTGCACGCCTGGATCATTTGCACCCGCGTAGTCTTCTCCAGTTTTTAGTTTCCACCAGTCATAGATGCGACCCACAAATGGAGAGATCAAAAAAGCACCCGCGTCGGCGCAGGCCTGTGCCTGCGCGAATGAGAACAGTAGCGTTAAATTGCAGTTGATTGATTCTTTCTCAAGGACTTTCGCCGCTCGAATTCCTTCCCAGGTCGAAGCAAGCTTAATGAGGACACGTTCCCGACCCATACCAAGCGCTTCATATTCACTGATCAGATGCCTGGCTCGCTCTATCATTGCCGCCGAATCAAAAGACAGCCTCGCGTCCACTTCGGTGGACACCCGACCGGGAATTATTCCTAGAATCTCGTTGCCAATTAATACGGCAAGTCGGTCGATACAAGCATCGAGCATTTCCTGAGAGCTACCGTCCTGCTTGTGAGCATGCTCTTTCGCGTTGCTCACAAGTTCTGCGTACTGGGCCATTGCTGCGGCTTTCAGCAACAAGGAAGGATTAGTGGTGGCATCCATCGGCAGGTAGGCCTTCATGGCCTCGACATCTCCGGTATCCGCTACCACATCGGTCAGTTGTTTTAGTTGATCAAGTTTACTTGTCATTCGCTACGCTCATCTGATTCCGCCGCCATTGTATCATCCCAAATTCGACTCATTCGTCTTCATCCGTGACTACACGCTGTCACTAACGCCACGAACAAATAGTGGTTCTGCCGCCAGGTCTTCGCAGTCAGTAGCGATCTGAGACTCAAGTTCGTCCGTGCGCTCGTTGGTGGAGGTCTGCGCCGCATCAATGATTACGGGTAGCAATGTGGTATCGCTGGACGAGTTCAGAAAGATACCCGGCTTTGATAGTACCCACTGAACAGCACAGGAAAGTTTGTCTTCCATCCTGATCGGCTCGTACCAACTGTATCTTTGCGATGTGTCATCCTCACGCCAGCGCCTTCGGGCAACAGATTTAATGGTTTGCATCGCGATCTGATTATCGTGACAGCGTTGGTATAACGCTTCAAATTCCTCGGCGTAGACGGGGTCCTGCATCATCATATGATTGTAGGGCAACAGCACTGAGTCGAAATCAAATTCGTTAAGACTTTTCAGGTGCATCTCCGCCACGCGAGTGCCATGGCCAGTAACTCCAATGAATCGAACCAGCCCCTGCTCTCTGGCCTCGACGGCCGCCTTGAGTGCACCGTTAGCTCCCATGGCTGTTGCCCAACCTTCGTCGTCAGTCAGATTGTGAAATTGAATCAAATCTAACCGATCAACCTGCAAGCGGGTGATCGAACGCTCGATACTGGCCTTCGCGGTGTCATAGGTTCTGTCACCTGTCTTGGAAGCAAGAAAAAAATCATCTCGATGCGCTGCCATCCAAGGCGCAATCCTTAGCTCCGAGTCGCCATAACCCGCAGCGGTGTCAATGTGATTAATACCAGCATCCAGCAACTGAGGCAGTATCGTATCGGCCTTTTCCTGACTCATTGAGCCAAGGGCTGCAGCACCAAACAGAATTCTGCTACTTAAGTGACCCGTACTACCAAATGGAATCTTTTCGATCATGACGCAACTCCTTTTCTTCCGAACTGGGAAAAGAAAGTCAATTCTTACAGATTCCAAAAAGTGATATCAACCGCCCTGTCGTTTCCGACGCGGGCAGTTGATTCGCCCAGACTAATCGAGTTTGCGAACGACAAATGTATTGGAGAGATCGTGGTCGCGATGACCGATACGTCCATCCTCAAGCACCTCCAGGGTGACACATTGTTCGTCGCCGATAATCTCGAATATTCGATGTTGTGGCAGAAAATGCATTTCGATATCGCCGTTTTTCCGCTCGTCCAGGTTTGACAAATATTCCTCGGCATCGAAACGATAACCCATGCGATAGGTGGGCACCTGAAATACAGCGACGCCCCCAGGATTGAGTGTTTGCAGCAATGTCCGGATGGCTTGGTCAATCAATGGCGGCGGGTTGTGCTGCAGCACGATGATGGTATAGACCAAATCAACTTTCTGCAGGCGTTGCAGATCATCCAGATTGGTCAGCTGAACCCAGTCGATGTTGTCGATCATTTCCAGGTTCTTCTTTGCTTGCTCCAAGTGGCTGCTTGAAATGTCGCAGGCGACCAC
>MDTB01162651.1_pt1 | contig 64987 bp, 52 predicted proteins | sample 811161 | NCBI WGS metagenome assembly MDTB01 (sample SAMN05326650, study PRJNA326480) | marine metagenome | isolation source: seawater | place: Mediterranean Sea | collected 2009
AAGTCCACGACCATTCGATACCTCCCAAATAGTCAGACCGCGATCAACCTCAACACTCACACCATCTAGAGTAATACTAATTGTACTAGGCATAAACTGCCTCCCAATTGCACAGTTCTCCTAGACCATAAATTAAGCTTTTCACATGGACAATCCCGACGCATAAACACAAATTTACGCCAGAAATAATAAGGGACATCAGAATTTTTGTCTTCTAAGTAAGCAGAGGGAAATTAAGTTCTCTGTGCAGATTCACCCCTAGAGCGCCACCAAATAGGTTTCAAATCTTGGTAAAATGTGCTCATTACAGTGTTCAAAGACAGAGGCAAATCATAATGACACAGGTCATAATAATACGTCACGGTCAGGCCAGTACTGGTGCTACGGACCATGATATATACGATAATCTCAGCACGCTTGGGCATCAGCAAGCCAAATGGCTTGGTGAGTATTTTGACTGCATTGGACTAACTTTTGACCGCATTTATTCAGGCAATTTAAGGCGGCAGAAAGATACAACATCTGGCATAAATCGGCGTCAGGTTGAACATGTAATAGATAAGCGTTTAAACGAATTTGATTATTTCGGTTTAGCTCACGATCTAAAGCACCGCCTTGGTATCCCATACCCCACGAACCAAGATCAATTCAAAGTGCAAATATATACCGTGATGACCTACTGGAAAGAAAACAAAATTTCCTCAAGTAGAGAAACATTTGAAGATTTTTCTCAACGTACCTTTGAGATTGCGACTGAGATTTCGGGAAAAGAAGAAAAGGCCCTACTTGTGTCCTCCAGTGGCGTTATTGCATCTCTCGTCGGCAATCTATTGAGTGTTCCAGTGGAAAAAAGACCAAATCTTTTACTTAGTCTATCACATACAAGTCTAAACCGTTTTGAACTAATTTGTGGTGATTTGACACCCACGCTATTCTGCGCAACACCACATCTCGACCGTCCAGATTGGGCTCACGCACGTACATTCATTTAAGAGGTGCACTAATGACACATCTATGGGTTCGCTCTGAACAACGCCCCAACGAGGACAGAGTTGGTATAACGCCTGCTGGAGCTAAGGCTCTATTGAACAAAGGCTTTGCCATTACTGTGGAAGAAAGTACCAACCGCATTATTGGGATTGACGAATATAAAAAGGCAGGCTGCAACATCGCGCTCGAGAACAGTTGGAAGGATGCGCCGAAGGACGCCATCATATTTGGACTAAAAGAATTACCTGAGATAAATACACCATTGCAACACAGACACATTATGTTCGGTCATGCCTTTAAGGGCCAGCACAACGGGCAGGCACTTTTGCAACGTTTCAAAAAAGGTAACGGGTCGCTTTATGATTTAGAATATCTCGTAGATGAAACAGGTCGGCGTGTTGCGGCTTTCGGATATTGGGCGGGTTATGTAGGTGCCGCTGTTTCCATTAAATGTTGGATTGAACAACAAAAAGGGGGTATCTGCGGGTCTTTGTCATCTTATGCAAACCAAAGTACGCTGGTCAAAGAGCTGAAAGCCGATGTGAGACATGCGAAGGCAAAACTGCCCAACACAATTGTTATCGGTGCTTTAGGGCGTGTCGGTTCAGGGGCGCTTGACCTTTACAAAGCCCTTGGTGTTAAAGTCACTGAATGGGACATAGAAGAAACCCAACAGGGCGGACCCTTCCCAGAAATTTTGTACCATGAAATTTTGATAAACAGTATTGTAGCGCGTCCTGGGACACCAGTGTTCGTCTCACCTGAGTTTGCAAATGGTCGGCGGAAATTGAGCGTGATTGGCGATATAGCTTGCGATCCGGACAGTGACTATAATCCTATCCCGCTCTATAATTCGGCTACCAATTGGATAGAGCCGGCAGTGCGAGTAGTGGATAAACCTCCACTTGATATAGTAGCGATTGACAATCTGCCCTCACTTTTGCCTTTAGAAAGCTCCAAAGAATTTGCAGACCAGCTATTGCCTTACCTCATGGAAATCGACAATCTTGGGAAAAATGTCTGGGGGCGTGCAAGAGCCACTTTTGAAAAACATATAAAGGGGGAGGAGATATGACTATTCACTGGTGTGGAACAGGTTTATCAGCGGTTCCAGGACTACGCAAGCTAATAGCGGATGGAAACAATGTCTGCGTTTGGAATCGAACCGTTGAAAAAGCCGTGACAGCTGTTGGAGATGTCACAACTAATATCCACGCATTTGATATAGCGTCTCTTGAATCAACACTAGTGGCAGGCGATGTGATCGTTTCCATGCTACCGGGAGACTGGCACGTTCCGCTCGCAGAAATTGCTATTGAGCACAAAGTGCATTTCGTATCCTCTTCATATATTGCGCCAGAGATGCGGGCTCTTGAGAATCGCGCCAACGAAGCAGGTGTTTGCATCGTGAACGAAGTTGGGCTTGATCCGGGAATCGACCATTTGATGGCGCACATACTTGTGGAAGAATATCGAGCCGCTTCAGAAAATACTGAAGGAAATGCGCTGACCTTTATTTCATATTGCGGTGGTATTCCTAAAAAGCCCAATCCATTTCGCTATAAATTCAGTTGGTCTCCAGCTGGAGTGCTTAAAGCTCTACGTTCTCCATCAAAATCTATTCGAGATTTTTTACAATTCGATGTTGAACAGCCATGGGACGCAATCAGTTTATACTTGGCGCCCTTACCAGAACCAGAAAGTTTCGAGGTTTATCCAAATCGTGACTCAATACCTTTCATGCAACAATACCAATTTGACCCAAAGTGGAAGGTCAAAGAATTTGTACGTGGTACGCTTCGGTTAAAGGGTTGGGCCAAAGCATGGGAATGTGTTTTTGAAGAGATGCAGGACCTTAGCGGCCCATCCGGAGATGGACGCATTCAAGAGATGTCGGAACAGTTCTGGGAAGAAAACGCTTATGCTGAAGGTGAGCCAGATCGTGTTGTCCTTTGCGTTGGACTTAAAGCTGAGCAAGAGGGTGAACCCTGTTGGCACAAAACCTATGTTATGGACGCTTGGGGTGACGAGCGGGGTACAGCGATGGCGCGTTTGGTATCCTTTCCAGTTTCATTTGCTGTTGAGGCCATTTTGGCGGGGCGGCTTTTACCAGGGGTGCAAGCCGCACCACGCGATATTGGGCTTGCGGCAAATTGGATGGAAGAAATCAGCAAACTCGTGCAGCATCTCGAGATTGTGGATCATACTACACCACAACTGGACAAAGTGCGTTAATCATTTTTGGCGCTGATAGTTATCGAGATTTTACGAAAGAGCTCCATATTTTATAGTGTAAGGCACTTGGTAAAAACTGAAGACTGCGAATAAAACTGGTAAATATAGTTTTTGGGTACGAATAAGAGAATCCACTTCCTGACATATATTTGAGCATTTCCTTGGCAGCAGCGACTGGTGTCATAACGTCCCTCATCTTATAATTATTTTTTGCAGATGCTTTTGTATCAATGAACCCAGGGTTTATAAGTTGAACTTTTATTTTGGTATGTTGAAGATCAATTTGCATGCACTCTGCTAAAGTCATTAGCCCAGCTTTTGAAGCCGTGTATCCAATTGACGAAGGCAAACCTCTAACCGCAGCTATGGTCCCAGTTATAACAATATGGCCAAAGTTATGCCGAGTAAATCGATCGACAACTGGCGCTAAAATTCTGCAAGCACCAAGTAAATTGACATTTATCATCTCAATGCATTTTTCACTGTCCCAATTCTGAGCTGACATAGGCCAATAGGCGGCAGCTAGAAAAACAAGTCCATCAATATCACCGATCTTCTCCATCGCAGCATCGACACTTTCCTGAGAACCAACATCACAAGGGATTGCCGTTGCCTTACTGGGTAAGCTTTCGATGATAGTAACGAGTTTTTCCACATTACGCGCAGAAAGCACCAGTTCAAAGCCAGCTGCGCTCATCTCACGCGCTAAAGCTTCTCCCAAACCATCACTGGCACCGATCAGCCAATAGCGCTTTCCTTTAAACGAATTCATGTCTGAATATCCTCAAAACGAAGCCTCAGAAGAAACCCAATGGCGAATAATTTCAGCAAACAGGGTAGTAAAGCATATCCAAAAGTTAAAGCAAGCAGACCGTTTTCTGTATTTTCCATTCCTGAACGAAAACCAAACAGCTCAACCATTGGCAGCACAATGACGGCTGCAATGGCAAGAGAAATTTTCGAAGCAAAGTTCCATAACCCAAAACCGATTTCTGCACGTCCTCCAGTTTGTGCCAAGTGCCGTGCAAATATTGCAGGTAAGATCGTCAGGTCAGCTCCAAGCGTTGCGCCGCTCGCCAGACAAATTATAGAAAAAATAAACGTCTGACCTTCTGTAAGGAAAAAAGCGAAAACGAACGCATGGATGGCGAATAACATGGCCAACAATAAAATACGGCGCGCTCCGTATTGGTCCGCTAAATACGCCCAAAACGGAGCGGAGAAGGCAGCCGATAGGAAAAAAATAATTAGGAGAATTCCGGTCATTTCAGGAGCCAAAAGTCTGCTTTCCACAAAAAACAAAAATAACGTTGATGAGACAGCCACTGGTGCCGTGTTCAGTACTGCCAGAAAAAGCATTTGCCGTATCAACCGGTCTGACCAAATGTGTGTTGATGCTTTGTTTTGCATACTTCGCGCATCAGCCGACCAGTGAGATTGCATTACAAAAAGTGCTACTAGAGTAATGCCTAAAAATAAAAGCGCATAAAGCGAAAATGCGTTCTGCGATACATACAAAAGAAGTGTTGGTGCCATCGCAGCCAAACAGACCCCTAAAAGGCTTCCAGTTTCACGCCAGCGTGCCAAATGAAGTTGGCCAGATGAGCCAAAACTTGTCACGCCCTGGGAGTAGAATCTAATTGACAGGAAACTAAACCCAGTGAAGAGCACTGCCATTGTTACCGAGAACCAAATAACCGGTGAAATCGGCGCCGGCACGGCAAAAAGTCCGAACATTCCCAAAGACATTAAAATGCCTGAAATCCAAACCGGCTTGGATCGAAACTTCAGGGTTTTTTCGGCCAAATGCCCAAGCAACGGGTCCTGGAACAAATCGATCAACCGCAGACCAAAAAGAGCTACTCCCAAGAGACTTAAACTTACTCCATAGGTGTCTACGAAATATTTCGGTGCGTGAATATAAATGGGTAACCCTGCCATTCCCAACATAGCGGCAAACAAGGCATAAGAAGGGAGAGAAAATGGGTGCGATACGCTCACAAAGACACCCCAGATTTCGGTGGTATCGGCCGCTTTCGGTACTTTGCACCTTTGATCCAAAGCTTTAGAGCCTGCCAGTGGATTAGTCCCAATACACGGCGAGACCCAAATGGTCTTCTTACAAGGGCCTTCACGATATCAGTTGTCCTCAGAAATTTTCTTGGACCAACAAGATTCGCCATCAATCCACCACCTGGGATTTTCAAGTCAATCCAGATGCCTATCTTCTCTGGACCTACATCAAACCTGAACTCATACTCACCAGCAATGGGTTGAAATGGAGAAACGTGAAAAATTTTTTTTGCTGTTAGCTTATCCACTGGCAGAATGGGGCGTTGATTAGCGTGATGACACAAATACGCATGTCGGTCCCCAAAGGTGTTTGTTACTTCCGCAATTACAGCGCGTAGATCACCATTGCGATGATGGCATAGCCAAAAGCTCACCGGGTTAAACACATGACCCAGTATTCGGGGCTGCGCCAAAAGCAAAATTTTTCCTTTCACCGTGATATCGTGACTTTCAAGAACCTCTTTAACCCACTCTACGCCTTTACCGTTTTTCGGTGCCCCACCGTGGTCTTCATCGTAGACCGAAAAGAGCCAACCGGTATTGCGGGTGAAAAGTGTCGGGGCCTGCGTATTTTTTTCTGCATCAAAAAGCACATAGTCGACACTGTAGCGAAAAGCATTTTCAAGATCACCCTTACGACCGTGCCATGTCCACCCCTCTATGTATTCAACCCTATTCATTCGGCTGCCAGTGTCATTGCGGCACGAACTTCCAGTTGATGTACCACGTCCAAAGCACTTGCTAGACCGTCTTCGTGGAAACCGTTTTTTATCCAAGCCCCACAAAACCACGTATTATTTTCACCATTTCGAGCTGCGATTGCCTTTTGCGCTTCCAAAGCTGCTGCGTCATAAACTGGATGGCGCATTGTCGTCTGCTCATATATTAGCTCATCCGGAATATTTTTCGTTGAATTCAAAGTAACAAATAACGGATCAGTTTTTGGAATCGGTTGTAGAGAATTCATCCAGTAAGTCAGATCTAAATGTTCTGACGCGCGTCCCGAGCGTTCAGTATACACCCAACTTGACCAGCATTTTCTTGAACGAGGCATCACGGATGTATCGCAATGCAATACTACGTCATTAGGTTGGTAACCAATTGCGCTTAGAGATTCTTTTTCGTGTGGTCGAGCATCTGCCAACAATCCCAAAGTGACATCAGAGTGCGTCGCAAAGATTACTTCATCAAAACTTTCCCTTGCTCCACCTTTAGGCCTGATGTTTACTTTAGCCTCATCACGACGAACGCTGTTTACTGGTGCGCAAAGGCGAATATCTACACTTTGCGCTAATAAACGGGCTTGGAGTCGCCGCACATACTGAATGGATCCGCCGTCAACTGTATACCACTGGTGCTGACCCCTGATACCTAGAAGAGCATGATTCTGGAAAAATTGCATCATAGATTTGGCAGGGAAATTCATAATTTGCTCTTTGGGAGTCGACCAGATTGCACCTGATAAAGGTAGGAGGTAATAATCTCGAAACCATTTGCCAGTGCCCAGCTCGGATAAAAATTCTCCAATTGTAAAATTTTCCTTTTGTGCCACTCTAAGGCCCTGAGAATTAAATTTCAAAATATCTAAGCACATTCTTAAAAATCTTGGGTCAAAAGCATTTTTTCGCTGCGCAAAGACTGCGTCTACATTGGCAAGCGCATATTCTAGGCGACCAGATCGTACCGATGCACCAAAACTCATGTTACTTTTTGTTAGGGGAACGGATAATTCTTCAAACAACGATGTAAGGAGTGGATAATTCGCATGATTGAAGACTATAAATCCCATATCAACGGGCTGTGCGCCCGACTTACCTGCAAGAACCGTTTTTGCATGGCCTCCTAACCGACTTGATGCCTCGAATAAAGTTACGCGACTATCCTTGGATAAAGCATAGGCTGCGGCCATTCCGGAAATTCCTCCACCTATTATCGCAACTTTACGGGTTTTTGGATGAGCAGCTATCATATTCATGAGCAATCTCCGATTTTTTAGAATATGTACGCTGAGCGGATGAAAGCAGATGAAAAGAAATAAAAAAACAATTTTTGATCCATAAATTTAAAAAGGTCGTATCTCATATATGATGTTAGTAGAGATACAGCCGACACTATACCAAAGCTCGCCTTTGCGAAAGGCTTGTGGTACGCGTCATTCGGGCGAAACATCTAGTAATGAGTGTCGATCGGTGGTTAAAAAAGCAAGAAACGAGATTGAAACTTGGGCGCGAGACCTTGAACTAATTAAAGTTAAGCAAGATGTTAAGGCTTTCGAAAGGCTATTCAATAGTTTCGCTCCAAAGATCAAAGGGTTTTTGATGAAATCGGGAACTGACAACGCAATGGCAGAAGAGTGCGTGCAGGAAGTTATGTCAACAATATGGAATAAAGCACATTTATTTGACCCTTCTCGGGCTAGTGCCTCCACTTGGATTTTCACCATAGCCCGAAACAAAAAGATTGACGCTATAAGAAAGCAAAAGCGTCCTGAACCTGAAGATTTAGGTTGGGGTCCGGAACACGAGCCGGATCAGGAAGCCGTTATCGGTCTTCAACAAGAGACTGCGAGATTGGGTCAAGCCATCCAAAATTTGCCAGAGAAGCAAAGATTTTTACTTGAGCGTGCTTATTTTAGCGACATGTCGCACAGTGAAATTGCAGCAGAGACAGGGTTACCTTTAGGGACTATAAAGTCTCGCATAAGGTTAGCACTTGACCGCCTGCGCCATTCTATGAAGTGATAATGAAATGATAGACAGTATAAAACACCATGTGAGTGATGATTTGTTAATGGCTTACTCAACGGGCAATCTACCGGAAGCATTTTCTATTGCTGTCGCAACACATGTATCAATGTGTGATATCTGTAGAAGCACGCTAGAAAGTTTTAATGCGGTGGGCGGAGCGCTTTTGGAAAAAAATTCTAAGGTGGCGATGTCGGATAACGCCTTTGCACGAACTTTAGATAAAATTAAATCTATGCCTGTCGCGCCAGAAGAACCAACGAAAATTCAATCTGATTTTCCTGCTCCTTTGACTGATTATATCGGGCGTAGCTTAGCTCAAATCAATTGGCAGCCGATTGGGATGGGTGTCAAGCAATCAATATTGACAACTTCTACTGAAGCCACCGCCCGGTTACTTTACATTCCTCCTGGAACCGAGGTTCCTGATCATAGTCACGATGGTATAGAAATGACCTTAGTACTTGATGGCGCATTTGCGGATGAAAATGAGTATTTCGCGAAGGGCGACATCGAAATTGCTGACGGTTCGACAAATCACACTCCAGTTGCAACGGATGGCAGACCTTGCATTTGTCTAGCGGTTACAGAGGCACCGTTGAAGTTCCGAAAAGTGTTCCACCGCCTCATACAGCCGTTAATGCGCATCTGATCGCGCTATTATGTCATTGTGAAGCAACGGAGCAGCAGCAATAGCTCCCTTAGTTAAGGGGCGTTTTTGGTTAAAACTAAGCTTTCGTCCCGTTCGATCAGACACGATTGCACCAGCCTCTGCCGCGATAAGAGCGCCGGCGCAGATGTCCCACTCCCAACTGTTACGGAAAGTTATCATTGCATCGAACCTACCCTCTGCGACCAAAGCGAGCCGGTAAGCGAGAGAAGGCCGATGATGCCTTGTAAAACCTGGAACAGTTGCGTTCCTCCAAAATTGTGCCTGCTGTGCTGGGCGTGCAGCAAGTACATTTGCATTGTCAAGCGCTCTTTGCGTGCTGACCGAGATAGGCTTGTGATTTAAAAAAGCTCCCTTACCAAGTTGCGCTGCATAGAGGTAATCAAACGCGGGTAAGTAAACGACAGCGGCATAAGGCAGTCCATCTTTAGTCACAGCAAAGGAATGCGCCCATGTGTTGTCTCCATTCATAAAACTTCTGGTACCATCTATTGGGTCGATTACAAAGCAAGAGTGCTTTTCCAAACGTGACGGATCGTCTTCGCTCTCCTCGGACAACCAACCGTAATCTGGCCGTTCTGAACGCAAAAACGCTAACAACATTTGATTTATGGCAAGATCTGCTTCTGTGACCGGGCCTTCGTTACCTCTTTTTTCCCAAGATTTTGCTGCGCCGCCGGCCAAGGGCAAGGCAATTTTTGACGCTCTTCTGGCTGCCTCAACAAGAAGCATGAGATCATTTTCCAGCAATTTTCATCCCTTCGACCAGCAGCGAGGGAACCCGCCAGGAAACGTACGCACGCGCATCATTCGCAGCAACAAGACTAAGTAGCATATCATTTAAATTCCCAGCAATCGTACATTCACTTACGGGATACGAGATTTGACCATTTTCCACCCAATGGCCAGCGGCGCCTCGCGAATAATCCCCTGTATTTGGATTGACTGTTGAACCGATCATCGATGTTACAAGTAATCCAGACCCCATTTCTACAACCAATTCATCGCGGGATTTTGAACCACCACTTAACGTTACATTACCTACTTGCGGGCTGGGTAGCGAACTAGGCGAACGGACTGCATTGCCAGTAGATTTCACTCCCAACTTGCGTGCCGACGAAAGGTCCAATGTCCAGCCTTGCAAAATACCGTCCTTAACAATAACACGATTTCGTTTCGGCAACCCTTCCGCATCAAAAGGTCGCGATGCGCCGATCCGCGGACGCATTGGTTCTTCCAAGAGCGACATATCAGTTGGCAAGACTTGTTCTTTAAGTTTATCCCGGAGCCAAGAAGACCCTCTCGCTACTGAAGCGCCGTTTGAAGCAGCTAATAAATGACCAATCAGGCTTGCTGCAACCCGTTGATCAAAAATGACTGGAAAAGAACCAGTTTCAGGCTTACGCGGTTCGAGACGAGCTAGCGCGCGTTCTGCGGCTACCGATCCAATGTCATCTGCTGATCGCAGGTCTACACCGTAAACCCGACTATCATAATCATAGTCTCGTTCCATACCAAGCTCGGTTCCAGCAATTGCAACACAGCTCAATCCCCTTGACGTTTTTGCGTAGCCTCCAGAAAACCCTGTACTGGTTGCCAGAAAGATATCGCTTTTAGAGTAGCTGGCTGATGCATCACTAACCTGCTTAATTCCACCATATTCCATGGCGGCATTTTCAACGGCCAACGCATCAGTTTTCAGTGTTTCGGCACTGGGCTCGTCTGATGGGTCGCACAAGTCATAATCTGTAATTTCCCAAGCTGTGGCAAATTCCTCAGGAGATGCCACTCCACAATAGGGGTCCTCCGGAGCCTCTTTTGCCATCGCGACAGCGCGCTCTACCATTTTAGAAATAGTGTCCGCCCGAATGTCTGATCCAGAAACAATCGCCTGCCTTTTACCAAGAAAAACTCGCAAGCCCAAATCTAAACCTTCAGATCTTTCAGAAAGCTCTAAGGTTCCATCACGCACTGAAACACTGCTAGAAAAACCAGAAGCAACCAAAACATCTGCAAACTCCGCACCATTTTCCTTTGCAACGCTTAATAATTCAGACGCCAATTTTTCTAAGGATAAGGTTTTTGTTGATTCCAACATGTGACTTCCAATAAATACTTTCGAGAGGTAACGAACCGTTTACCAAAGTGCAAGTGCTCGTAACGAGCTCTTAAGTACCTTAAAAATAGCACTGCAATCTTTGTAGACGAGGAAATTTTTTAAAATGTCAAAAACTGCTTTAATTACTGGCGCTGCACGTGGCATTGGGCTTGCCACATCGCATAAATTTGCCCAAAATGGATACCAAGTATTTATGCTTGACAGAGACCGTTACGCTTTAGACGAAAAAGTCAAAGAAGTTGATGGAGCTAAAGCCTTGCATTTCGATATATCTATCCAAGAGACCGCACAGTGTGTGGTCAAACAAATCGAAAAACTCTGCGATGGCTTAGCAGTTTTAATAAACAACGCAGGCGTTGCAGAATTTGGTGGCATTGAAACCTCTTCCGCACAAAGCTGGCGCCGGGTTATGGACACAAATCTTGATGGAATGTTCTACTTGTCTCAGGCCCTAATTCCTCACCTTAAAAAGGCGCAAGGAAGTATTGTAAACATCGCCTCCATTTCGGGCTTACGGGCTTCCACACTGCGGGTAGCTTATGGCACTTCAAAAGCAGCTGTCATGCAGCTGAGTAAACAACAGGCAGTTGAATTGGGCGAATACGGCATACGAGCAAATTGCGTAGCGCCGGGACCTGTACGAACTAAGTTGGCAATGGCTGTACATACTCAAGATATTATCGATGCTTACCACGATGCAATTCCACTAAATCGCTATGGAAATGAAGAAGAAATTGCCGCAGCTATTTATTTCTTAGCATCGGATGAAGCATCATTTATCACTGGCCAAGTACTATCGGTAGATGGCGGGTTTGAAGCTGCTGGTGTGGGGTTGCCAGCTCTAAGACATTAAGTCTTATATACTTCATCTAATACGCTGTCCGTTGGCATAGACAACACCCGTTGGATCAATCCACAGCTCTGCTTCGAGTTCATCCATTCCTACTGGAACTGTAAACATTCCCATCAACATCCTCGCTCCCATTACTTCCTCGGACCCGATAAGGCCCGTAGTACTCATTTTCTGAAGCACATCATTCAAACCTTTGACTGAAAGCCTAATATCCCCCTCTGGGCGAGGAAAGCCTTCAAATGTAACGTGATCATCATTGTCAAAAGTAAACATACCGTCTGCTGAAAATTCTGCGCCAAGTCCTGACACGACAAATTCATTAATGGACACTGCGAGCACTTCAGCTAAACCATCAAAATCGTTTGTGTTATTCCAATCCACTGACATGTAGTCAGTCATCAAACGCGCAACGCCCTCTAGATCTAGCATTAAACTAAATGAATTGCGGTCGAAAATTTTCAAAGGGTCAAACATATCCCAAAAGGTTTCAGAAATTCCGAGTTCCTGTACTCCAATCCTTACACCAACCTTCTGCTCAATCTTAGAGGCAATAACCGGTAGCGTGCCATCATAAACAAGAGACATAATTGAGAAGGCAACGGGCACCGGCACAAGACTTCCTTTGACACTAAAATCCCAAGAAGATATATCAGATAGAAATTTCAAACCAAACTTCGATATGTCAGCTGAAATTGAGCCTCCATTTGAAGACGAGTCAATAACCACATTACCTTTGGGATGAAAGTAGTTCATTGTTGTTTGACCACTATCATAGCCATATATTGACGAGCTGCTCATACCTCCACGTAATGCAGTGGTAATGCCCTCCGTCAAAGTCTCACCTTGGTTTTGAGTGTTTGAAGAAAATTTCAAATTAGAAAACTTTGAGTTCCAAGATACGCCAAAGTCTCTTTCCGTTGGGCTAGCAAGAGCATCTATCAAGAACTCTCCGACAGCGGCATTCGTTCTAGTACCATTCGGTTTTGCCTGAAGTGATGTCCCAACAAAATCTTTAAAACTTAAAGAAACTAGCAACTGGTCCTGCGCAATTGCTCCACTATCGTCTTCAAGCTTTAAAAATTTAAATAACAAGTTTTCGAAAGAAAACTCTTCTTTAATATGATTATTTTCCCGGCTTAAGATGAATTTACTTCCCTTCATGGACTGGCCTAAATAGACTGTAAGAAAGGCTTTATCATCGTCCTTGAGTTCTAGTCTCCAAGTGGCATCTTGGGCCATCTGGAGCGAAACAGTGCCATCACTCTCTGGCCTAAAGCGCCAGTTATCAGCAATATACTTAAGTGAATATCCATCAGAAAAGCTTTCGTTCTCAAAAATCAGTTCCGAGATATACAAGGTATCACCTTCAATGGACTTTACCCCAGAAACAGTAAAATCTGAACCTTTGAAGCGGTCGATCATATGCTCCCAAGCTTCTTCTGGAGTAATAGCGCCAAAAGCGGCGGTCGTCAAAAAAACCCCAAACAAAAATGAAGCTATTTTGTGCCCTAGACCATTAAACATATCCAACACACCTATTCTTATTCCTAATCAATAGTTGTTAACATTAAACGAAAACAGGTCACAGGCCAAATTGAATTCTAAATGAAATCTAGTCGACAAGTCAGGTCAGGTCTTTTAAACGCGAAAGTGATTTAACTGGAAAGGCTCCATAAGCAATGGATTTATCGGGAAAGACCGTTTTTATTACAGGTGCGAGCCGTGGAATAGGTGAGGCCGCGGCTCAGGAGTTTGCAAATCATAACGCAAATATAGCACTTTTTGCGCGCGATGAAGCAGCATTAAAGCGGATTGCACTTGCGATCGGTAAAAACGCGCTTCCGCTTACCGGAGATGTGGCAAACTATGATGATGTCAGAACGGCAATCGAGTTTACTGCCGCTACATTCGGTAGTCTTGATATCTTGATCAACAATGCTGCGGCCCTCAAACCTATTGCTCATCAGGCAAAAGCTGATCCTAAAGCTTGGGCGCAACTGATCGATGTAAACATTAAGGGTGCCTTCTATGCAAATCATTCAGCCCTTCCAATCATGGTTAAAAAAGGTGGCGGCACGATTGTAACGGTCAGTTCTGGCGCAGCAAAGTCAGCAATCGAGGGTTGGAGTGCCTACTGCACCTCAAAAGCAGGTGCAGCCATGCTGACCACATGTACAGATCATGAATATAGGGCACAAGGAATCCGCGCTATGGGTCTTTCACCAGGTACGGTTGCAACGCGAATGCAGAAGGATATCAAAGAAAGTGGTATCAACCCCGTCAGCAAGCTTGAATGGTCAGACCACATACCAGCGGAATGGCCTGCCAGAGCGCTGGTATGGATGTGCACAGAAGATGCTGATTCACTGATAGGGCAAGAAATTCAGCTGAAAGATCCCACGGTATTGAAGGCTTTGGGCCTCCTATGATTAAGTTTAGCGTAAATGACGATATCTGGACTATCCGCCTGAGCCGACCAGATAAAGCTAATGCCCTAACGGCGGAGATGCTAGAAGAAATCTGTTCAATAGTAGCAAGAGCACATAAAGCTCGCGCAATGATTGTCACCGGCGAGGGACAAGTATTCAGTGCCGGTGCCGATTTAGAGGCGGTCAAGAGAGGTCTTGCGACCTCAAACGTCTGGGAGCGAGCCTCAAGAGCGATTGCAGAGCTACCATGTTTGACTATTGCAGCCCTCAACGGGACATTGGCAGGGGGCGCTTTTGGCATAGCGCTCGCTTGCGATCTGCGAATTTCTGTTCCAACGGCAAAATTCTTTTATCCGGTAATGAAACTAGGCTATCTTCCCCAACCAAGTGATCCTGCCCGAATGTCTGCTCTAATTGGGCCAGCGCGGACAAAGTTGATACTGATGGCGGGCCAAAAACTAAATGCAGATGAGGCTTTACTGTATGGACTGATCGACTGCGTCTGCCCTTATGAAGAGTTACTTGACTCAGCGCACGCACTCACCGATAGCGTCCACACTGCATTGCCCAACCAGGTAAAAACTATCAAACAGATGTGCACGCAAACATCAATACCCTAAACTTTTCCGATTAATTCTACCCTGAACCTTCGCAAAGTTATGCAAGAAATATAAAACGTGCAATTTCTTATTTTCTCGAAAAATACGAAATTTCGATAAGACGCGCACCAGAATACCGTAACTGCAGAAAACTGTCATCCTTAATGTCTTGTTTTTGAATTGGAATGCGGCCACAAAATGTTTTATCAGCTTTCTGATTTCAGTCAGTGAGTGTAGCCTAAGCATATTAAGGAGCTCATTACCCTTGGACAAAAAAGCTTTGGTTATAGGAAGCGGTCCGTCTGGCCTGATGGCCGCCGAAATGCTCGGAAGAGCTGGCGTGAAAGTCATTGTGGCTGAAGCAAAGCCCTCAGTTGCGAGAAAATTTCTAATGGCTGGTAAATCGGGATTAAACCTCACTAAAAACGAGAGCTTAGATCAGTTCATTGAAAGTTTTTACGGCAAACACAGCCATTTGCGTCCAATTTTAAAAGCTTTTGGACCAAAGGAGGTGATGGCTTGGGCAGATGGACTTGGGGCCGATACATTTATTGGCTCTACAAAACGCGTTTTTCCAAAAGTGATGAAAGCGTCTCCTCTTGTTAGAGCTTGGGTGGGACGCCTCTTAAACCTTGATGTAAAACTGCAAACAAAATGGCGGTGGTTCGGGACGGGTGATAGAACTTTTTTTTTTGAAACTCCTTATGGCAACGAAACGTTAGAACCAGATGTGACAATACTTGCGTTGGGAGGTGCAAGTTGGCCGAAACTAGGTTCAGATGGAACTTGGGTGAAATGGTTTAAGGCCAACAACATAGAGCTTCATCCACTTGGTGCCGCCAATGTCGCATTAAGGATCAACTGGTCACATCATATGGCTAGGCATTTTGGTCAACCTATTAAGTCGGTGAGCTTTCACACAAAGAGCCTAAAAGTGCGAGGAGAAGCAATAATTAGCGAAAAAGGACTAGAGGGTAACGGCATTTATCAAATCAGCCGTGCGATACGTTTGTCTGAAAAACTTTACATTGATCTTCTACCTGATCGGTCAGACAAAAAACTAATTACTCTTTTAACAAAGCCACGCGGAAAAAAAAGTTATACTAACCATTTACGTAAAACTCTTAAATTTGGCCCTGAGAAATTGGCTCTTTTGCAAGAATTTGGCAGGCCACTGCCTGTAGATCCTACCCAGATGGCACTATTGTTAAAGTCACTTCCCGTAAAACATCAGGACCTTGCTTCGATCGAAGGCGCAATTTCAACAAGCGGCGGCGTTTCTTTTAGCGCTTTGACCAAAAGCCTTATGTTGAAATCCAAACCAGGTGTTTTTTGCGCCGGTGAAATGCTTGATTGGGAGGCACCAACAGGAGGCTACCTGATCACTGCAGCACTAGCGACAGGACGTTGGGCAGGAACCAAAGCCGCCCAATTCGCAAAAACTGCTAGCTAGTTTTGTTCTGACCAAGTGCAGCAGCTTTCTGGTACGATGAGCGCGACCTCAGGTTTTTTAGATAGATTTTGAACCCCTCATTGTGGCATGGAAACTTTGCAACGTAAGCCCATCCGCCGCAGTGCCCTAACACAAAGTCAGGGATAGTAAGCTGCTTTCCCATCAAAAATGGCCCCTTAATCTTTTTTGCAAGTCTTTCGATGTTTTGTTCGTATTCCAACTCAAAAGCTTGCCGGATCAAAGAAAAATTTTCTAATTTATTTAGACCCAATGATGATCTAGAAGAAGCCCAAAGCAAGGCATCAACCTCGTCAATAATCTGATGCAATAGTGCGTCCTGATGCGCCCTCGCTATAGTTCCTGATTTTTCAGTCATCATTCCATGTTTATCGGCAAGATAGGTCATTATTGCGTTTGAGTCCGTGATTACGGTCTCACCATCGAGTAGGACTGGCACCTTTCCGGAAGGATTATAATCTTTAACTTCTTCACTGTGTGGTGAGGTGCTCATGTGCTCATAAGGGATACCCATTTCTTCTAGCATCCACAAAACCCTAAAAGTTCGACTTTTGACAGACCCGATCACCTTGTACATCAAATTCTCCCTGACAACCTTTAATATAAAAACGCCATTTCACGGCGTTTTTATAGTGTCATTTAGTTATCTAACACAAAGTGTTTCATTTAAAATTCACAAAGATCAGCCACTATATACAAAGACGGTATTAATGAGGATAAAGTTTGGCATAGCAGAATCGGACTCAAGCATGCTAAACCTTGTGGTATGCTAAGCGCTATGCCCCAAATATCGGAAAATCTGCCACGTATTCGTCAATTGGACGAGGCTGCAGTGAATCGAATTGCCGCCGGAGAAGTAGTCGAACGCCCCTCGTCAGCTGTGAAAGAACTAGTCGAAAATGCGCTTGATGCAGGAGCAACCAAAGTCCGAATAGACATCACAGATGGCGGTAAAACACTGATCCGCGTAATCGATGATGGTCGTGGAATGGCCCCCGACGACCTGCCAATGGCACTCTGCCGCCACGCAACCTCCAAAATTGATGGTTCTGATCTATTGAATATCCAAAGTTTTGGATTTCGTGGCGAAGCCCTTCCCTCCTTAGGTGCAGTGGGTCGCTTGAGTATCACTAGCCGCGCTAATGGATTTGATGCCTATGAAATCACTGTTTCAGGCGGCAATATTTCAATTCTCAAGCCTGCTGTACTAATATCGGGCACCCAGGTCGAATTGCGAGATCTGTTCTATGCAACACCCGCAAGGCTCAAATTCTTGAGGACGGATCGGGCAGAAACGCAGAGTATTTCGGAAGTAATAAAACGCTTGGCGATGGCCTGTCCAACCGTTGGGTTTGAATTAAATGATATATCTAGCGGAAAAATGCGATGCGTTTTCAAAGTTCTCGCTGAAAAAGATGACTTGTCTGGTGTCATGCATCGGCGGATATCCCAGATTTTAGGTCGGGAGTTCTCTGAAAACGCTGTTTCCATCACCACGGAGCGCGAAGAGTTCTTCTTAAGCGGATTTGCTGCTTTACCAACGTTTTCGCGAGGTGCTGCAGTCATGCAATATCTTTTTGTAAATGGAAGGCCGGTACGCGACAAAATGCTGAATAGCGCCCTAAGAGCCGCCTACAGCGACTTTCTAATCAAAGGCCGACACCCAGCTGCGGCGTTATTCATCGCATGTGATCCATCCTTGGTGGATGTCAATGTTCATCCGGCTAAGTCCGAAGTAAGATTTCGCCAACCCGGCATTCTGCGAGGTCTTATAATCTCTGCCCTACGCCACAGATTGGCGGAGGCAGGACATAAGGCCTCATCAACAGTTTCTGACTCATTACTTGGAGCAGCAACACTTAGAGAACCATCGGCTACCCACACCTATCAAATCAACAAGGAAGGGAATGTTAAGGGAGCAGTTCCCTATCAAACAGGTACACCTCGATTTGCCGAAACTCAGGCCCTTTTTGCGCGTATTGACTATGCGCAAGAAGATGACACGGTGGCATTTAATGAAAACCACGCTGAGCAGTTCCCTTTGGGAGCCCCACGAGGTCAAGTACATGAAAATTATATTATTTCTCAAACTTTGGACGGGTTAGTCATTGTCGATCAACATGCTGCACATGAACGAATTCTATATGAAAACCTAAAGTCCCAGATTCAGCAGAATGGTGTAACCTCGCAAGCTTTGCTAATCCCTGAAATTCTAGACTTATCTCCAGATGACTTTAACCGTATTATGAGTGCAAGGGATACCCTCGAAAATCTTGGCTTAACAATCGAAAGTTTTGGAATTGGATCGGTAGCGGTACGCAGCGTTCCCGCTATCCTTGGAGAACCAGATGTTAAAGCTCTAGTGATCGACGTGCTTGACGAGTTGAACGATCAAGATGAAACGCAGGCTCTTCAAGACAAAATAGAAGCTGTCCTAAGCCGCATCTCCTGCCATGGATCAGTTCGCTCAGGTCGGCGTTTGAAAAATGAAGAGATGAATGCGCTATTGAGGGAAATGGAAACAACGCCGCATTCAGGTCAATGTAATCATGGCCGCCCCACTTATGTGGAACTTAAGCTTGCCGATATAGAAAGATTGTTTGGCAGACGATGACCATTGCTATTGATTTTAGTAACATAACTATCCAGATTGGCTTGCTTGTAACCTGCCTTTTTATTCTTTTTTTATGGCTGGCCTTTAGAGCGACAAATAGGTCTTTAAAACTAGTGGCCCCGCTCGCAGAGCAAATCAATGCTCTGGGTCAACGAGTACAAGAGCTGGGAGCTGGACAAGAGCGGCTAACAGGTGGTCTGCATCATATAGGTGATTCACAAACCAAATCGCAAAATGGCATGATGCAACTAGTAGAAAAACGTCTCGCTGAAGTTCAGGAACAGATGACAGAAAACCTTCAGGGGTCTGCCCGTCGCACGGCGCATTCCCTTGGTGAGTTACAGCAACGGCTAACCTCGATTGACAAAGCCCAAGATAATATCACCAAGCTGTCTGGTGATGTTTTAAGCCTGCAAGACATCCTAGCAAATAAACAAACCCGAGGGGCGTTTGGTGAAATACAGCTTAATGACATAGTAACTAAAGCTCTACCAAGCGATAGCTACACTCTACAGGCTACACTGTCGACTGGTAGGCGGGCGGATTGTCTGATACACCTCCCAAATCCGCCAGGACCCATTGCTATAGATAGTAAGTTTCCGCTTGAGGCCTATGAAGCAATCCGTAAAGCAAAAACTGAACGCGATTTGAGTGAATCGGCAAGACTGCTTCGTCAGTCAGTTAAAAAGCATATCAGAGATATTTCTGATAAATATATTATTGAAGGTGAAACTGCCGATGGCGCCTTGATGTTTCTACCTTCTGAGGCAGTTTATGCCGAATTGCACGCAAATTTTTCTGAACTTGTACGCGAAGGATTTTCGGCGCGTGTCTGGATTGTGTCGCCAACGACCTGTATGGCGACACTCAATACAATGCGCGCGATTTTAAAAGACGCCCGTATGCGCGAACAGGCAGGCGCAATTCGAAATGAGCTTAGTTTATTATATCAAGACGTTGATCGGCTTGGGAGCCGGGTAGAAAATCTTGACCGACATTTTGGACAGGCTTCAAAAGATATTTCGGAGATCAAAATCAGCGCGGATAAAGCAGGAAGGAGAGCCCGGCGTTTAGACGCCTTTGACTTTGAAGAACTTGCCGAAGAGAAACCATCAGAAAATCCTGCCATTGGAGATAATAGTTGATATCAGAACTTATTTTGTACTTTTGCGCATTATATGCTCGCAGGTTTAATACTATGTCCGTACGATGCGTACAAATTCATGAAATAGTTGTTGCATGTTCGCCAATTCTGCATCGCACGAGTAACAGATGCTTACAAAAACACAATGGGATGCTTCACCTCTGGAAAACCAATGCTTATAGGATAAGAGTAAACAGATTACGTTGGCGGGATGATGCTACATGGCTCATATAATTATTATTGGAAATGAAAAAGGCGGAGCCGGCAAGTCTACTGTAACAATGCACATTGCAACAGCGCTTTCCCGCATGGACCATAATGTGGGGGCTGTTGACCTAGACTTACGACAACAGACATTTGGCCGATATTGTATTAACCGGAGGAACCACATAAACGAAATTGGCGTTGATCTAAAAAGTCCAAAATTTTATCTGCTTCCTGAAGTAGATAAGGCCACAGTTCCAGAAGGTGAAAATGTATTTGACCACCGTCTATCTGCAGTCATTTCAGAAATGGAGCAGTCCTGTGACTTTATTCTCATTGATTGCCCTGGTTCGCATACGCGATTAAGCCAAGTTGCGCATTCACTGGCCGATACATTGATCACCCCTCTCAATGACAGTTTTGTTGATTTTGATCTTTTGGCCCGAATCGCGCCCGATGGCGAAAGCATAGAGGGGCCATCTGTTTACTCCGAAATGGTCTGGCACGCTCGTCAGTTGCGGGCACAAGCTAGTTTAAAACCTTTTGACTGGATCGTATTGCGTAATCGCCTGGGTGCTCAACAAATGGTAAATAAGCAAAAAATGGAACGGGCCCTTAAGAAGCTGTCCAAACGTATTGGTTTTCGCATTGCGCCAGGCTTTAGTGAAAGGGTTATTTTTAGAGAACTTTTCCCACGTGGACTAACGTTATTAGATTTGAAAGACATTGGTGTGAAACAGCTTAATATTTCAAATATTGCTGCTCGACAGGAATTGCGGGATCTCATGAAAACATTGGAACTTCCAAATGTGACAATCGAGTTTTAGGCAGTCTTTAAAGTAAGAACTTTGAGTAACCGCTTTAGTGTACTTGCATCCATCGCAGACAGATGTGCAACTAAAACAGCATCATATTCTTTGGCAGCCTGTCTAAGATCGGTATAAACAGCTTTTCCCTTTACGGTTAATTCTAGCCATTCCTTACGCCTATCTAGATTGTCCTGAACACGGGTCAGATACCCTTTTTCCTGCATTTTTTGTACTGCACGACTAATCTTAGTCTTATGCATTTTAGCCATAAAGCCTATATCTTTTGCTGTCATACATTTATAGACGCCGAGGTGAAAGAGAACACGCCATTCTGCTCTCAACAAACCATAGCGATTTTTGTAAATACGTTGGAAGGCAAGGCTACTTTCCTCAGCAGCCTGGTTAAGCAGATAGGGAATAAACTCCCTAATGTCGAATTCTGCATCAGCATCCATAAAAGACTATTAGGTCTTGTTAGTTACAAATGCAACTGTTATAAATGCAACTAATACCAGGAGGTGTTATGATGAATAAACAATCGGTTACAGATAATTTCAAGCAAGCATCACGAGAGACCGGAACTACACCCGGGTATATGCCAGGATTTGGTAATGATTTTGAAACTGAGACCTTGCCTGGAGCTTTGCCGCAAGGAATGAATAGCCCACAAAAATGTAATTATGGTCTTTATGGTGAGCAGTTATCCGGCACCGCTTTTACCGCCCCGAGTCATCACAACGAGCGTACCTGGTGCTACCGCATCAGACCATCGGTCAAACATTCACACCGGTATAAAAAGATTGATCTACCCTTTTGGCAGAGCGCGCCGAATATAATATCCAACGTAATATCCCTTGGCCAGTACAGATGGGACCCAGTTCCACATTCAAGCGAACCGTTAGACTGGCTGACAGGTATGCGCACCATGACCACAGCAGGGGACGTAAATACGCAGATAGGCATGGCGAGCCACATATACCTTGTAACCGACACAATGTTAGATACATATTTTTACTCAGCTGACAGTGAATTTCTAATAGTACCCCAAGAAGGGAAGCTTCGCTTTTTTACAGAGCTCGGCATCATTGATCTTGAACCGCAGGAAATCGCTGTAATACCACGTGGACTTCTTTACAAAGTGGAAGTTATGAAAGGACCAGCGCGAGGTTTTGTTTGCGAGAACTACGGTCAAAAATTTAGCCTACCTTCTAGAGGACCTATCGGGGCAAATTGTCTTGCCAATAGACGTGACTTCAAAATACCTGTGGCCGCTTTTGAAGACCGAGAGGCATCATCGCGAGTAATAATCAAATGGTGTGGACAATTCCATGAAACAAAAATCGGACATTCTCCACTGGATGTTGTGGCGTGGCATGGTAACTACGCACCCTGCAAGTACAATCTAAACGATTATTGTCCTGTTGGTGCGACACTCTTTGATCACCCAGATCCTTCTATTTATACTGTCTTGACCGCGCCTTCAGGGCTTGAAGGTACGGCCAATATTGACTTTGTACTATTCCGCGACCGATGGAATGTAGCTGAAAACACTTTTCGGCCTCCGTGGTACCACAAAAATATTATGTCGGAATTGATGGGTAACATTTATGGTCAGTATGACGCAAAGCCGACTGGTTTTATTCCCGGTGGTATGAGCCTTCACAATATGATGTTACCACACGGACCCGATAAAGAAGCTTTTGAAAAAGCATCAAATGAGGACTTAGAGCCACAAAAACTAAATAAAACGATGTCTTTTATGTTTGAAACCAGGTTTCCGCAGCATCTAACAGAGTTTGCTGCTAAAGATGCGCCCCTTCAAGATGAGTACGTTGACTGCTGGTCGGATATTGAAAAAAAATTCGATGGGAGCCCTGGGAAGAAATAATCTCTTTTGATAATCTTACAGCCGGGGATCTCCGAAAACAGTCCGGTAAAATGAAAGGCCTCTTATGACATTGCTTAAAAGCTGGGTATGCTCAGCCAATTCCTCTGATACAGACTTTCCACTCAACAATCTGCCCTATGGTGTTTTTTCCACACAAGAAACTGAGCCACGTTGTGGCGTAGCAATTGGAAACATGATTTTTGATTGCCAGGCAGCGGAGGAAGCTGGTTTCATAAACTTTGATGAAGGCCCTATTTTTGATGTCCCCTATTGGAATGAAGTTATGGAACTCGGGCCCGATGCCTGGACAAAGCTACGAACTAGGCTGGTGAGCCTACTCACTGAAGGGGCCGTTGAGCAAGATACATTGTCTAAAATGCTGACACCAATGTCTAGTGCAGAACTTCACCTACCCCTCATTGTTGCCGAATACACAGATTTTTACGCCGGGAGAAATCATGCCACCAATGTTGGAACAATGTTTCGCGGAGCCGAAAATGCACTTCCACCTAATTGGTTACATATCCCAATCGGCTATAATGGGCGTGCCTCGTCTGTTGTAGTTTCAGGCACAGATATTAGGCGACCCTGGGGCCAATTAAAATCTGTGCACGACAAAAAGCCCCATTTCGCGCCCTGCCAGCGCTTTGACTTTGAGCTTGAAATAGGTGCCATTGTTGGAACTTCTAGCGATGGACCTGTGAGCGTATGTGAGGCAGATGATATGATTTTTGGCTATGTAATCCTAAACGATTGGTCTGCGCGTGACATTCAGGCTTGGGAATACCAACCACTCGGTCCATTTCAGGCTAAAGCAACTGCCACCACAATCAGCCCATGGATCGTAACCAAAGCAGCACTTGAACCATTTCGATGCGATGCCCCAGAACGGGAATTTGAGCTTCTGCCTCACCTAAAAGATAAAGGCCCGATGTTGTATAGTATTGATCTGGTTGTATCCCTAACCGCTAACGGACAACCGCCACATAGTATAGTGAAAACAAATTACCGCGAAATGTATTATTCAAGCGCACAGCAACTAGCCCATCATAGTAGCGCTGGTTGTCCCATGAATTCCGGTGATTTGCTGGGTTCAGGGACAATTTCTGGCAATTCACGCGGGGAATGTGGCAGTATGCTAGAACTAAGCTGGGGCGGGAAAGAGCCACTGGAAATAGACACCGGAGTAACTCGTAGTTTCCTAGAAGATGGAGATGGAATTGAAATGACAGGCTTCTCCCAAGGGAATGGTTATAAAATCGGTTTTGGGTCGTGCTTTGGCACTGTAATCAAAGCACTCAGAGATCCGTACGCAAGATGAAAGTCTGCCATCTTCAAGTTCTACCCCATGAAGACAAAGAACTATTTTGTTGCAGTTTGTGGTTGCTTACCTTGGATTTACGTAAAAGGATACCTGCAAACTTGTATTTAACTTGAAAAATCGGGGTTTTAAATAAGTTGGAAGAAATCAATCTTGTAAAGGATAGATTTTTACAGAAAGTTCTGATGGAAATATGATCAATTTTTGGGGAGATATCTAATGGCGAAAGCATTTGCATCGCAAGGCGATATGACGGAAAAGAAAATAAGTTTTAGCGAGATTGGAACTGGACTTTACGCCTTTACTGCCGAGGGCGATCCAAATAGCGGAATAATCATAGGAGACGATAGTGTTATGATTATCGAAGCGCAGGCAACTCCGCGTCTTGCGAAAAAGGTAATCGATTGCGTCCGTTCTATAACCGATAAGCCTATAAGTCACTTAGTGTTGACCCACTATCATGCTGTACGTGTTCTTGGAGCCTCTGCCTTTAAAGCAAATCAGGTAATTATGTCAGATATGGCTCGTGCAATGGTTGTAGAACGCGGTCAACAGGATTGGGATAGCGAGTTTCAACGCTTCCCAAGACTTTTTGAAGGATATGAAAGCATACCCGGACTGACTTGGCCCTCAACTACATTTAAGAACAAAATGACTATCTATCTTGGCAATCGCCGGGTCGACCTTATGCATTTGGGACGCGCTCATACAGCAGGCGACATTGTAATCAATGTGCCGGATGAAAACGTTATGTTTACTGGTGACATCGTAGAATATCGGTCCGCCTGTTACTGTGGTGATGGACATTTTGCCGATTGGGGAGAAACCTTAGATGCCATTCGGAGTTTTAAGCCCGATGCCATTGCGCCTGGTCGGGGAGAAGCACTTATTGGCGAAGCGCTTGTAGAAGAGGCCATTGAACTTACTTATGACTTCATAGAAAGCACTTATCATCCTGCTGCCAAGGTCGCCGCTCGAAATGGAACATTGAAAGAGGCCTGGGATGCTGTTCGCACTGAATGTGATTGCAAATTTAAAGACTATGCAATTTACGAACACTGCCTACCTTTTAATGTATCGCGAGCCTATGACGAGGCTCGCGGCATCGATTCCCCGCGAATTTGGACAGCAGAACGAGATCTTGAAATGTGGGAGGCGCTGCAGGCGTGAACAAGATTTTTGAGAGATCACTTTATCCCTATATCAGACATCCAGATCAGGATAAATCAGAGGCAACCCACCATACAATCGCCATTATTGGCGCCGGGCCAGTTGGCCTCGCAGCGGCTATTGATCTTACCCTGAGGGGCATACCCGTTGTTATTATTGATGACAATGATAAAGTCAGTTTTGGAAGTCGCGCCATCTGCTTTGCTAAGCGTACATTGGAAATATGTGATCGTCTTGGAATAGGGGACCAACTTGTCGATAAAGGCATACAATGGAACCTTGGTAAGGTCTTTTTTAATCAGCGCAAAGTTTACGAATTCAATTTGCTGGCTGAAGAGGGACATCAGCGCCCAGCCTTTATAAATCTCCAACAGTATTATGTAGAAGTCTACCTCTTCGAGCGACTTACTACTTTAAAAAATAAAGGTGGTCCAGTTGACATCCGTGGAAAAACACGGGTTAACAAGATTTATCAAAATGGCAAAAAAGTACATCTAAGCCTCCAAACACCGGAAGGATCTTATCAGATTTCAGCGGACTGGGTTATTGCCTGTGACGGTGCTAACAGCCCAACTCGCCAGATGTTGGGACAAGACTTCATAGGTCGAGTTTTTGAAGATAATTTCCTGATTGCTGATGTCACAATGGAAGCTGACTTCCCAACAGAGCGTTGGTTTTGGTTCGATCCGCCATTCAACAAAGGCCAGTCTGCGCTCTTGCATAAACAACCCGACAACGTTTGGCGAGTTGATCTTCAACTGGGTCGGGATGTTGATAGGGAGGAAGAGAGGAAGCCGGAAAACGTTATTCCACGGCTTAAGGCTATGCTGGGAGAAGATATAATCTTCGAACTTGAATGGGTAAGTATCTACACCTTCCAATGCCGCCGGATGGAGCGATTTTTACACAACCGGGTTATATTTGCCGGTGACAGCGCCCATCAAGTATCACCTTTCGGCGCGCGCGGAGCCAATTCGGGAATCCAAGATGTGGACAACCTGTGTTGGAAACTGGCAGAAATTGTCAATGGTAATGCCCCAGAATTTTTTTTGGAAAGCTATAATACCGAGCGGGTGTACGCAGCAGATGAAAACATTATCAATTCAACGCGCTCAACAGATTTCATAACACCTAAATCGGATGTCAGTCGCCTGTTCCGAGATGCAGTCCTGGAGCTTTCAGCAGACCATGCATTCGCGCGACCACTCGTAAATTCAGGCCGCCTGTCCGTTCCATCATTTTACCCGGCAAGCACATATTTTTCTTATGATGTAGAAGTCCTACCTTCAATCTCCCGGCCTGGTGCAGCATGTCCAGATGCAATTTTCGATAATGGATCATTTTTACTAAAGAACCTTGGGTTTGATTTCACGATATTGGCGATCAATGTGGAAGAATTTTTTAAGACACTTGAAACCGGCCCTTCGATAAAATTTCTAAGTATTAAAGTGACAGGTAATCAAAATAAATCGGTCAAAGATCGGTTTCTTGGAGATCAATCCAGCGCCATTTACTTGATCAGGCCCGATCAACATATCGCAGGCCGATGGTTAAAATTTGATCGCCAAGTAATCACAAAAGCTATTGATGCAGCCTTAGGCCGATAGGTATGAGCGATCTCAATCTAACCCCAAACTTCACCAATGCAGACGACTTTTACGAATATTTACTAAATGCACACGAAGGTCTATCAAAATCTGACAGTGACGCGCTGAACGCACGTCTGATCATTTTACTCGCCAACCATATTGGGGATCTGGACGCATTGAAGCAAGCCGTTGATCTCGCAAAGTAGAGGGGTTCAAAATGAAAGACATCACACTTTATGACTATTGGCGGTCCTCAGCCAGCTACCGGGTGCGAATTGCGCTTAACCTAGCAAAAATTGAGTATAAAACGGTTCCTGTAGACTTACTCAAAGGTGAACAAAGATCCGAAGTACATCTTACCCGACAACCGCAAGGGTTTGTACCAGTTCTTGAAGTCGATGGTCAGCGATTCACACAATCGCTTGCAATAATTGAATATATAAACGAAACGTATAATCTTGGCCTCTTACCAGAGAAAATTGCTGACAGGACAAAAGTAAGGGCGCTCGCGCAAACACTCGCCATCGATGTCCACCCCGTATGTAATCTGGCGGTAACAAATTTTGCAGTCGAGCTTTCAGGATCACAAGAAACGCGACCAATCTGGATCAAAAGTTTCATTGAACCAGGGTTGAAGGCTTTTGAAACATTACTAGGTGCATTTGAACAATCACCGTATTGCACGGGTTCTGATATTTCAGTTGCTGATGTCTGCTTGATGCCACAGATATATAATGCCAATCGCTGGGGAACTTCAATTGATAAATATCCCAGAATAGTTTCTGTCGTGAAAGCTTGTAATGCGGATTCTGCTTTTGTCGCAGCACATCCAGACAATGTTAAAGCCAAATAGAAAGATTAAAAAATGAAAGCTCCACAAAATCATTTAAAACACGCCCTTAAAGCTGGTCGTAAACAGTTTGGGTGCTGGCTGAACTTGGCCGATAGTATAGGCGCGGAAATTGTGGGCCGAGCTGGATTTGACTGGGTTCTTGTCGATGCAGAACATGGGCCCAACGGAATTCGCGATGTAACTACTCAGTTGCAAGCGTTGGAAGGTCTTAATACATCTGGCATTGTACGCGTGCCAATTGGAGAGACCTGGATCATCAAACAAGTGCTTGATGCAGGCGCTCAGTCGCTTTTGATTCCGATAGTTGAAAGCGCACAAGAAGCGCAAAAGCACGTTGATGCCGTTCGCTACCCGCCCAATGGCAATCGTGGTGTTGGCGCTTTCGTTGCTCGTGCTGCCCAATTTGGGACTCTTACAGATTACCTTACGAGCGCGGATGAGCAAATTTGCCTGATAGTTCAACTTGAAACAAAGGCCGGCCTTGAGGCTTTGGATGATATGCTTGCTATAGATGGCATCGATGGCGTTTTTGTTGGGCCATCTGATCTTGCAGCTGACATGGGCTTTCTTGGCAACCCAAAGTCTCCACAGGTGCAAAAGGCTATCGCCAATGCCCTAACGCGCATTTCTGCCTCCGGTAAAGCCGCCGGTATTTTGTCTTTGGACGATTCTGACACTAAAAAATATCTCGAACATGGTGCGCGCATGGTCGGTGTTGCTTCAGATGTACTAACCCTTAATCATACCTTAAGGGAAAAAGCCCAAAAATGGCGTAGTTAAACACAATGCTGTTGCTTGCAACCCTTCACCAAAGAAACAAATACTGCAATAGACTAAGGAGTGAACATGCGCACACAAGTCTGTATAATTGGAGGTGGACCATCCGGCTTGCTGATAGGCCAGTTATTGCACCGTGCCGGCATTGCTACGACAATAATTGAGCGACAATCCCGTGAGCACGTGTTGGGACGAATTCGTGCTGGTGTTCTCGAGAATGGAACCTGTAACATGTTAGAGGAAGCAGGAGTTGGCGACCGCCTTGCTCGCGAAGGTTTCGAGCATGAGGGTGCATTCATTGCTGCAGCGGGTCGGAAATTCCGCATTGATTTTAAGCATTACACAAAAAAAAACGTTACCGTTTACGGTCAGACTGAATTAACAGCGGACCTTTATTGCGCGCGCGATAGCGCAGGACTTAACACTATACATAATGTTGAAGGCGTAATACTTCACGAAGTGACTTCAGATACGACCTATGTAACTTTTGTTAAAGATGGTTATGAAAAGCGAATAGAATGTGATTTCATTATAGGATGTGATGGTTTTCATGGTGTCTCTCGGCCAACAATTCCAACGGGAGTACGTAAGGAGTTTGAGCAGGTTTATCCATTTGGATGGCTTGGTATTCTTTCTGAAACACCACCAGTTAGCGAAGAACTGATCTACGCAAATCACGAACGAGGCTTTGCGCTATGCTCTATGCGCAATGAAAAGCTTAGCCGTTACTATGTTCAAACCTCGCTGAACGACAAGGTTGAACATTGGAGTGATAAACGCTTTTGGGAAGAGTTGAAACGCCGCTTACCAGAAGAACCCGCTGATATTCTCGTCACAGGGCCATCTATCGAAAAGTCTATTGCGCCTTTGCGAAGCTTTATTTGCGAACCCATGCAATGGGGAAAATTATTTCTGGTTGGCGATGCAGCTCATATTGTACCTCCAACAGGAGCGAAGGGTCTCAACCTAGCAGTATCAGATGTTCATTACCTCTCTAAAGCACTGATTTCATTTTATAAAGGTGAAGAAAAGTATATGATAAACAACTATTCAGCCAAGGCGCTGGAGCGGGTTTGGAAAGCATCACGGTTTTCCTGGTGGATGACAACCACGCTGCACCATTTTCCTGATTACGGTGACTTTGGTCAACGAATGCAAGAAGCTGAGATTGCCTATTTGGAAGGTTCAAGGGCTGCACAAGCTGTATTGGCAGAGAACTATGTAGGTCTACCATACTAGAAAGATTTAAAAACCGTTGATTTTGTGGTCACTGCAGTTGGATCGGTACGCAGTTCAATGATTGTAGACTTTTTAGCCGAACGTGCTCTTTCTAGAGCCGAGTTAAAGTCTTTAGTTTTCGTCACAATCACCCCAGAACACCCATAACAAGCAGCAAAATCAGCAAAATTAGGATTAACTATCGTTGTTCCTGAAGGCCTACCAGGATAATCACGCTGTTGATGCATCCGGATCGTCCCGTAAACACCATTATTCACTACAATTACGATCAGCTTTATACCGTATTGCAGGGCCGTACCAAATTCCTGCATTGTCATTTGAAAGCAACCGTCCCCTGCAAGACAGATAACCTCGCGCTCCGGATATTGAAGCTTAGCCGCAATTGCAGCAGGTAGCCCGTAGCCCATGGATCCCGATGTTGGCGCGAGCTGTGTACGGTAACTTCGAAAACTGTAGTATCTATGAATCCACCCGGCATAATTACCCGCCCCATTGGCTATGATTGCATTATCGGGTAAAACGTCTTTCATATGACAGATGACTTCTTCCATCTTTACATCGCCGGGTGTTTCGAAAGGCTCTTGCCACTTTGTATAACTTTCCTTGGCATGAATAGGCGATTTCTGGACCATGCCTTTGGTCAATTTTGCCGCAACAGCCACAAAATCTGCAGCCCGGCAAGCCAATCCAATTTCTGGCTGATAAACCCGCCCAAGCTCATCTGGACCGGCATGCACATGGATCAATTTTTGCTTCGGATTTGGTACCTTAAATAGAGTGTACCCACTGGACGTCATCTCTCCAAGACGGGCTCCCAGGACCAAAACACAGTCTGCATTCCTAACCCGTTCTGCTAATTCAGGATTAGGCGAAATTGCTACATCTCCAACGTAGTTCGGATGCCGATTATCCATATAATCCTGACACCTGAAAGAGGTACCAACGGCCAGCCCCAAAGAAGACGCAAACCTGCCAAGATCAATAGCTGCTTGAGTACTCCAGCCCCCGCCTCCAACAATAACAAATGGGTTCTTTGCGCTTTTTAGGCGTTCGATCACATCCCTTACGGCTTGATAGGAAACCATTTGTTTCGCGGGAATTGCTTCGTAAGTATCTTGCACATGAACTTCGGCAGACAACATATCTTCTGGCAAAGCCAACACCACCGGCCCCGGGCGGCCCGATTGTGCGACATGAAAGGCACGAGATACGTATTCGGGAATGCGATCTGTTCTTTCAATTTCAGCTACCCACTTTGCAAGGGGGGCGAACATTTGCCTATAATCTACTTCTTGAAAGGCCTCTCTATCTCGCTGATCGCTGGCTACTTGTCCAACAAACAAAACCATCGGCGTGCTATCTTGCAAGGCAATATGTACACCTGCCGAGGCATTGGTGGCTCCTGGACCTCGCGTCACAAACGCAATTCCAGGTTTTCCAGTCAACTTTCCATGGGCTTCTGCCATCATGGCAACGCCACCTTCCTGCCGCCCCACTATGACGTCAATGCTGCTTTCATAAAGGCCATCCAGCGCTGCAAGGTAACTTTCTCCCGGGATAGAGAACACGCGGTCAACTCCTTGAATTAGGAGTTGATCCACCAATATCTGGCCACCATGGCGCATTTTGATAATTCCCCGTATCTTAATACTAAAATGGCTTGTCTTCACCCAGGCCGCAAATCAAGCATTCTGCGTGCTTCCTCCCAAGTAGCTACTGGCCGTTCATATTTTTCACAAAGTGTCACAAGCCTATCTACAAGTGCCGCATTTGATGGTGCTAGTGTCCATTTATCTAGCTTGACATTGTCCTCTAGTCCGGTGCGGGCGTGCCCGCCTAGTGCAACACACCATTCATTTAAAACAATCTGACTAGCGCCGATTCCGGCCGCGCACCAATCTGCATCGGGCAATAGACGTTCAACCGTTTTGATGTAATAGTCAAACACATCTTTATCCACTGGCATAGCATTTTTGACACCCATAACGAATTGCACATAAAGCCGTCCTTTTAGCCTACCGTCTCGATGCATAAGCGCCGCGTTGTGGATGTGTGAGAGGTCAAATGCTTCAATTTCAGGCTTAATATCATACTTCGTCATTTCATTAGCCAACCAGGCAATTAAATTAGGTGAGTTTTCGTAAACTCGCGCTGGGAAGTTATTGGATCCGACCGTTAGAGAAGCCATATCAGGTTTCAATGGTAACATACCACCCCGTTCTTCCCCAGCACCCGAACGTCCACCAGTTGACAGTTGGATGATCATACCAGGGCAGTGGCACTTTAAACCTTCCATCAAGAGTGCAAATCGGTCTGGATCAGAGGTCGGAGTGCCATCGTCCAGCCGTACATGACAATGCACGATAGAGGCTCCTGCCTCAAAAGCTTCTTGAGCACTTTCTACCTGCTCAGCAATCGATATTGGCACTGATGGATTATCGGCTTTTTGCGGTACTGACCCAGTAATAGCGACACAGATGATACAGGGTTTTGTCATTCGAATTTGACCTTAAAATATTCCTAATGGTCTTGTGCAAAAAACTTTGCAGTTTCCAGACTGAGTTCTGTCGTTTTTACCCGAACAATAATTCCACTGGTAGTCAACAAGTTCAATGTGTCCATACGACCTTTCGATCAGTTGCAAAATTTTCCCCATATCCGCGAGGCCTAATATTTATTTTTCGCACTTTAGGTTCTAAGACTACTGCCTCAATTCCTTCATCCTTAGCATAGGACAAAGCAGCTTCTTTGGTTTCAAAACGCAGCTTTACCTGGCTTTGAGTATCATCACTGGAAGTCCAGCCCATCAAAGGGTCTACTTCGCGTGCAGAGCGCTGCGGATATTCTAGGATCCATTCCCGTGTTTTTGCGGTACCAGAGGACATGGCTGTTCGAGACGGGCGATAAATACGTGCACGCATTGTGCGAACTCCTCATAATTTTTTATAGGCTGTGATTAAATCCATGTAAACAGAAACCATTTCCAGAAAACTGCAACTTCTTATTGCGAAGAAAATTTTAAGAAACTGCTATTACGAAATGTACGGACCCTTTCATGCCGTTGAAACTTTTGTGGTGCCACCTATAATTAGTGTTCAGCAAGGATACAACATGCCTGATGAAATCTTTGGACATACCACTGAAGAAGTAAGACAACGTACGAAACTTGAGGGCGGTGTAAGTTTCAAAATGCATACAGAATTTGTACCCGCCGGTGACCAACCTCCTGCGATAGAAGAGCTTACCGCAGGTATAAATGACGGGGAGCGTGATCAGGTACTATTGGGTGCTACAGGTACGGGAAAAACCTTTACGATGGCCAAAGTCATCGAAGAAACACAGCGGCCGGCAATTATTCTTGCTCCAAACAAAACACTTGCAGCGCAGCTTTTTGGAGAATTTAAGGGCTTTTTCCCCGAAAACTCAGTTGAATACTTTGTTAGTTTTTATGACTACTATCAACCCGAGGCTTATGTGCCGCGCTCAGACACGTACATTGAGAAAGAAAGCCAGATTAATGAACAAATCGATCGCATGCGACATTCGGCGACGCGGGCACTTTTGGAACGCGATGATGTGATCATTGTGGCTTCTGTATCCTGTATTTACGGCATAGGCTCAGTCGAAACTTATGGAGCGATGACACAAGATCTAAAAGCCGGTAAGTCCTATAATCAGAGACAAGTTATGGCAGACCTTGTAGCACAACAATATCATCGTAATGATCACGCCTTTCAACGAGGGTCCTTTCGGGTTCGTGGTGACAGTCTTGAGATTTTTCCAGCTCATTTAGAAGACCGCGCATGGAAATTATCTTTTTTCGGAGATGAACTTGAATCTATAAGCGAATTTGATCCTCTGACCGGCGAGAAAACTAACACATTCGAACAAATCAGAGTTTATGCCAACTCCCATTACGTCACTCCAAAACCGACTATGCAACAGGCAATAATAAACATCAAAAAAGAGCTCCGCCATAGGCTAGATCAGCTTATTGATGAAGGTAAACTCTTAGAGGCGCAACGACTGGAGCAACGCACCAATTTCGATATTGAAATGCTGGAAGCAACTGGTGTTTGTAATGGTATTGAAAACTACTCCCGTTATTTGACAGGTCGCGCACCCGGCGAGCCACCGCCAACACTCTTCGAATTCATCCCAGACAATGCAATCGTTTTTGCCGATGAAAGCCATGTATCCATCCCACAGATTGGTGGTATGTACAGAGGAGACCATAGGCGCAAATTTACTCTAGCAGAGCATGGTTTCCGCCTTCCATCTTGTATGGATAACCGCCCACTGAAATTTGAAGAGTGGAACGCCATGCGCCCGCAATCAGTTTATGTCAGTGCAACGCCATCAAGATGGGAGCTTGAACAGTCAGGAGGAGTATTTATCGAACAGGTGATCCGCCCAACTGGTCTACTTGATCCAAACGTTGAAATCAGGCCTGTCGACATGCAGGTAGATGATCTTTTGGACGAAGTGCGCAAGGTTTCCAAATTAGGATTCCGAACCCTTGTGACAACGCTTACAAAGCGAATGGCCGAGGATTTGACTGAGTATATGAACGAACAGGGCATCCGCGTGCGCTATATGCACTCAGATATTGATACGTTGGAACGGATCGAAATTTTGCGGGATTTGCGACTTGGAGCATTTGATGTATTAATTGGGATTAACCTGCTGAGAGAAGGCCTCGACATTCCAGAATGTGGACTAGTCGCAATTCTTGATGCTGATAAAGAGGGCTTTCTACGCTCCGAAACGTCTCTTATTCAAACAATTGGACGGGCCGCTAGAAACGCAGACGGGCGCGTGATTATGTACGCAGATCGCATCACTGGTTCTATGCAACGGGCATTGACCGAAACGGACCGGCGGCGCGCGAAACAAATCGCCTATAACTCAGAGCACGGTATCACGCCAGAAACTGTGAAAAAAAATGTCGAGGATATCCTGGCTGGCCTGTATCGAGGGGATACAGATCAATCTCGGGTTACAGCAAAAATTGATAAGCCGTTGGTCGGTGCTAATCTTCAATCTGTTTTGGATGGGCTCCGTACAGACATGCGCAAAGCAGCTGAAAATCTTGAATTTGAAGAAGCCGCGCGGTTGCGTGATGAACTCAAGCGCCTGGAAGCAGTAGAATTGGCAGTGGCAGATGACCCACTTGCACGGCAATCTGCGATTGAGGCTGTTAGCAACACATCGAATACTAAAGGTCGATCCACTGCTGGTCGCGGAGGTACTAGGGCCTATCGCGGTAAATCTCAAAAGAAATTTTAATTTTTTCTATTTTCTCATTTTGTTACTGAGGTTTACGAAAACGAACAGGTTGTCTTTGAGAAAAATCTCGGTGAAGTCATTAGCTCTGGATATAAATAGCTGGTACTTTCGTATATGGTTCACCCGATCACAGTTGATAGCCAGGTGTGCTCTTCGACAGAGCAATTTCGTCTTCAGACATTTCCTCCTCTATACCATCAAACAAAGGCGTTGATAAATACCTTTCACCTGTGTCGGCAAGCATGCAGAGTATATTGGAAGCTTCTGGGGCTGATTTAGCCACTTCCATCGCAACGGCGAGGCTTGCACCACCGGAAATACCTGTAAAAATCCCCTCTTTGCTTGCCAACTGTTTAGCCATAATCATGCCCTCAGAACCCGATACTTTCAAAAGATTATCGTAAAATCCACCATCAATGGCTTCTTGTAGTACAAGCGGAATGAAATCTGGCGTCCAGCCCTGGATAGGATGCGGCTCCCAATGGGGATGACTGGCTACTGGCTCACCATCTTCATTACGATCCTGAGCATGGTTAGAAGTCAGAAGAGCCGCATTGGCAGGCTCACTTAGAATAATCTTTGTCTCAGGACTTTTTTGGCGCATGACTCGAGCCACACCCGCAATCGTACCACCCGTTCCATAACCCGTGACAAAATAATCCAATTTGATGTCTGAAAAATCAGCCAAAATTTCCTGGGCCGTTGTTGCGGCATGAATATCGGCGTTCGCACTCGTCTCAAACTGACGTGCCAGAAACCAACTATTCGCTTTCGCCAACTCTTTAGCCTTTTGATACATGCCAAAGCCCTTTTGAGACCTTGGTGTCAAAACAACCTTTGCACCCAAGAACCTCATGAGCTTGCGTCGTTCAATTGAGAAACTGTCAGCCATAGTAACAACAAGCGGATAACCCTTAGCCGCACAAACCATAGCCAAGCCGATGCCGGTATTTCCACTTGTAGCCTCTACTACAGTTTGACCTGGACGAAGCGCACCTGAACGTTCCGCTGCCTCAATGATGTTAAGAGCAAGCCGATCTTTAACGGAAGCTGCCGGGTTAAACGCTTCGACTTTAACATACATATTTACATGTTCGGGCGATATGCGGTTGAGCTTTACAATAGGCGTATTTCCAACAGTTTTGGTGATTGAGTCGTATAGCACACCTCGACCTGAGGTAGTGAAAATTTCATTAGAAAACGGCATAGAATGTTCCTTTATTTTTCACAAAAATCACAAAGCATGTCCTGGGGACCAGGCTAGGAATTCAATCGCCAATGTCTAGAGTTAATTTTTCTCAAAAAACCACCTAGCCCGAACTCCTACCCACGTTCAGATTTGTCAACCAGTCCGGATCCATCTCTGGCACAGATGACAGCAAGAGTTCGGTATACTCTGGATGCGGGGGCTTAAAGACATCGGTCTTCTGACCCTGCTCCACAACTTCACCTTTGTTCATTACAACCACTTGATCGGAGATTGCCTTAACAGTTGAAATATCATGGGTGATGAAGAGATAGGTCAGACCAAGCTCTTTCTGTAGGCGCATCAAAAGCTTAAGTATGCCTTCCTGCACGATCTGATCAAGGGCGGATGTCACCTCGTCACAAATAATAAAATCCGGCTCAGCTGCTAAAGCGCGCGCGATACAAATCCTCTGTTTTTGCCCTCCTGAAAGTTCACTTGGCAAACGCTGCATGAATTCTTCATCCAATTCAATCATTTCTAGCAGCTCAATGGTGCGCGCCGTTTTTTTACTCCCTCGCATCCCAAGGTAAAACTCAAGCGGACGGCCAATGATCTCACTCACTGTTTGACGAGGATTCATCGCAGTATCCGCCATTTGATAAATCATCTGTATACGACGTTTTTCTTCTTTGGATCGATCACAAAGTTCTTTCGGCAAAGCCTTACCGTCAAACTCTACAGTCCCTGCAGTTTGTGGCAGAAGACCCGTGATTACCCGCGCAGCCGTGGATTTACCAGAGCCTGACTCTCCAACAACAGCTACCGTAGTTCCTTTGGCAACTTCGATATTGACGTTATACAATACTTTGGCTTTTCCGTAGCTAGCATTAATGCCATTTAACGACAGGATGCTATCACCGCCTTGATGCTCTTTCTTCTTCAGAGATCGTACAGACCAAAGCGATTTGGTATACGCTTCTTTAGGATCCGAGAGCATCTGACGTGTTGGTGCTTCTTCAACTTCTTTTCCATATCGAAGTACTTTGATAAAATCCGCCATCTGTGCCACTACAGCCAGATCATGAGTGATGTAGATTGCTGCCGTATTAAAGTTTTCAACAATCCGGCGCATGGCAGAAAGCACTTCAACCTGCGTTGTCACATCAAGTGCAGTTGTGGGTTCATCAAATACAATAAGATCAGGACGCGGTGATATCGCCATTGCTGTCATAACGCGTTGGAGCTGACCACCTGAGACCTGATGCGGATAGCGTTCCCCAATATTGTGGGGGTTTGGAAGATTAAGCGCCTCGTAAAGCTCACGCGCATCACCATAGGCCTCTTCTTTGGAGAAATTACCAGAACGCAGGGTTGCTGCGGTTGTTTGAGCTATAAGCCGATGCGCTGGATTAAAAGAAGCTGCTGCTGATTGCGCTACATATGTCATGCGGTTACCCCAATAGCTGCGCATTTTAGCATCAGATAACTTCACGAGGTTCACACCATCAAAATTCACCTCACCAACTTTAATCCGGCACCCTGGCTGAGTATAACCCATTGCGGCAAGTCCCAGCGTTGACTTTCCTGCACCCGACTCACCAATCAAACCCATTATTTCACCACGGCGGAGTGTTACATCCACGCCCTTGACAATGTCATGCCATTTCTCATCAGAGAACCCTTCAACCTCAAGACCTTTTATGTCTAAAAGAACTTCTCCTTTTTCCGATTTAATGCTCATCACGCAACCCACTTGTTTTGTGCAAGAACCAGTCCACGACGAAATTCACCGCTACCGTCAATAGGGCAATCGCAGTTGCTGGCAGTAGAGGTCTCAAAACAACATTTGGATCGAATTGAGCATATATCATCATATTTGCGTTTTCCCGAACCATAGACCCCCAGTCTGCGCTAGGTGGCTGGATACCAACCCCGAGAAAAGACAATGCGGCGATCGATAAAAAAACAAAACAGAAACGCAAACCAAATTCAGCTATGAGCGGGGGCATGATATTTGGCAATATTTCTTTGCGCATGATCCAACCAAGCCCTTCACCCCTTAAACGCGCCGCCTCTACGTAATCCATTACGACAACGTTGATCGCAACCGCGCGGGTCAGACGGAAGACACGGGTCGAGTCCAGTACTGCGATGATTATAATTAGATTTAGTATCGTTGAGCCAAAAATGGAAAGAAGAACCAAAGCAAAGATAAGGCTTGGAATGGCCATCAAAACATCAACCATTCGGCTCAGAGCCTGATCAAAATAAGAACGGTCAATAGCTGCAGCGAGGCCCAAAGCCCCTCCTATGAGAAATGCCAATAGTGTTGTGGCAACGGCGATACCTACTGTATTGCGTGCACCGTAAATCATCCTAGAAAAAGTATCACGGCCAATTTGATCAGTTCCAAAAATAAATTCAGAACTCCATGGTGCATAAGGGGTAGGGAAAATCTCTGCCTGGCCATACGGTGCAATCAGAGGCGCAAATAGTGCAACGAAAGCGTAGAAAAAAATAATCAACATGCCAATGCGGGCTGTCCAGGGGGATTTTTTAAGATCAATTTTTAGGCGTGTCCAAAACGTCCGCTTTTCACGAACGGAGCCAACCTCGCCGGTAGCGGAATATGTGTCAGAACCTTGTGTCATTTCGGATGCAGAAGCCTTGGGTTCGTTATAATGCCTATGATATCAGCAATGAGATTAAGTAGAATATATGTCATAGCAAAAATTAATGCGCAGCCTTGCACAACAGGAATATCGCGGCTGGTAACTGCATCTACCATAAGTTGCCCAACTCCTGGATATACAAATACGACTTCAACGACCACGACACCCACCACAAGGTATGCCAGGTTAAAAGCAATAACTGTGGCAATAGGTGCCCAAGCATTTGGAAGGGCGTGTTTGACAATCACCTCGGTCTGCGAAGCACCCGAAAGCCGTGCCATTTGAATGTAGGGGCTTGCAAGGAGATTAATGATTGCAGCACGCGTCATGCGCATCATGTGTGCTACAATTACCAAAGTAAGTGTAAGCGCGGGTAGAGCAGTTCTAAAAATTCGCTCACCTACAGGGGTAGAATCATCAACGTTGGCAAGTGATGGAAAGACTGGATAAAGTGACGCTAAAAGTAGAATGAGGATATAAGCCACAAAAAACTCTGGAAAGGAAATGGTCGTTAATGTGGCTGTATTCACCGACCTGTCATAAAAAGAATTTCTATAAAGCGCGGTTGTGATACCCAGTGCCAATGAAATCGGAACAGCAATGACTGCCGTCATCCCAGCAAGAAACAAGGTATTCCATAGACGAGGTGCGATCAGATCTACAACAGCCCTGGAGCGATCGATGCCTGAGGCATTACGACCAGAAAAGGAGGTCCCTAAATCACCTTGTATGGCTCCACCAACCCACTGCAAATAACGGAGATAGGGGGGCTGATCCAAGCCTAGCTCTCGGCGAAATGCAGCGACCGTCTCTTCGGTTGCCGCCTGACCTAAGATGGCCTGCCCAAAGTCGCCAGGCAGCATTTCTATAGCAGAAAAAATAATGATGGAGACAACAAACAAGGTTGCAAGCCCCAATCCCAATCTCTGAAGGACTGTTTTTGTTACTGGGTGCACGTCAAGTCACCGTATTCTTCTTAATAATAAGCTTCACCACTGATGTTTGCCTGAATACAAGAAACAAAGATGTCTTTTTAGCCCGGCGCGCGAGGACCATTTCCGAGCCATGGTTATCTCCCTATTTTCCATTTTTCTTTTTTATACGCTACGTAAGGTGGCCGCTATAGAAAGATCAAGTAAAAACCATACCAACGGAGGCTTAAACATGAATAATTAGTTAATCGATTACGTAAACCAAGTTACTTAAATCTGAGCCTAATGACTTTTGCCTTGAATGTGAATAAAGTCCATCGTAAATACGCCCCACCTGCTGGGATGTAGCCAAGTGGTAAGGCAACTGTTTTTGGTACAGTGTACCGTAGGTTCGAATCCTACCATCCCAGCCAGGTTGATTTTACTCTAAAATGCTTTTTAATGTGCTAAAGCAACCTCTCCAGAGTATTTATAAGTTGATCAAAATCCCGATCATCATTCCAAAGATGCGGTGTAATGCGAAGCGACCCATTTCGTACAGACAGAAAGACGTTATTTTTTGCCAAAGCGATTAAAAGATCGTCTCTTGTTTTCTCTGGAATTTGGGCTCCTATAAAATGCGCTCCACGATTTGCAGCTTTGGTCGTTTTTAATCCGAGCGCATCCAACCTCTCACATAGTGTTGCGTTACGCGATCCTAATGTCTGCTCAATGTTTTCCACCCCCCAATCAAGCAACTGTTCCAATGCTCGATTAACACCAGGGTTCAGCGCAAAATTTGCGCGTTCTCCCATATCATAGCGTACAGCACCCAGTTCAAACGTTTCTGGGTTTTCAGTTAGACTTGAAAAATTTCTTCCACCTTTGCGCGTTACCCAACCTTCTTCCAATGGCCGACCATCCAAATATTCATCACCCACATAAAGAAATCCGGTTGTATAAGGGCACAACATCCATTTGTAATTTGCAACAGCCGCAAAATCGGGGCGAATTTTTTGAAAATCGGTAACAAGCGCACCAGCTGACTGTGTTAGGTCCAAAACAAGTGCAGCCCCTACCTCATCGCAATGCCTGCGAATTTGGATCAGGTCCACATAGGCTCCACTAGTCCATAAAACATTTGGAACAGCAACAATTGCTGTACGGTCATCTATAGATGCAATAAGAACTTCGGTTGCAGCTTGTCCTTCTGGCACCTCAATTTCATGGAACACACCACCCGTCTCTCGCGCCTTCCGCTTCCAGGGATACGTGTGAGAGGGAAACTGATGGCGCAACGCAATAATGCGCTCTCCTGCTTTCAACGATAAATTGTTAGCGGCGGTAGTCAAACCATAGGATGCTGAAGGAGTGATAGAAATATTTTCTGCCGGAACGTTCATCATGCGGCCAAAAAGTCTTTTGGACTTATGAACATCCTCAAAAAAATGATCAATGGTTAGGGTCCATGGTCTCGCTTTAAGCCGCACTCCTTCCTCAACTGCCTCAACGACAGAATTCATCAAAGGCGACATGTATGCCGTGTTTAAGTAGGCTATACCTTCAGGTAAATCGAAAAGATGTTTCTGAGATTTCAGCATGGGTGGTAAAGATAATCCAAAATGTTAAGACCATAGTAAATTGACTGGTTAAAGGAATCTAAAAATTTTTTCTATATTAACCACTTGAAGTGCATAAAGAAATATTTTTAGGGCACCAAAACTCAAACACCCAAATTGGTTACGTTTGGAGCTTCAAAATCAAATGTCATTTTTGGGCCCTGAGTTGTTTTTTGATCAAGCAGGAAGCCCTTATAACCGTCTCGTACAATTGAGTTGCAGATCTTGCGGTATGTGACCAGACCTCCGGCATAAGGTGTGAAGACGCGGGGTTTTCCTGGAATATTTGCTCCTAAATACCAACTATGCTTCACCTTCGCTAGTAAAGTCGCCTCAGCCGTAGCACGTACATGTTCTGTCCAGTTTTGGGCGGCATGTTCCTCCGCCTCAATGCGCGTATATCCACCTGAAACACAGTACTTGATGCAATCGGTAATCCAATCCACATGCTGTTCAATCGATACCGGCATATTTGACAGCACAGAGGGACTACCAGGTCCAGTTATTGTGAACAGATTCGGAAACCCGGGAATGGCTAGGCCAAGATAATTCCTCGGACCTTCGGCCCAATACTCCTTTAACGATAAGCATGACCCCTCAATATCCAACGACAGCAAAGGACCGGTCATTGCGTCAAATCCCGTTGCAAAAATTATCACATCCAGATCGCGTACATCTCCGCTTTTCAAGCTGATACCACCAGGAATAATCTCTTTGATGGGATCTGCTTTTAAATTTACGAGTGAAACATTTTCTCTATTAAAGGTTTCAAAATAATTTGTGTCTATCGGAGGCCTTTTAGCTGCATAGGGATGATCTATATCCGATAGAATTTCGGCTTTATCCGGATCCGTTACTTTCTGCCGAATTTTTGATTTTATGAAGTTTGCAGCTGCTTCATTAGATTTTTCGGAGGTCAGAAGATCACTAAAAACACCACGAAATCGCAAACCGCCTTTAGCCCAAGCTGCTTCGAACATATCGTTACGTTCCTCCTCAGAGACCTCCATAGCTAAATTTCCCGATATTCTAAAAGGGTGCCCATTAGGCGTGGAACGGACTAAAGCTTTTAACTCTTCATAATGATCCCGGACCCAGTCTGCATATGTATTGTCCCAAACAGTATTACGTGCCGGGATGGAGTAATTAGCTGTTCTTTGAAAAACGGTAAGATGTTTGCAGGTCTTAGCTATTTCTGAAGCAACTTGAATCCCGGTTGACCCGGTCCCGATTTGCCCAACTCTTACCCCTGAAAAGTCAACACCTTCCTTTGGCCATTTGCCGGTATGATAACAATCACCCTTAAATGAAGCCAATCCTGGAATTTCGGGTACATTTGCTGCAGAAAGGCAGCCTACAGCACTTATTAGCCACTTGGCATAAAAAACCCTTCCATCTTCGATCCGCACCTGCCAAATTTTATCATCGTCAAAAAAGCGGCAGGCGCTAACCTTAGTATCGAACATTATATCTTTTTTCAGGTTAAGGGAATCGGCAACATAATTTAAGTATTTTCTTATTTCAGTATGGGCTGGATATCTCTCGGTCCACTGCCATTTTTCATGAAGTTCGCGTGAAAAAAAATAGGCATATCCTTGGCTTTCACTGTCACATCTTGCACCTGGGTATCTGTTCCAAAACCAAGTTCCCCCAACACCGCTACCTTTTTCGATCACTAAAGTGCTCAAACCAAGATCATCGCGTAATCGATGCAACTGATAGAGTCCTGAAAACCCTGCACCAATTACTAGCGCGTCAAAAAAAGTATCTGTTACATTCGTTTCCATCGTGAAATATAATGTAGGGCAAAATCAAATTTTACACGAATGTTATTTTCTTAAATTCTTAGTAAATTTTTGAAAATAAAAATAGCTTTACAAACAAATCTTCTAACGTCTGTGTTGCTGCATTTCGGTTGTCAATAAGGTAGCACCTTGATTTTTTCATGCATTATGCTGACAAACTAACGATCTAGTTTTCAGAACAAAAAGATTAGCACTTTGCCAGCACTCGCAAAAACAAATTTGCAAGTACAGTCAAGTGGTATGGTTTGTTCAAAAAAAGCCAGAAGATTCTCTTCTAGCCATGTCAGTGGCCTAACTAGAAGGGGATTTTGCAAACGCAGTGCACCATTTAGGTAACTTGGTATATTTGATCAACCTTCAGCAATCTTCAACATTAGTTGAGTGGCAAGGCGCATATCCTGAACCGAAATCCATTCCAACGGTCCATGAATATTTTGCATCCCAGTGAAAAGGTTGGGGGTGGGCACACCAAGCTCCGTGAGGCGCGATCCATCCGTACCACCGCGGATAGGTGCCGAAACAGTTTCTATTCCCAGAGCCTCTGCTGCATCGCGTGCCTTTTCGACAGGTGTCATATTTTCCTCCAACCAATAACGCATATTGCGATATTGAGGCGATATTTCGCAAACTATTTCAGCACGAGTCTCAGTTGCTTGCACGGCACCACAAACTGTACGTAAAAGCTCTCCTTTTTGGTCCAATCCGTCCAGTTCAAAGTCTCTTATTATGAATTTAAGTTCCATTTCCGAAGAGCCCCCGTTCATATCCGTGAGGTGGATAAACCCTTCTCTACCTGACGTTGTTTCCGGTGTCATTGTCGTCTGAGGTAGTGTTTGTAGGATTTTTGCTGCCAGATGCCCGGCATTCACAAGTTTTTCTTTGGCTAATCCAGGGTGTACTGATACACCTCTAATTTTAACAACTCCACGGTCAGCTGAGAACGTCTCGTATTCAATCTCACCCACTGCGCCTCCATCGAAGGTATAAGCGAAATCAGCTTTCAAATCTTTGGGTAAATCTTCATTGACCCCACGGCCAATTTCCTCATCAGGGGTGAAAGCGATCCGGATAGGCCCTCGGATATTACTAGGCTTACTCAATAAATGTCTTGCAGCGGCCATAATAATTGATACGCCGGCCTTATCATCGGCCCCAAGAAGAGTAGTGCCAGAAGCAGTCACAATGTCATGGCCTTGCTTAGTAGCAAGATAAGGGTTTTCCTCCGGACTGAGTGTCAAGTCAGGCGCATCCGGAAAAGAAATATCACCACCGTTGTAACCTTTTATAACACGAGGCTTTACACCGCTAGCAGCAAACTGCGGAGCTGTATCAACATGAGCTAGGAACGCTATAGTCGGTTTATCAATGTTGCCAGGGATCGTTGCCAGAACAGTTCCATAATCCGTCAACTCAACATCACTTGCACCTATATCCTCTAACTCTTTTTGAAGAAGTTCCAGAAGGTCTAACTGGACGGTTGTACTTGGTTTCGATTGCGAGTTTTCTTCACTTTGTGTGTCGATGGCAGTGTATCGCACGAGACGTGCCTGTAGCTCTGAGTCTAACTTTTTCACCTTAGCTCCTTTCAGTTTTTCCGATTCAAAGTCGATAAAACTAAGCAACATTTAACAAAGTTGACAGATGTCCCAACATGCATAACATCTTATAAATCAAATTTAAAATTTTTTAGGAATATTATGTCAATTCAGCTCATAGGCTACTCTGATAAATTATCAGGTCGTGCAGGGGATACAATAAATTTTAAAGTCTCCAACAAATTATCAAAACCCGTCACGGCTTCGCTAAAACGCTCCATATCAGCTGACCCAAACCCTAAAGGCCTAGGCATTTTAGAAACAGCGTGTGATCACTTATTTCCGGAACTTACCTTCTTAGCAGAACATCAAACTTTTCATCCAGGGTCTTTTGCCCAAACCGAAGAAAGATTAAAAACAAAAGAACTTAAAGAACTTGATATTTCAATTAGTCTCTGTCCCACGATTTTACGACATAACTCTCAAACAATAGTTGCTTGGGGAGATATAGAAATAGAATTGACTTCCAGTGGGAAAATAGAATTCTCCGTAAGTGACCGAAAAGTAATCAGCTCTCGACCACTATCTCTCAATCGTTGGTATAGGCTGAGTGCTAATCTGAGAGCCCATGATGTATTAACACTTTGCATAACTGAACTTCGAGGAGATCCAAGCGAAAAAAAATTAACAAGCAGCGTTACTGATGGGTTTCCAACGAAAGTCCCTGTAATTAATGCTCACTTTTGTTTAGCTGCATCCAGAAAAAACGGCATCGCAAGCCACCATTTCAATGGTAGACTTGAGGCACCACGCATAAGTTTTGACGGCCTAAAGACTTTTGAATGGGATTTCTCAAAAGACATCCATCGCAAAGAAATTAAAAGTCATTTTGGACCATGTCTCAGGTTAATAAATGAACCTACTAGAGCTGTTTGTGGCAGCACATGGAATGGAAGCGAGTTCAATTGGAAACATAAACCTGACCATTATGCAGCAATACATTTTAATGAAGATGATATTTATGATTTTGGTTGGAAGGATAATTTCTCCTGGAAAATTCCAAACCAAACACCTTCGGGAATTTACGTAATGCGAATTGAAAGTAACGGGCACGAAGACGCAATGCCAATATTTGTTTGTCCACCTAAGGGTTTCAAGCAATCTAAACTTTGCCTGTTGGTATCAACTTTTACCTACGCGATTTACGGCAATCATGCACGTCCAGATTATGACTCTTCTTGGCAAAAACGTATTGAAGAATGGAAGGCATATCCACATAATCCGGCAGAAAACCCCGAATACGGGTTATCAACCTATAATACGCATCCTGATGGAAATGGCATCTGCCATGCATCACATAAAAGACCGCTTTTTAATCTCAGACCTGGTTATATCACATTTGGAGCTGCATCGTGTTCAGGTCTTCGCCATTTTCAAGCAGATAGCCATCTTGTTTCATGGCTTCACAATTATGGAATTGATTACGATGTTATTACGGATGATGAATTAGATAGAGAGGGTATAGAAGCAATCTCGGGTTACTCAGCAGTAGCAACAGGTTCTCACCCTGAATATCATACTGCTAACACCCTTGACGCCTTAACGGCTTACAGAGACTTGGGCGGAAACTTAATGTATCTAGGTGGGAATGGCTTTTACTGGCGCATAGCAAGACATCAACAGGATCCGGATCTTTTAGAAATTCGTAGAGCGGAAGATGGCTTGAGAGCCTGGGCCTCTAAACCAGGTGAGTATTACCATGCTTTTGATGGCGCTTACGGTGGGCTTTGGAGAAGAAATGGCCGAGCGCCACAAAAGCTTGTAGGCATTGGTTTTACGGCACAGGGAGTTTTCGAGGGCATGCCTTACAAACGTGTATGCTTTGATGCCGACTTCGATTGGGTCTTTGAAGGTATCGAAGATGGACCAATTGGTGATTTTGGCTTTAGTGGCAATGGTGCAGCAGGGTTTGAGCTTGATCGTGTTGACGCCACTTTATCAAGCGATCATGAGATCACAATCTTGGCTCAGGCGCATGGAAACAGCTTTATGCTCGTTCCAGAAGAACAACTGACACATCTTACGAATTTATCAGGAGGCGATGAAGTAGACGCTAAACGAGCGGACATGGTCTATTTTCGTACCGAAACAGGTGGGCAAGTATTTTCGGTTGGATCCATTACATTTTGCGGTAGCTTACCGTGGAATCAATTTGATAATAACGTATCTCGCCTACTCTATAATGTGATGAAAAGGTTTATGTTGTAATCAGTCGCACTATTCTTGTTACTTAGCATTCTCGTTTGACTTCAATCGCTTTGAGCCCTGACGGGGTGGGTGTTTGCAAAACAAAAATTTTTCAAAAACACTGACTTCTTAGATTTTATCGTCTTGCTATTGCTTTGTATGCAAAAATGCGGAGTTATCATTCCAAAGTACGAAATTTTTCTGGTGCCTTCAGAATAATGAATGCACAGTTTGGATGCAAAATACGATTCGCCCAGACAAAGCTTGTCCGGACTTAAATGAAAATAAGGGAGGTTATCATGATTAGAAGGTCAGTTTTAGCGCTGGCATCAGCGGTTATTTTGGCTACTACTTCTGCGTTTGCAGAAGGCGTCATTAAACTCGGAGCTATTTCTCCGAAAACCGGGCCACTTGCCGGTGGTGCAGTTGTAACACAATGGCCGAACATTCAGCTTTGGGTCGAACAGGTAAACGCTGTCGGTGGGCTAAATGTTGGTGGTGAAATGATGACCATCGATTTGATCGAATATGACGATAAGACCAACCCAGGTGAACATATCAAATTAGCCCAGCGCCTGGCGACGCAAGATAAAGTTGATTTTGTTGTGGCCCCTTACGGAACGGGCTTCAATATAGCAAGTGCTCCTATTTACGGAAAATTTGGATATCCAATGATCGCCGTTTCTGCAATTACCGATAAGGTGGATGAACTGACAGGCCGCTATCCAAACCTTTTCTTCACGCTCGGCACCACGACCGCTTTTGTTGAAGGGGTTAAGGCAATTCTGATGGAACAACGTGACGCAGGCGCAATTGGCAACGAAATAGCAATGGTTAATGTTGCTGATGCGTTTGGCATTGAACTGGCGGATAAGGCACGTGAACTTTTCACCGCAGAAGGTTTCAAAATAGTCTACGATAAATCTTATCCACTTGGCACGCCTGACCTTTCACCAGTTATGAAAGGGGCAAAAGACAGCGGTGCAAAAGCTTTTATTGCTTGGTCTTACCCGCCTGACAGCTTTGGCCTTGCAGAACAGGCTATAATCGAAGACCTGGATGTGAACGTATACTACTCCGCCGTTGCAACCAGCTTCCCTGCATTTAGTAATGCGTTTGGGTCCAAGATTAATAATGTCCTTGGAGCAGGTGGTACCAATGTAGATGATCCAAAGATTGCAGAATATCGCGAGGCCCACTTGAAAATTACCGGTAAAGTTGCTGATTATTGGGCTTCAGCCAACACCTATGCAGCCTTACAGATACTCGAACAGGCAATTGTTGGAGCGGCAACTTTGGATCGCGAAGTAGTGACGCAATATATTAAGGACAATACTTTCGATACAGTCATGGGTGACCTCAACTTCAAGGACAACTTTTCCAATACCTTCTGGTCGGTGGGCCAGTGGCAGGATGGCGTCTTCCGCGGTGTGAAAGGCTCTAACGTTGATGGCGCAGTTGATGTCCGTCTGAAAGACGGGTGGAAATAATCCTCTAAACTCTCCCGGCGCGCGTGCCGCGCCGTGAGCTGGCTACTACCCATGATAGATATTCTTATTTCTGGCCTGCTTTTGTCCGGCACTTACGCACTTGTAGCCATGGGCTTAAATTTGCAGTACGGTGTTGCCCGGATCATGAACCTAGCCAACGGAGAGGTTTTGATCTTAGGCGCCCTCGCAGCATTCTGGCTTTATACCACTAGCCGAGTGAGCCCACTTTTAACAGTAATCCTTGTGATCCCTGTTAGTTTTATAGGTAATTGGATAATCTATCGATTTTTGCTAACTCCGTTAGTTAAGCGTTCAAAAACCCAAGGCGCTCTCGAGGTTGATAGCATCCTAGCAACATTTGGACTCTCCTTTATCATAATTGGGATCATAGTTTCTATAGAAGGCGGTTTCTTTGCTTATAACTACCTTTCAGAACCCATACGAATCCTTGGATCAACAACTTCATTAAACCGCTTGTTGGCTTTCCTAGTAGCAGCCCTTATCGGAGTGGCACTTTACCTTTGGCTTAATTTTTCGCGCCCCGGCGTTGCGGTCCGGGCAGTTGCCGTTTCAACCGAGGCTTCCGGTCTCGTTGGCATCAATGTGCCCCGCGTATCAGCTATTGCATTTGCCCTCGGCGGCACCATTACGGCGGTTGGTGGTGCACTTATTTCAACATTCATCACACTTGATGCTTCAATGGGTGTCGTCTTTACCCTGAAAGCGCTAATAATCGTAATTATGGGAGGCGTGGGTGAGATTCGTGGATCAATAATCGCGGCAGGTATTCTTGGTGTTGTTGAAACAGGTGTAGCTACTTTGGTCGATCCAGGCTTAACATTGGCATCAGCATACTTAATTTTTGTTTTAATTCTTCTTTTCCGTCCACAAGGGTTGTTTGGGAAGCGCACCACATGAAACGGTCAAATTGGCAAGAACTGATTTGGGCAGCCGTTATCACCATCCTGGCTGCCTTTTGGCCTATGCTTGCTAACGGATACTGGCTCGGAATCGGGGTCGATGTGATGATGTATGTTGCTCTGGCTACTTCGTGGGTACTGTTCTCCGGGCCTACTCATTATATAAGCCTCGCTTCGGCTGCTTTCTTTGGTGTTGGCGGTTTCATTGTTGGAACTGGAATGAGCGACTACGGCACTTCGTTTTGGTCGATGCTCGCGCTTTCAGCTGTGGTTGGAGCAATACTTGCTGCACTTATCGGACTTGCGACCCTGCGCCTTTCGGGGGTCTACTTTGTCATTTTTACTCTTGGTCTAGCTGAGATGATTCGCAATCTCGTCTCCTGGGTTCAAAACAATTTTCTCGGCTCGCGCGGCCTTTACGTACTGACAGATTTTAGCGACAAACATCTTTTCTGGATGTTGTTAGTCACTTCTTGCTCAATATATCTGGTAGGTTGGATAATCTCACGCTCCCGACTGGGCTTTGCAATGCGCATTATTGGGGGTAATGAAACTGTAGCGCGTCACGTTGGTATCAATACATCCATGGCAAAAGTGATCCTTTTCACCACCACGGGTCTCTTTGGAGCTATCGTTGGCGCAATCATTGCCCCACGCTGGAGTTATATCGAACCTAACCAGGTCTTTTCACCGCAACTAAGCTTTTTCGTTGTAATCATGGCCCTCCTCGGTGGATCAGGCCGTCTTTGGGGCCCAGTCGTTGGCGTTATTCCCTTCCTTCTCATCTGGAATTGGGTTGACGCAAATTTCCCCAACCAATCAATCCTAGTGTTAGGTCTCGCTTTCCTATTGATCGTTTACGCATTACCAAACGGTTTTGTCGGCAGAATTGAGGATCTTCATAATAAAATGAGAAGGCACTCATGAGGATCTCTAAAGCAATCCTATCGGTCAAGGGCGTCTCCAAACGCTTCGGTGGATTAGTAGCAGTATCAAATCTGTCTTTTGATGTGGCAGAACACGAAATGGTGGGCATTATTGGCCCAAACGGATCTGGCAAGACAACTATGATGAACATGATCTCAGGTGTTTTCAAACCAACCGAAGGACGGATCTCCCTACGTGGTCAATTGATCTCAGACTTACCAGCCCAAATTATTTCTCGCTCTGGTGTGGGGCGTACCTTCCAATTGGTTCGTCTTCTCCCAGGTTTGACCGTTTTAGAAAACGTAATTGCCGGAGCCGTATACGGTCATCGTCGCCGATGGGGAAGTGACGCAGAAGGCTTTGCGCATGATATGTTAGAACGAGTTGGCATAGATGCTATGAGCTACTCCCCTATTTCTTCACTAACCTACATTGACCAAAAACGAGTGGAACTTGCTCGGACGCTCGCAGGAGAACCAGAGGTCCTTTTGCTAGATGAGTGGCTGGCCGGATTGAACCCTACCGAATTGGCAACCGGAATAAAACTAATTCACGCCCTGCGCGATGAAGGTATAACGGTTGTTTTGGTAGAACACGTTATGGACGCTATACGTTCGTTGTGTGACCGTTGTGTGGTTATATCATCAGGTGCAAAAATTGCTGAGGGCGCGCCTGATGAGGTGCTTTCAGACAGCGAAGTCATCCGCGCCTATTTGGGAGATGATGATGCTTGAGGTAAAAAATCTCTCTGCAGCTTACAGCCAACATCCATCGCTGAATGACGTATCGATAAATGTCTTACCTGGTGAAATCGTTGCTATTTTAGGGGCAAATGGCGCAGGTAAATCTACACTTCTGCGTGCGATAGCGGGAATTTGCGAGGGAACGGTTTCGGGTAAAATAAACTTTGGGGACATCTCACTGGTAGGTCTGTCTTCAGATGAAATCGTTGAAAAAGGCTTAGCTCTAGTGCCTGAGGGACGTGGTATTTTTGCAGATCTGACAGTCAAGGAAAACCTACTTTTGGGAGCCCACCCAGCCCGAGCGAGGGCAAAGGAAAATGAAAACTTACATCGTGTTTTTGAACTATTCCCGAAACTTCAAGAACGCCAACGGCAGGTTGTCCGCACAATGTCAGGCGGTGAACAACAAATGGTTGCTATTGGGCGAGCTATGATGTCAGCGCCAATAATACTAATGCTGGACGAACCCTCACTCGGTCTATCGCCGCTTTTGTGCAAAGAACTTTTTCGAAACCTTGCTCAAATAAAAACCATTGGCATTGGTGTTTTGCTTGTTGAACAAAATGCAAAACAAAGTTTGGCAATCGCTGACCGCGGGTACTTACTAGAAAACACGCGTATAACCCATAAAGACTCGGCAGAGCGCCTATTGAATAACCCGGTAGTACAAAAGGCGTATCTTGGTGCCAGTGGCAATATCAAAAAGATCGGCACAACCACTGAAATAAAAGCCGCGCCAGCCGCGCCTCGGTTCGATACAATGCCAATACCGCAACGCTCTGCCGATCAATATATTGATGGCTCAGTCGATGATTTAGTGGAGATCGCTGCCAAAATCTCTGCTGAAGTTTCAAGGCAGCCTAATGCCGAAACTGTCAATACCTTGGGAAAACTTACGCAATCAAGGATCAAAATCGTTATCAAAAACATCGAAACCGCTGCTGCTGCTGCCCGAATTCGTCCTAGAGAAGTAGAAAAATCATCGGCCGAAACCGCAAATGCAATACCTACGCAATCTGGAAGTGATGCCAGCGCTTCCCCAGTATCTATCGAAATCTATAAGAAACCTATAGTCGAAGTTTACCGCCGCCGTCCCACTGGCCAATTCGAAAGAGATTGAAATGCTTGATCCACTAAATTCGACCCCAGAAATCAAAGGCCTTTACATTAACGGTCAATGGCAGAGAACCCAGGATCAGTTTGATAGTACAAATCCTTGTGACGGATCCCTTTGGTCTCGTATTCCAGATGCCGGGCGCAGTGAGACGGGACAAGCAATCGAGGCCGCTAATGCTGCTTTTCCAAAATGGTCGAGGTTAAAGTTTCAGGAACGTGCAGAAATGATGTTGAAAATTGCTGAAGTCATATCAAAACGTGCGCCCGATTTCATTGTCGCCGCGCAGATGGAAGGCGGCGGCTGGTATGGTAAAGGCGCTTACGAGGTTAAAGCGTTGTCCGAAATTTTCAAATCTGCTGCCGCCGCTTGTTACGCACCAATCGGTGAGATATTGCCCTCGCTAAACGGCAAGGTTTCGACTGCAGTTCGAGTGCCGCTGGGTGTTGTAGCAGTTCTGAGCCCATGGAATTTCCCCGGTATTTTGGCAGCGCGACCCTTTTCTTTCATAATGGCAGCTGGGAACACTGTTGTTCTAAAACCTTCAGAAGAAACACCTTATATGGGTGGAGTTTTCTTTGCAGAGGTGATGGAAGAGGCCGGGGTTCCACCTGGCGTTTTTAACGTAGTAACCTGTTCACGAGATAAAGTCACTGAGGTCGGTGACGAACTGATCGACAATCCATTGGTAAAAGGTGTTGCATTTACTGGATCTACGGCCGTTGGCCGAAGAATTGCAGCTAAGTGCGGCGCTCATCTGAAGAAAGCCTGTATCGAGCTAGGAGGCAAAGACAGTCTAATAGTGCTGGAAGATGCAGATATGGAGCGTGCTACTAGCGCTGCTAGTTTTGGAGCATTCTTGCATCAGGGTCAAGTTTGTATGAGTGTTGAGAAAGTCCTTGTCCAAGAAAAAATTTATGATCAATTTCTGCAGGATTTTGTTGCTCGGGCCAGAAAACTGAAAACCGGCAATGTAACCGATAAATCCAATGTTATAGGTCCATTAATCAATGATCGGCAAGCAGAGAACGTAAAACATCAACTAGAAGACGCCATAGCAAAAGGTGCTAATTTCGCACTTGGAGGTAACGTGAACGGCCGTTTTGTTGAACCAACTATCGTTACCCATGTCACACCTAATATGAATATCTGGCGTGATGAAACTTTCGGTCCAGTCGCTGTTGTGGTTCCATTTCAAACCGATGCAGAAGCTATAGCGATGAACAACGACACAGAGTACGGCTTATCATCTGGCATAATTACAGCTGACGAATATCGCGCTATGGAAATTGCCCAACGCCTTGAAACAGGTATGTGTCATGTAAATTGTGCCACTATAAATGATGAGGCTCATGCCCCATTTGGTGGAGCAAAGGCCAGTGGGCAAGGCCGTTATGGTGGTCGCTGGTCGTTTGAAAATTTTTCCGAAACACGCTGGATCACGATGGATCGTGGCCAGAAACCTTTCCCACCGGTATTTTAACCATGCGCAATCTAGTCAAAGGTAAACGTATTGTGGTAACTGGATCTGCTTCGGGAATCGGTTGGGAAACATCAAGAATTCTGGCAGAGCAAGGTGCCGAAGTTCTGGGCGTAGACGTGAACAAAAACTTCGATAACGTAGAAGAATTTTATCGCGCAGACCTTAGCGATCCGCGCGCAATAGATGCTCTGATTGATGTTATGCCTGAGGGTATTGATGGTTTGGTCAATAACGCAGGTTTACCACCCACAAAGGACGCCAACCTTTTGTTGCGAGTCAACCTTGTCGGACTAAAACGTCTGACTTATGGCATGATAGGTAAGCTCTCAGATGGCGCTAGTATAGTAAATGTAGCCTCACTTGCAGGCATCGGTTGGCCTCAAGCAGTAAACGCTATAAAAGCATCAGAACATTTGGACTTTAATAATCTGGATCGGTTCATTGAACAATGGCAAGTATCCTCAGAAGGGGGGCGTAGCTACTTTTTCTCAAAAGAAGCACTCGTAGTCTGGACTATGCAAAACCGCTGGACTTGGCGCGAGCGGGGTATTCGGATGAACGCAGTTAGCCCTGGTCCAGTGGATACGCCAATCCTCAAGGATTTCTTGGAAACGCTTGGCCAGCGGGCTGAGGAGGATAGGAAAACAATGGACCGGCCAGGTACGGCCGAGGACATAGCGCCAATTATTATGTTTTTATTATCAGATATGACCACTTGGATCCGGGGAACTAATATTCCTTCAGATGGTGGTATGTCTTCAAACATTCTATGCAATATGCAGGGACTTTAGGGAGGGAGAAAAGATGGGCGTTACAGGCTGGATCATTCTCATAGTTGTAGTTTTTGCGATAATCATCGCATTGGCTGCCTGGTGGTACGAGAGAGCTACCAATGAGGTATCTTTACTGAGGACTGGGGTGGGCGGAAAGCGCGTAGTTATTGACGGTGGATTGCTTACAGTACCATATTTCCACGAAATTAGCCGAGTCAATATGCAGACTTTGCGTCTAGACATAGATCGGCGTGGGGAAAGTTCCCTTATCACGCAAGACCGTTTGCGAGTTGATATTGGTGCAGAATTCTATGTCTCCGTCTCACCAAATGAGGAAGCAATCACGCGAGCAGCTCAAACACTTGGAAAACGTACCTTTAATAGAGATGAGCTTCGAAACTTAATTGACGGGATGATGGTTGATTCTTTGCGCTCGGTCGCCGCTCGCATGTCTATGGATGAACTCCACGAAAACCGGACTGAGTTTGTGTCGGAGGTTAGCGATGGCTTGAAAGAAACCCTATCCCGCTATGGTTTACAACTCGACAGCGTATCTCTGACAGGGTTAGATCAGACACCCTTTTCGGCTTTGGACGAAAATAATGCATTTAATGCGGTTGGCATGCGTAAATTGGCAGAGGTAATTGCAAAATCGAAGAAAGAAAGAGCAGAGATCGATGCCGATAGCGAAGTGTCAGTTCGTCGGGCATCAATGGAGGCATCGCGTAAGAGACTTGAAATTGATCTGGAAGAAAGGCGCGCCGAAATAGCTCAACAACAAGAAATCGAAACGCTCGCAGCTGCACAGATCGCAGAAGTTGCAAAGCGAAAAGCAGATAGCGAACGGGCAGCAACCGAGGCCAAAATTGATATGGAACGCTCCATACAGGCAGCAGAAGTTGAACGAGAGCAGGCCCTGGCCATCGCCGAACAGGACCGGCAGATTGCAATTTCAGCCAAAAGCCAAGATGAAAGCAAAGCTCAAGCTCAGGCGGATGTAGCGCGGGCAGAGGCCGTTAAATCCGCTCAAGCTGTTGAGACCGCCCGCGCTTTGGCAGAAGCAGAACGTTTTGCTGCACTCGCTGAAATCTCGGCTCGTTCGGATGCAACAGCTAAGGCTGCACGCGCCGCAATTGAAGCCGAAAGCGAAAAGGCCACAGCCCGAGACAAAGCCGATGCACGTCGAGAGGAAGCAGAAGCGGAGAAGGTGGTCAAAATGGCAGAGGTGGCAGCTAGCCGGGCAAGAATTGATGCTGAAAATACGCGTACGGATGCTCTGGTCGCTCTAGAATTTGAAAAGGTGCGGCTTGAAGCTATGCCAAAAATCATGAGCGAGATGGTAAAGCCGGCAGAGAAGATAAAATCGATAAACGTTAACCATGTTACTGGTTTAGGCGGTGGAATTGGTGATGGTTCTCCAAAATCCCCTGTAACAACTGCAATGGACTCAATAATGGAAATGGCAGTGCAATATCCACTTCTTAAAAAAATTGGCGACCAAATGGGCGTCTCTTTTGACGAGGCCTCTGGAAAGAAAAAAGAGGGTGAATGAAGGCCACCAAAAGAACTTATAGCTTATGCCAAGTTGTGTCACCACGACTTAACGTACGATCTAACTTGGTTAATAATTAGATCATCGACCTATAGAATATTTTGGAAACTAACGGCATTATAAAACCGAAATCTTCGCATTGCCGACTAGACATTTAATTCACACATAGGTTAATCATATTTTCGGCCATAATTGGGCCGGTAAGACGGGTTAAACATCCTATAGGGAAAAGTATGGACTTACGAAACATTGTTCTTGCCAGACTTGAAAAGGCAGTTGCCGAGCATTCACCGATGCCGTTTCCGCAAGATATGGAGGACGAAGATGAGTTGGACGTGTTCGGCTTAGATTCATTGGCTTTTATGGGTTTGCTAACAGGCATTGAGAAAGATGTTGGTTTTATCCCTCGCGCAATCCTGGAAGGTGACCTTTATCCAGAAACTTTCGGCGAGCTTGTTTCTGCTTACGAAAAAGCCGGATGACGATGAAAGCCAGAGACTTGCCGACCTATTACAACATGTGTGACATACTCGAGCACAACTTAAAGCATCGCGCAGATAAGACTGCTTTACTTAGCGAGCATGCCTCGCTGACCTTTCAAGAGGTATCAAACCAGGTGAACCAGGTCGGAAATGCACTTATCCGAGTGGGTGTCAGGTTTGGCGAGTGCGTGGCAATCCTTTGTCCAGATCGGCCAGAATGGATAACCACTTTCTTTGCAACAGCAAAGATTGGAGGGATTGCTCTAGGAATTAACACATTACTTAAGTCGGAGGAATATGAACACATCCTTAGGGATGCGCGTGTCCGGGTGCTGGTTGTTCATGATAGTATGTTGGCTTTAGTCGAACCTATTTTAGGCCTAAACAACACTTTAACGAAAGTTATCGTTGTCGGAGTGAATGAAGACGCCAATTATAAGAACTTTTCCGACTGGATCGCTCCAGAAACCACCAATCTTGACGCCGAAAAGACGCATCGTGATGATTTTTGCTCACTTCATTACTCTAGTGGTACAACGGGTCTACCAAAGGGGGTCTTTCACTCTCACAAAGATTATCCATTGATTGCGCAGTTATCAGGCGTGGACCTCTTTGGTATAAGTGAAAATGACCGTACTTTCTCAGTCGCTAAGCTATTTTTCGTCTATGGGATTGGCGGCAACCTGATCTTTCCTTGGTATGCAGGTGCGAGCTGCGTCCTGTATGCCGGTGCGCCTCGTCAGGCAGCTGCAGTGCTCAAAACGATTGACAAATTTAAACCAACTATATTTGTTTGCGTTCCAACAGTCTATGGGGCCATTCTTTCTTTGCCTAATTTCGATGAACGCTATGACGTCAGGTCGCTAAGGTTATGCATGTCTGCAGGCGAACCTCTTCCCAAGCGGCTTTGGTATGCTTGGAAAAATGCGACCGGGATTGAAATCCTTGACACGATTGGTTGCACAGAAACCTATCACACATTTATGGCTAATAGACCGGAGGAATTGCGTCCTGGCAGCAGCGGTAAGCCAATTGGGGGTTATGATGTACGGCTTATTGACGATAACGGCGAAGATGTCCCTCAGGGTGTGGTTGGTAATCTTATGGTGCGTGGGGAAACAACAGCACTTTTTTACCTTCATCAATCAGAAAAAACACGCCAGACCTTTCAAGGAGAATGGCTTTTAACAGGCGATCAGTATATGAAAGATGAAAGCGGGTATTCCTGGCATAAAGGACGGGCCGACGATATGCTAAAAGTCGGCGGGCTCTGGGTCTCGCCTATGGAAATCGAAGAGGTGTTAAACGGGCATGAATTTGTCGCTGATTGTGCAGTAGTTGGGCATTATGACGATGCAGGACTTATAAAACCAAAGGCCTTTGTTTGTCTACGGAATGGCATTACCCCTTGTGATCATGTGCTAGGACAACTTCTTAAATTATGTGCTAAGAAACTCGATGCTCATAGTCGCCCAAGGTGGCTTGAGTTTATTGATGATCTACCCCGGACTGCAACAGGCAAATTACAGCGTTTCAAACTGCGAGAGCATTAGCCAATGTCAAAAGAAATGTGGCTAGATGGATGCCGACCCAAAACGCTGGAAGACGCCAATGCTGAAATAGTACGCTTGCAGGATGAGCTTGCAGCTCGCGAGATCGATGACACTTCGCGAGAACCCATCGCCATAATCGGTATGGGATGTCGCTACCCCGGTGGCGTGCGCAATCCGAACGAATTCTGGAATCTCTTAAGCTCCGGACAGGATATCTTGGATGATATTCCCGGCACACGCTGGAATGTCGATGAGTACTACGATCCAGAAATAACTGTTCCAGGAAAAATGTATGTCAGACAAGGCTATTTCTTGGACGATATAGACAAGTTTGACCCACAATTTTTTGGCCTATCGCCCCGAGAAGCAGAAAGCCTTGATCCACAGCAACGCCTGGTAATGGAGGTCAGTTGGGAAACGCTGGAACATGCGGGTATCCCGCCCACCTCACTAAAAGGCGAGAAAACTGGGGTGTTCATCGGTCAATACTGGGATGATTACTCTTCACAGCGGATTTATTCCGCCGATAATCGAGAGATTGACCGCTACGCCCAACTTAGCGCTCTGCGAGGCCTTACAGCTGGCCGGATCTGTCATATTCTAGACTCTCGCGGCCCAGCAATTCAGTTGGATACAGCCTGTTCTTCTTCATCTCTTGCCGTACATCTCGCATGTCAGTCCTTGAGAAATGGCGAAAGCAATCTGGCCCTAGCAGGCGGCGTGAGCTTAGTACTGGCTCCTGAGCATTTGATTGGTATCTGTCAAATGACCGCTCTGTCTCCCGATGGGCGGTGCAAGACCTTTGATTCCAGCGCCAATGGCTTCGGGCAGGGTGAAGGCTGTGGTATAATCGCGTTAAAGCGCCTAAGCGATGCACAGTCTAATGGGGACACAGTGCTTGCCGTAGTTCAAGGCTCTGCGGCCAATCACGATGGCCAGGCCCGTACGGTTACAACGCCAAGTGGGCCAGCCCAGCGTGCAATGCTAAGAGATGCACTTGCTGATGCAGGCCTGAAAGCGGATCAGATCGATTTTGTTGAAACTCATGGCACCGGCACACCACTTGGCGATCCCATTGAGGTAAGCGCAATCGCGCGTGTACTTTGCGAAAACCGAACCACGCCTCTTTATTTGGGAGCGGTGAAGGCCAATATTGGGCACCTTGATTCGGCCGCTGGGATAGCGGGACTTATGAAAGTTGTTGTGTCGCTTCAACATGAAACAATTCCACTGCACCTAAATTTTTCGGAGCCTAACCGACATATTCCATGGGATGAGTGGCCAATAAAAATTCCTATGGAAAATACAGCGTGGCAGGGCAACGAACGCTTTGCCGGGGTCAGCGCATTTGGGATGAGTGGAACTAATGTACATTTAATTATTGGGCAGGCACCTGAACCGATAAAACGGAGCCAGCAGCAATCTGCAGATAACCGTTCAGAACAACTACTGACGTTATCTGCCAAGGCCCCAGGAGCTTTGTCTGAATTAGCCAAACGCTTCTCCCAATTTTTGGATGAGGAAGAATCCGGTAAAGAAGTTAATCTTTCTCAGCTCTGTTTTTCAGCGGCGACTAGTCGGTCACATTTTCCACACCGTGCAGCGTTTCTGGCCAGAAACCAATTGGACCTTTCGCAAGCTATGAATGAATTTGCGGCTGGTAACTCCAGCGTTAGCGTAACAAGCGGAGTTGCTGAGCGACGCTCGCCCAAATTGGCATTTCTATTCACCGGTCAGGGGGCCCAATATGTCGGAATGGGTAAAAAGCTATACGAGATATACCCAGTTTTTCGCGTAACCATGGATCAATGCGCTAAGCTCTTGGAACCTCATCTTGACCTACCTCTACTTGAGGTCATGTGGACAGGTGAGGCCTTGCATCAAACGGCCTATACGCAATCTGCCCTTTTTGCGATTGAATATTCTCTTACTAAACTCTTCGAGGAATGGGGTATCTTACCTGATTTGCTTTTAGGTCACAGTATCGGCGAATACGCGGCCGCTTGCATCGCCGGGGTCTTCCCGCTTGAGGAAGCGCTTCGCTTAGTAGCTGCGCGGGGGCGTTTAATGCAATCCTTGCCTCCAGGTGGAATGATGGTGAGTGTTGCCGCAGATGAAACCACGGTTCTTAGTGCTATCGCTGATGATCCTCTCGTTTCAATTGCCGCTGTTAACGCACCACAAAGTACTGTTTTCTCAGGTGATGGATCTAGGGTGGATGCAATTGTTGCACGTTTGGAAAGTAAGAGGGTCAAAACAACTACGCTGAAGGTTAGCCATGCGTTCCACTCACCCATGATGGATCCGATACTTGACCAATTCCGGGAAGTTGCGGAAAGCGTGTATTTTACGGCACCTAACAAGACTTTGATCTCTAATGTTACAGGTAAACCTTGGGATGATACAGAAATTTCGGCGGACTACTGGGTAGACCATCTACGTTGTGCAGTCAGGTTTTCCGATGGTATTACTTTTGCGCAATCGCAGAAGTTTCAAACTTTTTTGGAAATTGGCCCAAAGCCCACACTCCTCGGCTTGGGTCGAGCGAGCGTTTCACCTAAATTTGGGACATGGCTTCCAAGTATTAAACCAGACAGTGAGAGCTCGACTCTGTTAAAAAGCCTTGCGCAGCTTTATGTAAGCGGGGTTAATATAAATTGGAAAGGTTTTTATGATCAGTCCAATTTGCAACGTATACATCTACCAAATTATCCGTGGCGCTATCAACGCTGTTGGACGGACTTTGTTTCCACCAGTGGTAATGGGCAAAGGCTCCATCCATTGGTCCATCGGCGAATACAAAATGCCAGCAAAAGCGCTATATTCGAGTCGAACTTAAGCACCTCAAGTCCTGCCTATCTGGACGATCATAGAGTCTTTGGCAGTGTCGTTTTCCCCGCCAGTGCGTTTTTTGAAATGGCGATGGTCGTTGCACGTTCAATTTTTGGGCAAGATGAAGTTGCGTTGACCAATGTCACGATCAGACACGCCTTGTTACTATCAGACGTTGCGACTACGGTGCAGATGATAGCCACACCAAACGGTGATCGTTTCGATTTCGAGATCTCTAGCCTATGCACCAAAGAGACCCGTGTTGAATGGCTTCAGCACACGACCGGAACACTTGAACGCAGACTACCCAGCCCAGCAGCTTCAATCGATATCGAAAAAGAATTAGCACACTTTATTCAGCCGGTTGACACCGAAGAGCTCTCCGCTCGATTTGAGGCACGCGGTCTGGAATATTTTCCACGCTTCCGTGCAATCGAAGCTATCTTTAAGCCGGCCGGTGCACTGGATGATGATTTTGGAAGTGCGTTAGCTCGCATTGAACTTCCAAAAGAAGCTGTTTTGCCTGGCGATAGTTATCGCCTGCATCCAGTAATTACGGATGCAAGTTTCCGAATTGCAGAGGCTATTTTTCGAGATAAAGACGCTGAGCAGATCTACTTACCGTTTGGTATATCGGGTTTCAGCTGCGACCACGCAGCTAGCGGAACGGTCTGGGTCAAAGCAACGGCACGCCAGCAAGATCGAACACGGGTTGTGGACCTGGAACTCTTTGACGAGACCGGCGAACGGGTTGCCTTCGTTGAACAACTTACTCTGCGCTCAGTTCCGATTTTTAGTCTAAAGCGCGCCATTTCCAAACCACTCGCAACAAAGGATGTCCTGAGCGACTGGCTATATCAGCTGGTGTGGGAAAATAAACAATCGAAAGAAGTCACTGCTGCTGCAAACCCAGGTACATGGCTGTTGTTGGCAGACAATAGCGGCATTACATCTTCAGTCCTTGCTATAATGAAAGAGGCAGGTCAAAAAGTACAAATTGCTAAATCGACAGACGCCGCCCACGAATTTTTGAGTTCTAAAAAAGCGCAAAACCTTAGTGGCATCCTTCACCTTTGGGCAATTAACAGCAGCGAAAAAAGTCCGAATGCCTCACTTTTGGCTAGCCTAAAAGTTGTTCAAAGCCTGAGTAAAGTTAATTGTACCGGGAAGCACTGGTTTGTTACAAAAGGCTCGCAAGCAATTGATACTGGCGATTTGGTTTCGCCCTGGCAAAGCCAGTTTTGGGGTTTTGGGCGGACGCTTCAAGTCGAGCAGCCAGAAATTTTAGGCGGATGCATTGACCTAGATCCCGCTTCGACTGATATCCAAAAAGATCTTAACTTACTTGTGTCAGAACTTTTCAACCCAGAACGTGAAACTGAGGTAGCCTTTCGTCAAGGAAGCCGTAGGGTGGCGAGGCTAACCAAAGCTGGCGTAGTCGAGGGTATGCGCGACCCTCTGACACTTGATTCTAACGCATCTTATTTAATCACGGGCGGAGTTGGCGCACTTGGATTACAGGTTGCACAATATCTGGCATCTCAAGGCGCCTGTCACCTAGTACTAACTGGACGCAGTGGTGTTTCAACCGATGACCAACGCACATCACTTCAAGCTCTGCAGGATGCAGGTGTCAAAGTTGAAATTGTTGCTGCCGATATTAGTAAGGAAAAAGATGTCAAAAGGGTAATTGCAACGGCACCACATCTCCGTGGTATCGTACATGCAGCAGGTGTTTTGGATGACGGTATGTTAACGCAACAGAACCCTGACCGTTTCGCCAAGGTTGCAGGACCGAAAGTCCACGGCGCCTGGCATCTTCACAGACAAACTTTAGAAATGCCACTCGACTTCTTTGTCCTTTTCTCTTCTGTTGCCAGTGTCATAGGATCTCCCGGGCAGTCAAACTACGCGGCAGCCAATGCCTTCATGGATGGTTTAGCCCACTACCGCAAACAGCAAGGCTTAGTTGCAACGGCCGTCAACTGGGGACCATGGGCAGATGTCGGCATGGCTGCCTCAGACGTCGTATTGCAGCGCTTAACAAAAGATGGCTGGCAGCCAATGAACGCTAGTCAGGGTTGCGATTTTATTGAGCATCTTTTAACAGCACGTGATTTGCCACAGGCCGCTGTTCTCCCGATAGATTGGGACCAGTTTTTTGCAAGCATTCCTGGCGCCAGCGACTGGAGCACTCTGAGACATCTGGTCGCAAAAGGACGCTCAAATCCCCTGATAGGCAGTGCTGCAGAGTTGGCAGCCCAAGGCGTTAAAGATGCGTTGCCTGAGGAACGAATTAGCAAGATTAGCTCCTATTTGCTTGAGCGTATTGCACAGACGTTGCGTGTCCCCGCAGCTGATCTTGATGAATACTCACAACTTGGCGACCTTGGCGTTGATTCATTAACCGTTGTAGAGATCCGGCTTTGGATTCATGGCGATCTTGAAGTGGAACTTGCCATTGAACAACTGTTCACTGCTCCTAGTATTCTAGACCTTGCAATTGCTATTGATAAATTACTGGCGGGTAAGTTCGATGCATTAGAAGAAGAGAACCCTGCTTTATCCAAAAATCCAGGTCGCTGGGTTATTTGCCCGCAGCCATGTCCAGAAGCAAAGCTTCGGCTATTTTGCTTTCCATACGCGGGCGGTGGCGCATCTGCTTTTAAAGCTTGGTCCAAAGTATTACCTGACCATATCGAAGTCTGTATTTTGCAATTTCCTGGGCGTGAGGAAAGACTTGGGGAACCTTTGATAAAGGATATGTCCAAGTTGGTCGATTGCATTACAGAAGAAATAATTATCTATTCTGACCGTCCTTTCGCCTTTCTGGGGCACAGCATGGGCGCGATTGTGGCTTACGAGACTGCTCAACGTATGCGCAGCATGGGGGCCAATCAGCCGATGCATATTTTCCTTTCAGCAAGGGCGGCTCCTCATCTACAAGAAGACATTGATCCTCTTCGTTTTTTGGGAGATGATGCCTTTATAGACCGGCTCCACCGAACCTATGGCGCTGTACCAGAAGCTATCCGCCAGAACGCCAGACTTAGAGCCATTTTCCTTCCAATTCTACGTGCAGATGTCGAATTACTGGAAACACACTTAGCGTCCACTTCAGAGCCACTTGGTTGCCCAATTACAGCACTCGGCGGAAAAGATGACCCCGCAATAACCAAGGACATGCTAGCTGGTTGGGAAACTCGTACGAGGGGCAAATTCAAACAGTATGAATTTCCAGGAAAGCATTTCTATATCAACTCAGAACGTGAGGCAGTCATCTCAAGCATTCTCGATGATCTTGCCGCAATTAACTAGCGCATAAGGAAAAATCTTATGATTAGCGATAAAGTTATTATTGGAGGTGGTGGCATTGGAGGATTGACCTTAGGCCTGACCCTTCATCAAATCGGCGTGCCTTTCGTTGTTCTGGAAACGTCATCAAACATGCGCCCATTGGGCGTTGGCATCAACATCCAGCCCAACGCAGTCCGGGAGTTATTTGACTTGGGCCTGACGTCTGAAAGTCTAAATAAAATCGGTGTGCCAGCCAAAGAATGGGCACTAGTCGGTTTAAATGGCCGAGAAGTTTATGCGGAAGAGCGTGGGTTGGATGCAGGATATAATTGGCCTCAATATGCTGCGCACCGGGGTGAATTACTTATACTTCTCTATAGAACTTTGTTACAGAGAGCAGGCTCCGAATCCGTAATTCTGGACGCTAGGGTCGATGGATATGTTAAGCGATCTGGCGGAGGGGTTACCGTTTCGGCGAGTAGAGCCGATGGATCTGCATTTCAGACTTCGGGAAGCTTACTTATCGGCGCTGATGGTATTCATTCTGCAATACGCGCACAAATGCATCCGAACCAAGCACCAATCCATTGGGGTGGCGCTGTAATGTGGCGTGGCACAGTTCGGGCAAAACCCTTAAGGACAGAATCATCTTTTATTGGCCTGGGCACACACAGGCACCGGATGGTCATCTACCCGATCTCAAAGCCGGGCCCTGATGGCACGGCCCTAATCAATTGGATAGCCGAATTAACCATAGATAGCA
>MDTB01225692.1_pt1 | contig 64877 bp, 72 predicted proteins | sample 811161 | NCBI WGS metagenome assembly MDTB01 (sample SAMN05326650, study PRJNA326480) | marine metagenome | isolation source: seawater | place: Mediterranean Sea | collected 2009
TAGCTAAAAAGAAAGTAGCCAAGAAGAAGGCTAAAAAGAAAGTAGCTAAAAAGAAAGTAGCCAAGAAGAAGGCTAAAAAGAAAGTAGCTAAAAAGAAAGTAGCCAAGAAGAAGGCTAAAAAGAAAGTAGCCAAGAAGAAGGCTAAAAAGAAAGTAGCTAAAAAGAAAGTAGCCAAGAAGAAGGCTAGAAGGAAGTAATTTATCTCTTTTGGCTAACTAGATTAAGTGCCCGCCATGTGCGGGCACTTTTTTTTAATACTATTAATTAAGAAATGAATAAAGATAAAATGAAAAAAAGGGCTGCTTTAGAGGCCATTAATTATATCCAAGATGGTTCTAGCTTAGGTATTGGCACTGGTAGTACGGTTGATTTCCTAATTGAGGCACTCCCTTCCTCAAACAAAAGATTTACCAAAATAGTTTCAAGCTCAACTAGCTCTTCAAAAAAATTGGAAAGGGTTGGTTTAGAAGTATGTGATTTAAACTTTGCTGGAGACATAGATCTCTATATAGATGGTGCGGATGAAGCTAATAATTATTTGGAGCTTATTAAAGGTGGTGGAGGCGCTCTAACAAGAGAAAAAATTATTGCCCAAGCTTCAAAAAAATTTATATGCATTATTGATAAATCAAAAATAGTTACAAAATTAGGAAAATTTCCTCTTCCTATTGAAGTCATCCCAATGGCTAGATCATTTATTGCACGAAAAATAGTAATATTAGGAGGACAACCTATCTGGAGGGAAAATTTTGTAACAGATAATGGAAATGAGATTCTGGATATATATAACTTAGAAATTAATAGCCCAAAAGAGCTAGAGAATAAAATAAATCAAATACCAGGGGTAGTCACAGTTGGGCTATTTGCAAATAGAACTGCGGATATGCTTATTATTGCTGATGAAGAAAAAGTAAAAATTTTAAACAAATAAGATTTATCTCTTAGAAAACTGTGTCGCTTTTCTAGCTTTCCTTAAACCAACCTTCTTTCTCTCAACCTCTCTTGCATCTCTTGTTACAAAACCAGCTTTACGCAAAGGTTGTCTTAATGACTCATCGTAAACCATAAGAGCCCTTGTAATACCGTGCCTTATAGCTCCTGCCTGACCAGTAGTTCCTCCCCCTAAGACTCTTACGTTAATATCAAACTTATTATCTAGCTGAGTTAAATGCAAAGGCTGCTTTAGAATCATCCTTGCTGTTTCTCTTGAAAAGTAACGATCTAGTGGGCTTCCATTAATAATAATTTTACCCACACCAGGCTTTAAGATAACTCTTGCGACAGAAGTTTTGCGTCTACCAGTACCATAATAATAATTCTCAGCCATAACTCAGATATCCAAAGAAATTGGTTGTTGCGAAACATAAGGATGGTCTTTTCCTATAACTACTTTGAGCTTTTTAAACATCTCCCTTCCTAAGGTATTTTTTGGAAGCATGCCTTTAACAGCTGACTCAAGAACTGTCTCAGGAGAGCGCTTAAGAAGTTTCTCCAAAGGCTCAGTCTTAAGATTGCCAACGTATCCTGTATGCCTATGATATAATTTATTCTTCAATTTATTACCACTTACAGATATTTTCTCGGCGTTAATAACAACTATATAATCACCAGTATCAACATGGGGTGTATATTCTGGCTTGTGCTTTCCGCGTAATCTATGTGCAATAGCCGTAGATAAGCGCCCAAGAGTTTTGCCCTGTGCATCTACTAAAAACCAATCTTTCCTAACTTCTTGCGGTTTAGCCGAAAATGTCTTCATAGCGATAAATAATAATAGAATAATAAAGAGACGAAATACTACTAGTCTAGTACTAGCCTTGCAAGAAAATAATTAAGATTAATGCATCAATTTTTAGTTATAATATAGTCAATGAGATTATTTGATCTAGAAGATAAAGTTGTATTTGCTATAGATAAGGCCTTAGATACCCTCCTTAATACCAAAGATAGTACTAGGCCTTATCCAGCAGAAAATATTCCAAATCTGAACCTAGATAAAGAAAGTTTAAAAAAAAGTCGCTGTTTAATGAGAGTTAATCATTCTGGGGAAATTGCCGCGCAGGCTCTTTACAATGGGCAAATGTTATTCTCCAGATCTGAAGAAACTAAATCTCATCTTGAAGAGGCTGCTAATGAAGAAAAAGATCATTTGGCATGGTGTGCAAAAAGAATAGAAGAGTTAAATGGCTCAGAAAGTATTTTTAATCCCTTTTGGTACCTTGGAAGTTTCTCTATAGGATTAATTGTAGGAATGAATAGCGATAAATTTAGTTTAGGCTTTATAGCAGAAACAGAAGAACAAGTCGGTAATCATATTAAAAATCACTTAGAGAGAATGCCTAAGGATGACTCAAGAAGTAAAGCTGTTCTAAGAAAAATGGAAGAAGATGAAGAAGCTCATGGCTCTGATGCGAGAGAAATGGGCGGATCTAAAATGCCATTTTTAGTTTCTAAGCTAATGTCCTTTGGTGGTGAAGCCTTAAGAAAAATATCATATATAATATAAAATTATTTAAACATTCTATTTTTTTTTATCTTTTCGTAAGCTGATCTAATTTCCTGAGTTTTTTCTTCTGCTTCTCGGATCATAGACTTAGGAAGGCCTCTAGCTACTAGTTTATCAGGATGATGCTGATTCATTAAGCGTCTATAGGCTAATTTTATATCTTTATTTGTAGCATTTAAGCTTAATCCTAAAATCTTATATGCTGTATCTAGCTGTTTTTTTGAATTATTTTTAATCTCGTCGCTAAAATTGTGAGAATAGATTAGAGCCTCTATCTGAGCAAACTCTGCCTTACTCATCATTAGAGTTCTGGCGATCTGCCATATTAACTCTCTTTTTTTAGATCCAAAATCTTCAGATAAATAAGCTGCTTGCATCTGTGTTTCAACAAACGCTCGAATTAGATCAGGATGCCTACTTAGCTCTTGATAAAGAGATTCAATAGCTTCTTTCCAAATAAAGCTTTGATCTTTACCTTCTGTATAAAATTGAATTGCTTGTTCAACTTGAATAGGCGTTAAGGACATTCTATGCATAACACGCCTAGCTACATTTATCTCTTTTTCAGAAATATACCCATCTGATTTGGCAATATACCCCATCAAATTGAAAGTTCTTTTAAAAAAAATATAGCTAATTTTTGAAGTATTAAAACTATTTATATTTAGCCTATAGGGCCCTTTATCAAATTGATGGCCTAGAAAAAAACCAAATACTGAACCAATTGGTCCAGCAATCAAATAACCAAAAATTCCTCCAAAAACTTTACCAGACCATTTCATAAAATATCTCAAGCTTGAAATAAATTATTATAAATCATAAAAAAAAATTTTTTTAATTCATTTAATAAGTTATTATATTTTTATACGAATGGAAAATTTTATTATGAACGAATTAAATAAAGATATTGAACCTCTATTTGAATCAGATTTAAAAAATCTTGAGCTTTTAGGAAGAGGTAAAGTTAGAGATATTTATAATATAGATGATAATCATTTATTAATAGTTACCTCTGATAGAATATCTGCATTCGATGTAATACTGAATAACCCCATTCCTGGGAAGGGCATAGCTCTAACATCGATATCAAATTTCTGGTTCGATAAACTTTCTGAAATTGTACCTAATCATTTAACAAACCGAAATTTAAACGAAATAAACATCTCTGCTTCTGAGCTTGAAATTATTAAAGATAGAGCAATTATAGTAAAAAAGCTTAGGCCACTTCCTATTGAGTCGGTAGTTCGAGGATATTTAATTGGCTCTGGCTGGAAAGATTACTGTGATACCAATAAGGTAAGTGGCATAACACTACCCAAAAATTTAAAAATGGCACAAAAACTAGATGAGCCAATTTTTACTCCAAGCACTAAAGCTGAAGTTGGCGCTCATGATGAAAACATATCAAGCCAGGATGTCTTTGAGTTAATTGGAAAGGAACTCACAGAGAAGGTAAAAGAGATATCCTTAAATCTTTATTCTAGTGCGTCCAAATATGCTCTCGAAAAAGATATTATTCTAGCAGATACTAAATTTGAGTTTGGTCTAGATAATGATGACAATTTATTCTTAATTGATGAATTATTTACTCCAGACTCTTCGAGATTTTGGCCAGTAAGTTCGTATAAATTAGGCTCATCACCTAAAAGCTTTGATAAACAATATATTAGGGATTATTTAGAAACCTTAAGTTGGAATAAAGAGCCTCCAGGTCCAAAAATTCCTGAAGATATTGTCAAAAAAACATCAGAAAAATATTTTGAAGCTCTAAATAAATTAACAGGCTGATTATATATAATTCTTTAAACGCCTTATAGCTCGTTTTAAGGCCTTATTTTATTTAATATTATTAAGGGTTATACAATACCTTAAATCGTTCCTCCCTATACCCATTTTTTCCTCTAAAGAGGTCTTGATAGTAAAAAAGAGATAAAATTCTAGAAAAACCCTTAAAAACATTTATATAAGTATTGTACAATATAAATTATGGATAATTTAGTTGGAATAATTATGGGATCGGCTTCAGACTGGGATACCATGTCACGATCCACTGATACATTAGATCTTCTTGGGATTTCTTATGAAACAAGAGTCATCTCTGCCCATAGGGCCCCTGATGAGCTTGAAAAATACTCTTCCTCAGCTTCTGATAGAGGTGTTGAAGTTATTATAGCAGGTGCAGGAGGAGCTGCTGCCCTGCCTGGAGTTATTGCAGCTAAAACAATTATTCCAGTTCTAGGAGTGCCTATTTTAACTAAATCATTGGGTGGTATGGATTCACTATTATCAATGGTTCAAATGCCAGCAGGTATTCCCGTCGCAACATTAGCTATTGGCAACGCTGGTGCAACTAATGCTGCTCTTTTTGCTGCAGCTATACTTAGCAGTAAATATCCAGAAATAGAAAAATCTCTTCAATCATTCAGAGCAGAACAAACTAAAAAAGTTCTAGAAGTAGAACTGCCTAAAAAATAATTAGATCTGTTCAGGTAGTAAATCAGCACAGAAATCTTTATCAGTACCTTCTTCGAAGGTAAGTCTCTCAATTAATGGATCTTCCCATGAACCTGATAGGCAATATGAAGCCGTTCCTATCCCACTTAATGGTTCTTTAAATATCTGAGAAAAAATTAGCATTGCCGTTCCTACTCCTGGCCCAGCCAAAAATCCCATTGTGGGTAATAAATTTCCTGGCTCAGATGTAACAACAGCTTGCTGTTGATAATCTCTATCGAACAATCCCGTTCTACCAATAATTCCTATATCTACAACCGGTCCTGCTAGCTTTAAATTATCAGTATATGCATTTCCTTCATCTAAAATAAAATTACCAGAAATTTGATCAAATGCTAATCCTGCGTTGAAAACATCGCTAAAATCAAGTGCTAATCTTCGAGGAAGAGCAATTATACTAAATAGGCCTACCATCCTTGTTGCTCCTGGATCAATATCAAGAACAGTTCCTTCATCTAGAGATAAGGAAAGCTCGCCATTTATCTGATCAGAATTTAAAATTGATAAAGGCTTTCCTGGCCAAGAAAGGTTAGCTTCTAACTGCATCTCTTTTGATATAATTAGCTCATCAATCGAAAAATTATTTAGTGTTGAAGATACATCATTACTATTCAAGCTAAAAGATAGATTTGAAAAATGTCCATTATAATCTTTTATCCAACTACCACTTCCTTCGGACTTAAAACTACTAGAATTAGTAATAAATGAAGTTAAATTTATACCCGAAGGAACTGATGAAACCTGAGCAGATAAATTACCAAACTTCCTACCAGCAATAATAAAATTATTAACTTTTATTTTACTACTAGGAAAAACGCTTGGATCTAATTCTCTTGACTCTCCTAGCTCCCAAAATAAATTTTCCAAATCTATATCTACTTTGTTAATCATTACTGGATCATGATGAACTAAAACCTGACCATTGATAGGTTCGCTTTCAAAATATATTCTCCAATTCTCTTGATTTCTAATGGCTTCTAGACTTGCTTCTTCTATCTCTTGCCCAAAAAGACTTAATTTACCTATCTGCAATTTAATATCTATTGGGATATTTACAGAATTTGATCCTAAATTATTTTTTCTATAAAGACTAATCCAGTCATCAAAATTTAAAAAATCAACATCTCCTAAAATGGCGAGGCTATTTTGCGAGGGCATTAATGGATATGATCCATCTAAATTTATAGCACCCCTTCTAAATGTAAATCCATTTTCATCGCTCCAAAAACTTAGAGCAAATCTATTATCATCATAATAGCCTTGAACCTCTAACCTACCTTCTTTATTAAAGGTAAAATCAGAATCGAATTCTCTAATTTCATCTGAGCCTTTGCTGAATGGTTCTGGAAAATTCAGATAGGTATTAGATAGGTTTGAACTAATATTCATCTTGTAATTTCTTAAACTCTCCTTTTCTAGCCCAACTGGTAAATTAAAATTAATATTAATTAATGGGTGCCCTTTAATATAACTAAGAAAAGAGATTCCTCTATTTTCTAAGAAGAAGTTAGCAGGTAAGAGTATGCTTGAGTCAAAATTGGATCCCGAGTCATCACTATAGGAAGAAATTGAGAAATCAATTAGCTGATCTAATGCCTCCATACTTAAATTTTCTGAATAAAATCTCCCTTTAGAAAACTCTATAGTTCCGTTTATATTATTAATATCAATATTATTAAACTTAGCTTTAGCAAGTAAATCTATTTCATTTTCCTCAATATCAATCTCACCCTCTATATCGCTAAGCCTAAATGAATTATCAAAAAAATTAATTAAGCCGCCATCAAAATCAGCACTTAAATGAAAATCATCATATACACTATTTAAAATATTTTTTTGTAAATCTCCATTATAAATAAGACTTAGCTCATTTAAGAAAAAAGACGAAAATATGCTATCGAATGAACTTATAAAATTATTTGAATATAAATAATTAGGTAAAATATCCATAATTTTTTTTAAATCAGAATCATGGATATTTAATTCTAAATCAATATAAGGTGAACTATTGTTGATTGGTAGTGTAATTTCTAAGTTTGATTTACTAAATACTCCTGGAAAATAAAGCTCTAAATTATCGCTCAGTATACGATAGCCATCTGATGATTTTCTCCAAACCAATAATCCAGTAGCTTTATTAATAAGTACTTCATTTTTAAAATGAGAAGGCCAATGTATTGTCATATCATCGGATAGTAAATTTATCTGGCCATTACTTGGACTCACTCTAATTCTTCCAGTAAAGTTATTCACACCAAAAAAATCATCGACTTGATTGACTGAAAAATTTTCGAATGATCCTGACATTAAATAATCAGGGGCATTCTCATTTACTAGCCAAGACATATTGAAAGTTGAGGTATTACCAGAGGGAGAATATTCATTATAAAGTTTACTGAAATCTGAATCAGCAAATAAATTTGATAATGGTAAAAGATCATCAAGTCGTATAAGTTGAGAATCTATCTCAATAAAAGTCCCTACAGTATCAATCTCTTCTAAATTTATATTTATAAATGAATCATTTGGCCAAGTATATTCTATGTTATTAATATCAAAATTTGATAAAGCCAAGAACCATCCATTAACCTCCTTAGCCCACTCCATAGTGAGAGAAAATGACTCATAAAATATATTCTCTTTGACATTTTCATGAGAGGGAAAAATGACATTATTTAGCTCAAGATTTGCCGTCCCTAGAGCAACCTGTCCACCATTTAGATCTAGCCAAAGAGACAAGTTACCTAAGCCTGAAATAGGCAATCCTTTATTTTGAGGATAAAAATTTGAAAAAATACTTAAGTCTATATCTCTAAGTTGTGCAAAAAAACTCCAATATCTTTCACTAGTATTGTCTCTTGAAAAAATTTCGCCATCTATTGAAACATCGATCCTACTATTTAATTGAGAGGATAATATAGCTATTGCCTCGAGGTGAATATTATTATTTTCAACTACTAACTTAAATCTATCCCCAAATATCTCCCAACTAGAATTAGATAATTCATCCTTAATAGAAATACTAGAATTAGTAAAAATAATTTCAAATAGCGAAATATTATCCTGATTTATATTTATTATGCTATCTTCGTAATAAGAGTATTCTAATAACTGTAACTCGCCATCTATGGATCTAATAATAGAAAAGTTTGCTCCATCTATAAAGATAGTTTTAATCTTTAGTAATCTATCAATTACAAAAGATTTAAAACTTAAAGCAAAACTGATCTCGCTTTCTGAAATTAAAGAAAAGCTATCTTTTGTTGTAATAGTAGCATTTTCAAAAACTACTATAGGTCCTAAAATCCCCCAAGAAATTCTTGAACTACTAAAATTAAGATCAAGATTCATTTCTTGATCAAACCATACCCGAGCCTCATTCTGATAATCTGGGAAATAATTAACTACCCTATAAAGCAAAAAAATTGATAGACCTACAAAACAAATTAAGGGGACTAAATATTTTAATTTTTTCATAATATAAGATTAAGTCCTATGATATGGGTGACCTATGTTAATGCTATGTGCTCGATACAATGATTCTATAACCAAAATCCTTACAAGGCCATGGGGGAAAGTTAATGAAGATAGGGACCATCTCTCATTAGCCCTTGATAAACAAGCTTTAGAGAGCCCTTCTGGTCCGCCTATAAGGAAACATATAGTCCTTGATTCAGACCAAGAAATTAACTTCTTAGCTAATAATTCTGAACTGAATGCACCTCCTGATATATCTAACGCTACTACAAATGCACTAATAGGTATTTTTTTTAATATAAGCTCCCCTTCCTTCTTTGTCGCTACAGCTGGATTCATATTCTTTGATCTAGTTATCATAGGTATATCTAGAAATTTAATTAAATAACTAGATTTCATTCTATTAACATAATTATTAAAACCATCATTAATCCAATCTGGCTGTCGATTAGAAACTGAAAAAATAAAAATTTCTGACATATGATTTTAATTTGAATTTTGGCTTGTTGAAATATCCCAAAGATCCTCTATAGAATAAAAATCTCTTATTTTTGGCATCATTATATGTACTACAATATCTACAAAATCAATACATACCCATTCTCCTGAATCCTCTCCCTCAATACTCATAGCCATTAATTTATTTTTCTTGCAAAAATCAATTAAATTTCTAGCTATGGCTTTTGTGTGAGTTTCAGACCTACCAGAGGCAATAATCATAAAGTCAGTTATGGTAGTTATTTTTTTAACATCAAAATAAGAGACATTATCAGCCTTCATCTCTTCTAAAGATTGAAGAACTATACCTAATTTATCAATATATTTCATAAGCTATTAATATTAATTTATTTATAATATTTTGAGTTTAGGATTAAATCTAATACGTCTTCAGGCAATAGATACTTTGGATTAATTCCATTTTTAAAATGATCCCTAATCATACTAGAAGAAATATCCAAACGACCTATAGGTGCCGTATATATGTAACCACAGGTATTATTCTTTATTTTACTTATATCTTTTGTCATGTAATTTTTCCAATAAGATATAACAGAATCATCTGAGATAAGGGTTTGTTGTCCCCATCTGGGAACTATAATTAAATTAGCAATTTTTAAAATTTCTTCACTCTTGTGCCATGTATGAAAAAGACTAAAAACATCCATGCCTAAAATAAAACAAATTGATGCTAATTCATTTTCTTCTCTTATTGTCTTCAGTGTATGAAAAGAAAAAATAGGTGCATCAGAATTTGGGCCTTGTAGCTGCTTAAGAAAACTATGAGTAAACTCTCTGTCATCTAAAACAAGATCATTTTGATTTTCCAAAGCTACTTTTACCATTTTAAGCCTATAATTTGCTGGTGTAATCAGAGATGATGGCTTGCCTAAAGTAGGGGGATTTGCTGAAGGTACCAATCTAACTTCGCTTAATGATAGTAAATGCTTAACCTCAATAGCTATCCTAAGATGGCCATAATGAATTGGATCAAAAGTTCCCCCTAAAATTCCTATATTTTTCATATATTTAAATTTTTTATAGATTAATATAAATCTTTATTGAAAGTAGATAAGATAAGCTGCGTAATTTCACACCAAGAATGGCCTCTGCTTGCTCCCTTCACCACTTTATCAACATGATATGCCCTATGTAATAAATTTTTAAGATCTTTAAAGCTATACCTACTCAGTGCTAGTCTAAACAGAGGAATATTTCTTTTCATTATCCCAAGTCTAAAAAAAATAGAATCAGAGGGCTTACCTTTAATCATAGAAATCTTTAATCTGATAATTTTAATTATATCACTAGTCAAGATCCATAAAATTTGTACCGGCTGCATTCCTTCTAATTTTAAATTTTCCAAAATAGAAAAAGTTCTTTTTCTATTTCCTAAAAGAATAGCCTCTGATAAGGCAAAAATATTGTACTTTGAGTTATTAGATACAGACTGAATCACTGCTTCCTCATCAATTATGTTATTTTCCCCTAGTAAAAAAATTTTTTTTAATTCTTGGTCAGCTGCCAATAAATTACCCTCTACTCTTTCTGCCAGTAATTGAGAAGCTTCATCAGTTAAAATTAAATTTAGTTTTTTAGCATAAGATTTTAACCAATTTGGTAAATCCTTAATCGCTACAGGCCATATCTGAATAATTGTTCCTAATAAGTCAATATCCTTAACCCAAGATAATTTTAAGTCAATCTTATCTGAGCTTACTAATAACAGTATATCTTCGTTCAATTTTTCTAATAAGTTTTTTATTGCTTTAGAACCACTCCTACCAATCGACTCAGAATTAATCCTTATCTCAATAATTTTTTTACTAGAAAATAAGGATAAATTGTTTAAATCAGCCTCTATTACTGCCCAATCAAATCTTGGAATAACTGTATAAACATCTCTCTCTAAAAATCCATTTTTATTAGCTAAACTTCTTATTTGATCAATTGCATTAATAGTTAGTAAATGTTCACTTCCACCAACTAAATAGACTTGGGAAAGACCCTTATCTAAAGATTGATTTAATTTTTCTAAATTGAGTCTCATAAGCTTATTTTATTTTTTTCATAAAAATAGCATAATCTTCAATCAATACTGGGAAATCATTATATATTGGATATACAATTAGATGGTCTTCAGTAATTAAAGCATTAATTAATGCTTGATCAACTTTATCCCCATCATTCCTATAAACTTCATTCTTCTCTACTAGTTTGTTAATTTTATTCAATAAATCATTTGGGATAATATCTAGAGACTGCTTTGTAATTGGACAACAAATATACTCTAATATGCTACTATCAATAGACATTGTAGGAATTAAAACTCATTGTAAGAATTTTTACTGCTCTCTTCTTTTACCGGATCATAACCAGAGCTGCCCCAAGGATGGCACCTGAAAACCCTTTTCAAAGCACAAAACAAACCATTTATTAGCCCAAACTTTATAAATGCATCCTTTGCGTAACTTGAACAAGTTGGATTAAATCTACAGTTGCCTCCAAATAGAGGAGAAATTGCATACTGATATATAGAGATTAGAGCTATAGGTAGCATTATTGGAATTCTTGTTACTAAAATATTTATCTTTTTCTTCGCCATTTTACCCCTTGAGGACTATCCTCTAATAAAATATTTGATGACTCAAGCTTAGCTCTTATTGTATCAGCTTCTTCATAAAGACCATCTTTTCTCATCCTTTCTCTTTTCTTAATAAGTAAGTCTATCTCTTTTGAGTCAATCTGTATCACTCTGCCTGAGTTTTCAGTAAACCATTTTTCAGGATCTGCAGATAATAGCCCTAAAAGACTTGCTCCTGATCTAAATTGATCAGCCTTTCTCAATCTAGAATCTTGATCCTTTTCACTATTTAAACCCTTTGCCAATGTAAATAACTCTACTATAGCCGCTGGTACATTTAGATCATCATTTAAGGCTCTTAGAATAGATCTAGGAGGATCAATCTTATTAGAACTATACTTTCCTTTGATGCCAGAAGTACGAAGAGCTCCATATAGTTTATCTAGTTTTTTTTGCGCATCATCTAAAATATCTGGCGTCCATTCGAGTGGCTGACGATAATGAGAAGTGAGTAAAGCTAGTCTAATTACCTCCCCAGGAAACTTTTTCAACAAATCATTTACAAGTAAAATATTACCATCTGATTTAGACATCTTGCCCTTACCGAAATTTACTAAACCGTTATGCATCCAATATCTACAGTGAGATATTTCCTTTAAAGAACAAGAGCTTTGTGCTAACTCATTTTCATGATGTGGAAAAATTAAATCCTGGCCACCCCCATGAATATCTATTATTTTCCCTAAATGAGTCTCAACCATTACTGAGCATTCGATATGCCATCCTGGTCTACCTCTGCCCCAAGCACTATCCCATCCTATCTCATCTAACTTAGAAGGCTTCCATAAAATAAAATCAGCTGGGTCTTTCTTATATGACGCAACCTCAACCCTTGCCCCAGCTAATAATTGCTTCCTATCTCTTCCTGACAAGACTCCATAATCACCAAAACTAGAAACATCAAACATGATATGATTTTTTGCTTCGTAAGCGTTACCCATTTTAATAAGCTTCTCTATAAATACTTTTATTTCGTCAATATGCTCTGTAACTCTAGGCTCTATATCCGGCTCTAAAACGCCCAATGCAGACATATCTTGATGATACGCATCTAGAAACTTCGAAGTAAGATTTTTTATTTCTATATTCTGAGCTTTAGCCGCTGCATTGATTTTATCATCGACGTCAGTTACGTTACGAACATAGGTTAGTTTATAGGATTCCCTTAATAAGCGCGCCAAAATATCAAAAACGACTGCGGGTCTAGCATTACCAATATGAGCAAAGTTATAAACGGTAGGACCGCAGACATACATTTTTACCCTGCCAGGAATAATTGGCTGAAATATTTCTCTAGAACCTGTTAATGTATTATGAATATATAGTGACACCAGAAGTATGTAATCTTAAAATCGTACTACTAACATAATAACAGGATTTATAGGTAATATGACAAATAAATTTAAACAAAGGAATAGCATTGAGCAGGTTGAAGAGGGCATAGAATTAGCTCCAAAATTTGATAATAAGGGCTTAATCCCAGTAGTTACTACAGATTATTTTTCTGGAGAATTGCTCATGCAAGGCTATATGAATGATGAAGCCCTATTGCTAACAATAAGAAAAAAAGAGGCTCATTACTTTAGCAGAAGTAGACAAGTAATATGGCATAAAGGAGCAACTAGTGGCTTTGTTCAATCTGTTAAAGAGCTTCTGATTGATGATGATCAAGACTGCTTATGGATAAAAGTAGAAGTAAAGGGTGGGGCAAGCTGTCATGTTGGCTATAAATCTTGTTTCTATCGAAAGGTTACACTTGGTGATGATGGTGAAAAAGAAAATCTTACTTTCACGGAAAAAAAGAAGATTTTTGACCCTAAAAAAGTATATGGAGATGCACCAAATCCTACCAAGCTTTAAAAATATTTTAATTTTTTTATAAACTAGGAGTGTTATTTGATTTTATATTTATTAGAATCCTCGAATAAACCTGCCTAGCAAGATCATCACTCAGTTTAGCAATTAAGCTTTCCTTCTCTCTATCCTTCCCCAAAACAAATCTTTCATCAAATGTATAACTTTCACTCAAAAAAATAGTTTCTTCTGGTATTATTAGTTTATCTCCAGTTCTATATGAATATGTAATTGAATAAAATACCTCATATTCTCTAGGAATATTTCCTGCTGAGACTGACAGCATTCTTTGATCTGAAAAATCATCGACTATTGTCAAAACAGCTTCGGATGAACTAAGATTTGAGACTAATAGAGAAGAGTTTCTAAAAAATATTTCATTTAAACTATTGTATAAATATGAAGAGGTGTCATTAGTTTGAATAAAAGTAGAAAGGCCTATCTGTTGATCAGAATACAATCCCTCAACTTTAAATCCACAACTAGCAAGAAAATAAGAAATAATTGATAAAAAAAACGTAGTATAAAAAATATTTTTTAAAAATATCAACAAAATTCTTCTCCAAGAGGGTGCTAAAACCTATACTCTATCTATTAACTTTAATTAATCAACTTAGATTATTATAATATCTTAGTTAAATTTGTAACTTAAATTGGATAAAAAATAAAATATTATGAATAATTATAAATATGTCTCTATACCCTCATAAAACTATAGAATCCAAATGGCAAAAGATTTGGGAAGATAAAAAAACTTTCCATTTGCCAGATAAAATAGATGAAAAAAAGCCAAAATTCTATGCCTTAGATATGTTTCCATACCCTAGTGGTGAAGGCCTTCATGTTGGCCACCCTGAGGGTTATACTGCTTCTGATATTGTATCTAGATATAAAAGAATGAAAGGTTTCAATGTTCTTCACCCAATTGGTTGGGATGCTTTTGGGCTACCAGCAGAACAATATGCAATCAAAACGGGAACTCACCCTAAGCTCACTACAGAAAAAAATATAAGTAATTTCCGCAGACAGCTTAAATCCCTAGGGTTTTCATATGACTGGGATAGAGAGATTAATACTACTGATCCTTCTTACTACAAATGGACTCAATGGATATTTAAATTACTTTTTGATCGCGGATTGGCATACCAACAAGAGTCTCCAGTATGGTGGTGTGAAGAATTAGGTACAACCTTAGCTAATGAAGAAGTAATTGATGGTTATTCAGAAGTAGGAAATTTTCAATGCACTAGAAAACCTCTTAAGCAATGGGTTTTAAAAATCACTGATTATGCTGAAAAGCTTTTAAATGGGCTGGATAAGCTAGACTGGCCTGAGAGTACAAAAGAAATGCAAAAGAACTGGATTGGAAAAAGTGAAGGAGCAGAAATCTATTTTCTTACCAGTAAATCTGAAAAAAATACCCCAATAGACATATTTACTACTAGACCTGATACTATATTTGGTGCTACATATTTAGTTTTAGCGCCAGAAAATGATCTAGTTAACGAACTTACTACTAACACTAAAAAAAATGAAGTCAGTAAATATATAGAGCAATCAAAAAGAAAAAGTGATCTAGAAAGAACTGATCTTCAAAAAATAAAAACAGGAGTGTTTACTGGAAGCTATGCTATAAATCCTGCAAATAAAAAGGAAATTCCAATATGGATAGCTGATTACGTCCTAGCCCAATATGGTACTGGAGCAATAATGGCAGTTCCAGGAGAAGATCAAAGAGATTGGGAGTTTGCAAAAAAATATAAATTACCTATTACTAGGACTGTGGAACCTCCCGAAGATTTTTTAGGAGAAGCATATAATGGAGAAGGAATTTCAATAAATAGTGACTTCCTAAATGGACTAAATATAGCCGAATCAAAGAAAAAAATAGTCAGCTGGTTAGAAGAAAATAATTATGGTAAAGGAAAAATAAATTATAAAATTAGAGACTGGCTATTTTCTAGACAAAGATATTGGGGGGAGCCATTTCCGATAATTTATGTAAAAGATAAGCCAAAAATATTACCTGAAAAATATCTACCTGTAATTCTACCTAATATAAAAAATTTTAAACCAAGTGGTTCTCCTGAAGGGCCCCTCTCTAATGCAAAAGATTGGATAAATACAACTGATCCGGTAACAAAAGAAAAAGCCATGAGAGAGACAAATACTATGCCTCAGTGGGCAGGTTCTTGCTGGTACTTCCTAAGATATATTGACCCATTTAATAAATTATCATTAGTAGATCCTAAGATTGAAAAATACTGGATGCCTGTTGATTTATATATAGGCGGATCAGAGCACGCTGTCCTTCATCTACTATATGCTCGTTTTTGGCATAGAGTTTTATATGATGCAAAGATCGTTTCAACTCCTGAACCATTTAAAAAATTAATACATCAAGGAATTATTTTAGGGGAATTTGAATTTATATTATATATAAACAAAAATGATGAACCTGTATCTTTAGAATTTGTAGAAAAGAATAAAGACTTACGAAATAATGATCAATTGATAAATAAAAAAATTACATCTGATGAAGTTATAAAAAAAGGTGATCAGTTTTTTTTAAAGTCTGATGAAGAAATTATTGTTGAATCTAGAGCATTTAAAATGAGCAAAAGTCGCGGTAATGTTATTAATCCTGATAATATTATTTCTAAATACGGAGCAGATGCATTTAGGCTTTATGAAATGTTTATGGGTCCTCTAGAGCAAGTAAAACCTTGGAATACAAGAGGAGTAGAAGGTACATTTAGATTTTTAAATAAAGTCTGGAGACTATTTACCGACAATGGAAACATATCTCCTTCTATAAAAAAATTAGAACCAAAGAAATTACAATTACAGCAATTGCATGTCACTATTAATAAAGTTACCAATGACTTAGAAGAATTTAAATTCAACACTGCAATTTCTTCTCTAATGGAATTTATTAATGCGGCACAAAAGTGGGATTACGTACCCTTAAGTATTGCAAAAGAATTCATTCTTTTGCTTTCTCCATTTGCACCTCATCTTTGCGAAGAGATTTGGGAAATACTTGGTAGCAAAATTACTCTTGCCTACGAAGAATGGCCTAAACTAGATGCTACCTTATTAATAAAGGATTCAGTTAATATTGCTATACAGATAAATGGAAAGCTAAGAGGAAATATTGAAGTAAAAAAGGAAGCTACTAAGGAAGATATCATAAAAATATCTAAAGCAAATAAAAATATACAGCTAAACCTAAAAGACAAAAAAATAGAAAAAATAATTTATGTTCCTAATCGGATATTAAATTTTGTAGCAAAATAAAAAAATATTAAAAATAAAAAACTTAAGGTAATTACTAATTTATTTCCTACATAGGAAAAAAATGTCATCCCTTCAAACCCAGAAAACTCCCCCTTCAAAATATATGGCTCAAATTGTGGTGAAAAATTAATAACCTCTCCCTCTTGATTTATTATAGCTGAGATACCAGTATTAGCGGATCTCAAAATAAATCTTCCTACTTCAGCAGCTCTTACTTTAGATATCTGTAGATGTTGATGAGGAGCTATAGAATCACCAAACCAAGCATCATTTGTTAGATTTATTAAAAATGTTGATTCTGGAAAATAGTGTAATTGTTCCGCACCAAAAACATCTTCATAGCATATACTTATTGCCGCCTTTTCGTTTTTAAAAAAAATAGGTTCTTGTTTTGATGGCCCTTTAGATAATTCACTATATGGTAGGTTAAGCTTTCTCACCCATAACTTCGCAAAATCAGGCAAAGGCATATACTCGCCAAAAGGCACAATATGTTTTTTTGCATAGAAGCTCTCTTGGTCATCTAAAGAAACTAAGGCGTTAAAATAATTATTATCACTATAATTTCTTTTTAAAATACCTAACATAATTAAGCTGTCATTTTCTTTAGACCAAGATTTTAATTCATCAAGATATTCTTTTGCCTGCTCATAAGGTATGGGAAGGGCTACTTCTGGTAGGATAATTAAAGAACTATCTCCACTTTGGAAAATAAGATCACGATATAAATCAAGAGTAGGAGCCAAATAATCTGACCTCCACTTCAAATCTTGCGAAATAGACCCTTGCACTATTGAGACTGAATAAGTCGAACCACTAGGCTTAGTCCATTGGTACCCTTCCAAAAAAAAAGCGGTCCCCCAAATAGAGGCTAGAGATAGAACAGATATAAGTCTATATTTATTACCTCCTATTAAAAATACTGAAAGGCCTCCTGCAGTAATAAGCACTGATAGACTCATTAAATGTAACCCACCAACCGGAGCTAAACTCATTATCCATGAATCTGATTGGCTATAACCTAATGATAGCCATCCAAAACCTGAAAATAACCATCCTCTTAACCATTCAACTAATGTCCACCCTAATGGAAATATAAATAATAAATAAATATGATCACTTACTCTAAAGAATTTTTTACAAAACCAACCAATAAATCCAATATAAAAAGATAAAATACTAATTAAACAAAATAATAAGAAAAGGCTGAATAACTCATTTACTCCACCAAAATGATGAATACTAATATACAGCCAATATAGACCGATAGAAAAACTTGCAAATCCAAAAATAAAACCGAGTCTAAATGCTACTATTTGCTCACTTCTAATCCACAATAAAAATAAAATTGATAAACTAATCGGAGATATCAAAAAAAAATTAAATGGGGCAAATGAAAAAGGTAAGATAGAGCCTGCAACTAAGGCTATAATATACTTATACTGAAAAAAAAAATTCATCAATTAATCTATTCTGTCTTGTTTCCTAAGCTAACTTCTAAAGTTAATACTCTTCTTTTATCAGATTTAATAATCTTAAATCTGAATCCTCTAAAATTGAGTGATTCTCCTACATGAGGTAACCGGCCCAGCTTATTTATTATTAAGCCCCCAACAGTATCGTAATCCTCTTCCTCCAATGAACTTTTAAAGTATTCGTTAAAGTCCTCTAAGCGTGTAAGCGCTTTCACAATATATTTTCCATTTCCATTATCAAAAATACTTTCATCTTCTTTAGAATCATATTCATCATCTATATCGCCCACTATTTGCTCTAAAACATCCTCAATTGTCGCTAGTCCAGCTACCCCACCATACTCATCTACAACAATTGCCATATGATTACGACTCTCTCTAAACTGTGACAAAAGAGTATCTAATCTTTTACTTTCAGGAATAAAAATAGGAGTTCTTAACAAATCGATAATCTGTATCTTCTTAGTATCGTTACCTTTTGTAAAATTTTTTAATATATCTTTAGCAAGAAATATACCGACTACCTCATCCCTATCTTCACCAATAACAGGAAACCTAGAGTGTCCAGAATTTATGATTTTTTCCAAGAGATGACTAGGAGTATCATCTAACTCAAGAACCACCATATGAGATCTAGGGATCATTATATCCCCTACATCCTTTTCCGATACTTCAAGAACTCCCTTAATCATTGCATATTCATCAATATCTAATAGATTTTTTTTTCTAGAATCATCTAGTAAAGAAACAATATCACTTTTGTTTCGAATAGAGCTTTTAAGCCATGAAAATAGCTTTGATTTTAAATTCATACCTTTAGAATTATTTAACATATTTCACCCATAAAAAACTAGTATTAAGAATAAGGATCGTCGAAACCTATTTCTAGTAAAATCCTGCTCTCCAAATCTTCCATTATATCAGCCTTTAAAGGCTGTTCATGATCATATCCAATCAAATGTAAAATTCCATGTATAAGAATATGAGCCCAATGCGAATCTAAAGTCTTATTTTCACTTATTGCTTCTTTTTCCAACAAAGGAGCACAAATAACTAGATCTCCTAACGGTAAAGCCTCCTCTATCTCAACTAAAGCCATATTCCCAGAAGGAAAAGCTAAAACATTTGTAGCTCTATCTATTTTCCTATAGCGTAAATTAATGTCTTTTGACTCTAATTCATCCACAATTCTAATAGTTACATATTTATCAATCATCCTATCAGGTATATGTCCCAGCCATGAACTAATTTTTTTTATACTTGGGATATAATCAGACAAAGAATTGTTTTGTATAATAACCTCCAGATCTAAATTATTCATAAGCTCAATTTAATTTTTAGTTTTTCTCTTTTCTGATTCTGAATATGCTCTCAAAATTTTTCTCACTAATGGGTGCCTAACAACATCGTCTATATTGAAATGAATAAAGCTTGCCTCCTCTATATTATTCATTATCTTGATAGCATGTTTAAGTCCTGATTCCTGTCCTTTCTCTAAATCAATCTGTGTTATATCTCCAGTAACTACCGTCCTTGATCCGTATCCCATTCTAGTTAAGAACATTTTCATCTGCTCTTTAGTAGTATTTTGAGCTTCATCTAATATCACATATGACTCATTTAAAGTTCTTCCTCTCATGAAGGCTAGAGGAGCAACTTCAATAATATTTTTATCGATAAGGCGCGTAGTATGCTCAAAGCCAAGCATTTCATATAACGCATCATAAATAGGTCGTAAATAAGGATCTATTTTTTGTATCATATCACCAGGCAGAAATCCCAATTTTTCGCCTGCCTCTACAGCTGGTCTAACTAGGATAAGACGTCTAACCAGATCTGAATCTAACGCCTCTACACCAGCGGCAACTGCAAGATAAGTTTTGCCAGTACCTGCGGGGCCTACGCCAAATACTAAGTCCCTTTCTCTTAATGCAGTGCCATAAAGCCTCTGGTTGGCGCCTCTAACATTAATATCTCTTCTTCTTGTATGGAAAGTAACCGGCTTATCCTCATCTAATTTAATCCTATAATCTTGATTCTTGAACTCTTGAATAGTCATGTGCACTTGCTCTAGATCTAACTCCCCTTTCTTTGAAAGATTGAAAAGAGATTCTAGGATTTTTTTGCCTATCATCATCTCTTCCTCGCTACCTATTAACTGAAAATGATTTCCTCTATATTTTATCTCAATATCAAGCTGTTTCTTTATTTGTTCTAAGTTTTTATCTAACTCACCACATAAATTCATCATATGTTGATGATCATCTAGCTCTAAATTAAAAGAAATAGGTTTCACGTTGAGTGCCTAACTAGGCTACTGATTTATCAGAGTCGACAACTACTCTTCCTCTCAAACAATTAGAGAGTGATTCAACAATCAATACATCAGTAAATGATCCTATAAGCCTATGATTGCCCTGAAAATTAACCCATCTATTATTTTCTGTTCTACCAGATAGTTCATTTTCTGATTTTTTTGATAGCCTTTCCACTAAAACTTTTTGAGTGGAGCCTACCATATCTTGACTAATCTCTTTTGATTGAGAATTAATTAAATCTTGCAATATTTTTAATCTAGCTAGCTTATCTCCTCTTGAAATTTCGTCTTTGATCTCAGCTGCAGGAGTTCCTGGTCTTGGGCTATAAATAAAACTGAATGAATGATCAAAACCTATTTCATATATTAAGTCTATAGTCTGATTAAAGTCAGACTCTTGCTCTCCTGGAAAGCCAACTATGAAATCAGAGGAAATAGAAATACCGGGCCTAACCTTTCTCAGTCTGTTTATCTTTGATTTGTATCCTGAAACAGTATGTCCTCTCTTCATAAGCTTTAAGATACGATCAGATCCACTCTGAATAGGTAAATGTAAATGATTCGCCAACTCAGGAACTTCTGCATAAGTATCAATTAATGAGTCTCTAAACTGCACTGGATGAGATGTAGTAAATCGTAACCTATCAATACCATCAATCTTTGCAACCATTCTAATCAACTTAGATAAATCAATTAACTTATGGCTACTGTCATAACTACGATACGCATTAACATTTTGCCCTAATAAATTTATCTCTTTTACTCCTATTTCAGCCAGTCTATTAGCCTCAGATAAAATATCATTAGAAGGTCTACTTACCTCTTCTCCGCGTGTAAATGGGACAATACAATAAGTACAGTACTTGCTACAACCTTCCATAATAGTTAAAAAAGCAGAACTAGAGCTTTTACTTGGCTCAGGTATTTGATCAAATTTCTCCATTGCAGGAAAGCTAATGTCCACAACATTAGAATAGCCAGATCTTATTTTTTTTATCATCTGTGGCAATCGGTGAATAGTCTGAGGCCCGAAAACTAAATCAACATAAGGCGCTCTTTTTAAAATAGCTTTCCCCTCTTGACTAGCTACACAACCACCAACTCCTATAATTGTTTTTGGATTAAGTTGTTTTTGAGCCTTCCACCTTCCCAATTGGTGAAATACTTTTTCCTGGGCCTTTTCTCTAATAGAGCAAGTATTTAGAATTAAGATATCTGCATTCTCAGGTTTATCCGTTTTGCTAATTTGCAGACTTTCTTCCAAGATATCATTCATTTTCTCAGAATCATATACATTCATCTGACAACCAAATGTTTTTATATAAACGAAGTTATCTGGCATATATTTAGAAAGGTATATCGTCGTTGAAATCTTCAGAGGAAGAAGATTTTGAAGATTCTACGCTATCCTGCTCAGCTTGGTCTTCAGGCATTTCTCCAACGTTTGAAGATCTTCCTCCTAGCATCTGAAGCTCATTGGCAATGATCTCTGTAGTCCATCTATCATTTCCATCTTTATCTTGCCACTTTCTTGTTCTAAGCTTGCCCTCAATATATATTTGAGATCCCTTCTTCAAATACTCAGCAGCAATTTCAGCCAGTCTATTAAAAAAAGCAATTCTATGCCACTCGGTTCTATCTTGTTGCTCTCCTGTTTCTTTATCTTTCCAAGACTCATTTGTTGCTATACTTAAATTCGTAACAGCGCTCCCACTAGGCATGGCTGAAGTTTTTGGATCAGCACCAAGAGTCCCAACTAGTATTACTTTATTTATACCTCTAGCCATAAAATCTCCTTATTCTTAAAAGCATTAATATATATTTTAATTGTTATATAATTATAAGCTTTAGCTTAAATTAAAGGCACACAAATTTCTAATTATATATGAATAATTTTCAACTAAAACATCAAATAAAGATAAGGGGTGCTAGGACTCATAATCTCAAAAATATTGATGTAACATTACCTAGAGATAAAATTGTTGTTATTACAGGATTATCTGGATCAGGAAAATCTTCTCTTGCCTTTGATACTCTTTATGCTGAAGGTCAAAGAAGGTATGTAGAGTCACTTTCAACTTATGCTAGACAATTTCTTTCAATTATGGAAAAGCCAGATGTTGACCATATAGAAGGCCTATCGCCGGCAATCTCAATTGAACAAAAATCAACCTCTCATAATCCTAGATCAACAGTTGGTACTATAACGGAAATATATGATTACCTAAGATTATTGTTTGCTAGGGCTGGTATCCCATATTGCCCTACCCATAGAAAACGAAAACTTGAAGCTCAAAATGTCTCAGAAATGGTAGATACTGTTTTAAAGCTAGAAAAAAACTCTGAAATAATCCTATTAGCTCCTATAATAAATAGCAAAAAAGGTGAGCATGAAAATATAATTTCTGAATTAAAGATAAAAGGATTCATAAGGGCTAGGATTAATAATGAAATAGTTGATTTTGATTCTATGCCTAAGCTTAAGCTTCACCAGAAAAATACTATAGAGGTGATTGTTGATAGGCTAAAAATAAAAGAGGGAATAAAATTAAGGCTTACTGAGTCTTTTGAAACAGCTTTAGATCTAGCAAGTGGTATTGCTAAAATTTTAGTAGTAAATAAAAAAGGGAATAAAGAGTTAATATTTTCAAATAAATTTTCTTGTCCTCAATGTAGTTTTAGCATAGCTGAGCTCGAACCTAGATTATTTTCATTTAATAGTCCTTTCGGGGCATGCCAGTATTGTGACGGTCTAGGCATAAGAAGATTATTTGATCCTGTTCTTGTAGTAAAAAATCAAGATATATCTCTTTCCGGTGGTGCGATAAGAGGGTGGGACAAAAAAAATTCTTATGCTTATGATTTGTTTCTATCTCTTGCTAAACATTATTCTTTTAATATTGATAAACCCTTTAAAAATCTGTCTAAGAAGATAAAAGATATTATTTTATATGGTAGTAATAATGAAATTATTGAATTCTCTTATTCTTCTGATAATGGTGAGAGTGTTTATAAAAAACATGTCTTTGAGGGCATCATTCCTAATATGCAAAGAAGATATAAGGAAACAGAATCTTTTAGAGTTAGAGAAGAGTTAGCTAAATTTCAAAAAATTGATTCTTGTAGTTCTTGTACTGGAACTAGACTGAATGAGTCAGCTAGGAGTGTATATATAAATGATCTAATACTTCCAGATGTTACTAAGCTCTCTATAACACAAGCTATAAGTTTCTTTAATTCCTTAAAAATAAAAGGATGGAGAAATCTTATAGCCGAAAAAATAATTAAAGAAATCAATGATAGGCTAAAATTTTTATTTGATGTAGGATTGGGCTATCTAACTCTAGATAGAAGTGCTGAAACTTTGTCGGGTGGTGAGGCCCAACGAATTAGGTTGGCTAGCCAAGTTGGATCAGGCCTTGTCGGAGTAATGTATATTCTTGATGAACCATCAATTGGTCTTCATCCTAGAGATCATAAAAAATTACTTGAAACTCTCTTTAGGCTTAGAGACTTAGGTAATAGTATTTTTATTGTAGAACATGATATTGATACTATTATGTGTGCTGACTATATTGTAGATATCGGTCCTGGAGCTGGAATACATGGTGGAAATATAGTTGCTATTGGTGATGTTAATGAAATTAAAAAAAATAATAATTCTCTTACAGGTAAATACATTTCAGGAAAGTTAAAAATAAGAAAACCATTAACTAGAAATAAGTTTGATAAAAATAATTTAATTAAGATTAAAGGCGCTACAGGAAATAACCTCAAAAATATAGACGTTGAATTACCGATTGGTTTAATGACATGTATAACTGGTGTATCTGGATCAGGAAAAAGCACATTAGTGAACGAAACTCTTTATAAATTAGCCTCAAACAAAATTAATAAAAATAATTACAACACTGCGCCTTTTCAGAGCTGTGCTGGTCTAGAAAAAATACAAAGAGTTATTGATATAAGCCAAAGCCCTATAGGAAGGACACCAAGATCTAACCCAGCCACATATACTGGTATTTTTACACAGATAAGAGATTTATTTTCATTAACTAAAGAGTCTAGATCTAGAGGCTATAAGCCTGGGCGATTTAGCTTTAACGTAAAAGGAGGTAGGTGTGAAATTTGTCAAGGGGATGGGGTCATAAAAGTAGAGATGCATTTCCTTCCAAATGTTTATGTGTCATGTGATTCTTGTGAAGGGAAAAGATATAATAGAGAAACTCTAGAAGTTAATTATAAGGGGAAAAATATCTCTGAAGTCTTAGACTTAACTGTCGAGGATGCCTTAGTTTTTTTTAAAAATATTCCTCAGGTTTATAAGCGCTTAAAAACCTTAGGAGATGTAGGCTTAACTTATATCAAGCTTGGACAAAATGCTACTACATTATCTGGTGGGGAGGCCCAAAGAATAAAACTAGCAAAAGAACTATCTAAAAGAGATATTGGCTCTACACTATACTTGTTAGATGAGCCAACTACAGGACTTCATATACATGATATATCTCAACTTCTTCAAGTCTTATATAAATTGCGAGATAAAGGAAATACTATAATCATAATTGAACATAATCTTGAAGTAATTAAAACAGCCGACTGGATTATTGACCTAGGGCCTGAGGGCGGAGATGAAGGAGGATCAGTAGTTGCGTCTGGCACGCCTGAAAAAATCATTACAAATAAAAAATCTCACACTGGAAAACACTTAAAAAAAATTATTAAAGATTCTTAAGATATTTTTTTTATCCCTATAGCCGATCTTATTTTTTCTAAATTTTTAGTACTAATCTCTCTAGCTTTAATAGAGCCTTCTTTAAGAATATTTTCAATACATCCTTTATCTCTAATAATCTTATTATAATTTTCTCTATAGCCCTTAAGATGATCATTGAGATGATCAAATAATATATTTTTTGCATCCCCCCATGAAATCCCATTTTTAAATTTTTCCTTATAATCACTAACCTCTTCTTGCCTTGCGAAAGATTTGAAAATAGAAAAAAGATTACTAGATGAATAATCCTTAGGTTCTCCAGGCTCTTTAGAGTCAGTCTTAATTCTCATTACAAGTTTTTTTAATCTCTTCTCATCAATAAATAGGGGTATTGTATTACTGTAACTTTTAGACATTTTTCTACCATCAATACCAGGAATAATTGAATTTTGATCGCCTAGGATAGCCTGAGGTAATTCAAAAATATCACCATAATGATAATTAAATCTATTTGCTATATCCCTTGTCATCTCAATATGCTGCAACTGGTCCTTGCCAACAGGAATCTTGTTAGCATTAAAAATTAAAATATCTGCAGCCATTAAAATTGGATAACAATATAGCCCCATATTTATACCCTTATCTACGTCTCTATCATCTAAATCTTGATTTTGGTTAATAAGCGATTTATATGCATGAGCCCTATTCATCAGCCCTTTAGCTGTTGAGCAAGATAATATCCAATTAAGCTCCATTATCTCAGGTATATCAGACTGACGGTAAAATAAGCTATTATCATCAAGGCCGACAGCCAGCCAGCTAGCGGCTATTTCTAAGGTCGAATCTTTAATTTTTTTAGCTTCTTTATTTTTCACTAAAGAGTGATAATCAGCTATAAGAAAAAAACTTTCTGTATTTTCATACTTGCTAGCCTTTATAGCAGGTAACATAGCTCCAACATAATTCCCTAAATGCGGAACACCTGTTGTTGTTACTCCTGTTAAAATTTTATCCTTCACTTCTAATAGCCTTTGGCATAACCATCTTTTCTAGATTCAGAAGCACCATAGTACATTTTTTTATTTTGATCTAAAAGTATTGCCTGATAACCACCAAATAATGGTCCGCCTCTTTTGTTAAAAGATACATTATGCCCCATCTTTTTGAGAGAGTTCACAACTTTATCATCAAAACCAGGTTCTAAAATAATATTTCCTCCATCAGTCATTTTGTGCCCTGTCGGACTACTAGATCCTTCATGGCGGAATCTTGGCATATCACCTGCTTTCTGAATATCCATCCCAAAATCTATGTGATTAGTAAGGATTTGAACCTGGCCCTGTGGTTGCATATCAGCTCCCATAACTCCAAAACTCATATAAGGCTCGTTATCTTTAGTAACAAAAGCAGGAATAATTGTGTGGAAAGGTCTCTTTGAGTCAGAATAAACATTTGAATGGCCTCTATTCAAATTAAATAACTCTCCTCTATTATGAAAAACAAATCCTAAATCATCTGGAATAATACCTGAACCCATACCTCTAAAATTACTTTGAATTAAAGAGACCATATTGCCATTTCTATCTGCAACTGTTAAAAATACAGTATCTCCCTTCGATAATTGCTCTGGATCTCCATATCTAAGTGATCTAGATGCCTTATTTAAATCTATTAGATCAGCCCTAGATAATGAGTATTTTTTTGAAATTAAATGCTTTATTGGAATATTTGAGAACTCTGGATCTGAATAATAAAAAGCCCTATCTTCAAATGCTATCTTCTTTGCTTCTACCATAAGATGTATATGTTCGGCTGAACCCCAACTTATATTATCTAGCCTAAAATTTTCAAGTAAATTTAAGATCTGTAAAACAGTTAGCCCTTGACTATTTGGTGGTAACTCCCATATATCGTAACCTTTATAGCTTGTAGAGATTGGATCAACCCACTCTGATCTATGACTAGACAAATCATCTTTTCTTAAATACCCTCCATTCCTCCGCATGAAATTATCTATCTTATCTGCTAAGAAACCCTCATAAAAGATATCCCTGCCATTTTTAGCAATAAGGTCATAGGTATTGGAAAGCATCGGATTTTTAAAAAAAGCTCCTAATTTAGGCTTAAAACCTCCGGGAGCATATGTAGATTTGAATCTAGGAAAATTACCTAACCTATTTAGCTCTAGGTCCCATTCGCTTGAAATTACTTCTGTTAAGTAAAATCCATTTTTTCCAAAATAAATTGAAGGCTCTAAGATTTCATTAAAGTCTAACTTCCCAAATTTATCATGTAACGTGAACCAGCCATCAACAGTGCCAGGAACTGTAATTGGTATAAATCCATCAGTAGGCATTTTCTTTAAACCTAGAGATGATAATTTTTCTAGAGTAAGTAATTTAGGTGATTTTCCACTAGCATTTAGACCATGCATCTTTGATGATTTAGCATCCCAAACTATTGCAAATAGATCGCCGCCAATACCAGCTCCAGTAGGCTCCATTAAGCCAAGAATGGCATTTGCTGCTATCGCAGCATCGACAGCACTACCAGATCTTTTTAGAATATTTAAAGCTACTTCTGTTGCTATAGGATGACTAGTTGCTACCATCCCATTACTTCCATTTGCTAGAAAATCTTTTATATTGGTAAATCCTCTGGTTGATCTAATAGCTGTACCAAAGCCATTGGGGCTGCATCACCAGATCTAATCCCCATTTTTAAGATTCTAAGATATCCACCAGGTCTATCTTTATATCTTGGTCCTAATTCATTAAATAACTTACCTACTGCCTTCTGATCTCTTAGTCTTGAGAAAACAAGTCTTCGTCTTGAGACTCCATCCTGTTTTGCCATAGTGATCAAAGGCTCGATAACTCTTCTTAGTTCTTTAGCCTTAGGTAAAGTAGTTTTAATTGTTTCATACTCGATAAGAGAAGATACCATATTTCTATACATGGCCTTCCTATGAGATGAATTTCTTCCTAGTCTCCTTCCTGATTTTCTATGGCGCATTTTTTATCTCAATCCAAATTTACTAAAGAGAAGTTGGAGGTGCCATAACTGTATCTTTGTAAAGATCAGCAGGAGGCCAGTTTTCTAACATCATACCCAAAGTTAAGCCGTGCTTTGAAAGAACCTCCTTAATCTCAGTTAAAGATTTCTTACCAAGATTTGGGGTCCTTAATAGCTCTACTTCCGTTCTCTGAACAAGATCACCAATATAATTAATCTGTTCAGCTTTTAAACAATTGGCTGATCTAACTGTTAACTCCAGCTCATCAACTGGTCTCAATAAAGCTGGCTCTATGAAAACCTCTTCCTCTTCTAAACTTGTTTCATCTTCTGTCTCAAGATCAACAAAAACATCAAGCTGGCCCTTCAGTATACTTCCAGCTCTTCTTATCGCATCCTCTGGATCAATAGTTCCATCTGTTTCTATATCTACTATTAACTTATCAAGATCAGTTCTTTGTTCCACCCTTGCACTTTCGACATTGTATGTCACTTTCTTAATAGGACTGAATGTTGCATCTAGTTGAAGCCTTCCTATCTGAGCAGTAGCCTCATCATCATAAGGCTCTTTTTTAGCTGGTCTATATCCTCTTCCATGATCAATTTTTAAAATTGCATTAATCTCACCTTCTTCTGTAAGATTAGCTATTACATGTTCAGGATTCATTATCTCTAGATCATGATCACAGATGATATCTCCAGCTGTTACCTTGCCTGGGCCTTTCTTGCTAAGCTTTAAATCTACTGTCTTTTTAGAATCCATCTTTATTGCAACATCCTTTAAGTTTAGAAGTATATCTACTAAGTCCTCATTAACTCCTTGAATAGTCGTATACTCATGGAGAGCACCCTCAATTTCAACTTCTACAATTGCGGCTCCAGGCAAAGAAGACAAAAGAACTCTCCTTAAAGCATTACCTAGCGTATGTCCAAAACCTCTCTCGAAAGGTTCTATAACAACCTTTGCGTGATTCTCTTCAAAAGACTGGACCTTAACTCCCTTAGGTCTCAAAAACTCATTTGCTAATTGTTCCATTTCATTTTCCTTTTTTTATTTACTTAGAATAAAGCTCAACAACTAAATTTTCGTTGATATCAGGGAGAATCTCTTCTCTCTCAGGCAACGACCTCAAAGTACCTTCCATCTTCTTATCATCTACCTCAACCCAATCTGGCATACCTACCTGAGAGGCAATGTCTAGCGCGGCCTTTATTCTCATTTGGGTTTTAGCCCTATCTCTTATTGAAATTTTATCACCAGCCTTAAGCTGGTATGAGGGGATGTTAACTATACCCTCATTTACCTTTATACCTTTATGGCTAACTAATTGTCGTGCTTCTGCTCTAGTTGAAGCAAAGCCCATCCTATAGACTACATTATCGAGTCTAGATTCAAGCATTCTTAGAAGATTCTCACCAGTAGACCCTCTTCCTCTAGCAGCTTTTTTATAATAATTTCTAAACTGTCTTTCAAGAATGCCATACATTCTTCTTAATTTTTGTTTCTCACGAAGTTGTAGGCCATAATCTGATAGCCTAGCCCTCCTTTTACCTTGACCTCCTGGCGGAACATCAATTTTACACTTTGTCTCAAGAGGCCTTATACCACTATTAAGAAATAAATCAGTGCCCTCTCTTCTAGACAGTTTACTTTTTGGACCTGTATATCTTGCCATATCTTTATATCCTTTTAGTTATACACGTCGTCTCTTAGAAGGACGACAACCATTATGAGGAATAGGAGTAACATCATCTATTTTAGTTACCTTAAAGCCAGCTACACTCAAAGCTCTTACGGCCGACTCTCTTCCAGGGCCTGGCCCTTTTACTCTTACCTCTAAATTTTTGACACCATAATCTTTAGCTGCATTACCTGCTTTCTCAGAAGCTACCTGGGCTGCAAATGGTGTACTTTTTCTTGATCCCCTAAAACCACAACCACCAGCTGTAGCCCAAGAAAGAACATTTCCTTGACGATCAGAAATAGTAATAATCGTATTATTAAAAGAAGCATGGATATGTGCTATAGCATCCAATACCTGTCTATTTCCTTTTTTCTTAACACTCGTAGGCTGTTGAGCCATATTTTCTCCTTAACAAAATACTAAAATAACTATTTCCTAACCGGACGTCTTGGACCCTTTCTTGTTCTCGCATTTGTCTTTGTCCTTTGTCCATTTAAAGGCAGACCTCTTCTATGTCTAATACCTCTATAGCACCCTAAATCTAATAATCTCTTGATATTCAATGCTGTTTCACGCCTAAGATCACCTTCAACTGGAAACTTGGCAATAATATCTCTAAGCTTAGAAACCTCACCTTCGCTCAGATCTTTAACTTTAATAGTTGGATCAAGCTCTGCAATTTTACAGGTCAATCGTGCTCTATTTACACCAATACCAAAAATATGAGTCAAAGCTATAAATACCTGTTTATTTTCAGGAATATTAATACCTGCTATCCGTGCCATTCCTCTACCTCATCCTTGTCTTTGTTTATGTCTTTTATCTGTAGTACATATAACCCTTAGAACGCCCTTTCGGCGAATAATTTTACAATTCCTACATATTTTTTTTACTGAAGCTCTAACTTTCATATCCTATCCAAAATTATCTCATGCCATGAAGATTAGCTTTTTTTAGTAATCCTTCATATTGATGACTCATCATATGTGCCTGGAGTTGTGACATAAAATCCATTGTTACAACTACAATAATCAATAAAGATGTACCTCCAAAATAAAAAGGAATATTAAAATTTAAAATCATAAACTCTGGAAGCAAGCAAACAGCCGTTATATAGATAGCCCCCCAGAAGGTTAACTTAGTTAAAACCTTATCAATATAATCTGCAGTCTGTTGTCCTGGCCTTACACCTGGAATAAAGGCTCCTGACTTCTTTAGATTATCAGCTGTTTCCTTCGCATTAAAAACCAAAGCAGTATAAAAAAAACAAAAGAACATAATTAATCCGGCATAGATAGCAATATAAAGAGGCTGGCCAGGTGATAATCTAGCAGCAACTAATTGAAGCCAGGAGACAGACTGGCTAGTGCCAAACCAGCTAGCAATAGTAGCCGGAAAAAGAATAAGACTAGAAGCAAAAATAGGGGGAATTACACCGGACATATTTATTTTAAATGGCAAATGGGATGTTTGGCCAGCATACATTCTTCTGCCCTGCTGACGTTTAGCATAATTTACAGTAATTCGTCTTTGAGCTCTCTCCATATAAACAACAAAGAAAGTTACTCCTAGAAATAAAATACCAAGAACGAAAGGCATGGCCTGATTCATCCCTCCTGTACCAACAAGCTCTAGAGTTCCTCCTATAGCAGATGGCAAACCTGAAATTATACTTGCTAAGATAATCATTGAAATACCATTTCCAATACCTCTTTCTGTTATTTGTTCGCCTAGCCACATCAAAAACATCGTTCCAGTTACTAAAGTTACCGCCGCAGTTAGTATAAAACTAGTGCCTGGATTAATTACGACATTTTGATTTTGAAGAGCGGTAGCTGCAGCTACAGATTGAAAAGAGCATAAAATTACAGTTCCATATCTTGTGTACTGAGTAATCTTTCTTCTTCCTGACTCACCTTCCTTACGAATCTGTCCTAAGCTAGGAACAACATGAGTAGCCATCTGCATAATAATTGAAGCAGAAATATAGGGCATAATGCCCAGAGCAAATAACGAAAGTCTTGACAAAGCGCCGCCCGAGAACATGTTAAACATACTTAATATTGTCCCTGATTGCTGCTCAAAAAATTGTTCTAGAGCTAAAGGATCTATTCCAGGAACTGGAATAAACGTCCCTATTCTATAAACGACAAGAGCGCCTAAAAGAAAAAATACTCTCTGGCGAAGCTCGGTAAATCTTGATGCCTCTCCTAGCATAGTAGCTGGATTAACCGGATTTGATTTAGCCATCATTAGCCTCCAGATCGACTTTCCCGCCTAGATCCTCAATTGCCTTCCTTGCTCCTGCTGTTACTTTAATCTCTTTATCTACTGTTACTACCTTATCTAGCTTGCCAGAAAGTATTATCTTTACTTGCTTTGTTTTTGCTGAAATCAACTTTGCATTTTTTAAACTTTCTAAATTAATATCACCTTTTTCAACTAAAGATAGTTCATGTAGCCTAACTTCTTCTTTTAAATACGCCCCTCTTGAATAGAAACCAATTTTAGGTAGTCTTCTTTGTAAAGGCATTTGCCCTCCCTCAAATCCTACTTTACTAAAACCACCAGATCTTGATTTCTGCCCTTTCATTCCTCTTCCAGCAGTTTTACCCTGCCCAGCAGAATGGCCTCTCCCGACTCTCTTAGACTTTCTTCTACTGCCAAGTGCAGGCTTTAATGTATTCAACTTCATCTATATGACCTCAACCTTTAAGAGATATGATACTTTATTGATCATTCCTCTATTCTCTGGAGTATCTTTGATTTCGACAGACTGATGTATTTTTTTTAAGCCTAAGCCTAAAAGACACTGAAGATGCCCTGGAGCTCTTCCAAACTTTCTTTTAACTAAAGTAACTTTTAATCTTTTGTCAGAAATACTCATATTTTTATCCTACCCAGAAATCTCTTTAACTGATTTACCACGCTTTTGTGCTATTTCTTCAGGTGATCTCATTTTGATTAGAGCGCCTACAGTAGCTTTAACTACATTAATTGGATTTCTTGAACCATAACTTTTTGCCAATACATTCTTTACTCCTGCGCACTCGAAAACTGCCCTCATTGCACCTCCAGCAATAATACCTGTTCCTTCAGATGCAGGTTTCATAAAAACATTGGTTGCCCCATGTTTCCCTCTCAAATTATATTGAAGTGTAGACTCCTTTAAGTTAACACTCTGAACGCTACTCCTTGCAGATTGCATTGCTTTTTGGATAGCCAAAGGGAGTTCTCTCGCCTTACCATATCCGTAACCGATTTTTCCTTCGCCATCACCTACAACAGTTAAAGCAGTAAAGCCAAACTGCCTTCCTCCTTTGACAACCTTTGATACTCGGTTTACTGATACGAGCTTCTCTTGGAATTCCTCTATTTTTGCCATTTATTATTAACCTCAAAAAAACTAAAAATTTAAGCCTGCTTCTCTTGCAGCTTCTGCTAGAGCTTTAACACGACCATGATATTTAAATCCTGACCTATCAAAAGCAACCTTCTCCACGCCCTTAGATTTGCCCCTTTCAGCAATTAGTTTGCCAACTAAAGCAGCGGCCTCTTTATTAGAAGTTGAAGTAAGCTCCTTCTTAATTGCTTGACTAACCGTTGAAGCAGCAGCCACAATGCTAGCTCCGTCTGAAGAAATTATCTGAGCATAAATATGCTTAGATGTTCTATGAACAGATAAAGAAAAGATACCCAATCCTTTTATTCTAGCCCTTGTCTTTCTTGCTCTTCTTTTTCTTGTGTCTTTTTTATTCATAGCTATAACCTATTGTTTCTTAACTTCCTTAAGAATAATTTGTTCATCAGCATACCTAACTCCTTTACCTTTATATGGCTCTGGAGGTCTATATCTTCTAATTTCAGCGGCCACCTGCCCTACTTTCTGTCTATCAATGCCCTTAACGGTTATTTCAGTCTGAGAAGGAGTCTCTACAATCACTCCATCTGGTGCCTCATAAACAACAGGGTGAGAAAATCCTAAGCTTAAATTAACTTTCTGGCCTTGGGCACTCGCTCTATAGCCAACTCCAACTAGCTGTAATTTTTTTTCAAAGCCTTCCGTCACTCCTAACATCATATTCTTGATTAGTGCTGATGTAGTTCCTGATATAGATTTAGCAAATTTACTATTAGATTTAAGCTCAATCTTAATTTGATCTTCTACTACAGTAACATTTAATTCTGGGTGATAATCCATAGAAAGGATTCCTTTTGGCCCCTTCAAGCTTATATTTGAGCCACTAGTAGTAACCTCAACACCCTTAACAACATCTATAGGAACCTTAGCTAATCTAGACATAAATCACTAATCCTCTTACTTCTTTTCTTAAGAAACAAAACATAGTATCTCTCCACCATGGCCTTTATCTCTTGCCTCTCTATCGCTCATAACGCCACTTGAAGTTGACACAATAGCTACTCCAAGCCCGCCTTGAACATTTGGCAAATCTGTAACGTTAGAAAAATATCTCAACCCCGGCCTACTAGCACGCTGTATTTTTTCTATCACTGGAATTCCTTCATGATACTTAAGAACTATCTCCAAAGAAGATTTGTTATTACTTACACTTTCCACCTTTATTGAATCTATATAGCCTTCTTTCTCTAAGACATTAGCAATAGCAACTTTCACATTAGATGAAGGCATAGTTACAGAAATCTTCCTTGCTATTTGCCCATTTCTAATCCTAGTTAACATATCAGAAATTGGATCAGTCATACTCATGAGTTAATCTCCCTTTGAATCACCAACTTGCCTTAGATAAACCTGGTATCTCGCCTTTCATTGTTCCCTCTCTCAGTTTATTTCTAGCTAAACCAAATTTTCTTGTATAACCGTGAGGCCTACCTGTAATTGAACATCTATTCCTTTGTCTACTTGGACTTGAGTCTCTAGGTAAAGATTGCAATTTAATTTGGGCATCATGCTTCTCCTCATCAGTTGAATTTACATCTAAAATTATTTTTTTATAATTAGCCCTTTTAGAAGAATATTTTTTTGCCAAAGCTACTCTTTTAATCTCGCGTTCTATCATTGATTTTTTTGCCATTTATTGCCTCAATTATTTCTTAATTGGAAACTGGAATGCATCTAAAAGCATTCTTCCCTCATTATCATCTCTAGCAGAAGTTGTAATAGCAATATCTAGACCTCTCACAGAGCTAACTTTATCAAAATCAATCTCTGGAAAAACAATCTGCTCCTTAACTCCTATATTATAATTACCATAACCATCGAAAGACTTTGGACTAAGCCCTCTAAAATCTCTAAACCTTGGGATAGTTATATTAATTAAACGATCTAAAAATTCGTACATAACATCTCTTCTTAATGTTACTTTACAACCAATAGGAAAGCCTGCTCTTAACTTAAAAGTTGCGACACTTATCCGTGCCTTACATAAAATAGGCTGTCTACCTGAAATCAATTTTAATTCATTTGTAGCTTGCTCTAGGACCTTCCTATCATTTAAAGCCTCTCCTACACCCATATTTAAGGTAACTTTATCTATACGAGGAACAGCCATTGGATTTTTTAAACTTAATTTTTCCATTAAGCTAGGCACTATCTCTTTAAGATAAAATTCTTTTAATCTAGTCATCTAGCTATCCAAAACTTCATCATTTGATTTAAAAAAACGAACTTTTTTACCATCTTCTAAAGTTCGAATTCCGACTCTATCTGGTTTTTCTGTTGAAGCGTTATAAAGCATTACATTAGAAATATCAATTGACATTTCTTTCTCGATAATACCACCTGCAACACCAGCATTTGGATTTGGCTTTTGATGCTTTTTAACTAGATTTATTCCCTCAATAATCACTCTATCTCCATCCAAGACTCTAGCAACTTGACCACGTTGTCCTTTATCTTTTCCAGTTGTAACGACAACTTCATCGCCTTGTCTAATTTTATTCATAACCAATCCTATAAAACTTCGGGTGCCAAAGAAATAATTTTCATAAACTTACTAGATCTTAGCTCACGGGTTACGGGGCCAAAAATTCTTGTACCTACTGGCTCATGTCGAGCATTAAGCAAAACTGCTGCATTTTTATCAAAGCGAATTAAAGAGCCATCTGACCTTCTAACACCAAAGCTTGTTCTTACTACTACGGCGTTATAAATTTCCCCTTTTTTAACTCTCCCCCTAGGAATAGCGTCTTTTACGGCTACTTTAATAATATCTCCAATAGAAGCATATCTTCTCTTTGAGCCTCCGAGTACCTTTATACACATCACTCTTCTAGCTCCACTATTATCAGCTGCATTTAATATAGTTTCTGTTTGAATCATAAGTAAAAACCTTTAATTAAATTTATTTAGTACTAACTGACTTTAAAACTTCTACAACTTGCCAAGATTTATGTTTAGAAACTGGTTTAATTTCTTTAATAGAAACAAAGTCTCCAACATCACATGAATTATCAGGATCATGTGCTAAAACTTTTGTTGTTCTCTTGATAAATTTTCTATAAACAGGATGCTTTATTAGCCTTTCTATTGCTACTGACACCCCCTTATCTGAAGCATTACTAATAACCTTACCTGATAAAGTTCTAGAAGAAATTTTTCTATCTTTATCATGCTCAGGAGCAATAATATTTTCAGTAGTCTCTTGTTCTTGCATAAAACTAACCCTTTCCATCCTTCAATAAAATTTTACGCTCCTTTTGTATAGTCTTAATTCTAGCTATATCTTTTCTTATTTTTCCAAAAAGATTTGGTTTTGATCCCTGACCAGATGCTGACTGTACTCTAAGCTCAAATTGCTCTTTTCTTAGCTTGAGCAATTCTTTCTCAAGCAATATATCTTTCATATCTCTTAATTCATTTATTTTCATTATGATGCATGCCTCGCAACAAAAATGGTTTCTACTGGTAGCTTTGCTGCAGCTCTATCTAAAGCCTCTCTCGCTACTACTTCGTCTACCCCTGACATTTCATAGAGAATGCTTCCAGGCTGAATCAGTGCTACCCAGTATTCAACATTACCCTTACCTTTACCTTGTCTAACCTCCAAAGGCTTCTTTGTAATTGGTTTATCAGGAAAAACTCTTATCCAAATTTTCCCTCCTCTTTTGATATGACGAGTCATTGCCCTTCTGGCTGCCTCAATCTGTCGAGAAGTTAATCGGCCCCTAGTAACAGCTTTGAGACCATATTCACCAAAATCTATGCTATTAGCTCTTTGGGCGAGACCTCTATTTCTCCCCTTATGCTGTTTTCTAAATTTTGTTCTTTTTGGTTGTAGCATCTCACTCGGCCTTAAGATTAGTTGAAACTTTACTTACATTTGTATCTAATTCAGAAGAGTCAAAAACCTCACCATTAAAAATCCAAACCTTAACACCGATAATGCCGTAAGTAGTTTTTGCCTCTGCTAGACCATAATCAATATTAGCTCTAAAAGTATGAAGCGGAATCCTGCCTTCTCTATACCACTCAGATCTAGCAATTTCAGCCCCATTCAGCCTTCCTGAAACTCTTACTTTTATGCCGCCTGCACCTATCCTCATTGTATTTGTAACTGCTCTTTTCATAGCTCTTCTATACTGAATTCGTTTTTCTAATTGCTGAGCTATTCCTTCGGCAACTAATTGTGCGTCTATCTCTGGTTTTCTTATTTCTGCAATATTTAATCTTACATCTGGCAAAACCATCCCTAAAAATTCTGCTACCTTTATTCGGAGGCTCTCTATATCCTCTCCTTTTTTTCCTATAACGATACCTGGTCTAGCTGTATAAATAGTTATATTTGCTTTATTAGCAGGTCTATCAATTTGTATCTTACTCACAGAGGCATCTTTTAATTTCTGTTTAAGAAACTCTCTAATTTTGTGATCTTGGTAAACAAAATTAGGGAAATCTTTAGATGACGCATACCATCTAGATGACCAATCTTTAGTTATGCCTAATCTAATTCCTACTGGATGAACTTTTTGTCCCATAATTATTCCTTACTAGAAACTCTTACCGTAATATGGCTATTTCTTTTGATTATTTGATTACCTCGGCCTTTAGCACGAGCCCTAAATCTTGTGAAAGAAGGAGCATCCCCAACCATAACTGAAGAAACTGTCAAATCGTCAATATCCGCTCCATTATTATTTTCTGCATTTGCTATTGCTGACTCTAAAATTTTTAAAATTAAATGTGATGCTTTTTTTGAGCTAAATTTCAGAACATCAAGTGCATGAGAAACTGACTTACCTCTTATTTGATCAGCCACTAACCTACATTTTTGTGGTGAGATCTTGGCATATCTTAAAGTTGCTTTAGTTTCCATAAGATCACCCAAACCTACTTAGCCTTTCTATCGCCAGAATGGCCTCTAAAAGTTCTAGTTACAGCGAACTCGCCTAACTTATGACCCACCATATTTTCTGAAATCAGGACGGGGACATGCTGCCTTCCATTATGTACAGATATAGTAAGTCCAACCATTTCAGGCACTACCATTGATCGCCTTGACCATGTCTTAATAGGCTTCCTATCATTGCTAGCCACAGCTCTATCTACCTTTATCATAAGGTGATTATCTACAAATGGTCCTTTCTTAAGTGATCTCGGCATAAAGTTTTCCTATTACTTTTTATTTCTATTTCTTACTATCATATTAGTTGTTCTTTTATTGCTTCTAGTCTTGAACCCTTTGGATGGGACGCCCCATGGTGAAACTGGATGCCTACCTCCTGAAGTTCTACCCTCTCCACCGCCGTGAGGATGATCGATAGGATTCATAGCAACTCCTCTTACAGTAGGTCGAACACCTCTCCATCTATTAGCACCTGCCTTTCCTAGTTTTACAAGATTATGTTCATAATTCCCTACTTCACCAACTGTTCCTTTACAATCAATATGAATCTTCCTCATTTCTCCTGACTTTAGCCTTATGGTTGCATAACTTCCTTCCCTAGCAACTAACTGTGCGGAACCGCCAGCACTCCTAGCAATTTGGCCTCCTTTGCCAGGTTTCATTTCTACACAATGGATAAGTGTCCCAACTGGTATATTCTTTAAAGGCAAAGAATTACCTGGCTTAATAGGTGATCCTAAGCCTGACTGAATACTATCACCTGGCTTTGTATTTTTTGGAGCAAGTATATATCTCCTTTCTCCATCAGCATAAAGAATAAGGGCTATATTAGCGCTTCTATTAGGATCATATTCAATCCTCTCAACCTTTCCGGGGATGCTATCCTTATCTCTTTTGAAGTCGATAGCACGAAGATTTCTTTTATGACCGCCCCCTTTATGTCTTGTAGTTATTCTCCCACTACTATTTCTTCCTCCAGTACTTGATTTAGACGTAACTAGAGGTGAGTGAGGTTTTCCCTTATATAAATCATCTCTTATTGGCTTAATCACAAATCGTGAGCCTGGAGATGTTGGTTTAGATTTTCTTAAAGCCATTGTTCACCTAATAAATAAAAACTATGCACTAGAACTAAAATCAATACTGTCATCTTTAGAAAGCTTAACGTAGGCTTTCTTCCATGACTTAAGCCTCCCTTTTGTTTGGCCATGCCTTCTTTCCTTACCTTTCATATTCATAACAGTCACATTTTCTACTTTAACCTCAAAATACATTTCAACCGCTTCTTTAATTTCTTTTTTAGTGGCAGTCGGATTAACCTTAAATACAACCTGATTGCTTTTTTCAGAAATGAATGAAGATTTCTCTGAAATATGAGGAACATCAATTATCTTAAATAGGTACTCCTGACGCATTGTTGAGCTCATGAAAGCTTCTCCTCTAGCAGTTTTATTGCAGGCAGAGTTATAACAACTTTCTCGTGACCAATTAAGCTTACAATATCAATAGAATTAGTCTCTAAAACATTTACATTAATAAGGTTTCTAGAAGCAAGTAAAAGATTTTTATCTAGGGCCTCTACAACAATCAAAACATTACTTAAGCCTAAAGAATCTAATTTATTTTTTAATAATTTTGTCTTTGGCTCTAGCAAATTAAAATCTTGAAAAACTGTCAGCCTATCCTGTCTAATAAGCTCTGAGAGGACTGACTTCATGGCATTACGGTACATTTTTCTATTTACTTTTTTTGCGAAACTTCTTGGCTTAGCTGCAAATATTTGTCCACCACCAGTAAAAATAGGGCTTCTAATAGTTCCAGCTCTAGCTCTACCTGTACCTTTTTGATTCCATGGCTTTGCCCCTCCGCCACTAACCTCTGATCGAGTTTTCTGAGCTTTAGTACCAGAACGTGCTGTTGATAAATACGAAGTTACAACTTGATGAATTAATGGCTCATTATAGGGTATCCCAAAAGTTGAATCCGCTAAATTAAAACTTGACTGCTTGGCTCCTTCTACATTGAGCTTCATGATACCTTACCTCTCTGCGAAGAGCGGACTAACAAATAGCCTCCAGGTGCTCCAGGGACGCCGCCTTTAATCATTAGTAAATTTTTTTCTTTATCAATTTTTATAATTTCTAAATTTGATACTGTCCGACGAACATTGCCCATTTGTCCAGCCATCTTTTTTCCCTTAAATACTCTTCCAGGGGTTTGATTCTGACCAATTGATCCTGGAGCTCTATGAGCCAAAGAATTTCCATGAGTAGCGTCTTGCGTTTTAAAGTTATGTCTCTTAACTCCACCTGCAAAGCCCTTTCCTTTAGATGTCCCAGTAACATCTATCTTTTCTCCACTCTCAAAAATATCGACCTTTAAATCTGAACCTAGCTCTATCTCTTTTTCATTATTTGTCTCTAACCTAAATTCCCATAGGCCTTCACCAGGCTCAATGCCAGACTTACTAAAATGACCTAAACTAGATTTTGTTAATTTATTTGGATTTTTCTTACCAAAAGTTACCTGAATCGCATCATAGCCATCAGTGTCATTAGTTTTAATTTGACTGACACGATTAGGCAGTGCTTCTATAACAGTAACTGGAATAGAATCTCCCGTTTTAGTAAAAATTCGAGTCATACCACACTTACGACCCACTAGACCGATAGGCATTTATTTTTCCCTCATATCCGCGCCAAAACTAAAAAAATGACCACTTTTTTTTCAGCGCTTCAGCCATTTCAGAAATCTGATCTGGCAAAAAAACTTATTAGAAGCGTAACCCCTCCTAATCAAGCTACCCAGTAATTAAAATATATATTGCCCGAGAATTTAACTCAGAGACAAGCGAACAATTCTAACATAATGATTTTTATGGTCAAATTATTAATTCAACTTAATTTGTACGTCGACCCCAGCTGGCAGCTCAAGTCTCATTAAAGCATCAACAGTCTTATCTGTTGGATCTAAGATATCCATAAGACGCTTATGAGTTAGCAACTCATATTGATCACGAGCATCTTTATTTACATGAGGTGAAGTAAGTATCGTATACCTTTCAATTTTAGTAGGTAGAGGAACCGGCCCTCTTACTGTTGCTCCTGTTCTTTTTGCAGTCTCAACAATCTCAGAAGCAGATCTATCAATAAGCCTATGATCAAAAGCTTTCAAGCGAATTCTTATATTTTGGTTAGTCATATATCTTCCTTAAAATTTGATCATGTTATTTTCTATCTTTAATTACTGTATCTGCAACATTAGTTGGGACATGATCATACTTATCAAATTCCATAGTATACGTTGCCCTTCCTTGGCTCATTGACCTAAGATCTGTAGCATAACCGAACATCTCCGCTAGAGGAACTTCAGCTTTTATTATTTTTCCTGCAGGGGAATCTTCTAAGCCTTGTAGAACTCCTCTTCTTCGGCTTAAATCACCATTAACGTCGCCCATATAGTCCTCTGGCGTCACTACCTCAACACTCATAATAGGCTCTAGCAAAACTGGCTTGGCTTTAGATGCTCCGTCTTTAAATGACATAGAAGCAGCAATCTTAAATGCAACTTCGCTTGAATCAACATCATGATAAGATCCGTCATAAAGTGCCACTCTACAATCAACTACTGGATAACCAGCTATTACACCATTTGTCATTTGTTCTTGTATTCCCTTGTCCACAGCAGAAATATATTCTCTTGGAACTACACCACCGACGATTTCATTTAAAAATTCATAACCAGATCCCGCGGGAAGTGGCTCTATCCTAAGCCAAACATGCCCATACTGTCCGCGTCCACCACTTTGACGAACAAACTTTCCCTCTTGTTCAACAGAAGACCTTATAGTTTCTCTATAAGCAACTTGAGGCTTACCTACATTTGCTTCAACGCTGAATTCTCTCTTCATTCTATCGACAATAATTTCTAGATGTAATTCACCCATGCCAGATATAATAGTTTGAGCAGTTTCTTCATCCGTCTTTACTCTAAAAGATGGGTCCTCTTTAGATAGCTTGCTAAGAGCAATTCCCATTTTTTCTTGATCGCTCTTTGTTTTTGGTTCAACTGCCACAGAAATAACTGGTTCTGGAAACTCCATTCTTTCTAGGACAATGGAATTACTTGGGTCTACTAAACTATCTCCAGTAGTAACATCTTTCAGGCCAACAGCAGCAGCTATATCTCCTGCTCTAACCTCCTTAATCTCCTCTCGATCATTAGAATGCATTTGAAGTATTCTTCCAATTCTTTCTTTTTTATCTTTAATTGGGTTATAAACAAAATCACCTGAAGAAAGAACGCCTGAATAAACTCTGAAAAAAGTTAGGTTCCCAACAAATGGATCTGTAGCTATTTTGAAAGCCAATGAAGAAAATGGAGCATCATCTGATGACTCTCTCTCGCCTTCAGAATCATCACTTAAGATCCCCCTAATGGCTGGTCTTTCAGGAGGTGAAGGTAAAAAATCAATCACCGCATCTAATACAGCCTGCACCCCTTTGTTTTTAAATGCAGAGCCACAAAGAACTGGGGTCACTTCTCCTGATAAACATCTAAGTCTTATTCCTTTCTTAATATCCTCTTCACTTAGGTTACCTTCATCAAGATACTTATCTAATAAACCCTCATCTCCTTCGGCTGCAGACTCTAATAGCTTTTCACGCCACTCATCTGCATCTTCTCTCATAGATTCAGGTATTTCTTCTTCCTTAAATTTTAACCCTTGGGTGCTATCATCCCAGGCAATAGCCTTCATCTTTACTAAATCAATTACGCCTTCAAAATTATCTTCAGCTCCTATTGGTAACTGCATAACTATGGGCATAGCATTTAATCTTTCCTCTATATGTGACACTACGCGCAAAAAATCTGCTCCAGCTCTATCCATTTTATTCACAAATGCAAGTCTTGGAACATTATATTTATTTGCTTGCCGCCAAACCGTTTCTGATTGTGGCTCAACACCCCCAACTGCACAAAAAACAGCCACAGCGCCATCTAAAACCTTTAAGCTTCTTTCTACCTCTATCGTAAAGTCGACGTGCCCCGGAGTATCTATAATATTTATTCTATGCTCTTCTAGAGACTGGTCCATCCCTTTCCAAAAACAAGTTGTAGCGGCTGAAGTTATTGTTATACCCCTCTCTTGCTCTTGCTCCATCCAGTCCATTGTTGCCGCACCATCATGAACTTCACCTATTTTATGTGAGATCCCTGTATAAAAAAGAACCCTCTCGGTAGTTGTTGTTTTACCAGCATCTATATGAGCCATAATTCCAATATTTCTATATCTTTCAATAGGTGTTTGTCTTGCCACTTTGATAATCCTTTAATTTACTACCAACGATAATGAGCAAAAGCTTTATTAGCTTCAGCCATCTTATGAGTATCTTCTCTTTTCTTGACTGCAGTGCCCTTATTCTCAGATGCATCTAATAATTCGTTAGCTAAACGAAGTGACATAGTCTTCTCTGACCTTTTCCTAGCAGCGTCGATTACCCACCTCATAGCAAGAGTCTCCCTTCTAGCTGGCTTAACTTCAACTGGCACCTGATAGGTAGCACCACCAACTCTCCTAGACTTTACCTCAACTGAGGGCTTAATATTGTCAAGAGCTTTACCAATGACTTCAAGTCCATGCTCTTCTTCCTTATCTAGTTTCTGAGAGATACTTATTATCGCATCATAAACAATTTTTTCTGCAACTGATTTTTTACCACTTTGCATTAGCATATTTATAAATTTTGCTAATCTTTCATCACTATACTTTGGATCTGGTAAGACTAATCTTTTTGGCGCTTGGTTTCTTCTAGACATTATTTCATTAATTATTTAATTTTTTGGTTTCTTAGATCCATACTTTGATCTACCGTTTCTTCTGTTATCAATACCTGAACAATCAAGCGTTCCTCTAACTACATGGTACCTTACTCCAGGAAGGTCTTTCACCCTTCCTCCACGAATCAGAACTACTGAATGCTCTTGAAGATTATGCCCCTCTCCTCCTATATAGCTAGTTACCTCAAAACCGTTTGTAAGCCTAACTCTGGCTACTTTTCTCATTGCAGAGTTCGGTTTCTTAGGAGTAGTAGTATAAACACGCGTACAAACACCTCTTTTCTGAGGAGATGAAGATAGAGCGGGTACATTACTCTTTGCCCTCTTAACAGACCTTGGTCTTTTAACTAATTGATTCGTTGTAGCCATAATATTTTAAATTAAATAAAAAGAAGATGAGCGCGGCATTCTATTGTTCTCAGCATTAAGCTGTCAACTAAATTATTAAAAAATTTACTATTTTTAATTAATCTCATCTGAATTTTCTCCCACTCCCTCTCTAACATCACTCTGTTCGCTTGCTTTCTCAATACTCGCAGACGTTTCACTATTTTCCTGAAACTTAGAATCTAACTCTTTAAGCTCTTCTGCTAAGATTTCTTCATTACTTTCCTGAGATTCAGAATCTAACTCTTTAAGCTCTTCTGCTAAGATTTCTTCATCACTCCTAATGGATTCTTCATGATGGGCGTAACCTGTACCTGCAGGAATTAATCTTCCGACTATTACATTTTCCTTAAGACCTCTAAGATCATCTTTGATACCCTTAACTGCAGCCTCGGTCAAGACTCTTGTTGTCTCCTGGAATGAAGCCGCAGAAATAAAAGACTCTGTAGCTAAAGAAGCTTTTGTTATCCCAAGAAGAATAGGATCAAATTCTGCTGGTTCTTTTCCTCTAGCCACAATTTTAGCATTCTCCTCTAACAATCTAGATTTCTCTAGCTGATCTCCTTTTAGATATTTACTATCCCCAGGTTTAGTAATTTCTACCTTTCTTAACATTTGTTTAATTATTACCTCTATGTGCTTGTCATTAATTTTTACACCTTGGAGTCGATATACCTCCTGAACCTCGTGAATAAGATAATCCGCTAGACTTTCGATGCCTTGTAGACGAAGTACGTCATGAGGATTTGGCTCTCCATCAGCTATAACCTCCCCCTTAGTAACACCTTCTCCCTCAAAAACATTAAGATATCGGAACTTAGGGATCAATAATTCAGACGTTTCTCCATCCTCCATGGTAATTACTAATCTTCTTTTTCCTTTAGTCTCTTTACCAAAACTAGCTGTACCTGTTGCTTCAGCAAGAATAGCAGATTCTTTTGGCTTTCTTGCTTCAAAAAGATCCGCTACTCTAGGTAAGCCTCCAGTTATATCTCTTGTCTTTGACGTTTCTTGAGGTAATCTGGCCAAAACATCACCAACAACAATTTTTGACTTACTTTCTTTGCTTATGATAGCTCCTGCTGCTAAAGAATATATTGCAGGAATTTCAGTATTAGGAAAGAAAACAGTCTTGCCTTTTTTGTCTACTAGCTTTGCAATAGGCTTATAGTCAGAACCTAAACTTCTTTTTGATGAATCAAGTACTACTGTACTGGTAATACCAGTTACCTCATCTAACTGAGAAGTAATGGTTACATCATCGATAAAATCTTCAAATTCTATATTACCACTCACTTCAGAAATAATTGGGTGTGTATGAGGGTCCCAAGATGCAACTACCTGACCTGACTTAACTTTATCACCATCTTTAACGGTTATTATTGCGCCATAAGGTAATTTATATCTTTCTCGCTCAGCACCAAAGTCATCAAGAACACATATCTCACCTGAACGCGAAGTTGAGACTAAATATCCATCTGTCTCGTGCACTACTGTTTTTAAATTTTGAAGCTTAATACTTCCAGAATTCTTTATTTCAACGCTACTTTTAGCCGCTGTCCTTGAGGCCGCTCCTCCAATATGAAAAGTTCTCATAGTCAATTGAGTACCTGGTTCGCCAATTGATTGAGCAGCAATAACTCCTACAGCCTCTCCCTTATTTACTAAATCACCTCTTCCTAAATCTCTTCCATAGCATAAAGCACAAACACCGTGCCTCATTTCGCATGTAATAGCAGATCTTACAAAAACGTTATCAACAGAATTATTCTCTAATATCTTAACTGCATCTTCATCTAACAATTTTCCAGACTCAAACAATACTTCTTCAGAGCCGGGTTTTAAAATATCTTTAACTGCAACCCTACCTAATACTTTTTCTCTTAATGGCTCAACAATATCTCCTTCTTCAACTAAAGGTTTCATGAGCAGGCCTTCTTTAGTCCCGCAATCAAGCCCAGAAACAACCAAATCTTGTGCTACGTCTACTAATCTTCGAGTTAAATAACCTGAATTTGCTGTCTTTAGTGCCGTATCAGCGAGACCCTTCCTTGCCCCATGCGTAGATATAAAATATTGAAGAACATTAAGCCCCTCTCTGAAATTTGCAGTTATAGGTGTCTCAATAATTGACCCATCTGGCTTTGCCATTAGACCTCTCATTCCTGCTAATTGCCTAATTTGTGCAGCAGAGCCTCTTGCTCCTGAATCTGCCATCATATAAACAGAATTAAAAGATTCCTGATCTACTTCCTTATCATCTGAATCCTTTACTTTTTCTAGAGACAATTTTTCCATCATAACTTTCGCAACTTGATCATTAGTTCTTGACCAGATATCAACTACTTTATTATATCTTTCACCATCAGTTACCAGTCCAGACAAAAACTGCTCTTGTATATCCTTTACTTGTGCCTCTGCATCACCGAGAATTCCATCTTTCTGATCTGGAACAACCATATCATCAACACCAAATGAAGCACCTGCTATTGTTGCGTAATTAAATCCTGTATACATCAACTGATCAGCAAAGATGACTGTACTTTTTATACCTAGCTGTCTATAACAAGAATTTATAACATTGGAGATAGCTCTCTTATTCATAGACCGATTAATTAAATCAAAAGATAGCCCCTTAGGAAGCACTTCATAAAGTAAAGCTCTACCAACAGTAGTCTCGACTATCGAAGATTTATTTTCAGAAGAATCTTGCTCATTAATTCTTAGTTTAATAATTGCATGAAGATCTACACAAAAGTTTTCATAAGCTCTATGTACTTCTTTTGTAGAAGAAAAAATCATTCCTTCGCCTTTTGCATTAATTTTTTCCCGAGTCATATAATAAAGACCTAAAACAACATCTTGCGAAGGAACGATAATTGGCTCGCCATTCGCAGGGGAAAGAATATTATTACTAGACATCATTAGAGCTCTTGCTTCTAATTGAGCATCCAAGGAAAGAGGTACATGAACTGCCATCTGATCACCATCGAAATCTGCATTAAAAGCTGTACAAACTAGTGGGTGAAGTTGTATAGCTTTACCTTCAATTAAAACTGGCTCAAAGGCTTGTATGCCTAATCTATGTAGTGTTGGAGCTCTATTTAGTAAAACTGGATGCTCTCTAATTACATCTTCAAGAATATCCCATATCTCTGGCCCTTCCTTTTCCACTAATCTTTTGGCGGCTTTAATTGTTGTAATTTCACCCCTTAATTGTAATTTGGCAAAAATAAAAGGCTTAAATAACTCCAAAGCTAATTTTTTAGGTAAGCCACATTGATATAGCCTAAGCGTAGGGCCAACTACAATCACAGAACGACCTGAATAATCAACCCTTTTACCTAATAAGTTCTGCCTGAAACGACCTTGCTTTCCCTTAATCATGTCAGCCAAAGATTTTAAAGGCCTTCTATTAGTTCCTAGTATAGCTCTGCCCCTTCTACCGTTATCTAAAAGTGCATCTACTGATTCTTGTAGCATTCGTTTTTCATTTCTAACAATAATATCAGGAGCATTTAATTCTAAAAGACGACGTAATCTATTATTTCTATTTATTACTCTTCTATAAAGATCATTCAGATCCGATGTGGCAAACCTACCTCCATCTAAGGGAACAAGAGGTCTTAAGTCTGGTGGTAAAACAGGAAGAACATTCATTACTAACCAGCCTGGTTTATTTTTAGAATCAAGAAAAGATTCTATTATCTTAAGTCTTTTAGAAAGTCTTTTTATTTTAGTTTCAGAATTTGTATTAGAGATATCCTCCCTTACGGATGCTGCCTCAGTCTGTAAATCCATAGAAGTTAAGATATCATATATTGCCTCAGCTCCCATCTTGGCCTCAAATTCATCTCCATACTCTTCTACCGCTTCGAGGTAAGCATCTTCATTAAGTAACTGTCCCTTCTCAAGGGGAGTCATGCCTGGTTCAACTACACAAAAAGCCTCAAAATAAAGTATTCTCTCTATCTCTCTAAGAGTCATATCAACAATTAAACCAATTCTAGAAGGTAAAGACTTTAGAAACCAAATATGAGCTACCGGACTAGCTAATTCGATATGGCCCATTCTCTCTCTTCGAACCTTAGTCTGAGTTACTTCTACTCCACACTTTTCACATACAACACCTCTATGCTTTAATCTTTTGTATTTTCCACAAAGACATTCATAATCCTTTATTGGCCCAAATATCTTTGCACAAAATAAGCCATCCCTCTCAGGCTTAAAAGTCCTATAATTGATTGTTTCTGGTTTCTTTACCTCACCAAATGACCAGGATCTGATCATTTCAGGAGACGCAAGTCCGATCCTAATAGCATCGAACTCCTCTTGAGGAGATTGTTGTTTAAAAAGTTTTAGTAAATCTTTCATATATAGCTACCTAATTATTTATTAATTCTTTCAAAGAGTTTAATCTTCGATAGACTTTTCTAACTCAATATTAATACCTAAAGAACGAATTTCTTTAACCAGAACATTAAATGATTCTGGCATTCCAGCTTGAATATCTTGAGAACCATCAACAATATTTTTATACATTTTAGTACGACCATGTACATCATCAGATTTTACCGTCAACATCTCCTGAAGTGTATATGAAGCGCCGTATGCTTCCAGAGCCCAAACCTCCATTTCACCAAATCGCTGTCCACCAAACTGAGCTTTACCGCCTAATGGTTGTTGAGTAACTAAACTATAAGGTCCAGTAGATCTTGCATGCATTTTATCATCTACTAGATGGTTTAATTTTAGCATATACATGTAGCCAACAGTTACTGGTCTATCAAAAGCTCGGCCTGTCCTTCCATCATATAAAGTAGTCTGGCCTGATTCTGGTAAATCTGCCAATCCAAGTAATCTCTTGATCTCTTCTTCACTTGCTCCATCAAATACAGGAGTCGCTATTGGAACTCCTCCAGATAAATTCTTCCCTAATTCAGTTAACTCCTCTTCTGTTAAGCTGTTTATATCTTCTTTTTGGCCACCAGATTTATTATAGATCTCATCTAGGAAGCCTTTTAATTCGTTATTACTTTCTTGCTTCATCATAGATTCAATCTTATTTCCCAATCCTTTTGCAGCCCATCCCAAATGCGTCTCCAAAACTTGACCCACATTCATTCTAGATGGAACACCTAGTGGATTTAAGACAACATCAACAGGAGTTCCATCAGCCATAAAAGGCATATCTTCTACAGGCACAACCTTGGATATGACGCCTTTATTACCATGCCTACCAGCCATTTTATCACCAGGCTGAATCCTTCTCTTAACTGCTAGATAAATCTTTACCATTTTTAAAACACCGGGCGCCAAGTCGTCAGCTCCAATAATTTTTTCTTCCTTTTCTTTATAAAGATCCTCAAATTTCTTTTTTAGTGCTAATAAACTTTTGGATAATAATTCTAATTTTTTATTTAAACTATCATTCTTAAGTCTTACTTCTAACTTTCTTTCATTAGGAAGGCTATCTAGATAAATCTTAGTAATTTTTGCATCTGACTTAAGATCATTAGGACCCCCCAGTGCAATTTTATTCAGAAGTAATGAATCTATTCTCTGATAAATATCCTCTTCCATAATCCTACTCTGATCATCTAAATCTTTTCTTATAGCTTCAACTTCAGTTTTTTCTATTTCTGTCGATCTTTCATCTTTATCTACACCATCCCTAGTAAAAACCCTTACATTAATAACCGAACCATTTATTCCAGGTGGCACTCTCAAAGATGTATCTTTAACATCAGATGCTTTCTCTCCAAAAATTGCTCTGAGTAGCTTTTCTTCAGGGGTAAGCTGTGTTTCTCCTTTTGGCGTAACCTTACCTACTAATATATCTCCACCTTTTACCTCGGCCCCTATAAAAGCAATACCAGATTCATCTAGACTAGAGAGCGCATTCTCCCCAACATTTGGAATATCAGATGTAACCTCTTCGGAGCCGAGCTTTGTATCTCTAGCGATACAAGTCAACTCCTCAATGTGTATACTTGTAAACCTATCTTCTTGGGCGACCGCCTCTGAGATCAGAATAGAGTCTTCGAAGTTGTAACCATTCCATGGCATAAAAGCAACTAGCATATTTTGGCCTAAACTGAGCTCACCTAAAGAAGTAGAAGGTCCATCTGCCAATACATCATTGGGGCTGACTGAATCCCCTGACCTGACTAAAGGTTTTTGGTTTATACAAGTATTTTGATTTGAACGTGTATATTTAGTTAAATTATAAATATCCACACCGGACTCACCAGTTTCTGTTTCATCATCATTCACTCGTATCACTATTCTTGAAGCATCTACCTTATCTACAATACCACCTCTTTTAGCAATTACATTCACACCAGAATCAATAGCAACAGCTCTCTCCATTCCGGTACCCACTAGAGGAGTATCAGATCTCAAAGTCGGGACTGCCTGACGTTGCATATTTGATCCCATTAAAGCTCTATTAGCATCATCATGCTCTAAAAATGGAATCAGAGAGGCTGCAACAGACACTGTCTGTCTTGGTGATACATCCATATAATTAATTTGATCTACAGGCATTAAAGAAAACTCATTTTTATGGCGTGCAGAAATTAAATCATCTATAAATTCCCCCTTTCCTGTTAATTCAGCATTTGCTTGAGCAATAACATATTGTCCTTCATCTATAGCACTTAAATATTCAATTTTATTTGTTACTTTTCCATTTGTTACTTTTCTATAGGGAGTCTCAAGGAAGCCTAACTCATTTGTTCGAGCATATACTGATAAAGAATTAATAAGACCAATATTTGGTCCTTCTGGAGTCTCAATAGGGCAGACTCTCCCATAATGAGTAGGATGAACATCTCTAACTTCAAATCCTGCTCTTTCTCTTGTCAAGCCACCAGGACCAAGTGCAGAAATTCTCCTTTTATGAGTTATTTCAGAAAGAGGGTTATTTTGATCCATGAACTGTGACAACTGACTAGAACCAAAAAATTCTTTAACTGCAGCTGAAACAGGCTTAGCATTTATCATTTCCTGTGGCATAAGACCATCAGCCTCTGCCAAAGCAAGCCTTTCTTTTACAGCTCTTTCTACTCTAACTAATCCCACTCTAAAAGCATTTTCTGTCATCTCTCCAACACTTCTAACTCTCCTATTGCCTAAGTGATCAATATCATCAACACTTCCAATGCCATTACGAATATTAATAAGAGTTTCTAAAACGCTGATAACATCATCTTTACTGAGAATTGTATCGCCTTCGGAACCTTCCCTACCTACTCGACGATTAAACTTCATTCTACCAACTTCTGAAAGATCATATCTTTCATGATTAAAAAATAGATTTTGAAATAAATTTTCAGCTGCATCATTAGTTGGAGGCTCTCCTGGTCGCATCATTCTATAAATCTCAACAAGGGCGTCTGTCCTACTCTGCGTGGTATCCACACGTAATGTATTTGAGATATATGGTCCTCTATCAAGATCATTTATAAACAATGTTTCTATTTCAGTGATACCAGAATTAACTAATAAATCTATCAAATCTAAAGTAATCTCATCATTTGATGAGGCAATCAATTCTCCTGTTTCTTTATTCACAATATCATGAGCTAAAATTTCACCGACGATGGCCTCTTTCTCTAGCTTATATTCTTTTACTTTTGATTTTTTAAGTTCATTTATATGTCTAGAGGCTACCCTGCGACCACTATCTAAAATCTTTTTTCTACCTATTTTCAAATCAAAACTAAGAGTCTGACCTCTAAATCTTTCAGGATTCTCTCTAACAAGTTTAAAGTTATTCTTTGCTAACTGATATTTATCATTCTCAAAGAAAAGATTAAGTATATCCTGATCTGTGTAATCTAAAGCCCTCAAAAATATACTTACTGGTAATTTTCTTCTTCTATCTATCCTGACAAAAATACAATCCTTAGCATCAAATTCAAAATCTAACCATGATCCTCTATAAGGAATTACCCTAGCTGAAAATAAAAGCTTGCCCGAAGAATGAGACTTGCCCTTATCGTGATCATAAAAAACACCTGGTGATCTATGAAGCTGAGATACAATTACTCTATCTGTCCCATTAATTACAAAGGTTCCATTTGGAGTCATTAGTGGTATTTCACCAAGATAAACTTCCTGCTCTCTTATATCCTTTACTTTTAAATCTTTATTTTTATTGTTGATATTATCTTTATCGTAAATAATTAATCTAACTTTAACTTTTAAAGGAGATGCATAAGTCAATCCTCTTACTTGACACTCCTTGACATCAAAAGATGGTTCTTCTAAGTTATATGAAACATATTCCAAGGCTGCAGAACCTGAATAACTTGTAATAGGAAAAACACTCTTAAATGCTGCTTCTAATCCTGCTTCAGCTCGGCTACCATCAGGGATATCCGCTTGAAGAAAACTAGAGTAAGAGTCTATTTGTGTAGAAAGGAGATAAGGAACATTTAAAACACTTGGAAGGCTTCCAAAAGTTTTTCTAATTCGTTTTTTCTCTGTAAATGAGTATTTCATTAAGTAATTCCTCAGATTAAAAAAAGACTATCCTAGGTAAAAAAACCCAGGACAATCCAATTAAAAATATCTAAATAGCAATATATAAGTCATTAAGAAAAATAAAAACTAAGCTACTTCAACTGTAGCGCCGGCTTCTTCTAATTGTTTTTTTATTTCCTCAGACTCAGCTTTATTTACACCTTCCTTGATAGGGTTTGGCGCCCCTTCAACTAGATCCTTAGCCTCTTTAAGGCCCAAGCTAGTTATTGCTCTTACTGCTTTAATAGCCGCTACTTTATTATCTCCAAAGCTCTTCAAGGTAACGGTGAATTCAGTTTTTTCTTCTGAAGCCTCTGCATCTCCTCCAGCAGATGCTGGAGCTGCCGCAACAGGCGCAGTAGCAGATACACCCCATTTTTCCTCTAAAGCCTTAACTAAATCAACTACTTCCATAATTGACTTATTGCTTAACTCTTCAATTAGTTCTTCATTTGATAAAGCCATTTCTTAATACTCCTTTATAAATAATAATCCTAAGAATTTTTCTTTAAGATTGTTGTTGACTATATGAATGTAATATCCTGACTGTTTTTGATGAAGGCTCCGCTAAAATCCTCACAAATTGTGAAATCGGTGCCCCCAAAATACCCAGCAGCATAGATCTTGCCCCTTCTAAATCGGGCAAATCTGCCAAACGCTTAAGATCAGCTATATCTAAAAGCTGCCCATCGAAAGATAGAGAAACAGGAACCAAATTTTCATGATCTTTTGAAAACTCCCTAATTACACGAGCTGATGCTCCAGGATCTTCATTTGAAAAAGCTAATAGCAATGGTCCCTTAAAAGTTTCTTGCATGCATTCGAAATTAGTTCCTTTTACAGCCAATTTAGCTAAAGTATTTTTAATTACTTTAATATAGACACCTGTTTTTCTTGCCTCTGATCTTAACTCTGTCATTTCAGCAACTGACAACCCTCTATACTCTGCAGCCACACTTGACTGAGCTAAAGATGCTACTTCACTAACTTCAGCAACTAAAGCTTCCTTTGTTTGACGATCTAATGCCATACTTCACTCCAAATAGAGAAAATAAAAACTTTAAAAAAATATTTAATTAAAGTTGTCAACTCTCCTAAAATTACAATCGCTCCAAATACATAAAGCTATTATAAAATTATGATAATGCCTTCCCTATCAGATAAAACTGATTAAGATTACATCACCTACGTAGGCTGTTAAAACAATTAACCCAAAAATTAGGGCCTACGGTCTTCGATAATGGTCAGATAAACTAACTGACCTCCTCCTTACAATTTCAATCTCAAATAAATCAGAGATCAAAAATATAAAACTAAATTCCTAGTGAAACCTTATCAATACTTATGCCAGGTCCCATTGTTGAAGAAATGCTAACTTTCTTCATATATACACCTTTTGAAGAAGAAGGTTTAGCCTTCCTTAATGCCTCAAGTAAAACATTTAAGTTCTCCTTAAGCGCATCTACTTCAAATTCATTTGATCCTATCCTGCAATGAATGATTCCAGACTTATCTGTTCTGTATCTTACTTGGCCGCCTTTTGCGTTTTCGACTGCCTGGCCAATATCAGTGGCAACAGTTCCAACTTTAGGATTAGGCATCAGACCTTTCGGTCCTAAGATTTGTCCTAATTTTCCAACTACTTTCATAGCATCAGGACTTGCTATAACAATATCGAAATCTAAATCGCCTTTTTTTACTTCTTCAGCTAGGTCATCCATACCTATATAATCTGCTCCTGCATTTTTAGCAGCAGTAGCCTGTTCTCCTTGGGTAAAAACTAAAACCTTCACACTTTTACCTGTCCCGTGAGGCAGAATAGCTGAGCCTCTCACCATCTGTTCTGATTTTTTTACATCTATACCTAATTTGACAGCCACATCTATAGATTCTGAAAATTTAGACAAAGCAAATTCTTTAACTAAACCAAAAGCTTCTTCCAATGAGTAATCTTTATCAGCTTGTACTTTTTCAAGCATCAGTTTTCTTTTCTTTGTATTTTTTGCCATATTTATTTACTTAACCTCTAAGCCCATACTTCTAGCACTACCTTCTATAATTTTAACTGCAGCATCTAAATCTATAGCATTCAGATCTGGATCTTTTACCTTAACTATATCTTCAATCTGCTTTCTCGTAACGCTACCAACTTTTTCTGTATTAGGCGTACCGCTTCCTTTGCTTATACCCGCAGCTTTTTTTAATAGAACAGATGCTGGAGGAGTTTTTGTAATAAATGTAAAACTTTTATCAGAAAAAACTGAAATAACAACTGGTATCGGCAACCCCTGCTCAACAGCCTTAGTCTCTTCATTAAAGGCTTTACAAAAATCCATTATATTTAATCCGTGCTGTCCTAATGCTGGCCCAACTGGAGGGCTTGGGTTCGCCTTTCCAGCAGGTATTTGGAGTTTAATATATGTATCAATTTTTTTTGCCACTTTGTATACCCCTAAAATTGGAAGCTAAGCCTTTTCTACCTGATCAAACTCTAACTCTACGGGAGTAGATCTACCTAAGATTTGCACAGCAACTCTTACCCTACTCTTCTCATAATTTACATTCTCAACAATTCCATTAAAGTCATTAAAAGGCCCTTCTTTTACTCTAACAACCTCTCCTTGTTCAAATAAAATCTTTGGTCTTGGCTTATCAATACCTTCCTGTACTCTGTTAAGAATATTTGCTGCCTCTTTGTCACTAATTGGCGCTGGTTGGTCAGCCGTTCCCCCTACAAAACCCAACACTTTAGGAATTTCTTTTACAACATGCCAAGTATCTTCATTCATTTCCATCTGAACTAATACATATCCCGGAAAAAACTTACGATCACTTTTTCTTTTTTGACCTTCTTTCATTTCAACCACTTCTTCAGTAGGAACCAATACCTCGCCAAACTTATCTTCAAGGCCAAAACGCTTTATTCTCTCTAGTAGAGAATCTCTAACCTTATACTCATAATTAGAATAAGCATGAATCACATACCACTGAATGGACAAAATATTAAACTCCTTGACCCGTGAGGAATCTTGTTAACCATAGTAAAAACATATCTAAAAGCCAGAAAAAAATCCCCATTATCATTGCAAATATCAAAACCATTATCGTAGTCTGAATTGTTTCCTCTCTAGTTGGCCAAACTACCTTTCTTAGCTCAACTCTAGAGCCTTCTATAAAAGATTTTAATAACCGCCCTCTTTCTGTCTGAAATAATAATAAAATTCCTAAAATAAAAGATATTAGTAATAAGATTGCACTATACAAACCTGATTCAAGGTAATAGAAACCAATCATTCCAACTAAAAAAACTCCCAACACGCCAGAGAGCTTTATTATTTCTATCAAATTATTTTGATCGCTTTGTTTAATATCCATTTTTTTAATAATTTATACCGTCAGACTCAGAGACATATTCCTAGCTAAAGCTGGCAGGCCAGGAGGGAATCGAACCCCCAACCTGCGGTTTTGGAGACCGCCGCTCTGCCAATTGAGCTACTGGCCTCTATCTGACTCTAATGATCCTAGATATAAAACTCTCTATTCTATAATTTTAGCAACAACCCCAGCACCAACAGTTCTTCCGCCTTCCCTGATGGCAAATCTTAATCCATCTTCCATGGCAATAGGTGCTATTAGCTCTACTTTCATTTTAATATTATCACCAGGCATGACCATCTCTGTCTTCTCTGGTAGTTCAACTGCACCAGTCACATCAGTAGTTCTAAAATAGAACTGAGGTCTATAGCCTTTGAAAAAAGGAGTATGTCTTCCACCCTCCTCTTTAGTTAATATATAAACTTCAGCTTCAAACTTGGTATGTGGATTTATAGATCCAGGCTTTGCTAAAACTTGACCACGCTCTACCTCTTCCCGATCTGTTCCCCTTAAGAGAACGCCTACATTATCACCTGCTTGCCCTTGATCAAGTAATTTTCTGAACATTTCAACACCAGTACAAGTTGTAGTGGCCGTATCCTTAATGCCAACTATCTCTATTTCTTCATTAACTTTTACGACCCCTCTTTCTATACGACCTGTAACAACAGTTCCACGACCGGAAATAGAAAAAACATCTTCTATAGGCATCAGGAAATCACCATCGATTGGTCTATCAGGTATAGGAATATGAGAATCAAGAGCTTCAACTAACTTTTCAATTGCTGGAGCTCCAATATCTGAAGTGTCTCCCTCTAATGCTTTCAAAGCGCTACCTGTAACTATTGGAGTATCATCTCCTGGAAATTCATACATTGATAATAAATCCCTAACTTCCATTTCAACTAGTTCTAGAAGCTCCTCATCATCTACCATATCTGCCTTATTCAAAAAAACAACAATATATGGAACTCCGACTTGACGGGATAAAAGGATATGCTCTCTAGTCTGAGGCATAGGTCCATCTGCTGCAGAACAAACTAAAATTGCTCCATCCATCTGAGCAGCACCAGTAATCATATTCTTTACATAGTCAGCATGGCCTGGACAATCTACATGAGCATAATGACGTGTATCACTCTCATACTCAACGTGAGCAGTAGCTATAGTAATGCCTCTTGCTTTCTCTTCTGGAGCTTTATCAATCTGATCAAATGCAATAGTATCTCCACCATGCTTATCTGCCATACACTTAGTCAAAGCTGCAGTTAAAGTAGTCTTTCCATGATCTACGTGGCCTATCGTGCCAACATTGACATGGGGCTTATTTCGCTCAAATTTTTCCTTGGACATTTATATATACCTCTCAAAAAATACTTCAATTACATTATCTTCAAAAAAACTACATCTATATGGAGTTCCAAATGGAGCCCACAACCGGAATTGAACCGGTGACCTCTTCCTTACCAAGGAAGTGCTCTACCCCTGAGCTATGTGGGCAGGCTAATTATCCCGCCTACCACCTTTTTTCCTTTTTAACCTAGCTATTCTACTTACTATTAAAAATTACTACAAAAAAAACTATACTGGAGCGGGTGAGCGGACTCGAACCGCCATCATCAGCTTGGAAGGCTGAGGTTCTACCCTTGAACTACACCCGCCTTACCAAATCAAAAACATACCCCCACCACTAATGGTGGAGGGGGTAGGATTCGAACCTACGAAGGCATAGCCAGCAGATTTACAGTCTGCCCCCGTTGACCGCTTGGGTACCCCTCCGTTAACAAACAAAGCCAGTAATTTTCTTATCTATAGCGAAATGTGTCAACACTATGTAGTAAACAAAGCCATTTTTTAAATAATTTTTAAGGTAGATATAGTAATAAAAATAGCTCAAAATAGGAATAATCTCGTGAAAATTGTAATATACTAGTTTTTTTAAACTATTGATTTTTAAGAGTTTTAATACTATATACTTAAAAAATAAAAATATTAATTATTATTATTTTATTTTTTTGATAATTTAATAAAAAAAATGCGTTTATTGAGACTTAAATATTTAAATATTAAAAAAACTAAGCTCAAAAAATATTATCGCGCATCTTTTTATAGATTCTTGAATTATAATATCTAGTATTCGGAATAATCTGAGAATTCTTTTACAATGTAGAAAAAAATGAGCGATCAATATGCCTAAGATTAAATTAATAGATGGAACAATAAAGAACTTTGATAATCCAGTTAGTGGCAAAGATATTGCTCTCTCAATTGGTCCTGGCCTGGCAAAGGCCGCTTTAGCAATAAGAGTTAATGGTAACCAGAAAGATCTATCTGACATAATCAAAGATGATGCTGAGATATCTATTATTACAATCGATACTGATGAAGGGCTAGAAATAATGAGGCATACATTAACAGCTCAAGTATTAGCTAGTGCAGTTAAAAATTTATTTCCTGACGCTAAACTAGCCATAGGACCTACTATAGAAAATGGCTTTTATTACGATTTCCTTCTGGCCAGCCCCTTATCTCCCGAAGACTTAAATAAAATTGAAGAAGAAATGAAAAAAATTATTTCAACAGGATCAAATATAAGTAAAGCTTATAAAAATAAAAAAGAGGCTACTAAGCTATTTGAAGATAAGTCAGAAAAATATAAAGTCGATATCATTAATGATTCAGAACAAAATGATAATTTTCAAATTTATCAACAAGAAAATACTGACTTTATTGATTTATGTAGAGGACCACATCTCCCCTCTCTAAAGCATATTGGTGCATTTAAGTTAACAAAAATTTCTGGGGCCTATTGGAAAGGTGACTCAAAAAATGAAATGCTTCAAAGAATTTATGGTACTGCATGGCCAAATGAAAAAAAACTAAACAAATATCTTTTAATGCTTGAGGAGGCTGAAAAAAGGGATCATAGAAAACTTGGAAAACAAATGGATTTATTTCATTTTCAGGAAGAAGCAGTTGGTTCGGTATTTTGGCATAAAAAAGGCTGGGCACTCTTTCAAAAGCTTATCGAATATATGAGAAAGGAACAGCTTAAAGCAAATTATGAAGAAGTGAGCACTCCTGAACTTATCGATAGAAGTTTGTGGGAAAAGTCGGGTCACTGGGAAGCCTTTAGTGAAAATATGTTTACTAGCCATACTGAAGATAATCGTATCTTTGCAATCAAACCAATGAATTGTCCTGGAAACATACAAATTTTTAAAAATAAGCTTAGAAGCTATAGAGAACTTCCTCTAAAAATTTCAGAGTTTGGTAAAGTGCATAGATATGAACCATCAGGAGCATTGCATGGTCTAATGAGGGTAAGGGCATTTACTCAGGATGACGCTCATATTTTTTGTACACAAGAACAAATAACTCAAGAAATAAAAGAGGCTTGTCAATTATTATTAAAAATCTATAGGCATTTTGGCTTCAAAGAAATACTCATTAAATTTGCAGATCGTCCTGAAAAAAGAGTTGGAAAAGATGAAGTATGGGATAAGGCTGAAAACTCTCTCAGAGAGGCAATGGATACAATAAAATTAGATTACTCCATCAACTCTGGAGAAGGTGCGTTTTATGGCCCAAAAATAGAATTTGTCTTAAAAGATGCGATAGGTAGAGATTGGCAATGCGGCACTCTACAAGTTGATTTAAATTTGCCAGAAAGATTAAATGTAACGTATGTAGGAGAAGATGGTAACAAATACTATCCTGTTCTTATACATCGGGCTATATTTGGATCCATAGAGAGATTTATTGGGATATTACTAGAGCACTATTCTGGTAAGCTCCCTTTTTGGCTTTCACCATTACAAGTTATGATTACAACAATCACTTCTGATGCAAATGGTTATGCAGAGGAAATAAAAAATAAATTAGATAATTTAGGTTTTAGAGTAGAGTTAGATCTTAGGAATGAGAAAATTAACTATAAAGTTAGGGAGCACAGTTTAGCTAAAGTCCCTATCATTCTAGCTCTAGGAAATAAAGAGATTGAACAACAAACTGTCTCAATAAGAAAACTGGGAATAAATGGTCAAGAGGTAATGAGCCTTGAAGATGCTATAGATTTTTTTAAGAAAGAATCAGAGTTGCTATGAAGATTTTAAGTTTTAAAAAAAATAATAAAAACAGCTTCGGAGTACTTAACGATAATGGGATTGTAGATGCAGGGCCAAAGTTAAATAAAAAATACCCAAACTTAAAATCAATATTAGAGTCAAATAAAATAGATTTACTAAAAAAAATAGAGAATGATCCTATAGATTATAGAATTGATGATGTAGATTTTTTACCTCCAATACCAAATGCAGAAAAAATTATTTGTGTTGGTATAAACTATTTAGGGCATATTAAGGAGACGGGAAGAGAAATACCAAAATATCCTGTACTTTTCTCAAGATTTATAGATAGTTTCGTTGGCCACAATGAGCCTTTAGTTAGACCAAGAGTTTCATCAGATTTTGATTACGAAGGTGAACTAGCAGTAATAATTGGAAAAAGGGCCTGGCATGTTAATGAAGCCTCCGCAATGGAGTATGTTGCTGGATATAGCTGTTGTAACGAAGGAAGTATAAGAGATTATCAATTCCATACTATTCAATGGATGCCAGGGAAAAATTTCTTTAAGAGTGGAAGTATAGGACCATACATAACTACAACAGAAGAACAAAATGATCCGAGTAATTTTTATTTACAAACTAAGCTGAATGGGAATATTTTGCAAAATGCACCAGTTAGCGATCTTTGCTTCTCTATACCTCAACTTATAAGCTATTGTTCAGAATGGACACCACTAAATCCTGGGGATATTTTGATAACAGGAACACCGGGAGGGGTTGGAAGAGTTAGAAAGCCACCTATTTGGATGAAGCCTAATGATGAGGTTGAAGTAAATATATCTGGAGTTGGTATTTTAAAGAATACTATAATTGATGAGAAGTAAATTATAACAAGGAAGATATGAATAATTTATTCGATGGTTTAACTATTTTTATAGGGCTAATTGTATTCATGGTCCTAGTAGCTTTTATTTCTAATTTTTTTGTTAGAAGAATTTTATTAGAATCAATGCATAAATTATTTGCTAAAACTAAATCTGATTGGGATGACATCTTAATTGAGAATGGAGTTTTTAGTAAGCTTAGCTACCTAATTCCATCTTTAGTTATTTACTTTATTATTCCTTATATAATAGAACAGCTTGAAAATAATTTTCAGCTGGTTAATTATCTACTTCTCTTTCAAAGCCTTGTATTAGCATTTAGCTTACTAATGGTAATATTATCAATCAATACTCTTCTTACCTGTATTAATATAATCTATGAAAGAACATCTTCATCTAACTCAAGATCATTTGTTGGGTATCTTCAATTCGCAAAAATCATTATTACTATAATTGGTTGGATACTAGTAATTGCAATAATCTTAAATAAAAGTCCTGTAATACTGCTCAGTGGCTTAGGTGCAATGACCGCAATTCTTATTTTGGTGTTCAGGGATACTATTCTTTCTTTAGTTGCTAGCATTCAACTCACAAGCTTAGATATGGTTAGAGTTGGTGATTGGATAGAAATGCCTGAAAGTAACGCTGATGGGGACATAATTGATATTTCCTTACATACCGTAAAAATACAAAATTTTGATAAAACCATCACTTCAATTCCAACTTATAAGCTGATAACAACCTCTTTTAAAAATTGGAGAGGTATGAGTGAATCTGGGGGTAGAAGGATAAAAAGAAATATAAATATTGATATTAATTCTATTAGATTTCTAACTAGTAATGAGATAGAAAAATTCAAAAAATTTAATTTTTTAAAGAAATACATAGAAGAAAAAGAGAAAGAACTGTCTAAACATAATGCCAATGTTAATAACGAAGAGAGATTTAATTCCAGAAAATTAACTAATGTAGGGACGTTTAGAAGCTACGTTTATAATTATTTAAGAGAACATCCTAATATTCATAACAACATGACTCTCCTGGTTAGGCAGCTCCAACATCAGTCTAAGGGCATGCCACTTCAGATCTATGCTTTTACTAATATAACCGACTGGGATATGTACGAAAATATTCAAGCTGATATTTTTGACCATCTATTCTCTATAGCTAATGAGTTTAATCTTCACATATATCAAGATCTAACAGGTAAGGATATATCCTCAATAACAAAATAATTATCTCTACATCATAGACTTCAGGTCTTCCAATACTTCATCCGTATGTGTCGCTGGACTAACTTTATTATAATGTTTAGCTACTAGCCCATTTGGATCAATGATAAAAGACTGTCTCGAAGCTACTCCAAGAAAACTGCCCAAAACACCATAAGTATCCGCTATAGATTTTTTTGCATCTGATAAAAGAGGGAACGGTAAGTGATATTTATCAGAAAACTCTTTCTGGGATTTAACATTATCAACACTTATACCAACGATACTTGCCCCAATATCATCAAAAGCAAAAATATTATCTCTGAATTCACAAGCTTCAGTAGTGCAGCCAGGTGTATCAGCCTTAGGATAAAAGAAAAGTACGAGCCATCTTCCTTCATAATCTTTTAAAGTATGCCAATTTGAGTTCTGATCTTGTAAATTAAATTCTGGGGCTTTTTCACCTACCTGGGGGGAAGCTATAGCAACGCTATTTATAAAAACTAATGAAAGTACTTGAAATATTTTCTTCATAAAACTCATAACTGATCTCCCTTTTAGCATATTTTAATTAACAACTAAATTATAGCAAAAGCTAATTACTTTGGGGGGAAATAAACAGGTGTATTTCCTAGCTGCCATTGATCGTACTTTCCCATAACCGATAAGAATTCTTTAGATTGCATAAAGTAGTTAAGACATTTCCTTATATTAGGTATTTCATTTAACTGGTCAAACCATTCTGTATCTATATTCCTAAATTGTCTAATAAATGGGAGGATAGCTAAATCTAATAGACTAATATTTTTTCCATAAAGCCATGGTTCAGCTAGAAAAAGCTCATCTACATTCTTAATTAAGTCTAAACAAGCTTCCCTGTTTTCTAATGGATCTTGATTTAGTGACAAATTAGGATATTTATACCTATCAAGATTTAATTTAAATTGATTATCGAAAATACTTATAAGCTCTAAAGTTTGGGTATTTAATTTTTCACTAGGTAATAATAAATAATCATCTTTTAATCTGGTCCACTCAATAATATCCAAACTCTCATCTATTACTCTTTCTGAAAGGCACAAAACCGGAACAGTTGCTTTTGGTGAGATATCTATCAACTCACTAGGCTTATCGCTTAATACAACCTCTCTTAATTCACACCGAATTCCAGCTATAGAGAGAGCCATTCTGGCTCTTATTGCATAAGGACATCTTCTGAATGAATAAAGTATAGGAACTTCTAATATCATTACTTAATAGATTTTGGACTTAATAGATTTTTAGGTCCAATATGAACTTCGTTTCTTGCCTTTGCAAGATCAACTTGTAACTGCCTACTTGCATATCTTTTCTTTTGTACATTAGATTTAGTATTATAACAATTTGAACAACTAATCCCCTTAACATAATATTCTGATTCTTTATCCAAAGAATCTAAAGGCATTCTACAGGCATGGCACATATCATAGCTACCTTCTGATAAATCATGCTTTACAGAAACTCTCTCATCAAAAACAAAGCATTCACCTTTCCATAAACTTTTTTTCTCTTCTATCTTTTCTAAATATTTTAAAATGCCGCCCTTTAATTGATAAACTGTTTCAAAACCCTCTCTTTTCATATAAGAGGAAGCTTTTTCACATCTAATTCCTCCAGTACAGAACATAGCAATTTTATTTCTACTCTTCTCTTCATTATCAAGACCCAAAGACTTAACCCACTCAGGAAACTCTCTAAAATTATTAGTCTTTGGATTAACTGAGTCCTGAAATTTTCCTATCTTATGCTCATAATTATTTCTTACATCTATAAGAAAAACATCTTCTTGAGCTAATAAAGCATTCCAATCTTCAGGCTCAACATAATCTCCTTTTAATTCAATAGGATTTAAATTCTTTTCACCTATAGTAACAATCTCCTTCTTGATCTTAATTTTTAATCTTATAAATGGATTTTTTGTAGAATTTGAAAACTTAATATCTAAATCTCCAAACTCTATAATTTTTCTTAGTTCTTTTATGAATAAATAAATATCTTCTTTAGGCCCTGAAATAGTTCCATTAATTCCCTCATGCCCTAAAATTAATGTGCCCAAGATATTCTTATTAGCAAGTAATTCAAGCAACTCGTTTTTTAATTCGCTAGGATTTTCTAATTGGCAGAATTTATAAAGCGCTGCTATATGATACATACCCACTCTCTGATTGTATTATCTATAATCATAGATTATACAAGCGGATAAGGAGAACAACCA
>MDTB01224730.1_pt1 | contig 64795 bp, 68 predicted proteins | sample 811161 | NCBI WGS metagenome assembly MDTB01 (sample SAMN05326650, study PRJNA326480) | marine metagenome | isolation source: seawater | place: Mediterranean Sea | collected 2009
AAAAAACCCAGTTAAAAAGTAACTGGGTTTTAAATTTAAATATAAAATAATATTTTAACCAAGGGCATCCATTACTGATTGTAATTTCATTGCAATAGACATATCTCCAGAAACTTTTAGTTTTCCCTGCATGAAAGCAGATGTTCCGTCAACTTCACCTGATCTCATTTGCTCAAATGTCTCCATCGACATTGAAAGTGTGCAGTCTGCGTCCTGATCTTGATCTGAAACAGTATTCGGGTTTGATTTTCCATCAAGAAAAATACACCCGTCTCCCTCAAAATCAAATTTTACTGTTGCGCCCAGACCAGTATCTTTCCCTTCAATACCTTTTTGAAATTCCGCTAAAAGACTTGCTACATCAGCCATAATTTACTCCATTTATTAATTAAGAATGGCAATAAAAACAATTTACTTTATACATGTCAACATCAAATTTATGAATTCAGTATGAAAAAACCTATTTTCTGGGAAAAAGCAAAAAAGGATTTAATTAATAAAGATAAAAAATTAGGTAGTATAATTAAAAATTATCCTAAAGATTTTCTTTTTTCTAAATCTGACCCATTTTATACCCTGGCAAGATCTATTGTTGGCCAGCAAATATCAGTAAAAGCAGCCCAAGCTGTTTGGGATAAATTTGAAAATAAAATAAAAAAAGTTACTCCAATTAATACATCTAGAATGCATTTCATGAGTATGAAATCTTGTGGATTGTCGAGACAAAAAGTTAGTTATCTTAAGTCGCTATCTAATGAATTCTTAAAAAAAAAAATAATTCCTAAAAACTGGATAAAATTATCAGATGAAGAAATTATTAATGAACTAGTGCAAATTAAAGGCATAGGACGATGGACTGCTGAAATGTTTCTAATATTTAACCTTTGTCGACCAGATATATTTCCAGTTGATGATATAGGAGTTATTAAAGGTATTTGCAACTGCTACAACTTGAAATACCCAATAGATAAAGATATTGCTATGAAAATGTCTGAAAAATGGAAACCTTACAGATCCGTTGCAACATGGTATTTCTGGAGGAGCTTAGATCCAATACCAGTAGAATATTAATATGAATAAAATAAATTTTTCCTATGCTTCAAAATCAGAACATAATTTTGCCCAACGTCTAATTATAAAAACAATTGAATCGCTTACAGGTAAGAAAAAATTAGAAAATTTATATAAAAACTATTCTATTAATAAGCAGAATCCTGCAACTTTCTGGTCCGATATTCTTAATGAAATGAAAATTAAAGTTACTAATAAATCAAATAATGAACTTATTATACCTAAAAATAAGCCCTTATTAGTTATCGCTAACCATCCTTTTGGTATTATTGATGGATTGATTTTATGCTCCTTAGTATCTCAATTCAGAGATGATTTTAAGATAATGACACATGAAACTCTTCAATTTTTACCACAACTAGAGCAATTTATTTTACCAGTCGATTTTAGCGACCGAACAAAAGAGTCAAAAATTTTAAATATTCAAACTGCAAAAGCAGCAAAAAAGCATTTGTGCAACAACGGAGTATTAATTATTTTCCCATCAGGTGGAGTATCGGTTGCAAAAAGCCTTGCGTCCGAAGCAATTGATGATGAATGGAAAAATTTTCCTGCAAAGCTAATACATCAAACAAGGACTGATGTTATTCCTATATATTTTGATGGCAAAAATGGATTATTTTTTCACCTTTTTGCATCAAAAATGAAAAATCAAACTCTTAAGTACTCTACCTACTTGCATGAAACAAGAAAAAAAATAGGAAAGGAAATAATTATATATTCTGGAAGTATCATAAAATATGAGGAAATATCACATTTTGATAACCGAAATAAATTAACAAAATACCTAAAAGACCTTACATATAGTTTAAAAAAAAATTAAGACTGATGTTTTGAAATTTCATATTCACACATTCTTTTTATAAGCGTATCTAAATCAGTTTTTGGTGACCATTGAAGAATTTTATTAGCTCTTCTTGAGTCTCCAAAAAGATAGTTTACCTCTGTTGGCCTGAAATATTTTTTATCAATTGTAACAATAATTTTTTTTGAATTTCTATCTATTGCTTTTTCATTAAGGCCTTTTCCATGCCACTGCAAATTGTACCCAAAGTTTTTTGCGGCCTTATTAACAAATTCTTTGACTGTGTATGTTTTACCAGACGAAATGACAAAATTTTCAGGTTTTTTCTGTTGTAACATTTTCCACATGGCTTCTACATAGTCCATTGAGAACCCCCAATCTCTTTTTGAATATAAATTACCTAGAGACATTCTTGATAATAGTCCGTATTTAATCTTTGCTAAATTAGAAATAATTTTCTTAGTTACAAATTCTTCTCCTCTAAGAGGCGATTCATGATTAAACAATATTCCAGAACAACAGAATAACCCATATGCATCTCTATACATATTTACCAACCAATGAGCATATAGTTTGGAGATTGCGTAAGGACTGACAGGTTTGAAATCAGTTTCTTCATTCTGCATTTTTTTTTTTGAATTTCCATACATTTCTGAAGTTGACGCTTGATAAAATTTTGAATTTTTTGAAAAATGCCTGATGGCTTCAAGTATTCTTGCAACCCCAAGAGCATTTACATTAGATGTGAAAACAGGACTTGCATAGGAATTGCCTACAAAACTCTGTGCAGCTAAATTATAAATTTCATTAAATTTGCCGTTTCTAATTACATCATTTACATTATTTTCTTCGAGAAGCTCAAATGGTACGATTTTAACTTTTTTTTCGATTCCAAGCTCTTTCAGTCTCCATAGGCTACCACTTGCATTTTGTCTTTCGCCTCCATACACTGTGTAACCTTTATTTAGAAGAAGCCTTGCTAAGTAGGCTCCATCTTGTCCAGATATACCAGAAATTAAGGCTCTTTTTTTTTTCATTTACTCTAGATTAATGTTTATTTTAAAAATGATTTATTATTAAATATACCATTATGAGTAAAACTATCAATCAATTAGATTAATGCTGATGGATAAAATGTTTGTTTATACATTTTATAGATTTAAGAGTCTAAATTCTATTAATAAATACAAAACAGTTTTTGATAATTTTTTATTAAAAAGAAATATTAGAGGTACAATCTTAATTGCAAACGAAGGTGTCAATGGATCTTTGTCTGGCTCTAAAAAGAGCTTGGATGAATTTGTAAAGTTTATGAAATCTTATTTAAATATAAGAAAGCTCGATCTAAAAATTAATCAGACTGAATTTATTCCTTTCAAAAAAATGAAGGTAAGATTAAAAAAGGAAATAGTTAGCCTAGGCCAAGGTAAAATTAATGTAAATAAATTTCGCGGGAAGCTAATTGAGCCTAAAAATTGGGATAATCTTATTTCAGATAAGAATACAAAAATTATTGATGTACGCAATGAATTTGAAATTGGAATAGGCAAGTTTATAGGTTCTATAAATCCGAAAACTAAAAGTTTTAGAGAATTTCCAAAAGTATTTAAAAAAATGAAAACAAAAAAAGATGATAAAATAGCTATGTACTGTACGGGTGGTATTCGATGTGAAAAATTATCTGCTTTTTTAAAGAAAAAAGGTTATGAAAATGTATATCAACTTAAAGGCGGCATAATAAACTATCTTAAATTAAAAAATGAAAAGAAAGAAAAATCTAAGTGGATTGGAGAATGTTTTGTTTTTGATGACCGAGTCACAATTGATAAAAATCTATTAAAAGGAAATTATATTCAATGTTATGGGTGTAGAAGACCGCTTACAATTAAAGATGTGAGATGTGACACGTATAGAAAAGGAGTTCATTGCCCTTATTGCATAAATGAAAGAACAGAAAAACAATTAAAAAGTTCTGAAACTAGACAATCACAAATAGACATTTCTAAAAAAAGAAATATTGACCATGCTTTTAAAAAATAATAACAATAATAAGTTATATTATTATCTTCGATTGCTTAATAAAATCTAATAAATTGCCAGATTTGTATAAATAACCCCTTATTCCAAAGTTTTGCGCACATTTTATATCTGTATCTTGATCTCCAATCATAAAACTCTTTGATTTATCAAACTTCCACTTTTCAAACGCCATCTTAAGCATACCAGTGTTGGGTTTTCTTAAGTGAGAAAGTTCGATAAACTTATCTTTAAAATCTGGATGGTAAGGAGAAAAAAAGAAATCATCAATTTTAGTACCATTTTTTTTTAATTCTGAATTAATAAACTGATGCAACTTATAAACATCATTTTCTGTATAATAACCCCTTGCAATTCCTGATTGATTGGTTACAACAATTATTAAATATCCTTTATCACTGATGTACCTTATTGCGTCTATAGCACCTTCTATCCACTCAAAGTCTTTTTCATTAAATAAATATCCTTTTTCGATATTAATAACTCCGTCTCTATCCAGAAAACATGCGGGCATGATATTTCTAGTTTTTTCAAACATAAATACTATAAAGATATTTTTTTTATTTGCTTTTTTAAATATTTTTTATATTTACTCCAATCATCAGATGATATAACGAAACCTATACAATTTTTTGAATTGCACTTACATTTATGATCCATAAAATCATCTTCATCGAAATCAAAGCCGTAATCATAAGTTAGTTCAGTACCCTTTTTTATATTTTTTATTGAAGAAATCCAAATTTCTCCACTCTTAATATCAACCTCACAATTTGGTTTACATGAATGATTTATGTATCTTGCTTTATTATATAATGGAGATCCATCAATATCATATTTCGCATTTAACTGAAATATGTAAACTGAACCATCTTTTTCTGAATTCAGATATTTATTTATTCTTTTTTCAGATCTTTTATCGCCCTCTGATCTGGTAATCTTTTCACCGATATATTGTATTATTCTTGTGCCTTTTTTTATTTTTTTTGTGGAAAACACACCTGTGCCATGTATTTTTGAATTTTTTATAGCCCACATATTATATTTCAATATTTATTTCTTATAAATGACTTAGAAAAAAAACCAACTAGTAAGATTTATTCTTTATTTCTCACTTCTAAATAAGAAATTGTTATTAGGCAGATTAATAAACCAATGCATAATGAAATTACTAAATTCAGAAAGGTATTACGAATTATATTATAAGTTAGAAAGAAATTTGAATTTATTTGCACTGCTTCAAACTCACTTTTATTTGTCAATGGTACAAGCTCTAATGAATATTGTAACATGCTAATCGAATTATCATTTTCCATGGCAAATATAGAATTTTTTGATGCTTGTATCGCATTTGAATATTGGTCAATATTATTAATTCTTCTTTCTATCAAATTCGCTTGATTCTCAAGGAATTCATAGCCTTGCATATAAGTTATTTGATTATTTTGTTCTGTACCTGATAAAGTTACAATTGACATATCAGAAGAATTAAAATTTTTAATTAAAAGAGTGTTTTTCTTTATTCCTAAATTTCTAGCTAATGCAGCTTGATCTTTATATTCTAAGAGATCTGATTTTAATTCTGCTATTTGTTGTCTCCTGATTAACTCGATATTAATTAATTCTTCTTCTTTTTTGATTACGATTAGACGATTATAATTTTCGATAGTTTGATTTATACGATTCAGTACATTTTGACGGACAACTTCGTTTGTAGAACTTAGAATAAGATCAAAGAGTTTTGCGTAATTTTTAAAGACGTTTTCTTCGTAATCTACATTAATACTAAGAGCATATTTTTCTATCTGAGGAATAAAATTCACTGTAAAATTTGCAGCTCTTTTTTCAAGTTCATCAAGGTAATCTTTTTCAGAAGAAAAATTTCCTCTATTGACAGCATTTGTTTCAATTAAAGACTTTGCTATTGTTTCATAATTTTTTAATGTATCGATAAATTCATCACTTAAATATTCAGGACTAATATTAAAAATTTCTATACTATCATTTACGTCTAATCTACCTATTGAATTGATTACAGTATCGAAATCATTTTTATTATCATAAAGTTTTTTAATTTTATATTTTAATGCACTTGTATGAAATTTAATTACGTTGTATTTGTCCGCTTCACTTTCAGTTACTTCTTTAATTTTATATTCAAAATTAATTTTAAGCGGTAGAGATCTATCATATAGAAAGCCAATTGCTAATGTTAATGATAGAATTATTGCTAGAGTTAATTTATATTTTATTAAAATATTTAGTAAATAAAGTAAGTCTATATCTTGAGATTTTTCCATTTTATTTATGAATTTATAACTTTTAATATTAATACTGATATATAATATAATTTACACAATCTTTTTACTAATATATAGAATTATAATCATTTTTAATATTTTCTATTATTGTAAATTAGAAAAAATCAATGAGAAGTGATTAAAATTCATTTTTTACCTTATCATAAGACAAATAAGAAGCTAATTTACCATGCTATTCTTTTAGATTTTTATTTGTATGATGTAAATAAAATCCCAAAGGCATGAAAAATATAACATTAATCCAGTTATTAAACATATTTAAAGAAGGTATGAACGGCCACAATGAAATTAAGAACGAAGACAGGAGTATGATTTCATAATCATTAAGAATATTTTTACTTTGCTTAATAAGCATAGATTTTAAATGCCCATATAATTTAGATAAAAATAAATAAATTAGAATGAGATAAGGCATCAATCCTATTATTCCAGTTTCAGATATTATTTGGGCTAAAATATTATGTGGATGAGTACTACATGCTAAATCATCATATTTGTATTTGTCGTCACTACATTTTATTCTAAATGTCTTTGGGCCGTGACCAAATATAGGTTTATCTAAAAACATTCTAAATGCCGTTACGATATGGCTATGATGTTCAGGTGAAAATAATATTATGCCTCTCTCTTTTTCATCAGCACTAATAGTATTTATTCCAGTTTGATTTAAAGTATTGGTTATATTTCTCTCATATATTTTAGGATTATTGATAGATATAAATACGATTATTATAATTGAGAATACAAAAGTAAAAAGTCTTACAAATTTTAAGTTATTTAAAGTGAGTATTAAGAATAAAGTTAATATAAAAAATAGTATAAACGCTGTTCTTTCACCTGAAAGGTAAACCAATACATCTGATAAAATCAGAAATATAACTAAAATAATTGTTTTATTAGTTTTATTTAAATTCAATATAAATAACATTGCTAAAAGCAATGGCAATATTCTAATTAAATAGTTTCCAAGCAATAAATTATCATTTAAAGGTAAGGACATTCTTGTGGCAACGCCGCTATATCCAAATAAATTTATTTGGTAAAAATACTGATAATATCCATCAAATAATGCAAATGAAAAGGCAACAACTAACGCAATTGCAAAATTTTTTCTAAAATGATTTACTTCATTTATAAGATACCAGCCTGCTAGGGCGAATAGTAAAAATCTAAAAAAAAAAAGTGATGATGTTAGAGAAAGATATTGTGAGTCAGAAATTAAGGATGCAAAGACTAAATATAGACAATATAATATAAAAAAAATTACAAATTTATTTTTAAAGTAAAACATTTTTTTTTCGGATACGGACAAATATAAAAAGGTTATAGCAATTAATGAGACAAATAAATCTGGTATAAATGGACCAGTTAATAATGCGAGAGGAATCAAATAATACAGTACTTCTTGAAAAGAAATTATGTAATTACGCAAGCTATATCCCTTTTACCATATTTTCCATGGTGCCTCACCTATATTCCATAGATTATTTAATAATTTAAAATCTCTCATTGTATCCATATTTTGCCAAAAGCCATGATGCTTAAAAGCATTAAGTTGACCCTCTTTAGCTATATTTGAAAGTGGCTGATCTTCAAATGATGTATTATTAGAAGCTATATATTTTAGAATTTCAGGCTCACAAACAAAAAAACCTCCGTTCATCCAGGCTCCATCTCCTCGTAACTTTTCCGAAAATGATGTTACATTGTTACCCGAGTCAAGTTCAAGAGATCCATACCTGCCCGGCGGCTGAATTGCTGTGAGAGTAACAATTTTCTTTGAAGCTTCATGTGATTTGATTAATTCTTTTATATTTAAGTTAGATAATCCATCTCCATATGTGAGGAGAAAGCGTTCATTAGCAATAATCTCGGATACTTGCTTTATTCTGCCACCAGTCATTGTATCCAGACCAGTATCAATTATACTTACATCCCAATCATCTATATTATCAGATAAGTATTCAACATTCATTGATTTCAAATTAATTTTGTGATTATTCTTATATAGTAAGTAATTTGAAAAATAATCCTTTATTACATTTAATTTGTATCCACCTAAGATAACAAAATCTTTAACATTATATTGAGAGTATATTTTCATTATATGCCATAGGATAGGATCGTTGCCAATGCGTATCATTGGTTTAGGAATTTCCATAGTTTTTTCTTCTATTCTAGTGCCGTATCCACCTGCAAGAATTAATGCCTTCATTATTTTATACTTTCATATTCATTAATTTGATCAATAGTAAATTTATATAAATTCTCTTTTCTTATATTGCCGTAAAATTTTTTATACCATTCAGCAGTAAATTTAATTGTATGATTAAAAGAAAGCTTTGCATTCCATTTGAGTAATTTGTTAGCTTTTTTGGAATCTAGAGATAGCAATTTAGTTTCTTTCTTAACACTTAATTTGTTATCAAATTTCCATTTAAGACCATCAAAGTGATTACTTAAATTTTTAAGTAAGTTAAATACGGTATAATTATTTGATTCTTTTGGACCAAAATTAAATGCTTCTCCATTAATTTTATTATTATGATAAAGCTCTTCCCCTAATTTTAAATATCCCGCTAATGGCTCTAATACATGTTGCCACGGACGAACTGATTTAGGTGATCTTATGATTACTTTATCTCCCCTATTCCAGGATCTGACTATATCAGGTATAATTCTATGCGATGCCCAATCACCACCACCAACAACATTTCCTGCCCTTGCTACAGCAATTTTTATATTTTTTTTACTTGATAGAAATGACTTAAAATAACTTTCAATCGCTATTTCTGTCATTCCTTTAGAGGCACTGTACGGATCATCTCCTCCAATTTTAGAATCTTCGTTATAAGGTTTGCGTGTATCAAAATTTTTGTAAACCTTGTCACTTGTAATCATTACTATGTTTAATTTATTGCGGCACAATCTAACAGCCTCGAGTAGATTTATCGTTGAAATAAGATTATTTTCGATAGTTTCTTTTGGGTTATTATACGAATCTAAAACGATTGGCTGGGCTGCAAGATGAAATATGAAATCGGGTTTAATTTTTTTTATTTTAGATTTGAGTTTGTTTAAATCTCTAAGATCAAATCGATAATCCGATTGAATTTTATTTTTGAGATCTGTTTCATTAAATATTGAAGGTTTTGTTGGTATATTGGACGATATACCAAAAACATTTGCTTCTTTTTTTATTAACCAATGCGTTAACCACGAGCCTTTAAATCCTGTATGTCCAGTAATTAATATATTTTTATTTTTATAAATATTTAATATTTCTTTTCTTGCCATTTTTAAAATAAGCTAACTTCTAGTTAAACATACTATCAAATACAAATATATAGATGCAATAGCAACAATAATTATTAAACTATGAAATTTAAAAAAAACATTTGAGACAAGAAAAACAGGTATTATTGTCATTAATGCAATAATTATATTCGAATGATAAATACTAAATCTTGTAATTAACAAATGATGAATATGATTATTATCTGGTAAAAACATATTTCCATGTTTTTTAAATCTAAGGATTGACAGCCTTAATAAATCAAAACCAGGGATACACAATAGAATAAAAATATAGTCACTATACAAAATTATTTGCGAATTATAAGCTTCTATGATTAAAGAACCAAGTAAGACTGCAAATGGTATTGTGCCATTGTCACCCATAAATACTTTAGAATTATGATTAAGCAAAAGGAAGGAAGTCAAATAAATAATAATAATCAAGCATAATAAAACATTAAAGCCATTTAAAAGGAGAAATAAAATTGCAATTAATGAAAAAATACCAAATTGATAATTAATCCCATCAAACATATTAAGAGCATTAATAATTAATAAAAAACATAAGATTGTAAAAGGCAAAGAAAATAAGCCCAATTCTAAATTAAAAGACAAAAATGAAAATTTTAAAAACGTAATTTTTAATTCAGGCAACATTATTATTAGGAATAATATTATAATGGAAAAAACTATTTTATTTGTTGCTTTTAAATTATATTTATCATCGCAAAAACCTAATATAGAAAACAAGAAAAGAATTGTAAAAAATATCAGAGTTTTATCCCAAGTTTGAAACAAAGAAATTAATAAAAAATCAGTTTTGTAATTTAAAAAAATAATAGACACTAAAACAAATAGATTAATAATAAAGAGTGTCCCACCTAAAAGTGGTACTGGGCTTTTATGGAGTTTTCTATCAACATTAGGATAGTCAAAAAGATTTATAATTTTTGCAATCTTCTTATAAAATAATATAAATAGTGAATTTAGGAAAACAAAACAAAGTAAAACAGGTGATAAATCACTTAACATAACTATAACAAATTTTATTAATATAAATTATGAATAAAGAGATTTTTAAAACGAAACAAGATGCAAATTTACTAATATATAAAAAGATTGAAAAAATTAGTTTAAAAATGCCAAAAAATACATGCGTGATTTCAGGCGGCACATCAACATTGGAACTTATAACACACCTAGGCCCTTACTTAAATTTTGATAATAAATTTGTATTATCTGATGAAAGACTTGTTTCAAAATTATCTCAATACTCAAATTCAAAACCTTTTAGTAAACTCATTGAATCAAAAAAAATGAAATCATTAAATAATATAATTTTACCAAAAGAAAAAAATATTTTTAATAAATTAGATGAAATATTAGACGATTTTGAAAATAAATTAAAAAAATTGAATGTTGGGCTAAATATTCTAGGTGTAGGCGAAGATGGACATATAGCTTCAATTTCTAAAAGATTTGAAGTCATCGAAAAAAGAGACTTATGTTTTTTATGTAAAAGTAAGAAGGAAGAATTTTATAGAATTTCAGTAAATTTTGATTTCCTAAAAAGAGCCAGAGAAAATATTTTTTTATTTTATGGAAAAAATAAATCTAAAATTCTTTACTCTGTATTAAATAATAAAAATTTAGGGTTACCTATTTGTGATTTAATAAATATTATCAAACATAAATATTTAATTATTTGTGATGATAAATGTTATACAGAAATGAAAAAAATATCAAAATGAGAAAATTATTAATTGCAACATCATCTTTTGGGAAAATAGATAATTCATATAATTCATTTTTTAAAAAAAATAATATAAAACTTATTTACAATGAATTTAAAAGAAAACTAAAAAAAGAAGAATTAATAAATATTTTAAAAGATGAGAAAGTCACCTCTGTAATTGCAGGACTTGAAGAGTATGACAAAGAAGTAATTTCAAAATCAAATCTTAAAATAATTGTGCGACTAGGTTCGGGAATAAGTAATGTGAATTTAGATTATGCGAAAAAGAAAAAAATTAAAATATTTTCATCACCTTTGCCTACTATTAGATCAGTAACTGAATTAACTGTTGGTGCATTGCTTGTTCTAATAAGAAATTTAGACTACTCTAATACATCTCTAAAAAATAAAAAATGGAAACGTTTTAAAGGAGAACTTATTAGTGAAAAAAAAATATTAATTTTAGGTTATGGTAGAATTGGAAAAGCTGTATCAAAGGCATTAATGGATTTAGGGGCAGAGATTTATGTAAGTGATCCAAAAATTAAAAAAATTAAAAACCAAAGAATAAATAAAGTAGGACTCAGTAAGGGCCTAAAAATGTGTGATGTTATTTCAGTACATACAAATACTGAAAAGGAGTTAATAGGTAAAAATGAATTTAAATTAATGAAAAGGGGATCCATTATTTTAAACTGCTCTAGAGGCAAAACAATATCTGAAAAATATTTAATAAGCTCAATAAAAAAAGGAATAATATCAAGAGCATGGTTAGACGTATTTAATGAAGAGCCTTATTATGGAGAATTAACCAAGCTAGATAATGTTTTTTTAACTCCACATATTGGTAGCTTTACGTCAAAAACTAGAGAACAAATGGAAGCTGAATGTTTAAACATAATAAAGAATTACTTTAGGAAAAATAAATATGATTAGCAGAATAGTTAATTTATTCTGGAAAGATTCACCAAAGAACAATTTTAAAAGAATTATTTCGTTATTAAATAAAAAGAAAGTTTTTTATTTTAAAATCCATGAAATTTTAGAAAATGACAAATTAATTAATACATCTCTTTTATTAGATAGAATGGAAAGATATCTAAGAATTATTAATAAAAGTAAACCAGCGTATAAATTATCACCCATAAAACTTTTTAAAAACAAAATAGTATATGAACTTGGGTGTGGGCCACTTTTAGGATGGGGCCCAATTGCAATATTTTTGGGTGCTAAATATTATATTTATAATGAAGTTGCTTTTAATAATAAAATACTGCACTCAAATGATATAAAGAATTCATATTTCAAAAAAATATATAATGAGTGCGTTTCTAATTACGGTAAAAGAATGACATTTAATGAATTTATCAAAAAACTTAGGAAAAATACTATTCGTGAAACATCTGCTGTTACTTTTAAATATGATCTTTTTCTCTCTAACAGTGTTCTGGAGCACGTTGAAAAAAAAGAAATAAGTTATTTACTATCTGAAAAAACTAAAAAAATGAAACGTGATGCATTATTTTTACATGCTGTAGATTTTAGTTCACATCTTCCAGGACTTACTGAAATTTATAGTTTTGATAGAGAAAATGGTAATCGAACATTAAATTTATTAAGAAAAAGTGAGATAATTCACTTACTGAATGATAGCAATCTCTCCATAAAAGTTTCAATTGACTATAGACTCGCGAATGTTGAAAAAAATATTCATGCAAGTTGGAAAAAATTTAAAAAAAATGATTTAGAAGTTATGACAGCAATTTTTTATGGTAAAAAAAAATAAAAAGATAAAAATACTTTTTACTGGATCAAGTTCATTTACAGGATTTAATTTCATTAATGAATTAAGTTTAGATTACGAACTTATTATTACATTCTCAAAGAATAAATCATTTTATTTAAGGAAAAATAATAATAGAAGTAAAAGAGTGAAATTACTTTTAAATAAACATAAATGCCATTTTAATGTAAATTTTTCAAGTGACTCCGGTGTCAATTTTTTAAAAAAACAGAATGAAATCAATGTTTTTTGTCATCACCATGCTTTCACGAAAAATTATAAATCTGATAATTTTGATCTCATAAATGCTATACAAAAAAATACATATAAAATTGAAAAAATTTTAGAAATATTAAAGACTAAAAATATTAATCAATATATTTATACTGGGTCATATTTTGAACCGTCTGTAAATGATAAAAAAGGATATTCATCCTTCTCCCCTTATGGTGTATCAAAGTTTTTGACTGGAGAAATTATTAGACATTTTTGTTACAAAAAAGAAATAAAATATAAAAAGTTTGTCATTTCAAATCCTTTTGGTGAACTTGAAGATGAAAATAGATTACTAAATTATGTATTTGACCAATGGAAAAACAATAAATTTTTTATAATACAGAATCCAGAATATTTACGCGATAATATTCCGATATTAGTTTTAGCAAAGTCTTATTGCAAGTACATCAAGTTAAATAAAAACATTTATGCTCCAAGTTTCTATCGAATGACAAATTATGAGTTCATAAAAAAAATTTCGGAGCTGACTAGAAAAAGATCAAATTTGAAATGTAAATTTAAGAATGTCTCACAACCTAAATATACTGAACCCTTAAAAAAAATAAATTCTGATAATGTTAATTATAGTGAATATGGTTTAAATTCTAAACAAATTTGGGATAGCTTTATAAAATATTATTTAAATGATTTTTAAATATTATTGTAAATAATTAACTGCTTCTTTTAATTTTTTTTTATTAGTTGCAGTAATATATTTATCTTCAGTAATGACATAATTAATTTTTTCAGCAAGAGAAAGCTTGCTGAGAATAGTTGTCAGACTTTCGTTTTCATCTTTCTTAAAGTATTTAAAGCACTCTTTATTAAGTATCATATAACCTAACTCAACATAATTGAAATCTTTACGACGCTTATGTGAATAATAAATAGAATTGTTTCCCTCGTTTATTTTTACATTACCTTCGCCATCATCAGAATATAGTTTGTTTTGTATTAACAAAGTATAACTACTTTTATAATTTTTTCCTTTTTTTAAATAATCGAAATTTTTAAAGTCTACAAAATTGTCACCATACAAAACCATGAATTTATTTGATAACCTATTTTTTAATTGATAAATTCTCTTTCCAGTTTCCCAGCGCCAGTGTCCCTTTGACAAAATAATTTTCATATTTTTATACTTTACTTCATTTATATAATGTTCAAATTGATAAGACTTGTAACCTACACATATAAAAACTTTCTTAAAATTTGCTTTATGAAGTTGACTCAAAATATATGAAAGTAAAGGAATACTGTTTATTCTTACTAAAGGTTTAGCTATATAGTCTGTAATTTTACCTAGCCTCTTTCCTCTTCCCCCACATAATATTACTGCATCCATTGAATTTATTTTCTATTATTATTCATTGATGTATAACTTTAGCATATGAATTCTCTAATCTCAGTATCATTAGTAATAAATTTTGATCCAGATTGGCAAGTTCAAAATATTATCGATAAATTGTTAAGTTCTGAGATGGATTGTGTAATAACTGTGGTTGACAATGGGAAAAAAATCCGTAACCATTTAGAAAAAAACAAAAAAATAAGATATATTTTTAATAATAAGCATATTGGATATGCAAATGCCCATAATCTTGCATTTAATAATTATTCTTTAGATTCAAAATATCATCTCATTTCTAACGTTGACGTTGATTTTGATCAAGATGTTTTATCAGAACTTTATAACTTTATGGAAGAGAACAATGATTGTGGCATGGTAGGTCCTAAAATTTTAAATAAGGATGGCTCAACTTATAATTCGTGCAAACTTTTACCAACTCCATTAGATATATTAATGGGTAAATTTGGAAAGAAATATTTGAAATATTTTAGCAGCTATGAATTAAATATTTCAAAAATACCTCAATCAACAATCATACCTTTCATATCAGGATGCTTTTTATTTTGTAAATCTGATGTGTTGAGAAAAATCAAAGGTATGGATGGAAACTTTTTTTTATTCATGGATGATGTAGATTTATCCAGAAGAGTAAATGAAGTTTCTAAAGTTTATTATTGTGAAAAAGCATCAATAAAACATTTGCATGGAAGAATTCATACACAAAGTTTATATTTAACATTTATCTCTATTAAATCTGTTGTATATTATTTTAATAAATTTGGATGGATTAAAGATAATTTTAGAAATAGAATAAATCATAAAACAATACAGAAATTATTATCCTTATGAAAATTTTAGTTACAGGAAATCTAGGGTATATTGGTACCGTACTAAGTGAGTTTTTGATTAATAAAGGGCACGAAGTGATAGGCTATGATGCTGGTTTTTTTGAGAAAACGAATCTATGTGAATGTAAACAAATTCATCATCAAATATATAAAGATATACGTCAAGTTGATAAAGATGACTTTGAGGATATTGACACTATAGTTTTTTTATCAGCATTATCTAATGATCCACTAGGAGAATTTAATCCATCAATTACTAATAATATTAATTTTTCTACGAGTGTAAAATTTATTAAAATGGCCTTTAAATGTGATGTAAAAAAAGTTGTTTTTGTATCATCACAAAGCATGTATGGAGTATCTCCAACAGATGATGAATTAGAAGAAGACAGTCCTCATATAAATCCTATTACAGAGTACGCAAAAGCAAAATATCTTGCAGAACAAGAACTCAAGTCGTTAGCTTCAGATCAATTTACTATAACCTTTTTAAGACCTTCGACTGTCTTTGGTGCCAGTCCGCGTTTTAGATCAGATATTGTATTTAACAACTTTGTTGCATGTGCTTACTTATTAAATAAAATTGAAATCTTGAGTGATGGATCCCCTTGGAGACCGATATTACATATTCAAGATATGTGCAATGCCATTTTTGCATCTATCAATGCGCCAAGGGAACTAATTAATGGTGAGGCATTTAACGTGGGGGTACCAAATGGTAACTATACCGTGAAGCAAATTGCAGAGGCAGCGCAAAAAGCTGTTCCCGGGTCAAAGCTTGTTTTTTTAAGTCAACACAGTGATCCTAGAACGTATAGAGTAAGTTTTAAAAAAATATTAACAGTTTTGAAAGATTATTACAAACCTAGCTGGGATTTAAAAAAAGGAGCTGAGGAAATGATTAAATTTTTTGATCAAGTAAATTTTAGTAATGAAGATTTCAGAGGTACAAAAACTATTAGAATTAATCAAATAAAAAAACTGATCAGTAGTGGTAAATTATCATCTGACCTAGTATGGAAATAGAAATATGAAATTTATAAAAAGAAAAATTAATGGTGTTTTTGAAATTGAACTAGAACCTATCGAAGATAATCGTGGATTTTTTTCGCGTGTATTCTGTAAAGATCAGATGAAAAAAAATAATATTAATAATAACGTTATGCAAATTAATAACTCGTATAATAAATATTCAGGTACAGTAAGAGGAATGCATTATCAAATAAATGAATATGCTGAGACTAAAATTCTTCGTTGTATTTCAGGTAAAGTATTAAATGTAATAGTTGATTTAAGAAGTGACTCTGATACGTTTCTTCAAACAGAGCAAATACTTCTGGACTCAAAAAAAAGGAATATGAGTTACGTACCAAGGGGGTTTGCGAATGGAATACAGACACTTGAAGATAACTCAGAATTAATTTATTTTTCTTCAGCTCCTTATAACAAAGAGTTTGAAAAAGGAATTCGATGGAATGATCCTTGCATTGATATTAAATGGCCATTAGAAATAACAGATATAAGTGAAAAAGATCTTAATCATCCTGATTTTAATATTTCTACAGATGGCATGAGACATGATAATAGTTAAATCTCCCCTAAGAGTAAGTTTTTTTGGAGGTGGAACTGATATGCCAAAATTTTTTAGAGAATATGGCGGTGAGGTAATTAGCTGTACAATAAATAAATACATCTATACGTCTATTAAAAAGCTAGATCATACCTTTGAAGAGAATTTTAGACTCAATTACTCCACATCTGAGAGAGTACAAAATATCAAAGATATAAAAAATAACATTATAAGAGAATCATTAAAATTAATGCAGAATAAACATAGACTATATATTTCAACAATAGCTGACGTACCTCTTAGATCTGGACTTGGTTCATCAAGCAGTTTTACTGCAAGCCTCATAAGTGGATTATATAAATTAAATGATAATAAAATATCTAAAAATGAACTTGCTAAATTAGCATGTAAATTAGAAATTGATATATTGAAAAGTCCTATTGGCTATCAAGATCAATTTGCTACAGTTTATGGGGGACTAAATAGACTTTCTTTTACTAAACAAAAAACAACTGTAAAAAAAATTAATTTAGAAAATACTTTAATTAAGAAATTTGAGGAGTCTATGCTACTAGTTTTTACTGGGATACAAAGAGATGGTAATGTTGTTTTAAAAAAACAAAATATAGATATGAATAGTAAAATTGAGTCTTATAAAGAAATGAAAAAAATAAGCTTGAAGGCTTACAAATATTTAAAAAATGCTAAAGCATTTGATGTTAATTACTTTTCAACTCTTTTAAATGATAATTGGAATTTAAAAAAAGAACTTACAATTGGTGTAGAAAATGAAACAACAAAATCAATTATTAAAAGTCTTAAAAAGAGTGGAGCGTCTGGTTTAAAACTTTGTGGCGCAGGAGGAGGAGGCTTTATATTGATTTGTGCAGAGAAGTCGGCACAGAAAAAAATTCTTAAAGATCACAAAACATTTAATTTTTATAATTTTGGAATTTCTTTTGAAGGAACAAGGTCAGCAATAATTTAAATACCAATAACTAAAAAACAATTTTATTCTCATCTTCATCATCATCCAAATATTTTTTTCTTAAAAATTGAGCTATTGAATGAATAATTGATTGATGCGCATCTTCAACAATACCATAATTATCTTCTGGTACATGAATATTCAAGGAACAAAATTCTTTAGACCTGCCTCCAGAAAAACCTGTTAATGCAACAGAATAAAGTTCCATTTCTTTTGATTTTTTCAAAACTCTTACAATATTTTCTGAATTTCCAGATGAACTAATAGTTATTAATAAATCTTTTTTTGATGCAATCCTCTCAAGCTGATATGAAAATACTTCATCATAAGATATATCGTTTGAAATCGCTGAAATTAATTCATAATTCGATGATAAACTAAAAACTAAGGGTTTTAATTTAGAATTTGAGCTGGTCTGTTTGAAAATATCGCACAACATATGATTTGCAATTGATAAGGATCCACCATTGCCACATAGATAAATATTGTTATTTGATTTTATTGTATCTTCCATAACTTCACAGAATTTATTTAGATGATCAATATCCACCAATCTACAAGCTCTACTTTTTGTCTCTATATAATTTTCAAAATATTCGTTAAAATTTTTCATTATCTAAAATCAGAAGGTAAATAATTTTCTATATTACGGTCATAAAAATTTATAGTGTAATTAGTATAGTAATATGTAAATAAAATAAATGAAATAATTATCAGTAATGAAACCAATTTTTTCTGTTTAAAAGAATTTCTGATTAGTGGCATTAAAAAAATAACAGGAAAAAGAAATAATTCACTCATTCTTACTTGAACCTGCTGGATGTCGTAGAAAATCATATATATATATAGAGAAATAAAAATACTATAAAAACAAAATAATTGAAATTTGCTTATTTTATCTCGTTGCATATTATAAATTATTGTAAAAATAATTATTATAAAAAAAATTAGAAGAAATTTTGGCCTAAATAAAGTTGCTGTACCAAGATTTTCAAATTTATATATTGCGTACCTTTCAAAAAAAGGAAGATAACGTAAATAATATTCTGTAAATTCCCTATAAGAAAACTCAAAAATTAAAGTTGATATTAATATAATAATTAGAACAAACCACATTGTAGTAATGCTAGGCTTGTATATTTTGAAAATATTAAAGATTAAAATTCCTAAAACTGAATAATGAAAAAGGGAACCAACAAGCAGTATCAAATTTCCCCTAAAATACTTATTATCAGACATATTTTTTATTGCATAAATTGCAAAAGCAATTCCAACTGATATTCTCATTTGCGTCATTTCATGAAGAATAAAAAAATAGGAAATGTAGGCTAATAAAATATAAAAATGACCTTCTTTAAAAGAGGTAATCAAATTTATTTTTATTGATATCGCTATAAGTGATACTAACCAGAAAACCCATACATAATGAATGTCTAATGCATTAAAAAAAGCAGAAATAAAGATATAGCCTGGTTCTATATTGGCCCACTGAGCAGAAAATGTAAGATCGTTAAAAGTAAACTTATTTGCTAGACCTCTATAGTTAATGGTATCGGGGGCATAATTATATGAAAAAATGACTGCAATAGAAGAAAGTGATAATATTAGAATGGTTTTGTAATAAAAACTATTTTTAGCTAAATAAGAGTAAATCAATATGCCTAAGTAAAATGGTATATAGGTCACTGCATTTTTCCCATTTTTCCTTTTATACCGTTTGATATAGCTAATAAAAGTAACTTATAAAGATCAAATTTATTATTCGAAAATAAAAGAAATCCAATTAAATATTTGAGAGTATTAAAAAAAATATTTAATTTCAAAAATATATTAAAATCAGATTTCAGTGATAGAAATATACCATTTCTAATAATGTAATAATATCTATAGTCATGATTGAGAGTAAAACTTTTTCCCATAAAAAATTTTTTCTTTTGTCCAAGTTCATGAATTAATTTAGCATTTTTAGTGCCGTAAATATTAAATTTTTTTTGCTTTGCCCTCCAACACCATTCAAAATCGACCCAATCTAAAAATAATTCTTCACGAAATAATCCAATATCCTTAAAACATGAAACTTTCACAAAAAAACCTGAATTTATGGCTTCATAAACATCGAAAAACTCAGTGTCATTATTTGGCATATCAAATTTGATTTTAAAAATAGTCCATCTCTTAACAAATAATATTTGTTGGTTAGATTTTTCATCAATTATGAACGGCGTAATTGCTGCAAATTTTTTATCCCCAATTTTAGAGTATAAATCAATTAATCCTGAAACATACTTTTTTTCAAAAATGCTATCTTGATCACTGAATACAATAAAATCAGCATTAATCTGTTGAGCTTTTTTTATCGCCTTATTTTGTGCTTTAGCGATTCCTTGATTATGATTTTTTATATAGACTATTTCACCTATATTACTTATGAAATCTGATATTTGCTCTGAATTATCAGTAACAATTACTTTATCAACTTGGTCCTTAAGAGAATTATAACATTCCATAAATTTATTTTGCTGGGGATTATAAGTTCCTATTATGGCAACTACTTTCATATTTTGTGTCTAAAAATAAAATTTTTAGTTTGTAAGGAGTAAATAATTATAGCAAGAGGAATTATATAAAATAGTAAGCGTAATGCTTTAAAAATAAAGAAATTTTTTTTCTTTACTTTATGGGTCTTAAAACCAAAGGATTTATATGGAGGTCTACAATTTTCATCCATAATTGATATTTTTTGTTTTTTTTTCCATAAGGAGTATTGAAAACATAATTGATCTCGATGTGCATTTTTTCTTATTTCATCCCACCAAAAGTTCATAAGAGAAATTAGTTCTTTATTATTATGTTTTCTTAAAAGAATACTATTTTCTGTTAAACCATAAAAAATAGGGAAACCATCATTAGCGTATTTTGTCATTTGTAAGAAAACTTTTTTTGCATTAATTCTATTAGAGGTAATGCTGCGAAAAGCCTCTAAATATGCACAATTCCACACAACATGTTTTGGTACAGCCATAAAATTATTTACTAGGTGTCTTTCAATTAAATATGAAGGTTTAATTTTTATAATCAAATTTGCATCAATATAAAGACTGTATTTATAGTTAGAAAAATATTTATGTGGCAATATTTTAAATTCACGATTCATAAGATTATTTTCTCTATGAGGAGTGATCTTAATAATTTCCCATATATCTGACTTTATTTTTTGATCTGTAAAACATACGTAATCACATCTTTCATCAACTACAGTAGGGCCCTCTAGTTCATCATAATTTCCAAATAATGCTGTATATACAACAACTTCTTTTTTTGAATTATTTTTCAATGGAAACATATGTTGATGACGCTAGTACGTATGATTTATCTAAGTTGCCAAAATAAATATCTAATGGTCTTAAAATTATTTCAACAAATGCCCATAGAATGCGTAAAATAATATTTATAGGATAAGGTGTGTAATTTTTAATAAAAGCTGTGACTATGTTCATCAAAGCGTACAATGGCCCGACGCAAGTGCCATAATCAACAATTTTAAAACCTAATTTTTCAAATAATTTTATATGTCCTGATAACGTTAAATTTTGATAATGATCAGGATAACCGTGATAAGTTTGCATAAATGGAGTAACTATATATGCTTTACCTCCTTTTTTAAGAACTCTAAACATCTCTTTGGCTGCTAGATTGGGACTGTGTAGGTGTTCTATAACAGCCTCACAATAAATATACTCAACACAATCGTTGATATAAGGTAGATTATGAACATCTGCAACTACATCAATATTTTTGTATGGAGCAATATTAATATTTGTTAGCCAACTATTAACTCTTGATGGTCCACCTCCAATATTCAGTCCTAAAACTTTGCTGTCAAATAACTTAATTGAATTCTTAAAAGCAACTTTACTTTTTTTTGTCCTATAATCATAGGATAAAGAACTTTTAATCTTATCCCAAAACTTGATTGTTTTTTGGGAAATATTTTGGTACTCATCTAACATATTCTTAGATTTTTCAAGATACTCTTGAATTTGTTTACTATTATTTAATAAAACTGGGGCATTAAATGTATTAAAAAAAAATTTATCTTTATTTTCTTCATCCAACAAATATTTTTCATCATCAGAAAATTTTAATATTCTTTTACTTTTTGGACTGATAATACAATTTTGTAATACTTGTTCTCGAAACTTCACTTATTTATCTCCATAATTGGGTTGCATCTTGTATAATTTTTTCAATAGAATATTCACTTGCTCTTTTTTTCATTAATTGATCACTATATGCTTTTTTGTTTATAAGATTAATTACAGTTTCTACAATTAAATCGTCATTTTCATTATCAACGATAGCTCCGTATTTTCCATCTTTTAATATATCTTTTGGACCACCCGGACAAGATAAAGCTAAAACTTGAGTTTTACACGCTAGTGAGTCAATGATTACATTACCAAATCCCTCCCATTTTGAAGTTAAAAAGAATAAATTAGCGTTCTTAAAGTATGGATAAGGATTATTGACATAATTAATGATCTTACACTTACTATCCAGATCATTCTGATAAATAAGTTTTTTGAGTTTTGAATAAAGGCTGCCAGAACCTAAAATGATTAATCTTGTATTGGTTTGTTTTAAATTAACTTTTTGAAATATTTCAATCATTCGTTCAAAGTTTTTTTGAATTTCTAACCGACCTACTCCAAGTATCACTCTATATTCATCACTAAACCACTCTTCTTGAATACTAGCTAATGATAATTCTTCAACTTTTTTACTGTATACCGGGTTTCCGATCACTTTAATATTATTATTCTTCAATTTAATAACTTCTATTAAATCTTTTTTTGTATCGTAAGAATTAGCAATAATATAATCAGCATAATTATAAAATATTCGCATCAACCTAATAATTAAAAATTTATAGAAAAAACTTCTATAATTAAGGCCATGCAAAGTATTTGGCTCTAGAAAAATAAGTTTTTTTTCATAATTTAGAAATTTAGAAAGAGTTATTATTATGTTTACCTCCCTTATTGTGCCAATAATTACATCTGGTCTTAACATGTTTATAAATTTTAAAAACTCAAATAAACCGTACTTAATTTTTTTATTTAGGATTTTACATTTTATATTTGAGTGTAGATCTTTTGATAAAGGACCAAAATTATTAAATACTAGAACAGTTACATTATTTCCTTGATTAGAAAGCTCATTTGCATAATTAATGCCAACTTTCTCTGCGCCACCTCCTGCAAAACTAGGTAATACAATCAATAATTTCTTCATTTTATTGTAAATTTATTTTTATAAAATATTAGAAAATAATCTATTTTTTAACTCTAAATACAAAATAATATTAAATTAATATATCTAATTATTTAAAGCGTTTTTTAAATTCTTTTGAGCATGGTCGCTTATACATAAAATATGTTCTCTTGCAAAATTAAACTGAGATAAAACATATTCCTGCCTATTTTTTTTATCTAAATATTTGTTTATTATTTCATCAATATTATTGGAATTAAAAATTTTAATTTTTTTGCCAAAATTAAGTTGTAAAGGTGAATTAAACGGTTTTCCCGAGTTTTTTAAAAGAACACATGGGATATTACGCAGAGCAATTTCTAGTATTACTCCCGAATCTCCAACAATACATATAAATGGTTTATAAATTTTGATTGATTCATTTAGATCACTAAATTTATCTAAAGAAAAATTTGAAAGTTTAGAGTTATTTTTAAGGTAATTGATTACTAATTCCTTTTGGGAAGGATGACTTCTAATTACAAACTGATATTGAAGACTATTATTAATAATTTCAAATTGTTTTAAATTACTTAACCAATTATGCATATCTAAAAATATCATAATATTTTTTTTTGGCTTATAAATATTTTTATTGATATATGGTACCCTCACCGCTCCAATAATTTTAATCTTACTTTTATTATAAGTTTTAAAACTCTTTTTAATAATATTTCCCTCGACTAGTATTTTTTTAGGAATATAATTTTTATTGACTGAAATCAGAGCCTCTATACTGTTTATGAATCGCCATTTACTCCATTTACCTAATGGGCCGTGCTGTAAACCAAAAGTATTTATATTGTTCGAGTTAAGGGTATTGATTACTGTTCTCCCCTCCACTAATTCGTGAATAGGAATAAGAGCAGTATTTAATTTAGGAAAACTTTTAACTATTTTATTTAATGCTTTTTCAATTACCATTTGCTTTGGTAGTTCTATAAATTTTATCTTATCTAAATGGTGAGATGACTTTGATGATAAAGTAAATTTCTTCAAATTATTTAATAATTTAAACTTATCATATTTAAGTTTACTATGGTTAAATAAGTAGATTTTTATAATATCCAATGGGCTAAGTGCACTTTCAAGCATCAAGACATTATTATGTCTTATAGCATTCCATTCTTTTAAACCCGAAAAGGGATTTTTAAGAGCCAGACTATTCCTTCTCAAGGATGATACAATGATAAGATATTTACTTGAAGTATTAGTAATATTTATTCCTAAATATCTATTATAAACTTTTCCCTTTTTTTGTATCCATTGTTTATTATTATCTGAGTATATTAAGCGGGTAAATTTTTTATTTTTAAAAAAATGTTTTGAATTGTAAAAAGAAAAATAAAAATCTGAAAAAAAATTTCTAAGAAATAAATAACTCAAATTAATGAAATCTTTTAAATTTATAAATATCTCTAAAAAATGATAATAAATTTTTATTTCATTGCGTTTAACAAAAGCCTTTAAAATTTCATGAGAGATATTAAAATGTATAACTTCAGTTACTCTTCTTTTTTTAATAATCTTTTTTATGACTCGTTTAAGTATATATTCCTGCCATATTTTGTGGGAAAAATTCAATTCTGTAATTGAAGAATAAAACATAATTGAATTATTTTTCACTAATTTAGTTAATTCATTTTCAAGTTCATTACCAAGTAGTGTAATTTCTTTATCTATTAAAAAGTTCCCATCATAAAATTCTACTTTTCTTAATTTTGAGAATTCTTTTTTAGAATTTACAAGGTAATTTGTGAAATCAATTATCAATACGTGGTTTTTTTCTGAACTAAATTTGGATCTATAGTTCATAATTAGACTGTGATCTGTACCAGGTCCAAATAAATATAGTTTCACTTTTTTTTTGATTTTGTTTGCAAAAACTTTTCTACTTTTTTTAAATCATATTTAGTATCTACTGGCAGTGATGTATGATTTGTTGGTATCATTTTTACTTTAAAGCCGTGTTCTAGAACTCGAAGCATATCTATTGACTCTTTTTTTTCAAGTATTGTCGGTTTTAAAGTCGTATATTTTAGAAGAAAATCTCTCCTAAATGGTATGATACATACTTGTTTACCATAATAACTTGAAGTTACATTTTGAATATTTGGTATAGGTTGACGAGAGAAATATAGTGCATCTCCAAACTTGTCACAAACTACCTTTATACAATTTTTGTCCTTATGTTCGCTATTATCCCTAATCTTACCAAGTAAATTCGATATAAGAATTTTTTTATTATTCACCAACGGTGTATACGCTTGCTTAATCATTTTTGATGTAACCAATGGTTCATCTCCTTGAACCATAATGACAATATCAAATTTCATTCTATAATTTTTTTCAATTTTTTTTAGTGCTTCTGCACATCTATCAGATGCTCTTTCATGTTTTTTGCTAGTCATCACACAGTAGCCACCTAATTTATCAATGTATTGTTTAATTTCGATATCACAGGTTGCAACAGCTATTACATCAATATTTTTTTCCATTTTACAATTATCATAGACATGGCCTATCATCTCTTTACCATTAATTTTTTTAAGAGGCTTTCCAGGGAACCTTGTGCTACTCATTCTTGCTGGAATAATGAGTAAAATTTTATTCTTTTTTTTTCTCATTAAATTAGATTTTAGGACGGTCACAACCTTTACCTAAAAAAACACTATCCATTGAGTATGCAATTAATTTGAATCCTTGTTTTATGCTTTTTTTTAGTTCTTTTGTCGATGGGTGAACAACGTGAATACCTGCGGTAACTTTATTTTGTTTCGCTTTGCTAAGTATATAGTTTATTGCATCGATATACTTCTTATTTTTAAATTCTCCTGTAATACCTAATGAGGCAGAAAGATCATATGGTCCAATAAATATAGCGTCTAAATTTTTTACTCTTAAAATATTATCTATGTCATTAAGAGAATCAAGATTCTCAATAATTGGTATAATGTAGGGAGTCGAGGTGTCTTTTATGTAAGCATTGAAATTTTTTCCATACAAATTCGCTCTGTTGAAACCAATACCTCTTTTTCCCTTAGGAGGTAACTTTGCAAATTTAATTAGTTTTTTTAAATGAGCAGAATCCTTTATCTGAGGTAAAAAGATTCCCTTTGCTCCAGCCTCGACTACTATTTGTATATTCTGTTGATCAGAATATTTACACCTTACAAATGGTAATTTTTTATATAACTCAATTGCTCTTATATGGTCACAAAGTTTATCATTCGATATCTCGCCATGTTCGAGATCTATAGTTACCCAATCATAACCTGACGCTGCTAAGATCTCTGCAACATTAGAGTCATTCAGTTGCATCCAAGTACCGATTGAAATTTTTTTAAAACTTAATTTATTCATCATAAAAAATTTTTTATTTTAATTCCCTTGTATTGATCAGAAAAATCTTTGTTCCACGATGCTGATCGTAAAATAAATTCAATTTTATTTGGCTTAGCAGCCAAGTAGTCAGATATATTGTCACCTATCAATACTGATTCACTTGCAGACTTTTTATTAATCATTAGGTAATCTTTAATAGCAACTGATTTATCAGTTGGCGAACCATAAATTTTATCAAAATAATGCTCAATATTTAATTCTTTCATTATATACTCAATCTCAAATTGTGGAGTAGCTGTTACTATGATATATTTTTGTTTTTTCTTTTTATTTTCAAGAATATTAATTACACCATCAACCCATTTTGCATTTATAACAGAACTGCAAACAGATTTTGAATATTTATCTAAATAATATCTTTCATTTTTGCTATTGTTATTTATACCACACCATTTCATATATATAGGTATTTTTTTATATCGAGATATGCCGCCATTCTGAATATGATGTTGTAAAATTTTTTTTTTTATATCCTGACTTGTATTGTCTATTAATTCCTGAAATGCTTTACCTTTAAGTCCCACACTCTCTTTAATTACTCCATCAAAATCCCAAAAAATAGTTCTTTTTTTTTCTAAATGTAAAAAGATATTTGTCATTCAGTATTTAATTTCTCTGTTTCCTTTACATAATCTATCAATTCATCTAATCCCACTCCTAAATCAATATGAAAGTCTGGTATAAACTTTCGTGGATATTCGTTTTCATACTTGAAAGGAGTTGTTACGTAATGTCCGGACTGTTCAACATCTAAGAACTCTACAGGTTTTTTATATCCAAGCATTTCAGATATTGTTGAGAGTATTTCCTGCACTTTGTAGGACTGTTGTCCGGTAATTACAACTGTTGAACTTTCTTCCATTTCCTCAAGAAGTTTATTTGTTGATGAAGCTGCATCAATAACATGAATATATTCTCTTGTAGTGTCTTTGTGACCTTCATATGAAACATTTTTATTTTTTAGAGCATTCTTAATAATTCTATACAACCCATTCTTGTCATTCGAACCAGGTCCATAGAGAGAGCCATAACGAATAATCAAGCAATCAATGTCTTGATCTTTGGAATATTCTCTAATAAAAATCTCTGATGCTTGCTTAGTACATCTATATATACCACCTCTATCGCCATTTACATAGATTGTACTAGCAAACATTAATTTGCTGATTCCATTATTAATACAACTCTCTAAAATATTTATGGTTCCAATTAAATTGATATTTATGGCCTCAAGCTTATCTGATTGACAATCATCTATGTCAGAGATTGCACCCATATGCATTATTACCTCGTTACCTTTAATGGCCTGATCAATATCTTGAGTATTTCTCAAATCGCCCTGAACCACTCTACAAGGCAAATCTTTCAAATTACTGACATCACTATCAAAAGCTGTAACTTTATGACCTTTTTTTAAAAGATCACGTACTACATGAATACCTAAAAAACCATTACTGCCTGTTACTAATATATTCATTGATAAAAAAAATTATGCATCTTCTTTTATACTTTAATTATATTTATTTAAAGTTCTAATTCACTAGGATAATCTAAGGTATCGAGTCTGGGGAGCTCGTATTTCTTGTAATTATTGATATCTATTTTTTCAGGCACAGTAGTTAAGCCAGCTATACAACCATATTGTTTTATTATTTCAATTGTTAGATTATTATAATTACCACTTGGATAACACATTACCCAATTGTCAGGCAAATAATTTTTGTTTTGTAAAAATTTGACACCATTTAATATCTCTTTTTTTTGATCACCCTTAGAAAGGGCATCTAAATGTTGATGAGTATATCCATGATAACCTATATCATGACCATCTATTATAAGTTTCTTAATATCATTTTCATTCATATATAAATCAGCACTAAATTCTTTTTCATCTTTTGATACATATTTTTTAAACAAAAGGTTACAAATTTTTTCCCTTATTTTTTTTGGCAACAAGTACTGAAGGAGACATTTGATTTTGACAATAATTAGTTCATCCAATCGATTTGCTTTTAGATTATTTATTAATAGATTGAAATCTTCTTCTTTCTTAGAACTATCACTCATATACAAATATAATTTTTTTATTTCAAGAAATAGTTGATTTTTGTTATCAACAACCGCTAGTAAAAACTGTACTTTATTAACATCGAGCACTTTATTATTAAAGCTACTTTCAATTACTGGGAAGAATGAAGCTTTTATATTGTATTTAGTTAGAAGTGGTAACACATATTCTACATGATCTTTGTAACCATCGTCAAAGGTAAGCCAAATTGTATCTTTTCCTAATTTCTCATTTTTAATAATTTTATTTTTTATTATTTTTGGATTTTCAATTTTAAAATATTTGAGAAAATAATTTATCTGATTTTCAAATTTCTTTGCATCTAAAAATTTTAACTTATTATATTTATTTTTCTCATTACCTCTTATATAATGATACATTACAATAGATGAATTATTATCGCTTTTTAGCATGAATTATAAATGTTGAAGCGTATGGTAAATATTTAAATTTAATCAGCCTATTAGAATAAATTTTTTGATCCACGAAATCATCGTAACTTTTACTAAAATTACTAAATGGTACAGAGTGATAACTAACTGGGAATATGTCAATTGCTTCAAAGCCGAATTTCTCAATTTTTCTTACTAATTCTGCAGGCGAATATTGAAATCTCTGGGAAACATTTATTCCTGACGAAAAAGGATGTTTTGCTGGGTGTTTATAATGTAAAGATAACTTGGAAGTGTTTTTTTTAAGTTTTTCAATCGAATTTGACTTAGACACTTCGATCGCTTCAGAGATTAATTGATTTAAGGTACCTAAATTGTACTCCATTTTTGTGTAATCGTTTGATGTAAAACAATTAAATAATCTATTTCTGGATCCAATAAATGCACTTCCATTGGTCGTTAAAATATCATTACATTTTTTAAAAAACTTACCTAATATCTCTTTTGGAAAATACTCAATAAAACCGAGAGCCGCTATTGAATCATAAAGTACATCATTACCTTTAGTATTAAAGAAACTTTCTTTTCTAAAATGAATTTTTTTTAATTGGTTTTGAGTCAAAACTTTTTTTGAATTTAATATACTTTTTTTAATCATAGCATCAGAATAATCAATTCCCTGAGAATTAATATTTAATTGCGCAGCTGCAATGGCTAATTGACCTGTCCCACATCCAATATCTAAGAAATTTTTATTTTGTTTTTGCGTTTTAAGGCATTTTCTAACAATATTTATTCTACTAATAATTGTTCTATCTAATTTTTTTTTATCCTTACTGATAATTTTTTTATTCCATAAAGAAGCAGTTTTTGAAAAATGCTTTAATGTTTCATTTTGCTGATTATTTAATTTGTTTTTTTTCATTAAACTAATTCCTAACTAATTATATATTATCCCTAAGTTTAATAAAGTTATTTACCTTATTGATGTCCTCATTAGCAAAAGTTTCACAAAATAATTCTCTACTCTGTTGTACTTTTTCATTAAACCACCACTCTTCGACATTATTAATAACTTTATTAATATGTTTAACTGCACTATCTATATTGTAATGCAGTATTTTGTTTTTGATTAACAACTTGAATAATTTTTGAGCATCATCTCTAATTTCTGAAATCTTTTCATCAAGAAATAAAATTGTTGGAACATTATGGTATAATGTTTCAAAGAAAATTGTAGTATTTGTGCATGAGATAAACAACTTATAATTATTTAAAGACTTTTTTAACATATTCTTATCTTTAATAATTTTTATTTTTGGAGATTTTTTTTTCCAGATTTTATCATGATGCCAAAAATTTGATTTTGGATACAACCTGATAACAACATTTTCTTCATAATTATCAATCCTTTCTACTAATTTCAGAGATCTATCAATCATTTTTTTATCCTGAGAGCTCGTTTCGACGCTCCTAAAGGTAGTTAAATATGGTGCTGCTTCATTATCAATGAAAAGTATCTTTTTTTTGTTATCAAATTTTTTTATCTTAAGTTTTTTTTCACTCCATAGTTTTGATATCGGGATTGTTTTAACATCCTCCTTCCATCCCCAGGTAAAAAAATAATCACATACTTCTCTTTCAAACTTTTCAATAGAGTGGTATTTCGCTGTACCATATGTCCCACCGTGCTGGCCTATAACTAGCTTCGAGCCACTTTTTATTTTAAGTGAAGCCCAAATACGATAATAATCTAACTGACTAAATTGATTAGAAATAAATATTATTTTAGGGCTTACTGGCAACATGAAGTTTTCAATTTGGTTAATTGATTGTTTGAAATCCTCAAGATAAATTTTAGGAATATATTTTATAATCATTTTATTTAAAAATGATTCAAATTTACTTTCAGGCTCATTTAAAACAATCATTTTTCTCAATTCAGTTTGACAAAAATTATTTGACTCCATTTTTAAAGTATCTAAGAAAAAAGTATGATTATCTGGTATTGGAATGTCTCCAGATTTTAACTTTATTGCTAGAGTATCTTGGATAGAAAATCCTCTACCGATATGGGTTTTATTTTTTAAATATTTATGTTTTATAAATGGTACATTTTTATAGAATAGATCTAGTAATTTTACTTTTAACGACGAATTCATCAAGTGATATGTTGCTTTTACTGGTTTCAAGCTAATATATTTTATATTTTTAAAATTTAGATTATTAGTTTGTATATTAAATTTTATGATTTCACTAAAAATGTGTAAATTTAATTCATGGGTATTCAGGCCTATTAAAAAATCATAAAATTGAAAAGGTACAAAATCTTGATATTCATTAGCTGATAAATAGACACTATTAAAGGACTTTACTTCAAGGTTTTCTATAGTTAACCATCTGTCGTATAAAGCTTCTATAAAATAATTCAGCCATGGACCAATTATTATCTTCCAGCTTCTGAATGAATAATTTAAGTCATGAATATTATTTAAATTTTGAATAATATTCTTTGCAAATTTATTTTTTAATGACTCGATATAAATGATTTTTGAGTCTAGTCCAGTTTCTGCATCCAAATGATAAGGTTGTAACTTAAAATCGTTCAGATATTGATATTTATAAGTTTTACCCGAAAATACCCATTTACCTAAAAAATAGGTTTCCTTATTTATCTCTTTTGGCCAAGTCTTTTCAATTCCAGTAGTAACTAAGTTCATTCTTATAGATTATAGACTAATAAATTTTTTTAATAGTTTTAGATCCATTATATTATACCACCTGAAGTAAGTATTTCTTTTATCTAATAAATAAATATTTAGTTCAGATAAAAAATATTCAGGTAAAATTGAATATCTAATTGAAGTAGGTTTTATCTTTAAATTTTTAATTTCTTCAAAAAATAATTTGGCAGTGTTGAGACTTGGAGCCAATTCATTAACTTTTGACTTTTCATCATCAGATATCATTTCATACATTTCTTTTTGAGTTTTACAGTCAATTAGAGATATTAACTCATCAATAGAGTCCACTTTTATACCTATATTAGAAGGAATATAATCAACTAACTCTTTTAATCTATTATTTTTTTTAAAAAAATTATTAAGTGTAATTACTGGAACTCCTAACTTTATTGCATCTAATGAAACTGAACTGAAATTATTGATTACGATATCGCTATCAGCAATAACTTCACCAATATGATTTTCTTTTGTAATTTTTATATTTGTATAGGCCCGCTTATACGCTTCTTTCGACTCCATAGGATGAGGCTTTATAAGAACGTTATGTCCTCTGTTAGAAATTGCCCTAACAAGTTTTGATAATAAAAAAAGGAAATCAATTTCATAATGGATAAATTCTTTGGTTGAGATATCGCTAGAGTCAATATTATCATGTGCTCTATCTTCAATAATTTTTAATAGGTTTTTTGTCATAGCGCTTGCTACGTATCTATTAGATATAATGAACAATACATTGTATTTACTTAATTTATTGTTTAGCTTCTTTTTATTTTTTAAATTTGAGTATTTCGGACTTCCAATAAGAGATGTTATATTTGAAAGGTTAATACTCTTAAAGTATTCTATTTCTAAATGAGACCATAGAAAAATTTTATCTACATATTTTAGTCTTTCTTTTGGGTATTTTATTTGTAAAAATTTATTTCCATATTCCAACCCCTCACTGTGGAATAAAATAACTTTTTTATTTTCTTCTTTACTGAACATTGCATATTTAAGTCCTGATGTTTTCCATAAATTGGGTATAATAACAATAGAAGGATTAAATAATTTTATTGACCTTCTGACATTTGCTTTGTGACATAATATAATCCGATAATTTTGCTTTGAGTGAAAATCAATAATAGATTTAAGCCCATAAATCTCTCTATATTTATTATCAATTATCCATAAAATTCTTTTTTTCATATTAATTATTATTTAAATTAATTTCTCTATCGCAGCCATGTATTGTCGAATTTCTATGCGAGATAATTAAAATCGTTTTTGTACCTTTTATAGTGAGGATAGCATTCATAAGACTCTTCTCAGTTTCTTCATCTAGAGCACTTGTAGCTTCATCCATAACAATTAAATCAGGCTCATTGTAAAGTGCTCGTGCAATAGCTATACGCTGAAGCTGACCACCAGATATTAATGAGCCTCTCTCACCAACGCGAGTATTCAGACCCTTAGGCAATGTATCAACAAATTCACTTAGTTGCGCTGTCTCAATTGCATTCATAACTTTTTCATCATCTATAAATTTTTCATTTATTCCAAAAGCAATATTTCTTTTAATACTATCATCTAAAAGGAAAATTTGTTGAGGAACGTAGCCAATATTATTCTGCCATTCTCTTGTATTGGAATAAACTGATTTCTCATCTACTAAAATATCACCTTTTTCTGGTTTCAATAAGCCCATAACTAAATCAGTAAGAGTGCTTTTACCAGCACCACTGGCTCCTGTAATAGCAAGCATTTCATTTTTCTCGATAGTCATCGAAAAATTCTTAAATATATACTTTTCAGAGTTTTTGTGTTTGTAATCTATATTTCTAATATTTATATTTTTTTCAATTTTCTGTTTTTTATAAGTTCTCTCAGAAGAAGAGTAATCAATATGATTAGTTTTCGATAATTCATTGCTAATTAGAGACAATGAAGCATTTGATGATCTCATATTTTGAATGGACAAAATAATTCTATTTAAAGATGGTATTAGTCTAAATGCACTTACTCCAAAAATCCCCAAAGTCATAAGTAATTGTGTCTTGTCAATATTTTTTAATGTTAATGTTAGAACTAAAAGAGAAACGCCCAGCACACCAATAAACTCAACCCAAAACTTTGGTAATTGAGTAAATGTATAAATTTTTGACTGTGTTTTGGTTGCATTAATAGTATGTGTTTCATAATTTTTAATGAATTCTTCTTTTACTCCAAAAATCTTTATTGATTTGAAGCCTTGCAAGCCATTATTGATCATTTCATAACGCAATCCTTCATAAAGCTGCCGTAAATTTCCAAGTCTAATAGTAAATTGTCTTGTCGTAAGATTAAAAATGAATAAAAAAAATATTAATGATACAATAGAAACAAAAAAACCAACTGGTTCATAAATAAATAGTATCAATGAAACTGTAAATAAAATTAAAATTTCTGATGTTATAAAAATTAATGGCAACAGAAATCCTGTAACCAGCTGTCCACTTTCTGCTGTTATATTTCTAAATAATATAGAAGAATTTTTTTGTTTAAAAATATCATAAGGTAATTCGATATATTTTTTAAAAATCTTTTTCGATATTATGAATATTAGACTAAATAAAACATTATTTTGATACCAGGCTAAAAAACTAAGAAATAATGTTTTTGAAAGATATATGAATACAATTGATGACAAAGAAATTAAGATAATTTGATTGTGAGAATAATTATTTAAAAAAATGATATTATAATCATTAATAAGATATTGAATTGTTGACTCATCTTGGATAATTATGGTTAGAAAAGGAATCAACGCCCCAATGCCAATTAATTCAAATAAAACTCCAATTAATACCCCAAATAAAAGAATTAATAATTTTTGCTTATCTTTTAAATCAATATTTTTGAATATAATCTTAGCACTATTTATCATTAGATATTTGATTATACTTTTTGTACCATTTTATAAAATTTTCTATGCCATCATCCAATTTTACTTTAGGCCTAAAATTATAGTGTAAAAAAGCCTTATTCGAATTTGAGTGAGTATCTTCTACATCACCTAATTGTTTTTTGACAAATTTAATTTTTGGTTTTTTATTTAGCAGCTTACCAATAACTGTAATAAAGTTTTTAAGCTTTACCGTTTTATTGTTACCAACATTATATATTTCAAATTTATTTCTGTTTTGACCTTTTTTAGCGATTATATTTTCTAAAAATGTGACAACATCACTAACATAGATAAAATCTCTTTTATGCTTACCATAATTATAAACAGTGATTTTTTTATTTTTCAATATATTGGTTGTAAATTTATATAAGGCCATATCTGGACGCCCTGACGGTCCGTATACAGTAAAAAATCTCAAGCCAGTCATTTTAATGTTATAAACCTTACTATACGACCTTGCCATAATTTCATTTGAGGCCTTAGAAGCTGCATAAAATGACTCTGGAGAATTAATATTTAAACTTTCTAAATATGGTAATTTTTTATTATTACCATAAACAGAGCTTGAGGAAGCAAAAACAAAATGAGAAATTTTATTTATTCTTATACATTCGATTATATTAAAAAAACTTTGAATATTGTCTTTAAAATACTTTTGAGGATTAATTACTGAATCTCTCACACCAGCTTGAGCTGCTAGATGGTAAACAATATCAAATTTATTATCTTTGAATATTTTTTTAACTTTTAATTGATCTGAAATATCAATTTTTTTAAATATAAAATTATTTGATTGTTTTAACTCTTTAAGTCGATGTTTCTTAAGAGTTACATCATAATAATCGTTTAAATTATCAATTCCAAAAACTGAAAATTTTTTTTTAATTAATGAAGAAGTTAAATGAAAGCCAATAAAACCTGCACATCCTGTTACTAAAATTTTCATAATTTTAAACTAATCATCGACTTAAGGTTACACGCATACTATTTGACAATGAATTTTGATCTAAAATGGACTGCAAATAATTTATCACGTTTTTAAAATATGGATAAAAATCTCTATTGTTTATATATTCTTTAAATAAAAAGTAATCTGTTAAATCAAAACCAAAGTATTCAATTTTCTTAATTTTTAAATTCAATTTTTTTGCTAGGAACTTAATTGACTTTTCAGAGAAGAATGCGACGTGATCAAAAGGATATGTTTGGTTCTGATATTTTCCCATCATGTCAAAAGCAACGGATCTAATATTTGGAGTATAAAATAATATTTTGCCATTTCTGCTCATTTTGTTTAAGACAGGCTTCAAAGCCTCAATAGGATCATGTAAATGCTCAATGACATCATACATAGTAACCAAATCAAATTTTCCACTTATATCTTCAATGTTTGATACAGCGTTATATCCCAGATACTCACAAAATTTAATATTAGATAAATCTGGATCATATCCTACATAATCGTAGCCAAAATGATCCAAGGTTGCTAGAAAATTTCCATGTCCACAACCCATATCTAAAACTCTATTTTTTTTATTAAGTTTTAAATTTTTAATTAGATAGTTAATTCTTTGTACGCCAAAAGTTTCGATACGATATTTTAGAGTTTTTTTGTAAACACTTCTATTTTTTATATATGGGCTAATATTTTTTTTCTTCTTCTCACTTCTCGATAACGCATCTAGGTCAATGTTTGGAAATATAAGGCCACATTTTAAACATTCATTTAATTTATATTTATCTTCTAACGTTAAAAAAGTCGAACATTTCAAGCTCTTACATAGTGGACATGGTTTATTATTTTTTAAAATAAATTTCTTATAAATTCTAAAAGTTTTTTTTCTATCATTCCAATAATTTTTGTAGAATTGCTTTGATCTAAATTTTCTTGCATCAAATTCAAAAATATCATTATTTAAATTTGAGAAATTAAAGTTTATTTTTGGCTCAGTGATTTTCATACAACTTGATCTATAAAAACTTTTTGTGTTCTTGTTTTCCAAAAGTCCTTTGTTTTAATAATTTTTATGAATTTTAAATTGCTATTTCCTGTTCCGAAACTCATAGATTTTCCAATATTTTCACTTTTATTAATTTTTTTAATAGCCCTTAATATTTGATTAACATCATAATTGCAATTTGTAATTTGAGGTGCATTTGATCGTTGGTATTGCCTGCTGCCAATATTAATTGATTTAACACCAAGTGCTGGCGCTTCTCTAACTCCACTACTCGAATTTCCAATTATAAATTCAGATTTTTTTAATAAATTAATAAAATATTCAAATCTTATAGAGGGGAAAATAATAAACTTTCTATTGCCTTTTAATTTTTTTATATTTTTTAGAATTACATCTGCGCCTGTATCATTATTAGGAAAAATTATTATGTAGTTTTTTTTACTTTCTTTTAATGCGCGAATAATTATTTTAATTTTTTTATCAAGGTTTTTTAATTCGTTATATGAACTATGAAATATGAAAATTGAGAATTTGTTAAAACTAATATTATAAATTTCTTTGATTTTACTTATATCGTATTTATGTAATTTTTTAAGATAGTCTGTTTCAGGCGATCCAATAATATATATTTTATTTTTATCTTCTCCCATTTGAATTAATCTTTTTTTACTTAACATGTTACTTACAAAATGAATTTGAGCTAATTTAGATATTGAATGTCTTATTGATTCATCTATTGAGCCAGATACCTCTCCACCCTCTATATGTGCTAGCAAAGTATTGTGAAATATAGTTGCAATGGAACATGCCAAAGCTTCAACTCTGTCACCATGCACCACAACAAGATCTGGTCTTTCTTTTTTTACAAACTCATTAAATTTATTGTAACAACTTGAAAAATTTTTCTCAATCTTGTTATAGTTATTAATTTTTTTATGTTTATGAATTTTTTTTATTCCAGACAGAATAATTTCATTATAGGTATAACCATATTTTTTATAAAGATGCATTCCTGTTACAAACAATTTTGCCTCAAACTGATTATTACTTTGTGTTCTCTTAATAAGTGATTTTATTTTGCCAAAATCTGCTCTTGTTCCTGTTACAAAAATGATTTTCTTTTTCATATACTTGTGAACTAAATAAGTAAGTCAGATTTATTAATAAAATTATCTTTTTTTATATCTCTTTTAGCCCTTTTGCCTATCAAAAATAAATAATCATCCGCTCTATATTGGCCAATGCCTGGCCTTTTAACCCAAATATTTTTCTTAGTAAGCTTTTCACCTTTTTTAATATCACATACAGTTACAACCGAAGCATATGCAAATCTAATAGTAGGTTTTTCTTCCTTTAAAATAACTTTTTCAAGACCCTTGTTCATCATTGATACATTATTTGCATAAATAACAATTTCCCTCAATTCATTTGGATTCATACTTACATTCATGTCGGGTCCTTTTAAGGACCTGTCTAAAGTAAAGTGTTTTTCAACAATTGTGGCTCCTAGTGAAATTGAATGCCTAAGCGCATCCATGCCTAATGTATGGTCTGAATAGCCAACCTTTGCATCCTTAAATCTAGTTTTCAGATGCTTCATGCTTTTTATTCTAACTCGGTTATGAGGTGTCGGATAGATGCTAGAGCACTGTAATAAACAATATTGAATATTATATTTTCTAATTATTTTAACAGCTTTCGATACTGTTTTAATATTGTTCATACCTGTACTTAAAATAATCGGCTTATTTTTTTTACAAATATGCTCGATAAGAGGATAATTATTACATTCACCTGATCCTATTTTAAATGCTTTTACTCCAATTGAATTGAGTCTATCAGCCGCTTCTCTTGAAAATGGAGTACTTAAAAAAATTAAGCCAAGTTTTTCTGCGTATTTCTTTAGTTTTTTTTCTTGCTCAAAGCTAATTTCGTTTTTTTTTATTATATTCCAAATAGTTTGGTTTGAATTTCCAGGCTTTATATTAGTTTTAACCATCTCCTCGTAGACATTATGTGACTGAAACTTAACACATTCACAACCTGAATTTTTTGCTTTAGAAATTAGTTTTTTGGCTAGTTGAAATGATCCTTGATGATTAATTCCAATTTCGGCAATTATTAGGGGCTTGGCTTTATCACTTATTAGACGATTTCCAATCTTCATTAAAACCTCACAATATCCTTAAAAATTTTACTTTTGCTTTCGATCATCATATCTATAAGTTTAAATTCCTCAATATTATCAATTTCAAATATACTGAATTTTTTCATAATGTGTGTTGCTCTTTTATTGCCAAATCTAATCTTTTTTGAGAAATAACACTTAACTTTTGTTATATAAATCGAACCATTTTCTACTAAATCAGTCTCTGCATGCTGTCTATTGCCTCTTTCTTCAACGGTAAAATTTACTGGTAATAAATTTTTAAGTTTTTTTCTCCATACGCAAAGATCAATATGTACTGAGGAAAAAAGTGCGTCTACCTTTAATTTTTCAAATTTTTCAACGGCTCTATCAATGTCGTTTTTTTCTCTAATAGGTGACGTGGCTTGCAATAAAATAATGCTTGATATTTTTCTTTTCAATTTTTTTTCAAGGTAAGTAACAGCATGCTTCATTACATCATCTTGTTTGGCGCTATCTGTTGCTAAATTAGCAGGTCTCTTAATCACACGTGCTCCATAATCTTTTGCAATCTTAGCGATTTTAGCGCTATCAGTTGAAACATAGACATCACTGATCGTTTTAGATATTTGGGCTGCTTTAATGCTGTAAGCAATTAAGGGAACTGAGGCAATCTCTAGTATATTTTTATTCTTAAGTTCTTTTGAGCCTCCTCTTGCAGGTATAATTGCAATATATTTTTGTTTTTTAGGCATTCATTTCTTTCTAGCCTTTATTTGCTTTTGAAGATTGCTCGTATACTGAGATAATTTTTTCTTATCAATGCTATCAAGACATGAATTATATTGGATTACCATTCCTCTTCGATCTTTATTTGAAATATTCTTTTCACTTCCATGCACAACTAAACAGTGATGAAACAAACAGTCACCAGGTTTTAATTCAATAAACGTTCTTCTTCCACTTAATTTAGAATAAGCCTTTTTTTTAATTGTTTGTGAACTTCCTGGCGCATATGAGTTTTGATGTTGAAGAAGACCCAATTTATGTGATTTATTGTAGTAAAAGACTGAACCATTCTTCCTATTGCTGTAATCAAGAGAAATCCACATGGTCAATGCTAAATTTCTTTTAAAACACCAATAAAAATTATCTTGATGTGGAGGACTGGCAAGACCAAATTTTTTTGGTTTAGCAAAATACTCCATCGCTTTTACTTTCGATTTTGAATTTAATAACTCTGAAACAATATTTATTATCTTTGTATTGTTAGCTAAATCATCAAAATATTTATTATTTCTAAAATTATGTACTGAATTAGGTTTACCATTTACAATATTAATTTCTCTTGGTTTAAAATTATATAGATTTTTTTTTATATGTTTTTCTATATTAGACTCTAATTTTAATATTTCACTTTTAGTAAATAATTCTCTAGCTACACAGTAGCCATTGATATCAAATTTATTCTTTAATTCATTCATATTTTGTGCACACATTTTTTTAGTTTTTATCTCAAAAACGGAATCAGATAATTAAAAGTTGCAAAAATATTAATGTTATTTATAAACATAAAAAATATTCAATAATTACTTTAAAAAAAAAGAATATTAAATATAACTTATTATATAACTATTCACAATGAAGATCTTTTTATTGCTGTAATTATAAATAATTAATTAAGTAAATATTTATTTAAGTAAATAAATTTTTAATGAATTATGAATGTAATATTTGAGAAAGTTTGGCATGAAAGAGTTAGAAATTATTGATATAGGTAGCAGATTTGGAATTCATCCATCAAATAAAACTCTAACCTCATTAGCTCAACATATATTAATTGAGTGTGATGCGGATGAATGCAAAAGACTTGAATTAAAATATAAGCAATTTCCGAATATTAAAATATTCAATAAATTTATTAGCAAAAAAAAAAATATTGATTTTTATATTTACTCACATCCTGGTGGTAGTTCATCATTAAAACCTGACCCACAACGCCTGTATTGGACTCAATTTAGAAAAAATACTTCTAATATTAAGCAAAAAATCAAAATGAGCGGGATTGGCTTGGATGAGTTTGTTTATAAACATAATATCAATCCGTCATTTTTAAAAGTCGATGTAGAAGGTAGTGAAGTTGAGTTGCTACAAAGTGGAAAAAAAACATTACAGAATAAAATATTAGGAGCTAGAATTGAAGTTGAACTAAACTCACTATATTTCAATCATAACGCAAGCTTTAATGAGGTATGTAAAATTTTAGATGCAGCTGGTTTTGAATTTATGAATTTTGATTTATTCTCTAATTCATTTACACCTTTTTCTGATTATTATAACACTGAAACTTATGGTCAATTGATTGGATGTGATGCCATTTTTATGAAATCTCCTAAAGATTTCAAAAAATTAAGTGAAGATGATATGATTTTTTACATTATATTTTGCTTAAATAATAATTTACAGGATTTGGCAATTTACTTACTAACAACTGTAATTTCGAAGAAAAAGATTGTAGAAAAATTAAAAATAAAAAATCCTGAGCTGTTTAATTTTATTGAAAATGAGGTTGCTAAATTATTTTTTTCGTTAAGAGACAGGCAAAGATTTGACCTAGAACATTTTAAGTCAATCTGGACAACTATTTTTGGAAAGAAAAATAAATGGGTTAAACATGGAGATTTTTTTTCTAGATTTTCACCTTAATAAACCCTCCTTAATTATTCAGGGTCGAAATCTAATACTTTATTATTACTACTAATAAAAAGTTGCAAAAAAGATAATGTTATTTATAAAACTATTGGATGTTAAATATGAGTATTGTTGTTATAGCTGAAATAGGTATTAACCATAATGGTGATATAAAGATTGCTAAAGAACTAATAGACGTAGCAAGGGAATGTGGTTGTGATGCTGTAAAGTTTCAAAAACGTGACATAGATATTGTTTATTCAAAAGAATTATTGGATAGTCAAAGAGAAAGTCCGTGGGGAACTACTCAGAGAGACCAGAAAATGGGACTTGAATTTGATGAAAACGATTACCAAGAGATTGATAAATATTGTAAAAGTAAAAATATTGAATGGTTTGCTTCAGCTTGGGATATAAATAGTCAGAAGTTTTTAAAAAAATTTAATTGTAAATATAATAAAGTTGCCTCGGCAATGATCGTAGATAAAGATCTATTAAGTGAAATTGCGATAGAAAAGAAACATACTTTTATATCAACAGGAATGTCTACCTATAATGATATAGATAATGCTGTAGAGATTTTTAGAAATGAAAATTGTTCATTTGAACTAATGCATACAAACTCTACTTATCCTACAAAGGATATTGATGTTAATTTAAATTGTATTCACACACTTCGTAATAGGTATAATTGTAATGTGGGTTATAGTGGACATGAAGGTGGGATTGCAATTTCTACTGCTGCGGCTGGTCTAGGTGTCTCATCAATTGAAAGACATATAACACTTGATAGAACAATGTATGGATCAGATCAGTCAGCATCTATCGAGCCTAATGGACTAAGATCGATGGTTAACTCGGTAAGAAAGATTGAAAAAGCATTGGGTGATGGAAAAAAAACATTTTCTGATGATGAGAGAGTTGTTGCAGATAAACTAAGAGCACATATTAGAGGCTATGAGAGATAATAAGAAGAGACTTGTATATATGAATGGAGAATATGTGCCTGAGGCAGATGCAAAGATATCTATTTTTGACTCTGCGCTTATGTTTGGAGATATGGTTTTTGAAATGACTAGGTCGTTTAATAAAAAACAATTTAAACTTAGCGAACATATAAAGCGTCTATACACAGGAATGAAAATTCTAAGGATACCATCCGAGATAACAGAGAAAGAATTAGAGAATATTTGCTATGAAACAATAGAAATTAATGAGCCATTTTTTGAATCTGATGATGAACATAGACTAATGATAAATGTAAGTAGAGGTCCTCTGGGTATTTATGAATCAATTTGGGAAAATAAATTAGGGCCAACACTAGTCGTCGCCGACTTTCCGCTCAAGCTAACACTATCAAATTTCTCACGGTTTTATGAAAAAGGGATAAATTGCGTTATACCATCTCAAAGGGCCATACCAGCCACGCTCATGGATCCAAAAATCAAAAATAGAAGTAGAATGTGGTATCAAATGGCAAATATTGAGGTATCACAGGTAGAAGGAGATAATAATTGGGCTCTATTAATTGATCCAGATGGCTATATTGCCGAAGGAACGGGGGATAATTTTTTTATAGTAAAAGACAATAAAGTTATTTCTCCTGAGGGCCGTAATATTCTTCGCGGTATTAGTAGAGAATATGTGAGTGAATTATGTAAAGAATTAAAAGTTGAATACATTGAGAAGAACTTTGAACCATATGATGTTTATGATGCAGACGAGGCATTTATTACAGGTACTCCTTTTTGTATTATGCCGGTGACTTCTCTAAATAGTATAAAAATTGGAAACTCAATAATGGGAAGAATTACAAAGCAACTATTGAATAAATGGTCCGAAAATACTGAAGTAGACATTTTAAAGCAAATTTATGATTGGGATAAGAAAAATAAAATTAAACCAAAAGGTTCCACTCCCTACGAATTTAAAGCTAAGTAAATACAATTCTCTCAAATTTATACAAAAATGAACAAAGAGATTGATACTGCAAGTAAAATTGGATTTATGCAAGGCAGATTATCGCCGATTATAGATAGTAAAATTCAGATATTTCCAAAAAATTTTTGGCGTGAAGAATACGTCAAATCTGATTACGTTAAAATAAAGAAAATTGAATGGACACTAGATTACGAGACGTTCAATTATAATCCAATTTTAAGTAAAAAAGGCAGAGCTGAAATTTTTTCACTTAATAAAGAACATAGTATTACTGTTCCATCTCTTACATGTGATTATTTAATGCAAAAACCATTTTGGAAAATGATTTCCTCAGAAGTAAATCAAGTAAAAAAAAACTTTTTAAATATAATTGATGCATGCATAGAACTTAATATTAAAATTATAGTTGTTCCATTAGTAGACAATGGTAGCATTGAAAATAAGAACGAAGAAATAAATTTAATAAAATACTTTGACGAAATCAAAAATATTTTAACTGAAAATAATATTAAAATTGCATTTGAGTCAGATTACCCACCTAATAAACTTGGCGAATTTATCAATAAGTTTGATGAAAAAATTGGCATTAATTTCGATATGGGAAATAGTGCATCATTAGGATTTGATCCTGAAAATGAATTAGATATTCTTGCCCCTAAGATAATGAATGTTCATGTGAAAGATAGAAAATTTAAGGGTGGTACTGTACCGTTAGGAGAAGGTAATTGTGACTTCAATACAGTATTTTCAAATTTAAGGAAAATCCAGTATGATGGAAATTATATTTTACAAACTGCAAGATCAAAAAATGGTAAGCATGTTGAATTAATTAGCCAATATAGGGAGAAAATATTAAAATGGATAAACAATGAATGAATATAAAGATCTAAAAAATAAAAGGGTTTTAGTTACTGGATCAAGTAAGGGTATCGGTTTTAATATTGCAAAATCATTTCAAGAGAAAGGAGCGCTGGTAGCAATAAATGGTAGAAATAAAAAACGTTTGGAGCTTGCACAGACTAAAATACCTGGAAGTATTTCTTTACATGGTGACCTTTCAAAAGAAAATATAGCAAAGAAAATCACTGATAATATTAAACGTGAATTTGGAGGACTAGATATTTTAGTATGTAACGCAGGAAACGGAAATTCACTACCACCTGGTCACGAGACTCTTGATGAGTTTACGAAAATAATCGATGACAATTTTTATAGTGCATTCAATATTATAAATTGTGCAAAAACAATGCTTGGCAGAAGCAAAGGCTCGATTGTTTGCATATCATCTATTTGTGGAACAGAAACAATTCCAAATGCTCCAATAACGTACTCGGTTGCAAAGGCAGCACTAAATAGATATGTAAATTCGGTAAGTAGACCACTAGGAAAAGATAATATTCGCATTAATGCTATTGCACCTGGAAATATCTTATTTAAAGGATCAGTTTGGGAAAAAAAATTAAAGAGAAGTAAGAATGCAGTAAAAAAGACTGTAAAAGAACAAGTTCCCTTAAAAAAATTTGGTGATCTAAATGATATTATTTCATTAGTTTTATACCTTTCATCTGAAAACTCGAAATTTACAACTGGGGCAATTTGGAAAGTAGATGGTGGACAAACAAAATCGATATAAAAATTTCTTATCACCTTTTGATTTGAAGGGTAAGACCGCTGTAATCACTGGTTCTGCGGGCCTTTTAGGAATTGAACACGCAATCGCAATTTTAGATTGTAATGGAAAAGTTGTTATGACTGATGTTAATAAAAAAAACTTATTAAAAGCTGTCAATATGTTAGGTAAAAAATACAGTACAAAAATAGTGTCCTATGTAATGGACGTAACAAAGCCTTCTTCTATTGATCGAGTAATAAATAATTTAAGAACAAGTAATACCCAAATAGATATTTTAATAAATAATGCTGCAATTGACCCCTCCTTAAGTTCCAAGCTATTAAAGAATTTTGAAACATTTGAGTTAAACCAATGGAATAAGGAAATTTCAGTGGGGCTAACAGGTATATTTTTGTGCACTCAAAAATTTGGGAGTATCATAGCCCAGAATAAAAATGGAGGTGTGATACTCAATATTGCTTCAGATTTGTCAATAATAGCTCCTGACCAGAGGATTTATGAAAGAAAAGGTTTAAAAAAAGAAAAACAACACAAAAAACCAATTACCTATTCTGCTATTAAACATGGTGTCATTGGACTTACCAAATACACTGCAACTTACTGGGCTGATAGGAATGTAAGATGCAATGCAATTTCACCAGGTGGAATAGATAATAATTTAAATAAGAATTTTAAAAGAAAAATTCAGAAATTAATTCCACTCAAAAGAATGGCAGATAAAAACGAATATAGGTCTGCGATTCAATTTCTATGCTCAGACGCATCATCATACATGACTGGACAGAATCTAGTAATAGATGGTGGAAGGTCTATTTGGTGATCAGAAGATAATATCTATAACATAGAATGTTGAATAAAATTATTGAAGCTTATTTTTTGAAAAAAAATTATGGTATTGTAACTCCAGGCACGCAAAATTTTGGAGCATTTTATGTATCATTAAACTGGGGTTTAAAAGCTATAAAATACAAAAAGTTGAAACTAATATTGTGTATCCCATTAATTAATAAAAATAATGACTTTAAAAGTTTTTTAAACCCTTATGGCAAAATGATATTATTTAAGATTTTAGTTAAGTTGCCAGTTAAACAAATACTTTATTCAATGTTGTTAACTTTACTATATAATTTGTTTTCTATAATTCATAAGTACATGATAAGGAAAAAAATTTCTGAAATGAATATTGGAAAGTATTTTCTATCTAACCTAGGTTATCAGCGCGCCCTATCAAACGACGCCCAGCGATATCTACAGATTGATAATTATTCAAAACTGAAAGATGTAAATATCGATATTTCACCTTTTATTTCCTCCTTTCCGAGATTAGCCAATAAAACTGCAGGAAAAAATGTTATTTGTTTTCATGTTAAAGATTTAGGTTTTAATAAGAAAAAACCTATAACTCTAAATAATATAGCAGATATTAATAATACAAAATCTGCTTTAAATTCATTATTTAATAAGAAATATTACGTTATTCGTGTTGGAGACGACAGTGCAAATATTTTTAAATATAAAAACAATGATTATCTAGATACAACAAAATATAAGAAGAATTTTGAAATTCTCAATTATACCTTCTCAATATCTGATTTTTATTTTGGAACCTCTGGGAGTGTTTCAGAAGTAGCAGAAATATATAACAAAAGAAAATATATTTTTAGTTCAGTAGAATATTTGAAAAATGAAAATAGTTTTAATTATACAAATACAGTTATATTTAAGAAGTTGATATCAAGAAAAGAAAAAAAGATATTATCAATTGAGGAGATTTTTGAGAAACAATTACAGCATTACCTCATATATCCTGATAATACAAATAACGATTATGTATTAATTGAAAATAGCAAAGAAGAAATTTTAAGTGGTTTAGACTATTTTCTTAAAAATCGTAAAGGTAATTTTAAAAAAAGTATTTTATTACAAGATTATGAGGATATTAGAAGAAAGTCTAATTTAAGATTAAATAAAGAAATTAGCAAATATGATGTTAGATATTATAAAGATGCTTTCATTAATATTCCAGAAACATATTTGAAAAAATATCTCTTTCAAAATGATGAACTTGCAGTAGAAAGTGTCAGTGTGTTAAAAAAATTAAATCTATAATGTAAATTTAAATTCTTTGAAATCCTTTGACAGTTTCATCAAGGGTACTTCTTTTTCAACCCAATCTAATAATTCAACCGCATTGATAACATTGGCTTCAAGTGCAAAATGTAAATTTAAATTTTGTAGTTTTTTACGTTTAAAAATTTTTTTTACTTTATCATAATCAAACACAGGTAGAATAAAGATTGATACCATTGCTAAATCGTTAAAATCATTTGATTTATTTTTTAATAGTCCATTTAACATTGAGAAAGAGTCTGGCATAGAAATTTCTGTAACAGGTAATGAGTATCTGAAGTTATTCTTAGACGCATAGTCTCTTAAATAAGTACTTTGCATCGCAATAGGTATGTTATAACCATAAAATGGCCTTGGCATTACATATGTTTTAATAATTTTCATTAAATATGCCAGACTCTATTAATTTCATTGCAAAACTAGTCTCTTCTGAAATATGGAATTTTTTATAATAAGTGCCGAATTTTCTATCTGGATTTGATATAGTTGGCTCTGGCGAGAATAGAGATTTTAGCCTAACATTCAGTGAAATTCGTGTAGATTTTGTTTTATTAACAGTATTACCATGAATAAGTGCTGGATTAAAAATTAGAATTTCACCAAATTTAATCTTTAAAAAATCTCTTTTTTCTATTTTTAATTTATTAGGCGATAAGTCTAATACTTCTCCATTACTTATTCTTTTCATTAGCTTTAGGCTTTTTTCATAGTTCCAAATAAACATTGAGTTAGTGCTAAAAGAATTTGTGAGTGGAATCCATAAATTAATTTGAAAGGGTGAATCTGATGACCAACAATCTGAGTGCGCAGAAAGAACCGATGACTGGTCATTAGGCATTTGAATTGACAGGTTAATCTTAGACTGAATTAGCATATCTCTACCTATTTCAATAGCAATATCATTATGACTTATATCGCTTATAATATCAGTCCAGGGAATTTTATTGTTAAGATAGTTGAAGATATCTAACCGCAGTTTATTTATTTCATTGATATCAACAAACTTATGTAGCTGAGATAAGTCTGTATTAAAGTTAGGATACTTTTTTTTAATTCTTTTGATAACAAGGTCTCTTAAAAGTATTAAAGATTTACTTTCAGATTTACTAGTAATTTTATATCCTTTTTTCATCAAGTCATTTTTTAAAGAATGAATTTACAGTGTTGCTGTATTTTGTTTGTGGATTTGTCTCCCATTGAAATTTAAAACCATTCATTTGTAGTATCTGTAATATTTTATTTTTTTCTTGTGAACCAAGTTGCCATTCAACTAAGATCTCATTAGTGCCTTCTAAAGTTTTTTTTGCACCTTCAAGGATCTTGTACTCAATACCATCAACGTCAATTTTTAGTTTTGTTGGTTTTTCAAGTCCTAGTAGATCAACAATTGTATCCAAACTAAAAGCTGGAATTTTAATTTCTGCCTCAGCTTCACCAGAGATAATTGAATTTTTTTCATCCAGATTATGCAATGCATCACCATAACTTAATGTAGATAATACTAATTTTGCACAATAATTTTTATTGCTTAGTGCCACAGGTATCAATGTAACTAAATCACTTACATTATTCTTAATTATGTTTTCATAAAGTAACCTTGAATTCATAAGATCTGGTTCAAATGCATAAACTTTTGTACCGATACATTTTGAAGCAAGCAATGAATAGAAGCCTATATTGGCACCAATATCAAAGAAAACATCGTTTTTGCTAAAGCTTTTAATCCAAGCATTTGTCTCAGGCTCGGAATAGAATGAATGCCTGGTTCGCCAAAATAGCCTTCCATGACCAGTTCTAAACCAAATTTTTTTATTCATTTTAGCATCGTCGAGCAAAGGAGCATCTATTGATATTGATGGGTCAAGAGCCTGAATAAATTCGTTAGACCATCTTGTTCGACCATCTAATTTTAATATATAAATAATTGCTTTACTTATGTGTCTTAATGAACGTATCAAAAAATTAGGCTTGAAACCTTGGTCTTTTTTTGAGTAAGCATCAGGATCAAGTAAGGTTGATAAAATTCCCATTATAAGTTTTTCACGACATTAATTGCTTGTTCAATAGCATCATCTATGTCGTACCTATAGTTAAAAGCTCCTATTCTACCAATTGAATAAAAATCATCTCCCACTAAGTCGAAGTATTTTTTTGCTCTTTCTCGCTCTGGTTTTGTTGGCATTGGATACAAACGACCACGGTCACTAGGATACTCTAGACTTATAAGAGTGTGAGGAGACTTATGTTGCGAAAACTTTTTGTATTCGACAACTCTTGTATATTTCTCATTGCCACAATAATATGTGAAATAAACATCTTTTGGCAGCGCGTACTCAACTGGCAGTATTAAAAATGTGATATCCCTACCAATATATTTAAGTTCGCCAAAACAATAATCAAATAAATGGTCAATAGGCGTAGAATTTATAATAACATCGAAATTAATCCATTGATTATTAATCAAAGCTGACTTGTTTTCATAATTTATTTTATCAACTGAAGTATTTAGTTTGATGTCTGCCAAACTTTTCGCCAGATCAAAAAAGTCGTTGTATCCATTTTTAGCATAGGGATAAGCAGAAATTGCTGTATCCCATCCTTCTTTAGGTCCTTTTTTAATTGCCACGCCTTTTGGAGACCATGTGAAATCGTCAATCTCACTGTTATCATTCGTCTGCCACATTTTTTGAGTATAAGATTTTATAAATTTATTATAAAGGGATGGACCCACAGATTTGAGCCAAAAGTCTTCATAATTTTTTGCTGAATCCTCTAAGTTTTGTTCACCATGAGTAAGTTTAAATTCGGCATCTTTATACTTTTTATCTAACTTACTTACCTCTGATCTAATTTCTTTTTCATTAGGCATCCTTGCGAAGTCGTCTTCATGAATCGGATAATTATAAAAATTTCCATCTTCTTCAATGAAAGATGTAAACTGATGCTCTTTACATCTTCTTAAAGGTACTATTTTATCTAAATAATTAAATACCTCCAAATTATGAGATAAAAAATGTCTTGGTCCATACGTATAAGGATGTCCTGATTTAAAATTAGTTTTTACCCCGGCACCAAGATCACTACTTTTTTCAACTAATGTTGTTTGCCAATTAGTTTTTTTTGACATCTCAATTGCCGCCGTCGATCCAGCCATTCCTCCGCCAATAATTAGTGCTTTTTTGACCATGATATTCAATTTATAAAGATTTTTTTTTAATTGTATATATATTTAGTATGTGACTACAAAAAAAATAACTTTAAGAGATTTTCAAATAAAAGATATTTCAATTGCGGAAAGTATATTTAATTCTGATATACGGCAATCTGTTATTGGCAACTATAAACAATTAAATCTAAATATTATAAAAAGAGATCTCCTGTCTCGTAAAAACTCAATTCAAACAATTGTTTTTGACAATCAAAGAGTCGGATTAATCTTAAAGAACAAAAAGAAATTTAAAATATTATTAAGATACCGATATATGAAACTAATTAATTACAAAAATATCTATAAATTATTAGAGAGACATTAATGAATATTTTACTATTAGGGCCATTAAATCAGAAAACGAAACAAGGTAAAAGAATAGAACCATTGATTAGATTCTTAAAAAGAAAAAAACATAACGTTTTTACATATAATAATTCGATATCATATAATTTTATAAAGAAAAATTCTATTCAGATGATCGTAAGTAGTGGCTATGCATTTAAAATTGACTCAGAAATAATTAAACATCTTAAAAATAAAATAATTAACCTACACCCATCTTATCTTCCATATGGCAAAGGAATTGGCGGGTTACTGCTAAGCATTATTAAAGGGCTACCTACGGGAATTACACTACATTTAATAGAAGAAAAAATTGACTCTGGTCGAATTATTAAACAAAAAATAATTAATCCAAAATTAAATGAAAACTATAGAATTTTTTATCTTAGATTGTTGGATGAATTAAATCATTTATTTATGAGGGAATTTAATAATATCTTATCTAAAAAAAATAAATTATCAAAACAGAAAATTCCTCTACATCTAGACTTTTACACACGAGAACGTTCAGAAATTATATACGAATTTTTTGACAATACTTATGACATTAATATAAAAGAATTAGTATCATTCAGTAATAAGTTTGCTGAAAATGAAGACTTTTTCGAGTTTACGGGTAAAGGCCAATACTGAAAAATCAGTCTAACAATTATTTAAAAAAATTATAGGCTTTGAAAATAATTGGAAATTTTACTAAAAGCATCAAGTATATTATTTACTTCAACTTTGGTATAATTCTCATTTAAAAAAAGATTAAAGCTTTCTTTTTTCATTTTTTTTGCATTACTATCTTTAATGACTTTTAAGTTGTATTTTTTTGTAATTTCCCATTCTGAAATAACACATTCATAGCTTGGGCTAATATCAATGCCCTCAGCTAATAACATTTTAGCAATAATTGGTTTATGTTTGGCAAATTTATTTTTAATCAAAATTGGCAATAGAAAAGGCGATGTTCCAGGGAAAAATCTGGAATATTTGAAAATGAGTTTATCTTCTTTTTCATCCAATTTTTTTGTTAAATTAATTATAAATTTCATTCTTTTTTTTATCGTGACGTCAATTTTTTTCAATGACTCAATACCGATTGAGCAAGAAAGCTCGTCAGTATTATGATTTAGTGCTGAATGTGTAGCTTGACCTGGATTTCTTGAATTATAATTTTTACTCCACTTAGGCCTACCCCTGTCAGACTCACTTATAATATTTTTGTAAATAGATAAATTTTTTGTAAATACAACACCACCAGAACCTCCAGTTTGTAAATTTTTTCGGTACATTGTTGAGAAGACGGCTACATCTCCATAACTCCCTACATACTTCTGCTTACAGAAACTTTTGAAATTTGTAGTGTTACAATTTTTATTTTTATTAAAACACATTCCACGACAAGCAATTGCAAACGGTGCTTGACTACAATCCTCAATTATTTTAAGCCCAAATTTTTTGGACTCTCTTTTTATTTCTTTTATATTCAAAGGATTTCCTGAACAATGAACTAAAAATATTGCCGATGTTTTGCTTGATATTCCTTGCTTTATTTGACGCCATGAGGTGTTAAAGCTATCAACGCTTGAGTCGATCATTACAGGTTTGAGCCCACATTCCATGATTGCAAAAAGTGATCCACTGTCAGTCACTGGAGAAATAATTACTTCTGAATTTTTTGGAAGATTTAGTGATCGAATTCCTATAAAACACGCAACTGAACCAGTGCTAACAGCTACTGCATACCCACCTCCCATCTTATTACAGAAATTACTCTCAAATTTTTTTTGAAATACTCCATCATAGGGAGGGTCCTGATTAAGTTTATCATAATAGTCTATTGCAGCAATTACAGCTTTTTTTTCATTTCTTGAAATAGCATTTCGTGTCGGCATTGACAATGTTCTTGCTTTTTTGCCACCGTATAGTGCAAGTACTTTTTTAAATTTATTAACCATTATTACATACACTTTTAATTATTGAAAAAAGCGAGTTTGTTTTAAAACCATATTTTTTAGCCTCACTAATATCAATAACATAATTTTTATTTATAATTTCATTTTCATCATTAACTACTACTTTCGAACTTGAACTTAGGCTAGAGTTAATAAGATTTACGATATCTATAAACTTCATTTCATCTTCAGATCCAAGAAAAAATTCTTTACCCATATATTCATCATAATTTAGTATTATTTTTAAAAAAAAATCTACAGCATCGTTAAACATTATAGCATTATTGAATAACCCATTAGCGTTTGTAATAACTATATCTTTTTCCGCTTTTGACAGAGTGATAATGCGGTTTAGAAATCCCTCTTTATTTTTTTCATCCCCATAAATAGCTGGCAATCTTACAATAACTCTATTATCTTCACTTATATAGTCACGCAAGAATATTTCACCTATTAATTTTGATATACTATAAACATCCTTTGGATTTGGAGAAGAAGATATCCCTATTTTCTTTTCAGAATTACTTCCCACAATGGAATTAGCTGAAGCAAAAATTACTTTAAGATCAGAGTTTTTACTAGCACAAGAAAATATTTTATTTGTAATGACAATATTTTTTTTTATAATATCTAAAATACTGCCACTTCTCTTACTGCTTGCCCCTAAGTGACAAATTAAATTAAATCTTTGAGCGTCAAATTCTTTTTCTAAATTAATACAATTTTCTCTATCATAAATATCCCCCTCAGTTACCGAGATATTATGTTCCTTAAGTTTAATTAAAAGATTTCTGCCAAGGAACCCTCTCGCGCCTGTAAGAAGTATTCTTATTTTGTCATGCTTATTTTTTATGACCATAGTCTATATCGATTTTATTAGCTAAGTGAAAGTCTTCTATTGTTCCAATATCAACAACTGGTTCAGTTGTATGATAAGTATAAATCTTATTTAAAAATTCAGGTATTATCTCAGTACTAAAATCAGAACAGTTTGTAAAATTACGACTGATTTCATTTATAATCTCCCTAGATAATAAATAAATAGCCGCGTTTGCAGTATCACCATTGTATTGCTGATCTTTTTCATAAAATTTTGTAACTACGTTATTGGAATTTTTTTTAACAATTCCACATAAATCTGGTTTTAATGTTTTAAAGGTCATCATTGTCATTAGGCATGACTTAGGTCTGTTATGATGAGCTTTCAAGAATTCCTGAAAATTTGAAAGGCAGTAGTTGTCGGCATGAGCCAATAGTCCTCCTCCTGCTAAGTATTCTAAATTATTGATTAGTGTACCTGCAGTTCCAAGTATTTTCTTTTCATATGAAATTTGAATGTATTTTTTGTATTCAGAATTTAATACATAACTTTCAATTTTTTCATGTAAATGATGTGAATTTACTAAAAAAGGACCATATCCTGCAGTTACTAATCTTTTTAACCATATAGAAAGTAATGGTTTTCCATTTATTTGCATAAGAGGTTTTGGTGTCTGATTAGTTAATGGCCGTAATCTTTTTCCGTACCCAGCGCAAAGTAATATCGCACGTGTCAATTAATTTCACCAATAAGATCTTTTGTTTTGATAGGAATATTACCTATTCTTGAAACTTGTATTGAGGCCATAAGAGAACCTATTAATGCACTCTCCCATATATTACCTTTTGCTGCTAGTGTTAGAGAGCTTCCCACAAGCATAGAGTCTCCCGCTCCAGCAACATCCTGTGGTGCACTATTAAAAGACGGCAATCTATCTGTGTATCTATTTCTAACTTTGTCTGCTGAATTAAATATACTATCTTCAATTAAGATACCGTCAGCCCCAAGTTTTAATATCAAATTCTTTGACTTTGACTCTTGAATTACTTTTTCAGCTATTACAATTAATCCATCTTCATTGTTTCTTAGGCTTATCCTGGCTTCGCGTTCAGTGGGAATAACTAAATCCATATCTTGAAATCTAGCAATATTTCCAGTTTGAGACGATGATTGGCTATCTGCTGTAATCAAAATAGAATTATTTTTTGCTATTTGAGTTATATTTGTAACTAAATTTTGAGGTAAAACTCCATAATTAAAGTCAGAAAAGATAATTAAATCACAATATGGAATAATAGATTTTAATTTTTTTAAAATTTTATTTTGTATTTTTTCAGAAATTGCATGTTGTTGTAAATGCGAAACTCGTAAAAGAGATTTTGAATTAGTAATAAATCTCTGCTTAAGGGTAGTAGGCCGACTTTCATCAATAAATAAGCATGCTTTCACACCATATGCAGAAAGTTTTTGTTTGGCAAATTTCATTTCATCATCTCTTCCCACAACTGTAATGTATTCAACATTTGCACCTACACCTGCTGCATGTGCAGCAACAATTCCTGAACCTCCTACGTATTTATTCTTATCAGCTGTTGAAACTACCACAGTAGGATCTTCTTGCGACATTCCGAGTGGGTCACAGCTAATATATTCATCCACTATTAGGTCACCTATGACACAAACTCTAAGTTTTTTAAATTTTTTTATTATTTCAGATAAGGTTCTTTTTTTTATCTTATGTCTATCCATATACTTTTTCGGAAATATAATATTATTATATTTTCTTTCAGAGAACTCTTTAGTCATTAAATTAATTGATGATAGCTCTGACATACCTGAGGCAAAAATTAGATTACCATTAAATTTTTTTATAATTTTTAATTCTTCATTAAATAGGTTTTCATGCTCTTTACCCTTTAAAACAATATTTGGCTGAAGGGCTTCAAGAGTTGACCTTAGTGAATCACTGACTAAACAAACTTCATCTACAATTGATATTGATTCTATACTTTCAATGCGATCTTCTTGGGAGAGATAATTTTTTTCCTTAACTAATCTATCAGCCATAACTCCAACGATCAACTTGTCACCACATTCTTTCGCGAATTTAAAAAGTCTAATATGACCTGGATGAAGAATATTAAAATTACCTGAAATAAATACGGTTTTCATTTATTTAATGTTTATTGTAAATTCCAGACTTACACGAGTTTTGTTATTTGTTACATAGCCTCCGTGTAAAAGATTATCATTAAATACTATAATGTTACCTGGATTTCCAATGAATTTTATAGGCTTTACATCTAATCCCTCGAGCTTGGGAATAGGTTTCATTTTGCCATCCTTTTGTTCATAACTATAATTCCACTTTTTTTTGTGAGATTTGGGAACATATTTGAAGCCTGTATCATTCTCATCACAATATATGGACATCCATACTTTCACTCGTTTTGCATTCGTTTTATTCGGTGAATTTAATTCCCAGAACCATGAATCCGCATGAATCGGGCCTACATCTTCGCTATAGTTTGGTCTAACTAAGCGCCAATAAATTTCTTCTCTTCCAATGTTGTCTTCATCAGTCACATTAAAATCTCCAAATGCTTCATGAAGTTTATTAAAAAAAACAAAGTTTTTGACTATTTCAATATTTTCTTTTTTTAAACACCTATTTTTCTTTGGCCAGAGTCTGTTGTGATCAACATTATTAGAGATTTTATGATACATATCGATGGGATATTCTTTGAATTTTTGGTACTCATCCCCGTACGTAGTTTTGATACGGTGTAAATACTCACTTGTAATAATATTTTGCATCTCATTTAGTTCATCTCTCAGCAATTTAAGGTCGACATGATAGCCTTTAGAAGAATAAACTTGTTTATATATTTCACTCACGAATGATCCATATCTACCACTGGCCTAAAAATATTACCATTTTTTAAATCTACTATTGCCTCATTTATATTTTCTAAACGATATGTTTTAGTAATTAATTGCTCAAGTTTTATATTTGCTTTTTTTATTAATTTAGCCATTTTAGGTATATCTTTGTTTGGTATAGTTTTACCACCCCAGCTACCTTGAATAGTTTTTCCTTTAATTAAGTCATGAGGAAATATCTTAATATATTCATTATTTGGTGGATGAGACGCAAAAAATAATTTTCCACCATTTTCCTTAATAGCATCAAAACCTAATTCTATAGTTTCAATTGACCCAGCAGACTCAATGCAAATATCAAAAAACCCTTTATACATTTTTTCTACAATTTTATTCATACTTTTCTTATTTCCACTTATAAGTTTTTTGAATCCCAATTTCTTAGCAATATCTAATTTAGATTTAGAAATATCAGCTACGAAAACATTTTTATGACCTATACACTTCAATGCTAATAATGTACTTATGCCAATACCACCTAGACCCAAAACTAAGATCTTCATGCTTTTTTTTGGCTTGATTTGATTTACCACCATTCCAAATCCAGTTGGTATGGCACATCCAAATAAGACAGCTTCTTTCATGCTTAGAGTTTTTGGTTTTTTTACAATTCTATTTTCTGATACTATAGAAAAATTACTAAATGTTGTTATTTTTCCTGCATTCACTATTTGCTTTCCGTTAAAAAACCTTATTTGAGATGATTCATTTCCACACGATTTAATCCAAGTTAAAATAACCTTATCGCCCTTTTTAAATTTTTTTGCACCGGGTCCACATGCTACAACTTCTCCTGATGCCTCATGGCCTAAGCAATGGGGAAGCCATTTATCCTCCCCTCGATCACCTTTTATTTCCATTAATTGACTGCCACATATTCCACTAAAATGAATCTTGACTAGCACTTGTCCTTTTAATAATTTTTTATAACTTAAATTTAAAATATTAAGCGGTTTATTCGTTTTAGTTAAAACTGCTGCTTTAAAATTTATATTTATCATAATTTTAAAAAGGTCCCTTAAACCAGTCTCCAGGAATATCGTGAGGTTCAGGATTTTTTAATTCTTCATCAACAATACTCGTATCATTTAAGATACTTTTAGAAATAGACTGTGCAATTTCCCTAGCTCTTATATAAAAATCTTTAGTAAGAGCAGCGCTAGTTGGCTCAGGAACATCTGGCATAGCAAGCCTTATTGGAGGACATTTTAATAGCTTAAAATAATTTGTTGCAATATATGCAATGATTTCACCTGCTACTGAACCTGTAGTAAAGCCAGAGTCAACAACAACTAATTGACCTGTCTTTTTCAGAGAACTTATTATTGGATCCCAGTTGATTGGCTTAATGGACCTTAAATCAATTATATCAGATTCTATTTTTAGTCTTTCAGATAGAAAATTAGCGGCATGAATAGACTCAATGGTCATATACGACATCGAGACAATCGTGACATCTTTACCTTTTCTGATAACTTTTGATTGAATTGGCTTTTCAATTTTTATATCCTCACTAACCTCGCCAATGGTTTCATGAAGCCATCTATGTTCTAAAAATAATACTGGATTTGGGTCAAATATTGAAGCTATAAGCAAATTTCTTGCATCCTCAGAAGTGGAAGGCATTACTACTTTTAAACCTGGAATATGAGCAAACCAAGCCTGCAAATTTTGTGAGTGTGTCGGACCTTGACCCCAACCTCGACCAATTATAAGTCTTATTGTAATTGGGACAGACATTTTTGAACCATACATATAATAATATTTTGCAGCACCATTTACTAACTGATCCATTGCAAGAAGGAAAAAGTCTAGTCTTTGATGAGATACAATTGATCTAACACCATTCAGTGCCGCTCCAATACTAATGCCTGTCATAGCATTTTCCGATGTAGGCATATCAAAAACCCTTTGACTGCCAAAATTTTCCTCTAACCCATGCGTTGTTCCAAAAATATGTTTAGGATCTGTAACTCCGAGTCCAAAACACATCATTGATTTATCCTTATGCATTGAATATTGGATAGCTTGATTAATTGCGTCTTTAAATTTTACTAATCCCATAATTTATTCTGCGTAAACTCCCTCATGCGCTTCAAATCTTTCAGGATAGGGGCTATTTTCTGCAAATTCAAATGCATCTATAATTTCTAAATTAATTTTATTTTTAATTTTAGTGATTAGGTCTTTATCTAAAATCTTGTCCTCAATAAGCTTTAAAGGGTCTCTTTTTTTCCATTTTAAAAATTCTTTTTCACTTCTATAACCAATATCATTATCAAAAAAGGGGCCGCAATGCTCTAACCATCTATAAGTTGCAAATTCAATAAATTGAGGGCCTTTACCTTCACGAATAGATTTAACTTTATCACACAAGATTTTATAACAATCGATTGCATTATTACCATCACATGACGAAGCTTCAATTCCCATAGCGCCAACTGTATTAACTATACTTCGTTCATTAGGTTGTCTTACGGCTAAATTACTATAAACAGAGTATAAGTTATTTTCGCAAATAAATAATACTGGCAATTTTCTTAGAGCAGCAAAATTAATTGACTCGTAAAAAACACCCTCTTCAGTAGCCCCCTCACCAAAAAAAACACAACTAATTTGATCTGTTTTTGTTATTTGTATCGATAAACCAAGACCAACTCCCACAGGTATACTGTTTGCAACAATCGCTGATGTGCCCATAAAATTAACATTTAGGTCAATTAAATGCATAGACCCACCTTTACCTTTTGCACATCCATCTGATTTGCCATAAATTTCAGCAATCATTGCTTTTAAATTACCCCCTTTCGATAAGTAATGAGCATGGCCTCTATGACCACTAACAGCAAAGTCATCTCTAGAAATTACTTGACTTAAAGCAGCCGGAATCGCTTCTTGGCCAACAGATAAATGAACAGGGCATCTCATTTTGCCTTCAGGATATTTTTTTGCAATCATTTCCTCAACAGATCGTATGAGGTAAATATTTTTAAAAATTTCGACAATTATACCGTCATCTATGGAATAAACCAAAAATAATCTCCTGTATAATTAACTTCATTGAAAAAATTTTTCCATTCATCAACTGACATTATAGTTTTTGCAGTAAGATTCCATGCGTACATTCTCTCTTTTTCTTCATCATTTCTATATGCATCAACAGTGATAAATGAATTCTTTTTTGACACTCTCTCAATTTCTTGAAGAGCTTTAGCGCATTCATTTTTTTCTAAGTTATGAATTGTATTAACAGAAATTACTACATCAAAAGTATTGTCATCAAAAGGCAAGTCTTTAGCGTTTGCGACTTCTACATGATTTCTAACGGTATCTATACAGTTTTCGATTGCATACCTAGATATGTCTATCCCCTTTACATTTATACCTTTTATTTCCTCCATTAGATCATGAAGCATGAATCCTTTAGCACACCCAACATCTAATAAGCTTATTTCTGATCCAAGATTCCAATATCTTTGAAATGTTGGTATCACAGGTTTCCAGAACCTTGAATTGTAAGAGAAGCCTCCATATCCATGTTTTCTCTCACCATCAAAAAATTCTTTACCAAACCTTCTTGCTACAGCTCTTTCTGTTTCAGTTTTTTCTTCTAATCTTTTTGCTAAATCACGCTTAGACTTTGGATAATTTTTAAGTAGGTCTATTTCATTTCCCATTTTACTGCCCTCACAAATTAAGTGTTTTTTTCATTGTTTTAATCGTATAAAACTCATCTTTATCTGAAAGAATTCCTTTACGATATTTATCAATTATTTCTTCAATAGCATGATCTATCCCATAGTTCGCAGTGAAACCAGTTTTTTCCAATTTACTGGAGTTTTGTCTATATGACCGATTATCATTTGACTCAGTAACAATAATATCACAAGGTATTTTATTTTTTATCTTCTGAGCTATCTCTAGAATAGATACGTTTTCAAACCCTGCATTATAAAATCCATTTTCTAATTCGGGGTTATTAATAAAATGATCATAAACATCAATCATGTCTAGGATGTGAATATTAGGTCTAATTTGACTTCCTCCAAATACAGTAATCTTTTTTTTTGTAAGAGCCTGCATCGTTAACATGTTTACGCTAACATCTAATCTCATTCTTGGTGAGTAACCACATACTGTTGCTGGCCTTATGATGTGTGTTTTGATTTTGTCCTTATAACTGAGGATAATTCTTTCCGCAATCATTTTTGTTTTATTATAAGTCGAAATTGGTACAAGAGATAAATCTTCTGTTACATTTTCTTCCTCTTTAATTCCATAAACACTACCTGAGCTAGCGAACAAAAATTGATTAACATTTTCTCTAACTGCGATATCAATCAGCTGTTGTGTTGCAAGGCAGTTTACTTCCCAAGACAAATTTGGATCTAATTCAACTGCAGGATCATTTGCTATATTTGCTAGATGTATAACTATGTCGATGCCTTTTAAATTTAAATTTTGAATGTTTCTTATATCACATTTTATAATATCTAAGTTTTTATGTTCTTTTAAATAGTTACCAAACCACTGCACATCTACTACTGTGACATTATGATTTTTTTCTAGAAGCTGATTTGTAAGCATTGTGCCTACATATCCGCATCCGCCTGTTATTAGAATGTTCATTTATAGTTATTTTTTATGCTTATACTCATTTGGAAGCTTATTTAATAAATTAATATTATTTTTTACCCAATTTAAAGTATCTATAAGCCCTTTATCCAGAGAAATCGTATCATGCCATTTAAGCTTCGTACGTATTTTTGAGGAATCCAATAAATATGCTTGATCCTTACCAATTCTATCTTTTTCAATTTTTGTAAAATTATTGAATGTTAAGTTCGTTATTGAACAAATTTTTTTAACAAGGTCTTTGATAGAAATATATTCATTTGTTGATATATGATATGTTTGTCCAATTGTACCTTTTTTAACAATTTTAAGTAATGCATTTGAAACGTCACTGATGTGTATAAAGGACCTAATTGAATTACCGCCACCATGCAAGAGGAGTTTTTTATTTGTTAAAGCGAATAACAATGACCGTGGTATAATTCTATAGAGCTGCTGTCCAGGTCCATAAACATTTGCTGCTCGAGTAAAAATAACTGGAAATTTATAAGCTTTAAAAAAACTCATTAAGTGCATATCACATGCCGCTCTAGAAACAGCATAGGGAGTACTGGGATTAAAATTGAAACTCTCTTTCACCCATCCATCTGTAGACCCATACACTTCTGGTGTTGTGAAATGAATGTACTTAGAAATAAAATCAAAACTTCTTAATTGATTGTGTAGTCTAACTTGACTTAATAAATTGGTTTGATACCAATCTTCTGGTTTTTTCCAACTTTCTCCTACCATGCCCTGAGCTGAGAAATTAATTATATTAACTGGCTTATATTTTTTTATGAGATCGACTAACTTATCAAGGTTTCTATTGATATCTATTTTATAAAATAAAAATTTATTTTTTTTTATTCCAATGTATGGAAGAAAGACTTTATTTGGTTCAATTGAGCGGCTCACGCCAACAACTGAATAATTTTGATCTAAAAGAAGTTTTATAAAAGATGCTCCAGAAAAAGAATTGCTTCCAATAACTAAGAAATCTTTTTGTTTCATATCTAGTTATTAGTCTAAGTGATAGAATATAACAATAAATAATTTGGTTGCGGGGGTAGGATTTGAACCTACGACCTTCAGGTTATGAGCCTGACGAGCTACCAGACTGCTCCACCCCGCGTTAAATTAATAAATATATTATCTATTTGGTATTACCTTTTAAGTTTTTAAAAAAAAGTTATTTCTAATTAAGTTCGACAAATAATTCGAAAGAATTTAAGTATTATTATTTAGTACTAAAACACTATACTTTACATTAATCGAAATTCAAGTCTAAACTTTTTAAAAAATATTCAATTTTTCATTACACTTCGTCAATTATATTAACCATAAAAAACATTTATTATTTATATTTTGAGTTTATAAATGTCTTTAAAGAAATTTAAAAACATGAAAAATTCTTTTATTAAAAATATTAAAAATAAATTCTATACGATGGTAGAATTCTATAATTATTCTGAAGCTGAGCACCTAACTTCACAAGAATACTTATTTAAAAAAAATAATATAGATAGAACAATAGGGGAAAAAAAATTAAAACTTTTTAATAAAAAATATTTTAATAAATTAAAAGTATTTGATAAGACTGATTTTTCAATTATGAATGAGAGTTCTGAACACTCGCTTCTTCTTGGTGCTTTAAGCGAAAATAAAAATATAAAAAAAATTCTAGAGATTGGAACAGGATCTGGTTTAAATGCACTACTATTATCCTATTTATTTCCAGATTCTGAGATAACTTCTATTGATCTTCCAGATAACGCTGATTTATTTATAGACTCCTATAACAGGAACGAAGATCATAAAAGAAGAGAGTTTGTCAAATTAAGATCTTATGTATTAAGCTTTGCAAAAAATGTAGATTTTGTTGAACAGGACTCTGTAAGTCTCTTTCACTCAATCAAGAATGAATTTGACCTAATTTGGATTGATGCTAATCATAATTACCCCTACGTAACTATAGATATAATAAATTCATTAAAAATTCTCTCAGTTGACGGTTTAATCGTATGTGATGACATAATCAATAATGATCAATTAAAAAAAAATACAATATATAAATCAAATGCTGGGTACGAGACACTTTTAGCTCTCAAAAAAGCAAATATAATTAGATATGAACTCTTTTATAAAAGACTTGATAGAGTAAGAAATCATTCATCTAATGCAAGAAAATATCTAGCCTACGTAAAAAAAGTTAGTCCTTAGAAAATAAATCCCTTGTATATACTTTGTTTTGAACATCATTTAACTTTTCATCATTCCTGTTTGTGACAATAACCGATGAAGTTTTTTTAAATATTTCTAAATCTTTTTCAACATTTACTCCGGAAAAAAAATCGTCATCTATCAATGGTTCATAAATTATAATCTTTATTCCCTTATCAGTAATACGTGAAATTACTCCCAGCATCGCACTATCTCTGTAATTGTCTGAGTCTTTTTTCATAGTCAGCCTGTATATTCCAACAACTTTAGGTTTTAATTTTACAATATTATCTGCAATAAAATTTTTTCTAGTTGAGTTTGACTTTACGATTGCTTCCATTAAATTTTGAGGAACATCTTGAAAATTAGCTAATAGTTGTTTTGTGTCCTTGGGCAAACAGTATCCACCATAACCAAAAGATGGATTATTATATTTGTTTCCAATTCTTTCATCTGAACACACCCCATGAATAATACCTAACGCATCTAAATTTTTTGAAGATGCATAGCTATCTAATTCGTTAAAAAAAGAAATTCTCATTGCTAGGTATGTATTTGAAAAAAGTTTTACAGCTTCAGCTTCTGATGGATTCATGTAATAACTTCGTATTTTGTCTTTTAATGCATTTCTTTTTAAAAGACTAAAAAATATTTCTCCATAATTTCTATTACCCCCTAACACAATTCTTGAGGGATATAGATTATCATGAAGTCCAGACCCTTCTCTTAAGAATTCAGGAGAAAATAAAATCTTATCAGTATTATATTTTTTTTGCATATCAATAGTAAACCCAACTGGAACAGTTGATTTGATAACTATAATTGCACTTTTGTTAATTTTTAATATATCTTCAATAGTATCTTCTACAGTTGTAGTATTAAAAAAATTTGTATTACTATCATAATTAGTTGGTGTGCAAATCACAATGTAGTTTGCTAATTCATACCCTTCGTTTTTATTAACTGTTGCTTTTAAGTTAAGTTTTTTTGATTTTAAATACTTATCAATTACAGGGTCAACAACTGTTGAATTATTAGAGTTTATTAAATCAACTTTTTTTTGATCAATTTCTAAAACTGTTACAAAATTATTTATACTAAGTAAAGTCGATATAGACATACCTACATACCCACTTCCAACAACTGTGATATTCATATATGAAAGGATAATGATGGTTTTATTTTTGTAAAGTGACAAAAATTTCACGTTTTGTAGACCTGGCAATGTCCTACTCTCCCATGCCTTAAGACAAAGTACCATCGGCGCTGGAGCCCTTAACGTTCG